>ENA-UAOT01000029-UAOT01000029.1-human-gut-metagenome-genome-assembly--contig:-NODE-29-length-61503-cov-7.813924_pt1 | contig 61503 bp, 49 predicted proteins | sample MGYA00243475_ERZ654567 | MGnify/ENA primary metagenome ERZ654567 (study PRJEB26926, sample SAMN06164482) | human gut metagenome | biome: ENVO:00009003; feature: ENVO:2100002; material: ENVO:00002003... | reverse complement strand
CAGAGTGGTGTTGAAAATCAACTTCCGTTTCGGAAAAGGTAAACAGTACCAGGAACCTGTACGGAAAACCGTCGAGGAGGGGTTGTAAGTACACGCAAACGCATTTGCTGTTATAATGTATTAAAATATGTTAATGTAGAAAAACGTTCCACAAAAGCAATAAATTTGTATTCCTAAATTTCTCTCATTATCCGATAAATAATCTTCGAAGTTCGGATATTACAAATAATTGAAACACAGAAAAAACCGATAAAATCCTATAATAAGGACTATGATACAAAAAATATTGACCGCAATACTTTGCCTGCTTTCCTGTTCTGCATTTTCACAGTCGTATTCGCAACAAGAGCGCGTTTTCTGGTTGTCGCAAATTTGGAAAGACGTATCGGATTATTACTACGATCCGGATAAATTAGTGCGGATAAACTGGGACAGTCTGTTCGTAAGTTATATTCCGCAAGTGGAACGATCGATCGACGACGACGATTTTTACAGGACATTGCAGCGATTTATGGCTCACGTCCGGGACGGTCATACGGAGATCGTACGCCTCGGCTTACTGGACAGTATGGTCCGGGAGGGGAGGCTATACAGCCTTCCGATCGAAATAGAATACATCGACGGCAAATACTATATCACGAAATGGATTGCGGAATATTTCCCGGACAAAACGCTTCCGCAGGAGGTGATCGCGGTAAACGGAATCCCCTTCGAAACTTATCTCAAACAAAATATTATGCCCTATGTAAGCGGAGGAACGTTCCAATGGAGACGCAAAAAGGCACTGTACGATTTCATCTTCGCTTTCGAACCGACAGCCGACATCGAAATAACCGTAAAAGATTTGCGGAAAACGGCTACAAGCACCTATACGATACCCTATTCCAACGAAGATTTCCCGAATGCAAATATCGTTTCCCTGAAAAATCCGATAAAACACGGAACCAACATTTATCGCAATACGGATAAAAACGGAAACGACTATTTCCTGTTCAAGATCGCAAGATTCGACAATCTGCCCATAACACGAGTATTGAATCAGGTAAAGAGCGAAGTCGCCGACGTCCGGTATATCGTATTGGACCTGCGTCAAAATTCCGGCGGCGACGAACAGCTTGCCGATTCGCTGCTGATGAGCTTTCTCGACACCGATACGTTGCGCACCTATCCGTCGCAATACAGAATCCATAACGGCATCAAGACGGCACAGGGATTCGGCTACCCGGAATACCGCGATTATTACGAGAACCGGGCATGCGCCGTATCGCAGCCTGAAATATTGGTAAAAAAGGTTCCGGACTGCCTACGTTCAAGCAACCGTTGTATATTCTCGTAAGCGAGAATACGTTTTCCGCTGCGGAAACGCTTTTATTTCCGCTGATTCTGCACTATCCGGAGCGGGCTGTAATTTTCGGTACCCCGACCGGAGGATCGACCGGCGCACCTTTAGTACGGAAAATGAAAGGCGAAAACTATTATCGCATCTGCACGCGCGGCGCCATTGTCACAGAGAATTTCCACAACGAAGGGATCATACCGCATGTCTGGTACGACATGCCTGTCGAAGACTATTTGACAGGGCAGGACACTGTTTTCGATTATATCGCAGACTATTATTATACGACCGCTTCCTCTTGCAATGGAAACAATGAATTATTACGATAAATCGATTCCTACGATTTTCAGAATTACTATATTTGCAAGAGCGAAACCGAATCGAACACCTTATGTTTACTGCCAGAAAAGCCTCCGTCGAAGATTGCGGACTGATACGCGAGATGGCCTGCGTCGCATTTCCCGACACCTATAAAACCATCCTTTCGCCCGAACAGTTGGACTACATGATGGAGTGGATGTACTCCCCCGAAAACCTCCGGCGGCAGATGGCCGAAGGGCACGTATATTACATCGCCTACAAGGACGGCACTCCCTGCGGCTATCTCTCTGTCCAGCCCGAAGCGGAGGACCTCTACATCCTGCAAAAAATCTACATCCTGCCCCGATTCCAGGGTGTGCACGCGGGGAGCTTCCTCTTCCGCAAGGCTATCGAACACATCAAACAGCTCCACCCGGCCCCCTGCCGGATGGAGCTCCACGTAAATCGCCATAACAAAGCCGTACAATTCTACGAACGGATGGGTATGCGCAAACTGCGCGAAGGCGATTTCGAAATCGGAGGCGGATTCTACATGAACGACTATATCATGGGGCTGGAAATCTGATCGGATTCCGGCCCGAATACGAAACGACGATGCCGATGATTTTTCGATCATCGGCATCGCTTTTCCATACGGGAAACGCCGCCTCCCTACGAATTCACCTTGGCGTGGTCTGCCAGGAACTGCGCCAAACCGATGTCGGTCAGCGGGTGTTTCAGCAAACCCTTGATCGCCGCAAGCGGGCAAGTAGCCACGTCGGCACCCGCCTCGACACACTGGACGATGTGCTGCGTATGCCGAATCGAAGCCGCCAGCACTTGCGTATCATAACCGTAGTAACGATACATACGCACGATCTCGGCGACGAGAGCCACCCCGTTCTCGCAAATATCGTCCAGACGGCCTACGAACGGCGACACGTACGTCGCACCGGCCTTGGCAGCCAGCAGAGCCTGACCGACGGAAAAGACCAGCGTGCAGTTGGTGCGGATATTCTTGCTTGCGAAATACTTCACGGCACGAATACCGTCGGCCGTACACGGGAGTTTGACCACGATATTCTTGTGCAAGGCCGCCAACGCTTCCCCTTCGCGGACCATACCGTCGAAATCGGTGGCGATCACCTCGGCGCTCACATCGCCATCGACGATGGAGCAGATTTCGAGATAATGGCGACGGCAGGCCTCCTCACCGCGAATGTTCTCCTTGGCCATCAGCGAAGGATTGGTCGTCACCCCGTCGAGCACACCCATTTCGTTAGCTTCCCGGATCTGGGCCAGGTTAGCTGTATCGATAAAAAATTTCATAGTGGGAAATATTTAAGTAACATGAAAAAGCAAACCAATGAACCGGAATGAAGAAGTAAAACCACCGTTCCGAGCCGAATTTACGCCGCATAAAAGTACGAAAAAAAACGGAACCCGAACACTCCTTGCCGGAAAATTCCGCAAAGACCCGCAGGAAACGCCTCCGCCCCGTATCATACGGCCGGTAACAGAAAACAGAAATCGGCAGCCCGATCGCAGCTATCGAATTTATTTCGTCGTTATCGATAATCCGGCGAGATAATTACTACCTTTGCGGCCGAAAAATCGAAACATCATGAATTTCATCACCCTTCTCGACTATGTCGGTACCTTCGCATTCGCCATCAGCGGCATCCGGCTCGCTTCGGCCAAACATTTCGACTGGTTCGGAGCCTATGTGGTCGGATTCGTCACGGCCGTCGGCGGCGGTACGCTGCGCGACCTGCTGCTGGGCCTGCCCCCTTTCTGGATGCAGAACGTCTCCTACCTGGTCGTATCGGGATTCGCCTTCCTGTTCGTAGTCGGGCTGCGCAAATACGTGATCCGGCTCAACAACACCTTCTTCATTTTCGATGCCGTCGGACTGGGACTTTTCACCGTCGTCGGCATTCAGAAAAGCATAGCCGTCGGCTATCCGATGTGGGTGGGTATCATCATGGGTACGCTGACCGGTGCGGCGGGCGGTATGCTGCGCGACGTGCTGCTGAACGAAGTACCCCTTATTTTCCGCAAAGACATCTACGCCATCGCCTGCATCTGCGGCGGACTGATCTACTATCTCTGTATGTATCTCGACCTGCCGGCGGCCCCCACGCAGTTCATAGCCGCCTGCTCGGTGATCCTCATTCGGATTCTGGCGGTACGGTACGGCATCTCCCTTCCGGCACTCAAGGGCGAAACCAGACCGGCACCCAAAGAGAAATAACGAATCGTTTCCGAAATACCGGTCCGGCGGTCGCTTCGACAACACGACAATTCCGCCGACCTGCTGAAAGGGATCGAATAGCAAAAAAGAATTACGGATCTCATTCCGCCGCCACAGACGACGGACGGCTGATTTCGGCCGTTTCGCCCCCGACGAAGCGAAGCAGATCCTGCGGAGCGATCCGGATCTGCAATCCCCGAACTCCCGCACTGACATAAATGACGGAGTGTTGCAAAACGGAAATATGGAAAAAGGTCGGGAACGGCTTTTTCATCCCGATCGGAGAACAGCCGCCCCGGATGTACCCGGTCGTCGGAAGCAACTCCCGGACGGGAATCAGATCGGCTTTCTTGTTACCCGAAATGCGGGCGGCAGCTTTCAGATCGACCTCGTGATCTCCAGGGACGACACAGACGAAATGGCCCGTCCGGTCACCACGAAGCACGAGCGTCTTGAAAACCGCAGCAACATCTTCGCCGAGCTGTTCGGCCACGTGAGTCGCGGCCAGATGCTCCTCATCCACCCGATACGGAATCAATTCGTAGGCGATTTTGGCTCGGTCGAGCAGACGGGCCGCATTGGTCTTTTCTATTTTGACGTTCCCATGTTTCATTCCGCAGAAAATAGTTCCATCCGGATCGGCAAAAATAATAATTTTTGACAGTCCGGTAAAATCTTTGTATTTTTGGGTATATTTATATTTTAGGAAAATCCGAAACGACATTCCGGATAGGCTTCGATGAAACGACTCTGCGGCATACTCCTCGCTCTTGCGGGACTATTTCTGTACGCTCCCTGCGCCGCCCAGAACACCCGGGTGCGCGGTACGGTCACGGACGCACAGACGGGCGAGCCGATTCCCTACGCCGTCGTCCTGTTCCCGGGTACGACCACCGGCATCACCACCGACGACGAAGGGTTCTACTCGCTCGAAAGCCGCGACACGTCGAGCTACATCCGGGCGGAAATGGTCAGTTATGAACCTCAGATACGTCCGGTCCACGTCGGGGGCTACAACCAAATCGACTTCCGGCTCACTCCTTCGCATCTGGAAATCGAAAGCGTCGTAATTACCCCTGGGGACAATCCGGCCCATCCGATCCTTGAAGGCATTATCCGCAACAAAAAATACAACGACTCCAAGGAGTACGACCGCTACATCTGCCGCACCTATACGAAAATGGAACTCGGACTGGCCAATATCCGGGAATTCCGGAGCAAAAAACTCCAACAGAATTTCGGTTTCATCTTCGAGCACCTAGACACCTCGTCCGTCACGGGACAGCCCTACCTGCCCGTGATGATCTCCGAAACAGCGGCGGATTACTACCACAGCCGCACGCCGTCCGTCGCCCGCGAGGTAATTCGCGCCAGCCAGATATCCGGTATCGAAGACAACAGCGTGCTGGCGCAATTCACCGGACACCTGCACGCCGACGTGAATCTTTACGAAAACTTCATCGACCTGTTCGGCGTGAAGTTCGCCAGCCCCCTCTCCAACTCGGGACGCTCATTCTACAAATACTTTCTGGTGGACAGTACGAACGTGGAAGGGCGCAAGACCTACAAAATCCGGTTTCACCCCAAAAGTGTCGCCACCCCGGTACTCGACGGCGAGGTCAATATCGACTCGGCAAGCTATGCGCTGCGTTCGGCCCGCGTAAAAATGGCCAAAGGAGTCAATGTAAACTGGATTCGCCACCTGGCGATCGAAGCCGACAACCGATTGACGGCCGACTCGCTGTGGTTCCCGCAGCGGGAGAAGATGACCGCCGATTTTACGCTGACCAAATCCGACTCCTCGAAGATGATCGCTTTCCTGGGCAGCCACGAGGTAACCTATTCCGACGTAAAGTTCGACACGCCGATCCCCAAACAGGTTCTGGGTACGTCAGCCAGCGTGATCCTCTCGGACGATGCCATTTCGGGCAAGCAGGTCGAATGGGACTCGCTGCGTCCCTACACCCTCACCCAAAAGGAAAAGGCCATCTATCAAATGGTCGATTCGATCCAGCAGGTCCCCCTCTATAAAAACATATACACCGTCCTCAATACTATCATCGGAGGCTACTACAACACCAAATACGTCGGCATAGGTCCCTACTCCAAAGTAATCAGCTTCAACCGACTGGAGGGCGCCCGTTTCCAGATAGGCGCACGCACGACCAAAGAGTTCAGCCGCCGCGTACGGCTCTCGACCTACCTGGCCTACGGCACCCGCGACGAGGACTTCAAGGGAGCTGCGGAGGTAGAGTTGATGCTGCGCCGACAACTGCTGCGCAAACTGACGGTCACCTACCGCAACGACGCGATACAGCTCAGCTCGGGTGTCAGCGCCCTCTCGGAAAACAACATCCTAAGCTCGATCTTCTCCCGAGGCGGCACCTCGCGGCTTTCGACTATCGAGGAAGGGATCGCCCTCTACGAACACGAGTGGCTGCACGGGATCAGCAGTTCGTTCGAGCTGCGGGGCCGTCACATCTCCTCGAACCGCTACGTACCGATGATCCTGCCGGACGGGCGTTCGCTGCATGGCATCAACGACGCTTCGATACGGATCGGGCTGCGGCTGTCCAAAGACGAAACGATCGTCCGCATGCCGTTCGAGGTACGACACATGGGTTCGAAATACCCGATTTTCTCCTTCGACTTCACGGGGGCAAAAAGAGGAGTCTTACCCGCCAGCTACGACTACCTGCGGCTCGAAGGCCGCATGCAGTACCGGCTCAACCTGCCGCCTGTGGGATACTCGCGGCTCATGCTCGAAGGCGGCAAGATCTTCGGCAAGGTTCCCTACCTGCTGTTGAAGCTGCACGAGGGAAACGGCACCTATTTTTACGACCGCTATGCCTTCTCGTGCATGAATTTCTACGAATTCTCGTCGGACGCCTGGATTTCGTTCTTCTACGAACACCACTTCAACGGATTCCTGCTGGGCCGCGTACCGCTCCTCAAAAAACTCAACTGGCGCGAAGTCTTTGTTTTCAAGGGAGTTTACGGCACCCTTTCAGCCCGCAACGACGGCAGTCTTCCGAATACGAAAGCGGTCATGCTCTTTCCGGTGGGAATGTCGTCGGTCGAACACCCTTACCTCGAAACCGGTTTCGGCATCGAGAACATCTTCCGTCTGCTGCGCGTGGATTTCATTTGGCGGCTCACACACCACCGCCCCATCCCCGGACTGTCGATCCCGACCTTCACGGTCAATTTCAGTCTTAACCTCAAATTTTAGGTGCATATATACTTTTTTAGCGTGCCACTTCGGGTACGTAGCCTCCAAACTTCCCTCCGAGAAGAGAATACATATAGGAGAGCGGAATTACGGATGCGGCCACAGGTCGGCGAATAAGCAATCTCCGGATCGGATGCTGCGATCGTCGGAAACGGCGCATTAAAAAAAGATATAATCGCCATTTCAAGCATACAATCCCGCCTCAAAGAGTTCCGCCCCGCAATTTCCCGGTCGTTTCGGCGGCAACTCCCGGAAATATGATTACTTTTGCGCGGAAAAAACAACAAGATGATACGGGGAGTTCTATTCGATATGGACGGCGTACTGGTGAACAACACCCGGGCGCATGTCAGGGCATTCGAAATATTCTGCAAGCGTTACGGCGTCGAAGAGTGGCAGCGGAAGCTTCAGACCTCCTTCGGCATGGGCAACGACGATATCATGCGCCAGATCCTGCCCGAAGAAATCATACGCGAAAAGGGCTTGAAAGCGCTCGGCGAGGAGAAAGAGGCCATCTACCGCGAAGTCTATGCTCCGGAAATCCGCCCCGTACGGGGGCTTGTGGACCTGCTCGAAGAGCTGCGTCGCCGAGGCATCCCCTGCGCCGTCGGTTCGTCGGGCTGCCGCGAAAACGTCGATTTCGTCCTCGGCAACTGCGGTATCGCGGACTATTTCTCCTGCATCGTCAGCGGGGACCGGGTGACCCGTTGCAAACCCGATCCGGAAATCTACCTGCTGGCGGCCGAAGGGCTGCATCTGCTGCCTGCCGATTGTCTCGTATTCGAGGACGCCCGGGCCGGCATCACCGCCGCCCGCCGGGCCGGTGCCGGACGCATCGTAGCCCTGGTAACGACTCTCTCCCGAGATATTCTCGAAACCCAAACGGAGGCCGACGTCATCATCGACGATTTCGCCTCGATAACCGATCTCGATGCCCTGCTGTCATGAACCGCGCCCTCGCCACCATCGCCCTGCTGATCCTCTCCAATACCTTCATGACATTGGCTTGGTACGGGCATATCGCTTTCAAATCGAAGATAGAACGCTTCGGGATGCTGTCCATCATCCTGCTCAGCTGGGGCATCGCCCTGTTCGAATACTGTTTCCAGGTCCCGGCCAACCGCATCGGCAGCTCCCAACTGGGAGGCCCCTTTTCGATCTGGGAACTCAAAGTGATCCAGGAGGTCATCTCCCTGCTGGTCTTCACGGTCTTCGCCGTCGTCTTCATGAAATCGGACACCCTGCGGTGGAACCATCTGGCGGGTTTCGTCTGCCTGATTCTGGCCGTCTATTTCATCTTCCGCAAATAGTCGTTTAACAAAACCATGTTTTTCAATGAATTACAAAATTCATTGAAATTTATTTCCGATTTCGTTTGCGAATAATCCCGGAAAAGCAATACCTTTGCACCCGCAAGGTTCGGACTTGGAATCACTTTTCCAAGCCGATTAATAGGGAATGCCGTGAAAATCGGCGACAGTACCTGCTGCTGTGAGTTTCAGCCCCCGACCGGGCAACTTCGCGCACTCTTTGCCACTGGCTATATCGCTGGGAAGGCGTTGCGGAGGAAACGAGTCAGAAGACCTGCCTTGACAATCAGGATTTACACCCGCGGGTTTCGGGTCGAAATCGTGCAAGATAGTCTTCGGCGCACTATTTTTCCATGTATTTCTTTATACGTACCCTCGCGTGTAAGTTCCGAAGGAACCTAAACGACAGGAGTATCGATGACCTACGGCTATTTTACGGCTGACATTTCGACGGGCGTGACATGCGCTCACTCTACCCGGCCTTCGCCGGGCTGCGCTTCAGGCGTTCTCCGGAACGGACATTCGTTTCCTCCGGCGGACGCCTTCGTCGTTTCGGCGCAGCACAATGCCCCTCCTCCGAACCGACGGGTTCCGATACAGCCTGCCTATTCTGCGGAACATGGAAAACAAAATTCAACCAATAAATCAAATTCTTAAATTATGAAAAAATTCTTTACGCTGTTAGTTCTCGCTGCCTGCTGCGCAGCAATGACCTGGGGCTGTTCGGACGACAAGTACGACGACACCGAAATCCGCCAGGAGATCGAAAACCTAAAACAGGAGATCGCTTCGATGAAGGAACAGGTCAATTCGCTCAAGACGATCATCGACGCCCTGAACGAAAACAAATTCATCACCAACTACACCGAAGCGGCGGACGGAAGCTGCACGATCACTTTCAACGACGGCAAGACCATCACGTTGCACAACGGCAAGGACGGCGCAGCGGCGCCGGCCATCGGCATCGCGCAATTCGAAGGCATCTACTACTGGACGCTGGGCGGCGATGACCAGTGGCTGCTCGACGACGACAAGAACAAGATTCCGGTTGCGGGACAGGACGGCAAAACCCCGACCGTCAACGAGGACGGCTACTGGGAGATCGACGGAGAAACCATCAAAGGCGAAGACGGACAGCCGATCAAAGCGGTCGGCAAGGACGGCGCAAACGGAGACAAAGGTGAAGACGGCGACTCTTTCTTCAAAAGCGTCGTACAGGACGCTGACAACGTAACCTTCACGCTCACCAACGGCGACCAGATCGTTCTGCCCAAAGCCAAGGAGGTGAATTTCGTCATCGAGCGCACATCGCTGACGCTGAAATTCGGTGCTTCGCAGGACCTCGCCGTCACCCAAAAAGGCGTTGAAAACCTCGCCATCGCCAAACCCGACGGCTGGCGCGCCTGGCTCGAAGGCGATGTGCTGACCATCACAGCCCCTGCCAAGGAGAACGTATATGCCGAAACCTCGGGTGAAGTATCCGTCGTAGCCGTAGGCGCTACCGCAACGGTCATAGCCAAGGTTCAGGTACTCGCCACCGATGAAATCCTCGGCGGCGCAGGCGCCGGATCGAGCGAATGGGAAGAGTGGAACTAACGGATAAAAAGGAGATTACCGATGAAAAACTACTTATACATATTGTGCGCATTCCTGCTCGCATTCGCAGGATGCACGAAAGATGCGGACGTAGAACCTATCGCCCCTGCTCCTGACGGAAATACGCAGGTCGTACTGACCGGATTCTCCGGCCGGGGCACCCGCACCGGTTTCGGCGGAGCCGAAGACGGAGCCGTTCCGTTCCTCTGGAGCGCCGGCGACTATATCTGGGCACGCAATACCCGGAGCGAAGCCATCGCCGAAGGCGGCAGCCAGGCGACATTCGTTTTCGAATCCCTCGAAACGGCCGACACGTACGACGTATTCTACAACCTGACCGGCCCGGCAGCCGCAACAGCCCTGATTCCGGCCGAGCAGACACAGCAGGCAGCCGGAGAGTTGAACCTGGGCCAAAACGGTGACTTCGGTTATGCGAAGGCGCAGAACGGAACCTTCACGCTCGAGCATGCGACCTCCTACGTCTGGTTCGACACCTATTCGAGCGATGTCACCTCGAACCTGCTCTCGATCACCTTGAGCGTATCGGGCGGTCAGACCATCGCCGGCGAAGCCGCTTTCGCCGACGGAAAGCTGGGCGACTGCAAAGGCTCTTCGTCCGTCACCCTGTCGTTCGGCGAAGAGGGTGTCGCCCTGCCTTCGCAGAGCAACGATACCGACGTGTTCGCCGCCATGGTGCTCTACCCCGCCGATCTTTCGACGGCAACGGTTTCGATCGTCTATAAATTCGCCGACGGTTCGGTTTATCTGCAAACCAAATCAGGCAAAACGCTTACCCCAGGCCACACGCTGCGCCTCTCGACACAGATCGCCAAGTCCGACTGCAAAAGCTCCGGCGCATTCTTCATGACCGAAGCCGGTGTTGCGGAAGAGCTGCCGACCGAGCCGATCGGCTACCTGAAAGTCGTTACCCTGGGCGAATCGACCCTCTCGGCCGAAGAACTCACCTCGATCGCAGGCAACCTCGCAAACGGTGCGGTCATCGACCTGGGTGAAGCTACCTTCGCCACGACCGAATTTCCGATGGACTTCGCCCGCAAGACCAGCCTCCAGGAGATCGTCCTGCCCCGGAATATCCGGACTTCCGCGTCCGACTCCTTTTCCGGCGCTTTCTACAGTTGTTCCAACCTGAAACGGGCGACCTTTCCGAAAGGGCTAACCTCCATCGGAGCGAACTGCTTCCGCAGTTGTGCCAAGCTGGAATCCGTCAATATTCCTTCTACCGTGCACACCCTCGGTAAACTCGCGTTCTACGGTTGCAAACTCTTGACCTCGGTCGTAATTCCCGAAGGCGTGGAAACGATTCCCCAGAGCCTGTTCTCCAATTGCTCGGCTCTCTCCAGCGTAACCCTTCCTTCGACCCTGAAGAGCATCGGCTACGAAGCCTTCGGCAGTACCGGACTCAAGGAGATCACGATCCCCGAAAGCGTAACCACAATGGATAACAACGTGTTCAACGTCTGCAAATCGCTGGAACGAGTACAGCTTCCCGATGCGCTGACGGCAATCCCGGCCAAAATGTGCTATCAATGCTCGGCACTCACGACGGTCAATATGCCTTCCAAACTGGAAACCGTCGGCAACGACGCCTTCTACCAATGCAGCAAACTGCAGGACGTGACTTTCCCCGAAACGCTGCAATCCCTCGACGAACGCTCGTTCGGCGGTTGCAATGCCTTCACCCGCATCATCATCAACATCCCTGAGATCGAAGGTTACGCTTTCTGGAGCTGCGCCAACGTCACGTCGATCGACCTGGGCGAAAAGGTGACCTCGATCGGACGCAACGCCTTCATTACGGCAAGCAATCTGCAGACCATTACCTGCCGTGCGAAAAACGCTCCTTCCCTGGCCAGCGGCGCCTTCGGCAGCGCCGGAAGCAAAGTAGAAGGAAAGAAAATCCTCTACGTGCCGGCCGCATCGTACGACGCATACGAAACGGCCTGGACGGACGTAATCTCGCAGGGATATGCGCTGCAGGACATCAACGATCAGCAACTGACGGACGGCATCTACTATCGTGCTTCGCGCGAGGCCGACTGGGTTCCGACCCTGCCCGCGACATTCACCGCACTGTATGTGCGCACCGTAGGCGACGATGCAGCCCTTACCGCCAGCCAGTTCAATACCGTCATCACCAAAATCTCGGCACAGTCCGCTCCCGTGACACTCGATCTGAACATGGCGAAATTCGAAGACACGGAGTTCCCGACAGGATTGGCCGGCAACGCCAAACTGGGCACGATCAAATTCTTCGAGAATACGGCATCGATCGCAGCCGGAGCCTTCAAAGGCTGTACGGCCCTGACCAAAGCGACCGTTCCGACCGGTGTCGAAATCATCGGCGAAAGCACGTTCGAAGGATGTACAGCGCTGGCATCCCTCACCCTGCCGTCGAGCGTTAAAACCGTCGGCGACAAAGCGTTCAAAGGGTGTATCGCACTCGTCGAAACAAGCCTATCTGCGATCGAAAACATCGGAACCGAGGCATTCGCCGGTACCGGTCTTACCTCGGCAAAAATTTCTGCCACGACACTCGGCGAAAAGAGCTTCCGCGACTGTACCGAACTCACGGCCATTACCCTCGGTTCGGCAACGACCATCCCGGCCGAAATGTTCGCCGGCTGTACGGCTATTACGACCGTCACCATTCCCGCTTCGGTTCAGACAATCGGCGCGAGCGCTTTCGAAGGCTGTTCCAAGCTGGCGACCCTGACATTGGGTTCCGGTGTGACGACCCTCGGCGATCGTGCTTTCGCCGACTGCGGCCTGACGGCACTCGCCCTGCCCGACAACGTTACCACGCTGGGTGACGGAGCCTTCAGCAACAACCCCAATATCGCTACGCTCCAATTCGGTGCAGGCCTCACCGCCATCAGCGACAATGCCTTCGCAACGAACGACGCGATCGAAAACCTGACCATTCCGAAAACGATCATGACGATCGGTGCGGGTTCTTTCTCCGACTGGTCGAAGCTAACCAAATTGACCATCTCGGGCAACACGCTGACTTCGATCGGCAGCAAGGCCTTCGAAAACGCCGCACTGCTCGCAGACGTCTATGCGGAACCGACGACGGCCCCTGCGGTACAGGCCGACAGTTTCTCCGGCGCGGGTACTTCGGTACAAGGCAGCAAAACGTTCCACGTAGCATCGGTCGAAGCCTACTCCTCCTGGACCACAGCCGCCAGCGGCTATACGATGGAGGCGCTCGGCCCCGACTACCTGAGCGAAGGCCTTTACTACCGCGCTTCCGGCGAAGATCCCTGGAAATCGGAAATTCCGCAAACCTTCACTACGCTGTACGTCAAGACGACCGGTGACAATACGGTGATGACGGCAGAACAGATGAAGGCCGTAGCGGATGCCGTGAAAGCACTCGCAGCTCCGGCTACGGTGGATTTCTCGGAAGTCGTTTACGAATCGGAAACCTTCCCTAACTCGTTCAAATCGAATGCGAACCTCGCAGGCATCGTATTCCCGCAGAACATAACGAAAACCGCTTCGGCCGCTTTCCAAAAAACGGGCATGACCTCGGTAACGCTACTGAAAGGCATCAGCTATGGATCGAACGCTTTCGACTCCTGCGCATCGCTCGTCAGCGTGACTGTCGAGGAGGGTGTGACCGAAATCGGCAACTACATGTTCCAGAACACCAAACTGACCGACGTAACCCTGCCCAACAGCGTGACGACCATCGGCAGCAATGCTTTCAACAGTTGTCCTCTTACGACGATCAACCTCGGTGCCGGAGTGGTGACCATTTCGGACTACGCGTTCCAGAAATGCGCCGAACTGACCGAAATTACCTTCCCCGATGCAACGGAAACGATCGGACAAAACGCGTTTGCCGGATGCGTCAAACTGGCCAAAGTATCGTTCGGCAAGAATATGAAGACGATCAATGCCTACAGCTTCACCGGCACGAGCTACATGGGCGGCGCATGTCCCCTGCTGGGTGACATCACCTGCCGCTCGACTACGCCGCCGACCCTGAAGGACGACTACGGCACCGGTCCGTTCGGCGGTTCGTGGTACGACCACGCAGGCAAAGATGTCCCGGCCGAAAACAGAATCATCCACCTACCCAAATCGACCGATCCGGTCGGCGGTACGGGAGCCTACGCCGACTCTTCGTGGGCGGAATTAGCTACCGACGCCTATGGATTCACCTTCAAATACGATGTGGAAGGCTAACACTAAAATAGAATGATCGCGCGGTGAAAATGTCGGCAATCCTCCCCGGATTGCAGGCATTTTCATCCGCATTTAATCGAATCGCCATGAAAAAATTACTATACATCCTCGCAGGACTCGGCCTGGCGGCCTGCACCTCGGACATCGAGGAACTTCCCGAAGTCGGTCCCCAACCCGGACGGGAGGTAACCCTCACGGGTATTTCCGGCACCGCGAGCCGCACCCAATTCGTGCCTGACGACGGGACCGAAATTCAATTTCAATGGAGTACCGGCGACCGAATCTGGGCAGGCGGCGTACAGAGCGCCGAAGCGGGAACGGACGGCAATGTCGCCGACTTCGGATTCACGAACCTCCCGGGGGATGCACCCTACCGGATTTATTACAACATGACCGGCACCGACGCCGAAGCCGTCGTTCCGACCGAACAACGCCAGGCGGAGCCGGGCCAACTGCAACTCGGACCGAACGGCGATTTCGGCTATGCCACGACCGACTCCGAAGGACGATTCACCCTCTCGCACGCCACCGCTTACGTCTGGTTCAACCCCTGGTCGCAGGACGTGAAGGAGAAGCTCGTTTCCGTCACGCTGGCAGCGACCGACGCCTCGACCGTACTGACCGGTACGCGCACCTTCGACGGCACCGGATTCAGCGATGCGACCGATGCGAACAACGCCGTAACGCTTTCGTTCGGCAAGGAGGGTGTCGAACTGCCCGCGACGAGCAGCACCGCGAGCGTATTCGCCGCAGCGGTCGTCTATCCGGCGGATTGCAGCGCAGAGGAAATACACGTAACCTACACCTTCGCCGACGGCAGCGTCTATACCGAGACCAAAACCGGGCGCAATTTCGAAGCGGGCCGTATCTACCGCCTGACGACCGAAATCGCCAAGCGCGACGGAGGCAGCCTCGAAATTCAGGGGCTGGAGGATTCGGACGAACCCGTTTGTATGAAATACGGCGCTTCGGAAGCGTATGCACTGACGGCCGAAGGATGGATTCCCACGGTCGAAATGACATCGGCACCGGCAGGCTGGACGGCCGATTTCGACATCGCACGGCGTTCGCTCCTGATCGCTCCTCCTGCGGAATACACCGACGGAATGGATTTGGAAAACACCGTAACGATCCGGTCCGACGGCAAGCCGATCCTCTCACAGGAGTATTACGTGCTCGACTTCACCCATCCCGAAGGCACGTTCGTCCTCATAGAGGGCAACATGACCTCGGAGAACGGCACGATCGTCTATTTCGACCAACACATGCGCTATCATGAAAAGGTTTACGAGGAGATCAACGACAACGAAATCGGCAACGTCCTTCAGGATATGTACATGGCCAACGGCAAGATCTACTTCATTACCCAAAACGGCAAGACAAGCAGCATGGGGACCACATTCAACGGCGACGGACGCTTCGTCGTCTGCGATGCCCACACGATGAAACGCCTCGTGGCCCGCGACATGCCGTTCTATGCAGACATCGACACTTCGACGGGGGCCACCCAAAGTTCAAAATCGACCCTCTGCTGGCCGCAACACATCGTGGTCGTAAGTCCCGAAAAAGCCTATATCCAATACTCCACGGCCGACAACGAATCCCATTCGGGCATCCGCATCGTGGACCTTCAGACCAACATCATCCGCACGAGCGATATCCCGGGAACATTCGGTGTCTTCACGAAGACGGGGGCGACCAAAGCCCGTATGGTCTTCTCGCGCGGCAAGGTCTTCGCCGGACGGGGCAATTCGGTGATCGTCCTCGATCCCGCGACGGATGCCGTAATCAAAACCGTCACCTATGAAAACCGCCAGGTGAAAGACCTCGCAAAGGGTTACGATGGGAAAATTTATGCTATCTTTACGGGCGAATTTACCGGAAACTCGGGCATGACCGGTGCGGCGAGCTTCACCAAACCGGCTATGATCGTAGCGTTGGACGCGAACGGCGAGGTCGTTTCGGAAACGAACCTGCCCGAACAGATCGAACTGCGCACGGGCACGGCTTCGCCGACAGTGCAGATGTGTGCGAGTTTCACGCAGCCGCACCTCTATTTCATCGGCAAACAGGACTTCAGCGCCTATGAAGCGATGCGTTACAACTACGAAACAGGCAGGGTCAACTGGGACTACATCACGGCAGCCCTCGATGCGGAAAGTTCGGGAGGATCCATCATCTACGGCTACATGGGCGTACACCCGACGACCGAACAACTGTGGGTCGGAAAATCGAGCTATACGAACAGCCGTATCCACGTTTACGACGTATCGCGCAGCGATGCCCTGGAGTTTTCGAGCTTCTATCAGAAGAAAGCGAGTCCGGCAGGCGTGGATTTCGCCTACCGTTTCTCGGACGAATGGATAAACAAATAGAATTATGTTCAATGGGTTGAAAAGAGGAATCGTAATCTGTGCATGCGCGGCGCTGGCCGTGTCGTGCATGGATTACGGTCCGATAGAGAAAGAGGATTTCGAAATCGACAACGCAGGTTCGGGCGACGAGGTGACCGGCAAGGGGCTCTTCATCACCAACGAAGGGAATTTCATGTACGGCAATGCCTCGCTCTCCTATTACGATCCGGAGAAAAAACATGTCGAGAATGAAATTTTCGCACGGGCCAACGGTATCAAATTAGGCGACGTCGCGCAGTCGATGGTCATCCGCAACGGTATCGGTTGGATCGTAGTGAACAACTCGGGCGTGATCTATGCGATCGACATCAACACCTTCAAGGAGGTGGGACGCATCACGGGCTTCACTTCGCCCCGCTACATCCATTTCCTGAGCGACGAAAAAGCCTACGTCACCCAAATCTGGGATCCGCGCATCTACATCGTCAATCCCAAGACCTACCAGATCACCGGCTATGTCGAAACGGATATGGATTTCGAAACCGGTTCGACTGAACAGATGGTGCAATACGACAAATACGTCTTCACCAACTGCTGGTCGTACCAGAACCGAATCCTGGTGATCGACACCGAAACCGACAAGGTCTGCGACCAGATCACCGTGGGCATCCAGCCCACCTCGCTGGTCATGGACAAGTACAACAAGATCTGGACGGTGACCGACGGTGGCTACGAAGGTTCGCCCTACGGACACGAGGCGCCATCGCTCTACTGCATCGACGCCGCAACCCGCAAGATCGAGAAACAGTTCAAGTTCAAATTCGGCGACTGGCCCTCCGAAGTGCAGCTCAACGGCACACGCGACACGATCTACTTCATCAACAAGGCGGTCTGGCGCCTGCCGGTAACGGCCGACAAGTTTCCGGTAAAACCATTCCTTCCCTACAACAATACGCTCTACTACGGACTGACGATCAACCCCGTCAATTCGGAAGTCTATATCGCCGACGCGATCGATTACGTGCAGAACGGTGTCGTACTGCGCTATTCGCCCGACGGCGAACTGCTCGACGAATTCTATGTCGGGATCATCCCCGGCGCCTTCTGCTGGCGCTAATCATATAATAAGAATCATCATCCATGAACAAAATACGGATCTATTTCATATTGCTCGCTCTGACGGCGGTCGCCTGCAACAAGGACGAGCTCATCACCACCGATGTCGAACAGGTGCCGATCATCACGTTCGACACCGACCCGGCCGTCTATCCCGTCAAGGTCGGCCGGGAGTTCACCATTACGCCCTCCTACCAGTTCGTCGATCGGGCCGTTTACTCATGGAAACTGGAAGAAACGGGCAAAATCATCTCGACCGAACCGCAGCTCACCTACCGGTTCGATTCCGGCAATGAAATTTCGGAAGGCGTCAACGGCTACTACATCGACCTGGAGGTAACCACCCCGAACGGCACGACCGTCGAAACGGTTCTCGTCGAGGTACAGGAGCTGCTGCCGCCCCTGATCTCTTTCCCCATGCAGACCGACGGGCTGGAGGTCGTGAAAGGACGCAAATACGAATTCGCGCCCACCGTACAGTCGGCCGAGAACAGCACTTTTCTCTGGACGCTGCGCCGTCCGGGTGCCGCCGAAGCCGAACCGGTCGGCGATGAGGCCGTCTATGAATTCTGCGAGGAGATCGCCGGAACATACGAAGTCTCCCTGCGCACGGAAAACGAGGACGGCTCGGACGAAATGACAATCGAGGTGGAGGTGGTCGATGCACTGGCGGTATCGGTTACGGCGGTACCTATCGGACGCAAATACGACGGTCTGACCCGCACCGTATCGCTCGACCGCACGATCACTCTGCGGCCATTCATCTGGAACGGCACCAACCCCAAGTTCAGTTGGACGATCGACGGACAAGAGGTCGGGACCGAGCTTTCGTACACCTATACCCCGACCGAAACGGGAATCAAAAAGATCGTTTTCACCGTAACGGATACCACCGACGAACCCGAAATGACCCTCTCGAAGTGCATCACGCGCACCAATGAAACCCGGGCTACGCTGGAGTTCACCGTCGAATGCCACAGCGAAGAAGAGTCGCACCGCCGCCCGGCTTCGGGAGCCAGCAGCGCGACGTGGGACCGGGTGTACGAATATACGCCGGCCCCGGGACAGTTCATCAACGAACTGGTTTCGGGCGGATTCACCGGTACGGAAACCAGTCCCGAAGCGGCAGTCGCCTACGCCGAAGAACGGATGAAGAAAAATACCTGGGTATCGCTCGGCGGCTGGGGCGGCTACATCGTCGTGGGCTTCGACCACAGCATCGACAACTCCTCGTCCGGATACAAGGGAGGCTACAACTTCTCGATCACGGGCAACGCCTTCAAGGGTTCGTCCGAACCGGGTATCGTCTATGTGATGCAGGACACCAACGGCAACACCCTGCCCGACGACGAATGGTATGAACTCAAAGGATCGGAATACGGCAAAGAGGAGACCGTTCAGGATTACGCGGTCACCTATTACCGGCCGACCTACTCGGGAGCCGACGTACAATGGAAGGACAACCAGGGCGTCAAGGGCAAGATCGACTACCTGAAACAGTACCACGACCAGCCCAGCTACTACCCGGCGTGGATCGGCACGGACAGCTATACGCTTTACGGTCCCTGCCTGAAGAGCCGCACCTACGACCAGTCGGGCAACGGCTCCTACTGGGTCAATGGCGAATACGACTGGGGCTACGCCGACAATTTCGGCAACGACCGTCTTTCGGAGGACGACAATGCCGCAGCAGGCGCCATGAAGGTCTATTTCAAAATCTCGAACGCGGTCGATAAGAACGGACAGCCCGCCAACCTCAAATACATCGACTTCATCCGGGTACAGACCGGCGTCAATGCCAAAGCCGGCTGGCTGGGCGAGAACTCCACGGAGGTATTCGGATTTACGGACGAAAACATCAACCAGGGCAAATAGGCGGGAATATGAAAATAACAGGTATAATCTGCTGCCTCGCACTACTGTGCACGGCATGCAGCGAAGAGAAGACCGAACTGCCCTGGGGCAGCGACAACTACATAGTATCGTTTTCGCTGACTACCGGCGCCGACACCTACCCGGCCGTCATCCGCGACGGCCGGATTACGGTAAGCATCCCCTACAACGTATCGTTGGAAGACGCGCAGGTATCCTACGAATTATGCGAGCACGCCTCGATCTACCCCGACCCGGCGACTGTCGCCGACTGGGACCAGGAGTGGCAGTTTCTGGTCAGCTCCTACGACAATCAAAACGACCGCACCTACCTCTATACGGTAGAGCGCACCGACATTGCGACCGATGGCAGTCTGACACTTCGGACGCAGGCCGAAGTGGACGCTTTCGCCCGGAGCGGAATCAACACCGTCGAAGGCAACCTCACCATCGGAGGCGAGGACGAAGAAAACCCCGTCACGAATCTGGACGGGTTGAAAAACCTCGTTTCGGTCCGCTGCGACCTGACGATCACCGCCGCCTATACGGGTGAAACATTGGCCGGACTGGAAAACCTGACCGCCTGCGAATCGCTGCGGATCGGCAGCGCGGCCCATCCCAACGAAACGCTCAGGCAGCTTTCACTCCCGGCCCTGAAAGAGATCAAAGGCGACCTGTGCGTCTACGGCACGGCTCTGCAAACGGCGGATTTCAAATCCCTGCAAAGCGTCGCCGGGCACTTCGTCCTCCAGTCGGACGCCCTGCTCCAACTGACGGCCGACGAGCTGACCACCGTTGCCGGGAATATGACGCTGATCGGAACGACCGCAGACGAAGCCAAAGCCCCGTGCGAACAGATGTATTTTCCGAAACTGCAACGCATCGACGGGACGCTTACCCTCTCCCGCTTCGACCGGTTATCGGGACTGGGCACCACGTTCGGTGTTCTGACCCAGGCCGGAGCGCTTCGCTACGAACATCTCGCTCTGGCCAATACGTTCGAATTTCCGCTGATCGAAACCACCGGGAACATCACCGTCACCGACTGCCCTATTTTGCGATCGGTCCTGCTGCCGGCACTCACCGACGCCGGATCGCTCGAAATTACGGGGTGTCCGGCCATCGAAACATTATCCTTCCCGAAAGCGGAGCGTTTCGACGGCGACGTTAGCCTGGCAACGCTCCCCGCGATCAAGGATTTCGGGGAATTCCTTCCGGCGCTCAAAGCCATTTCAGGCGACCTGTCGATCGACGACCTGTCGTCGCTCGAAGGCGTACTGGATCTCTCGGGATGCACTTTTTCTCCGAACAGTACGCTCGACCTGCGTCTGGTCGCCGCGACGCGACTGACGGAGCTCCGGGGCGGCGATTTCGGCGGCTCGCTGCGGATCGACGCCTCGTCGCTGACGCCGCAACCGGAAGCGATGCCTTTCGGAATCACCGGGTTCAAAAACCTCGATACCCTGCGGATCGCCGGATTCACGCATGTTTCCGAACTCTCTTTGCCGACGGAAAGCTGCGATGACCTCACGATCGAAAATTGCGGATCGCAAGCCCCGTTCACGCTCTCGCTGCCGAATCTCGTCGAAGTGCGGGGAACGCTTCTCTGCCGCAACTGCGGCAAGGCAGGCGAAGCGAATTCGGCTTCGTTTCCCCGGCTGAAAAACGTCGGCCGGCAGCTCTCGTTCTACGTAGGTGCCTCGTCGTTCACCGTCCTCGAATTTCCGCTGCTGGAAACCGTCGGCAACGGAGAGCCCGTTTCGGATGATCCGGCAGACGACTACGCCCTCTACACGATGCCTTCGGGTTGCGCGGGTGAATTCATCCTGCCGAGCCTGCAACGGGTAAACGGCAGCATGCTGGTATCCACCTGGAACACATCGACCGACCGGGCCGTCGCGTTCCGCTTCCCCTCCCTGCAGAGCGTCGCGGGAGAAATCAGCGTCGGACACACGGCCTACAAAAACAGGTCGGTCGCAACGCTCGATTTCTCCGCCCTGACCGCTGCCGGGGCGATCCGCATCGGCAACCTCTCGTCGGTAACGGATTTCTCGACCTTCACGCAGGTCCTTCCCCGACTCTCCGAACAGACCTGGAGCGTGACAGACTGCAGCTATAACCCTACATATCAACAAATGCTCGACGGCGAAACCGGAGCCGAATCCAAATGATGAAACACCTATTGACAATCGTACTGTGCCTCACAACGCTCACCGGGCTTGCACAGGAGGAGAAAATCAAAAAAAGCGAGTGGTGGAACGGCAATCCTTCGTATGCCGTTCCCATCCGCGAAGTCAATGTCACGGCACGGCGGCCGATGAAGGAGATCGGCATCCAGAAAACCCAGCTCGACACTACGATATTGCATGAAAACATCGCACTCTCGATGGCGGACATCCTGACTTTCAACACGTCGATTTTCGTCAAACAGTACGGCCGCGCCACCCTTTCGACCGTGGCGTTCCGCGGTACGTCGCCCTCGCATACGCAGGTGACGTGGAACGGTATGCGAATCAACTCCCCGATGCTGGGCATGACGGACTTCTCGATGATCCCCTCCTACTTCATCGACGACGCCTCGCTGCTGCACGGCACCTCTTCGGTCAATGAGGCGGGCGGCGGCCTGGGCGGGGCGGTCAAGCTCTCCACGCGCCCTGCCGATGCGGACGGTTTCAACCTGCAATACACGCAGGGTGTCGGCTCGTTTTCGACTTTCGACGAGTTTTTGCGCCTCACCTACGGCAACGACCGCTGGCAAACTTCGACACGCGTCGTCTATTCCTCCTCGCCAAACGACTTCAAGTACAGAAACTACGATAAAAACGTGCTTATCCTGGACGACGACCACAACATCATCGGCTCCTACTACCCGATCGAACGCAACAAAAGCGGTGCATACCACGATTTCCACGCGTTGCAGGAAGTCTATTACAATACCGGACACGGCGACCGTTTCGGATTGCAGGCCTGGTATGTCAATTCGAAGCGGGGACTTCCGATGCTGTCGGTCGATCACAAGGAGAACGACGACTACCTGAACCAACAGCGCGAACAAACCCTGCGCAGCATCCTTTCGTGGGATCACCTGCGCAAAAAGTGGAAAGTGGGCGTCAAAGCCGGTTATATCCATACCTGGATGGCCTACGACTACGAACGGGAACTCGGCAACGGAAAAATGGAGAAGATGATCCGCTCGCGCAGCACGATCAACACCTTCTTCGGCCAGGTGGACGGAGAATACTACCTCGGGGAGAAGTGGCTCTTCACGGCAACCGTTTCGGCACACCAGCATCTGGTACGAAGCATCGACAAAAACATTATCCCGATGGATAACCAGCAGCCGACCGATCCCAACGGCAACAAAACCAAAGTGCCCGTCGGTTATGACAAAGGACGCATCGAACTGTCGGGATACGTGTCGATCCGCTACCGCCCCACCGAGCGCCTGGGCCTTTCGATAGGCCTGCGCGAAGAGATGTTCGGCTCGGAGTGGACACCGATCATTCCGGCCTTCTTCACCGACTATCTGATCTCGAAACGCGGCAACCTCGTCGCCAAGGCCTCCATTTCGCGCAACTACCGCTTCCCGTCGCTGAACGACCTCTACTTCCTGCCGGGCGGCAACCCCGACCTGAAAAAGGAGCACGGCTTCACCTACGACGCCGGTCTGTCGTTCGCTACGGGCCGCGACGGAGTTTACACCCTGCGGGGCGAAGCCACTTGGTTCGACTCCTACATCGACAACTGGATCGTCTGGCTGCCTACGGCCAAAGGATTCTGGACGCCCAAAAACGTCAAGGAGGTGCATGCCTACGGCGTGGAGGTGAAAGCGGGGCTGGACGTACAGTTGGCCAAAGACTGGCAGTTGAGCGCCGACGGCAACTTCTCGTGGACCCCCTCGATCAACCACGGCGACCCGGTGGACTGGTACGACAAGGCGATCGGCAAACAGCTCGTTTACATCCCCGAATTTTCGGCTTCGGTAACGGGGCACCTGACCTACCGTTCGTGGCGGTTCACCTACAAATGGTGCTATTACAGCGAGCGTTTCACCACCTCGGACAACGATATGAAGACCAAGATCGGACGTGTGAAGCCTTACTTCATGAGCGACATTTCGCTCGAAAAAGCCTTCTCGTTCCGCTGGGCCGACCTCTCGCTTAAAGGAGTCATCAACAACCTCTTCAACGAAGAGTATCAGTCGGTGCTTTCGCGCCCGATGCCCCGGCTGAACTACGAGATTTTCCTCGACATCCGCCCTAAATGGGGAAAACGGAATAAAAAACAGTAACTTTGCACCGCCCCTCGAAACTCCGACCGGGCTGAAAACGAAACTCTGACAATGAAAAAACTACTTTATATCCTGTTGTCGGCGATCCTCGCGGCCGCAACCGCCTGTCACCACCGATCCGCCGCCTCGCTCGGGGATTTCGACATCAGCCTCTACGCCCCCGCCTACTCCTCGGGCTTCGAAATTTTCGGAGCGGAAGGGATGAAAAGCACGATACTGAAGACATACGCCCCGTGGCAGGGAGCCGAAGGCGAGGAAACGCAGCTCTTCATCGCCCGCAACGGCGAACAGGCTCCGGCGGATTTTCCGGGACAGGTACTCGACGGCGACGCCCGGCGCATCGTCTGCATGTCCTCGACCTACATCGCCATGCTCGACGCCCTGGGCGAACCGCAGCGGGTAGTCGGCGTATCGGGCATCGACTACATCAGCAACCCCTACGTCGCCTCGCACAAGGAACAGATCGGCGACGTGGGCTACGACGGCAACATGAACTACGAGCGGCTGCTTTCGCTCTCCCCGGACATCGTGCTGCTGTTCGGCGTCAGCGGCGCCAGCGCCATGGAACCCAAGCTCCGCGAACTGGGTATTCCCTACGCCTATATGGGCGAGTACCTCGAACAGTCGCCGCTGGGCAAGGCCGAATGGCTCGTGGCCGTAGCGGAAATCGCCGGAATGCGCGAACGGGGCGAAGAGGTGTTCCGCGAAATACCCCTCCGTTACGACAGCCTGAAAACCCTCGCGGCGAAAGCCGAACGAAAACCCGTCGTCATGCTGAACACTCCCTACGGCGACTCCTGGCTGATGGCTCCGCCTTCGAGCTACGTCGCCCGGCTGATCGCCGACGCAGGCGGACAATACGTCTATACCCAGAACACGGGCAATCAGTCGCGCCCCATCGACACGGAGGAGGCATACCGGCTGGCCGAAATGTCCGACTGCTGGATCAACGTCGGCTCCGCCGCATCGCTCAGGGAGCTGGCGGAGATCGTCCCCAAATTCATGGATACTCGCCCCGTACGGGAAGGAAGGGTCTATAACAACAACCGGCGCACCAACCCCTCGGGCGGCAACGACTACTGGGAATCGGGCGTCATACACCCGGACCTGATTCTGCAAGATCTGATCCGTATCTTCCACCCGGAATTGACGGATGCCGAACCGACCTATTACCGAAAACTGAACTAAACCGATGCAACGGCGGCAGCGCATCCTCTTTCTCCTGTTCGGAGTTCTGGCGACGGTACTTTTCGTCGTCGATCTCTCGGTCGGAGCCGTACCCATCCCGATCCGCGAAGTCCTCGCCGCACTGACGGGCAGCGGAAACGACCCCGTCACAACGAAGATTATCCTGAACATCCGCCTGCTGAAAGCCGTAGTCGCTCTGCTGGCCGGCGCCGCCCTCGCCGTGAGCGGCCTGCAAATGCAGACCCTCTTCCGCAATCCGCTGGCCGGACCATACGTGCTGGGCATCAGCTCCGGCGCGAGCCTCGGCGTGGCGATCTTCCTGCTGGGCGCCCCGCTTCTGGGCCTCACGGGACACCCGCTAATCTCCACCCTCGGCATTGCGGGCGCCGCCTGGATCGGCTCGGCGCTGATCCTGATGCTGATCGCTGCGGTCAGCCGCCGCATCAAAGACATCATGGTCATTCTCATCCTGGGCATGATGTTTTCGTCGGGTGTCGGAGCCGTCGTGCAGATCCTGCAATACCTGAGCAACGAAGCCGCCCTCAAATCTTTCGTCGTCTGGACGATGGGATCGCTCGGCGACGTTACGCTCGGACAGCTCGGGCTGCTGCTTCCGGCCGTCGTTCTCGGACTCGTGCTGGCCGTCGCGGTCATCAAACCTCTGAACCTGCTCCTGCTGGGCGAAAACTACGCCCGCACGATGGGACTCGACATCCGCCGTTCGCGGCAGTTGATCTTCCTCTCCACCACCCTGCTGGCCGGTACGGTCACCGCTTTCTGCGGCCCGATCGGATTCATCGGCCTGGCCGTCCCGCACGTCGCCCGCATCCTCTTCGCCGATGCCGACCACCGGATTCTGGTCCCGGCCTCGATCCTTACGGGTATCGTGGTGATGCTCCTTTGCGACGTGCTGGCCAAACTCCTCACCTTCCCCATCAACACGATCACGGCGCTGCTGGGTATCCCCATCGTCGTCTGGGTCGTCATCCGTAACAAAAGCATCGTATGATCCGACTGAACGACCTTACCATCGGTTACGGCCGCCGCATTCTGCTGCAACACGCCTCGGCGACGATTCCCGCCGGAGAACTGGTCGCCCTCGTAGGCCGCAACGGTACGGGAAAATCGACCCTGCTGCGGGCTATCGCCGGCCTCGGCGAACGGCTGGGGGGCGAAATCCGGCTCGACGGACACTCTCTGGAAACGCTCTCACCCCAGCAACTGGCCACCACCGTCAGCTTCGTCACCACGGAACGGGTCCGCATTCCCAACCTGCGGTGCGAAGATGTCGTAGCCCTCGGACGAGCCCCCTACACCAACTGGATCGGACGCATACAGGAACAGGACAAAGCCATCGTGAAACGCTCGCTGGAACTGGTCGGCATGGCAGCTTTCGCCGGAAAAACGATGGACCGCATGTCCGACGGCGAATGCCAGCGGGTAATGATCGCCCGGGCCCTGGCCCAGGACACCCCGATCATCCTGCTCGACGAGCCGACCTCGTTCCTCGACCTGCCGAACCGTTACGAACTCTGCACGCTGCTGCGACGGCTGGCACACGACCACCGCAAGTGCATCCTCTTCTCGACGCACGAACTGGACATCGCCCTTTCGCTCTGCGACTCGATCGCCCTGATCGACCCACCGCAACTGATCCACTTGTCCGTAGACGAGATGATCGCTGCGGGGCATATCGCCCGGCTGTTCTCAGGCTCCGGGGGCGGATTCGAATTCGATCCCGCCGCACGGTCATTCCGCCTGAAAGGATAGCCCCCCCTCTTCACCCCCTGTGGACAAAAACCATCCCCGCCGGACCGAAGTCCGACAGGGATGGCATCGCAGTGCAAACGGAGCGGCCCGCGAACTCGCCGTCACTCCTCTGTCTCGGGAGCCGTCAATTCACCCGTGAAGTCGATTTTGAACGGCGTGCCGTCGGCCAGCCGGAAATCGAGTCGTATGGAGAAATTATTCCCCCTGTTGCGCTTGACGAAGTAGGTGCCGCTTTGCAACTTCCAGTACTGGGAGTAGTAGTGCACAGGGTCTTCGTAGATGAACACGTAGTCGTCGTTGTGATAGACCGTCTCCACGTCAACCTCCTCGCCTTCCCAGAATTTGTGGATGCTGAATACGGCATAAGTCGTCAGCGGCGCCGACGGAGCCAGCGGCGAAAAGGTGAAGACGTAATCAAAGTCGTCCTCGACAAAATACCCGGTCAGTATATCGTACGTGTCACCGTCGAACTCGTAGGTGCCGATGGGTTCCGGCGTTTCCATCGGCTCCGGCATGGGATCGTCGTCGTTGCATGCGACGCCCAGCGTACAGCAGCACATGGCGGCCAGCAGGATGCGATACAGAAATTTCAGTTTCATAGCCTTTCTATTTCAATACGGTCGCCGTGCCCTGATAGTGGCCTTTCAGTTCTCCGTAGGTGTTGAAATCGAGTTGCAAATCCTCGCCGTCGAGCGATACGATCAACGTACCCGAATCGCCGTTCCCGTAATTCCAGATTCGTCCGTCGTGTTCGAAAGCCAAAGTCTCCTTATAGGTCGAGAAACCGACTCCTTCGCCCGTAAAGGCTTCGGAGGGAGCCGTGATATGCACCGGGGCGGCATCCTGTATATCTTCGACGGTCTCGATGCCTTCTTCGGCCGAAAGCCAAATCGAGCAGGGTTCCGAACGGGTATCCACGACCACGGAGTTGATGGGGTACGTCTCGCCGTTATAGATGAATTCGTTGGGTTCTTCCGGCACTTCTTCGATAGACTTGCATTTGCCGTCGAATTCGACGGCAATCGAGTTGCCGCTGCCGAACGTGATCTCCGCTTCGGCCGTGAAATGCTCCGCATCCGAACCGCTTTGTGCGATACTGAACGTACCGGTCGCCCCCTCCGGAATTCCGGTCTGGATGAAATCCACATCACCCGTCAGGTTATCGATCAGGAAGACCTGGTACGTCTTGTCCGTCGAGGCGATGTCGATGGGATTGCCGGTCATATTCGCGTCATCCGTCATCAGGATGACATAGTAGGTCGTATTTTCGATCTCTTCGAAATAATCGATGTCGCCCGGGGTGAAATAGAGCATCGCCATTCCATCTTCCAAATAGTAGAATGCGGCCCGCAGAGGTTTCTTCTCGCCGTTGCGAGTGATGTAGTTCTCGGCGGCAGGTGTCGTACCGGTCATCGTCGCGGAGGCCCGCACGGCAAGCGTGCTGCCGTCGGCGAGTGTCAGGCGGGCGAAAACTTCTCCCTCCGGATTTTCGAAATCGAGTCGGCAGGTTCCCGATTCGACATCGTCGTAAACACCCGGGGCGATGCCGGTAGCGAGCTGTGCGCCGTCGAGCGTGCTGCTTATCGTGAAGGCCTCCGTTTCTGTCATTACGTCGAACTCACGGTTGCAGAGGCTGGGCAGGACGATCACCTGGAAATATTCGGCGTCGTTTTCATAAATCCAGTCGAACGACTCGGCATCGGCGTCGGGCGTCACGGTGAGCATCATGTATCCCGCGTACTCCTCAAGGAAAGCCTTCCCCACGGGAATTTCAGTGCCGTTCACAACGAACGTTTCAGGCTTGAGATCATCCAGCCCCCCGTCGGGTCCCGGAGGAGTCGGTTCATCGGCCTCCGTCCACGTGACGTTGCCGCGGAACAGTTCGCCCGAAGAGAGCGTCACCGAGAAATCCACGACTGCCGTCTTTTCGTCCTTCTCCGTCACGGTCACGCCACCCTCCGAGAAAGCCGAAAGGTTCTTCTCCGAAAGTTCCACCAACTTCTCGCCACCCTTCACGTAAAAGATCCGGAAGGGGGTTTCCGCATTTTTCAGGTCAATGGTGTAATCGCCGTCCTCCCCGACATCGCCGAAAGCCATCATCGCATATTCGCTGCCGCCGGTCAGTTGGTCCGACGAGGTGATTCCCTCGTCAGCAGCCATGAAGAGTCCCAGAAGCCCATCTTCCACATCTTCGCTGAAGACGGACCGGACGGGCATCTGTACCCCGTCGAATTCGATGGCTTCCTCCAACGGATCGGTACCGGGTTCTTCGGGGCCGGGATTCGGTTTGTCGTCATTGCAGGCGACGAGAGTCGCCGCAGCCAGTACGATGGCCGCGAACGGTCGAAATAAATTCATAAGTTTCATAAGGTTATGATTTAATAGGTTTTAATTTTAGGGATTCAATAGGTTTCGATGGGGTCATCGCTCTCCCAGACGCAGCGGATATGGCGGGCCGGGGTGCCGCAGTCCGTCAGGTCGATGGTCAGGCGGTGGGCGCCATCGGGTCGCTCGACCTCGATCGAACCGCCCGTGACGCGGGCCCATTCCGACCACTCGCCTCCTGTGAGGCGCTGGTACCACGTGCCGGAATTGTTGGTGAATTTGTCAGGATAGCCCGGGACGACTCGGAACGGGACGATGTCATCCTTATAGATGGCTCCGGTACCCTCGACCTGGGGCGCCACGGTATAGGTGCCGACCGGAATTCCCTCCGCCGGATCGGCCGTCCAGGGAACGAACAGTTCGATGCGCAGCAACCTCCCCTCACCCGTAGGCCAGCTGCCCGAGAGATCGACGCTCTCTTCGGCCAGGAAGAGCAGGAAGAGCCGGTACGACTCGTCGCCGAGCATGTAGCTGTCGCCCTTATCGACTATTTTGGTCCGGGTCAGGGAGGTCAGATCGATGTCCTGCGTGAGGGTGCTGTTCGGCACTTCGGACTCGCCGCCTTCGGAGCGGTCTATGGCCGTCAGCTCGCCTTCGAACGAGAAATAGCGTTTCAGGTATTCGGTACCCACCAGCATGCCTTCCACACGGAACGTGCCGTCGTCCCGCCGATCGATTCGACAATAGCCGTCGCTCAGCAGGTCGGCGTCGAATTGGGTCGTACCGGCAGGGATGTCGCCGAAGAATGTGCCCCCGGGACGTTCCACCTGTCCGCCGGGCAGGTCGATGGAATTCATGAATCCCGGGTTGAACGTGCCGGGGGAGATGTCGCCCGTATTGGTGGGCGACCGGTAGGTGCCGGTCAGCAGCGCAAGGTCGGGCTCGTAGTTTTTATTATAGCCGGTGTTCAGATCGAGACAGATCATCCGCCCTGGACCGACGGGACTGCCCGTCTGGTCGATTTCCATGTCGGTGTAGAGCGTAAGAGTCCACCAGTCGGATGCGCCAGAATATGTGTCGTCGCCGTAATAGATCAGATTGGCGTTGGTATAGACCACCTGTTCGGGAACTAATTCCTCAAACGGGGGGGGGAGGAGGGAGCTGTCCGGATCGTCTCCGCAAGCGACCGTCAATACAGGTACAACAAGCCAAATCCAATGTTTTTTTAATGGGTTGAACATACAGGAAAAAATTTTAAGGTTATTGTGATGTAAATGTGATATAAATATAATATAAAATATCTGATCGACACAATTTTTTCGACCGAATTTACAATCGAAGATTCATCGACACCGTTTTTCCCGATTCGAATGGACCTGCAACCGGATTTTCGGAAGCGTATTTTTCGCCTGCCGACATTTCTGACGGACGAAAACATCGGCTTTCATAGGAAAAAATCCGACATTATAAAAATGGTACGATTCGATCATCGTACAGACCCGGAAATTTGAGAAAACGACCGTTATTTGTATATTTGTAAAAATGGAATGCGTTTTTAACACATTCGGTTCCAAATATACAACATTCGGTCACTTTATAACCTTTCGGATATGACAATCGAAAAACTGGACGGAACTTCGCCTCGCCTTTACACACTCGTCGCACCGTTGGTCATGCGGCGCAGCGTACTGCGTCAGAACAACAACTACCCGTTCTGGACTTCGCGCTCGCATACCTGGTTCGTGGCCTGGGAGGGCGAAACCGTTTTCGGGTTCATACCCGTAGAGATCACCGACGGCGGTGTGGCCAAGATCAACAACTACTACGTTTCGGGCGACGATCCGCATTTGCTGTCGCGCTTTTTACGCGAAATAATCCAACATTACCGCCACGACTATACGATACGCTCCATGACGCTGATCCGCCATGCGGAGATATTCCGCTCCGAAGGATTCGTCCCGATGAAAGAGTGGACGCAGTACGTAACGATGGAGTACAGTAAAAACCGGCAGCCATGAATGTTTATGAGCGGACACAGCAACGATTGAAAACGGTTTTCGACCTTTTCGACAATATCTACGTCTCCTTTTCCGGCGGCAAAGACAGCGGCGTGCTGCTCAACCTCTGCGTCGACTACATCCGGCGACACGGACTGCAACGCCGAATCGGAGTGTTCCATATGGACTACGAGATCCAGTACCGCGAGACGCTCGACTACGTAAACCGAACGCTGGCCGCGAACGCCGATATTCTGGACGTCTATCGGGTCTGCATCCCGTTCAAAGTACAAACCTGTACTTCGATGTTCCAGCAATACTGGCGGCCCTGGGAGGAGTCCAAACGGGATATTTGGGTGCGGGAAATGCCGGAAGGAAGCCTGACACAGCACGATTTTCCGTTCTTCACCGACGACATGTGGGACTACGAGTTCCAGAACCGTTTCGCCGAGTGGCTCCACAGACGCAGCGGCGCGAAGCGCACCTGCTGTCTGATCGGCATCCGCACGCAGGAGAGCTTCAACCGCTGGCGCACGATTTACAGCGACCGCAACCACTACCGGTTCGCCGGCAAACGATGGATCCGCCAGTGGGTCGGCAGCGGAATCTGCAACGCCTATCCGCTTTACGACTGGCTGACAACCGACGTCTGGACGGCGAACGGACGGTTCGGGTGGTCGTACAACCGGCTGTACGACCTGTTTTACCGCGCAGGCGTACCGCTGGACAGCCAGCGTGTCGCCAGTCCCTTCATCTCGCCGGCCATCGCAAGCCTGCATCTCTACAAAGCCATCGATCCGGATACGTGGGGCCGTATGGTGGGCCGGGTAAACGGAGCCAATTTCGCAGCGCTGTACGGTCGGACAACCGCCGCAGGCTGGCAGTCGGTTCATTTGCCGCAAGGAATGACCTGGGAGAGCTACATGCATTTCCTGCTCTCGACCCTTCCGGAACCGATACGACGCAATTATCTGGAAAAACTCTCCGTAAGCATCCGCTTCTGGCGCGACAAGGGCGGATGCCTCTCCGACGAAACCATCACGAAGCTGCAAAAGGCCGGCATTCGGATCGAAGTCGGCGACCGCAGCGCCTATCGCACGGACAAGCGGCCGGTACGTATGGAGTACCTCGACGACATAAGCCTGCCCGAATTCAGCCATCTGCCTACCTTCAAGCGCATCTGTATCTGTATTTTGAAAAACGACCACGCCTGCAAATACATGGGCTTCGCGCCGAACAAGAACGAAACGCAGCGCCGCAAGAAAATCATGGAAAAATATGAATCGTTACTCTGAATCTCAAACGAAGAGCGCCTACCGGAGCCCGGTCTATAACGTCCGCGCCGTGCCGGTAGAGAAGGTCGTGGCGAACAGCTACAATCCCAACGTGGTTGCGCCGCCCGAAATGAAGCTGCTCGAACTGTCGATCTGGGAAGACGGCTACACGATGCCGTGCGTCTGCTACTACGATGCGGAGCGGGACCGCTACGAACTCGTGGACGGCTATCACCGCTACCTGGTCCTCAAAACCTCGAAGCGGATCTACGAACGCGAACGGGGCCTGCTCCCCGTCGCCGTGATCGAAAAGGATCTCTCGAACCGCATGGCCTCGACCATCCGCCACAACCGGGCACGCGGCACGCACAACGTCGAACTGATGAGCGAAATCGTCGCCGAACTGACCCGGGCGAACATGTCCGACCAGTGGATCATGCGTCATATCGGTATGGACCGCGACGAACTGCTGCGGCTCAAACAAATCACGGGCCTTGCCGACCTCTTCGCCGACAAGGAGTTCAGTCTGGGCGATACCGACGAAGACAGCGTCGAAGAGATGCTCGAAGTGTAACCGAACCTACTCCGGAAGGACGACCATTTCCACGGGCTGTTCCTGGATCCGGTCCAACGGATGGGACTGGTAGGAGCTTTTACCGAAGTCGATCTGCGCAAGGTCTATGCAGCGGATCGTATTGTTATAGGCCGTTTTGTAATAGACCCGGCGATTGGTCAGATCGATGGCCGAAGTCCACTGCGTAGCGCTCGGGATGTCCGGACACTCCCCTTCGGGATGCTCGATGCCGATGGGCACATCGAAATTGTTGAGCAGGTGAAAACATTGCTGCACGGTTTCGAATCCGGTAGCACGCTGCGGAGCCGTCGCCCGATAAAAAGCCGCTCTCACGAAGCGCGACGGCGGCGTGGCGTCGCCCGGAAGACCGAGAAATCCGGAATTGCCGCCGATAGGACGCAGCGTGATGCCGCTCAACCGCCGGGCAGGAGCGTCACCGGGATAAAGGTTCACATAGTTGTTCAGATTGGTGAGCTGCCACTCGAAACCGGGGGCATTGGTGAGTACGCCGACTTCGTTCTCGTAGAAATGCGGCACCCCGCCGACGATTTCCAGCACCACCTGCCGTCCGGAAGGCTCTCCGATACGCCAATGCACGACCGACGAGGGCTCCAGTCCGACGACCCGAACCGAAGCGATGGCCGCTTTCACCTGGTCGATGGTCGAGAACTGCGTCAGTATCCAGGCCACGAGTTGCAGATCGGCCAGCGTGCGGTCGCTCTGCGCCGGATCGTACTGTTCATAGCCTCCGTACTGCGGAAAGAAGAAAAGTCCGGCCGACAGTCCCGCTTCGTTGATTCCTTCGGCGATGAACTCTTTTTGCACGACGGCCAATCCCACCACGCCGTATTTGGATGTGAAGACCATGCCATCGGCTCCGGAAGGAGTAAAAGATCGCAGACGCTGACCTCGCGGGATGACGACATACTCGCTCTGCAAGACGCCACGCGCCCATTCGATAGTGCGGGACTGCACATAGCTGCCATCCGCAGCCGTAAGCGCGATGCCGGTACAGGCGATCGCCTGAAAAGCGCAGCCGCAAACCGCAGCCATACCCAGCAATACATTTTTTGTTTTCATAATCATCCGATTATCGTTACACATTTTTATAAATTCCACAAATTCTATGCAAAACTCCCATAGGACCGAATAAGGCAAATACGCCGCCGAATACCTCCGGAAACAGAGCCGGTTATCCAAAACCGGGCGACAGCAACAAAGGTTGCGGTTGCGGTTGCGGTTGCGGCTGCGGCTGTGTCAGCCACCACATACAACCACAGGACAATCAGCCAAATAAAACCCGTCGGACGCACAGCCTCCTTATTCAACGTAATGCGAATTTCTTGGATCAGACAAATTACAAACAAAAATATCGATATAAAAATCGCCCGTAGTATTACGGGCGATTCGATTTGGCTATTCTCCAATGGCATAATTCATAAAGATCCGTTCCAACTCCGGGAGGTCTTTTCGGACTGGATCGTCTTCAGGTGTATTATGGACCAATTCGTCGATGCGACTATGCACCAACTCATATTCTTCTCTGTCCTTTATTACCCCGCGTTCGAGAATCTTTTCCAACTTCTTGAAATAAGCCTTCTCGATTTTTTCGGCACTTTCTCCGGTCGCTGCCTCGATACGCTTATAGATCGCACGACGATATTCCAACGGATATTCGTTGATTCCTGCCATCATTTCTTTGTCAAAAGCTCGCAGTAAGCGCTCGTCCTTTTGTTCATAGGCATCATCAATAAGTTTTTTTATTTTATAAACCAATATCCGAAGAAATCCTTATCAAAGGTGAAAAATCAACTTTCCAAATATCCAATTCACAAATCTCATGATCTTGATCGAGATATAATGAGGCTAACACATCTATTCCATCAGAATCCTTAAAAAAGCACTCACTGACAAAAATCGTTGATATTATTTCTTTCGGCGGTAAAGACATATATAATTTCATACTACCCATTCCTCCATCATTCAAACAAGAAACAGTCAGCGACTTTTCCCACCCCTTGGACATATTTAAAGATGCCTTTTCTACCAAAAACTTAATGAGCCGTAGCTCCTCCGGATTCGGTTCTCTAATGTTTTTCATGTATTCGTCCAACATTTAACTCTCCATTCTTTAATCTAAAAACAGTATACTGTAATCTATAACCATCTACCATAACAACTCTATTTCTAAATTCGCCAATCTTAAGTGTAGGTGCAATCTTTTTCAAATCGTTAAGTACTATTGAGCGAACAGATGTTCGATCTAATTTTAATAAATCAGTATGACGAAAAGTATGATATGTTTGATTTGCATTCTGCCCAAAATGAGTTTTTATATTTCCGAAAGACTGCATTGCGGTTACACCAATAACAGCAAATTGCAACAATTCGAACGGATCCGTCCACTGTGCCCCTATTTCAGTAAACATCATCTTCATAGATGATTTTAGAGATCCGTCGGCCCAATAATCAATTGCAGCCTGCATCGCTTGTTCTGAATGATACATTCCTAAAACCCAAAGATGCATTTTTGTTAATTCAACCAACTCCCCATCACTATATAACGCATAGATGACATCTTCTGGTTCTGAATAATTCTCCTCCATTTCTCCGCCAGAATCGTTTCCATACATTCTTACCAAATTGTCTATAAATTGACCTATTTCATTCGGATCTGAAGTCGTATATCCTCCATGAGCATCCATCTCCCATAATCCGAATGGATCGATATAATTAACAGGACTATTCAACACATAGGAATAAGGTGTTTCTGAAATATTTTCTTCTGCCATGGGATCCTGCGTCAACCAACGCGCTATATCCGGATCATAGAATCGAGCTCCGTAATCCAACAAACCCGCATCGCCGACCGTCTGCCGTTCCTTGCCGTTGAAATGATAGTAATCGTAGTAAACCGGTTCCGTCGGTCGGCGCCACGTCTTGCCGAAAGGATAGTAATTGCACAGAACCATCAGTTCGCCCGTATGGTCGATCAACGAACGAGGGCTGCCCAAATGATCGCAAACATAATAGACCGGAACGTATTTCTTACTTTCGGACAGATGATTTTTCCGGAAGAAGCCCTGGCTGAATGCGGCGTGATCCAATTCATACGCCCCGTTCCGAAATCTATATACCAAAGAGCCAATGTAAACCAATCCTTCGCCCGTATCGTCCGTTGCCGAGAACTTACTACCGTCGGCAAGATACCGGTAATTCACTACCGACTGGCCGTCGGTCGAATGGATTCGCATTGGCAAGTTAAGAAAATTATAGTCGATCTCCAAATTGTTCCGACCGTTGAAGGTAATATTTCCGCAACCATCGTACACGATACTTTTATTACCGACAGCCTTTAAGATCCCGTTCGTATATGTATAATCGAGTGTTTCCGGAACTCCCGCATCGTAACGGGTAAGCGAGCGCCGCAGCCCGCTGCGTCTGCAAGCGCGTAAAAAGCGTCAGCCCATCCATCACGCTCAAGAAAACGACTCCCGCGACAATCATCATCACGAGTGTTTCCGCCAAAGTCGATCCCGTCAAGGTCCTCATTCTTCGAATGCTATTATTTGCCTGACTCCGAGCCGCTTGTCACTTCCGTTTATAAAAACCTTCACCTCCACGACCTGTAGATCCGGAAAATCCCGATAAGGTGTGAGCTTCACGACAACACGTCCCCATCCGTACTCCTCGCCGTACTCTCCGCAGGGCCACACCCCGGTCGCATATTTTGCAAAGGCCCGCTTCATCCGATAATCGGCCTCGACGAGCAGCAGCGTATCATCCCCGCGCACCGTAAGACGAGGCAATATCTCCAGAACCGCTGCGAAGACCAGCAGGAAGACGACGGCCGCTACGATCGCTTCGACGAGCGAAGCGCCCCTCAATCGACGCATACGACCTCCTTTCTCCGCTCCCGCTTGTCGGCAGCCAGCCAGCGCGGATGTCCCGTCAGCGGATTCTCCAACAACGTCAGGTCGTAAACCATATCCTCATAATAACCCTCCGGCGAAAAATAGACTGCCCGACGCAGAAGCGCACGACCGCAGAGCACCCCCTGCACTTGCGCCACCCCATCCACATAGAGCATCCCGCGCAAACGGGCCGTACGGGATTGCCGATAATTAGCCGTTACCCGTGTCCTGCGAGCCGTATCGCGGACAATGACATATCCGTCCAGCGTCGCCCCCTCACCCAGCTCCGCATACTCTCCCGCATACAAACCCGAAGGGTACTCCATCACGACCCCGGGTTCCACCACCACCGTTTCCCAGGCAAAGAGCTGAGCCGCGATACGGGCGCCTCTGCCAACGGTGATCTTGCGGGCGCAAATCAACACGTTCTCCAGCCGGCAGAGAGAGTCGATCCGCAGCTCGTCGGCCAGCAGCAGGATGTTGCCTCGCAAGGTATAACCGTGAAGCTCCGCATCGCCCACGCGCAACACAGCCGTCGTATCGTGTAAAAAGGAACATCGCAGGGAGTCCGGCGGTAAAATCGCCCCGGTTTCTCCGGTCCGGGCGAAAAGAGTTTCGACACGGCATACGGCCGAACTGTCCGGCCGGGGAAGTGCCGCCGCAGCCCGCCGAATTCGGGAAGGAAGAATATCGGGACCGCAGTAATAGTCGGAACCGACACGCGCGTACATCACGCCATTTTCCGGCAAGAACAAATTTCCCCGCAGCAAGGTATTCCCCGCCACCGACAGAGGAGCCCGACGCCCCGGATAGTAAAGCGTCTGTCCCTCTTCGGGCTCCGCACCGTAGATCCGGCAAACCGACACGACGGAATCGTCCGTAACGACCCGCACGGCGTCATAAAGGCCCCAGGGATACACCGTCAGGTGTATGCGCGATTTGGGCAACGAATCATACAGCACATACGCCAGCGAATCCCCCCGCACCAACTCCCCGGCATGCAGCCGATAGAGCGTATAGGCCGACTCCGCATCCGCCCGTGCCTGCCGCAGACGGCCGCTGCGGGCAAAGAGCAGGTTTTCCTGTTCCCAGAGGGTCAATAATCCCAACATCCCGATAAGGATCACCACCGAAACCACGACGACCGTCGGCAACACGCCTCCTCGTATCCGCCTGCCTTTCACCATTTCAATCGCAACGTTTGACACCGTAAACAACCCCCTTCTTCTCGAGGTACAAAGAGTCCCGATCGCATCCGCGAAGGGTGAATCCTTCGGCCGACTCTCCCGCGCTCAGTTCGTATTGACGGTCCTCGAATGTCAGGATGTGAAAAACACGCTTCCCGGAAGCCATCGTACCCAAATGGGTACAGACAAGACGTTCCCGACGGACAGCCGGCTTTTTGGGGAGGACACGCAGGGCCGGCCCGCTCGCCGGAACTTTCCGCCCCCCTTTGAGAAACGGATCGGGATAGTCGCACAGCAACGTATCCTGATGCTCTTTCGGTACAACCTGCACCCGGACCTGCGGAACAGTATTCGCTTCGTCTTTGGAGGTGGGATTGAAGATCTTCCAGGCAACCGCTCCCCACACGGCGAGAACAACCACCAGCAACACATATGTCGTCCAACGCGACTTCATTCCTCCTCCCTGTTCACGACGGTCAGTGTATTGATCTCCCCGACCGCATTATATCCCGAATTGAAGGCCGTCACCCGCCACTGATACCTGCCCGCACGGAGTGCCGCATCGAACCCGTAGCTGCGGGAGAGCGAATCGGCGTAGATGACCGTATCGGCCACCAAACGGTCGGCATATTCGAATGAAGGCGAAACCAGGGTAAATTCGTACCCCGTCGCATATTCAACCCCCTGCCAGCGGAATTTCACCGTCCCGGCTCCGGTACAGGCCTTGTCCGTAGGTGCGATCACCCGCACGGGGTCTTTCGAAATATCTTCCTCCAGAATATCGCAGGCACCACAAGCCAGGAGCAGCAACGGAAGTATGAAAAATCGTTTCATAGCATTATCTGATTTGAGTGAGTTGTTGCAGATAAAGAGTCAAGGTAAGCTGGGGCTGCCGGGTCGTCCGGTCGATCGCACACAGCCATACGGCGGCACACATACGGCATTGCGGCAAAGTCTGCCGCGTATGTCGGATGAAACGGACCAGATCGGTGAATCGTCCCGTGAGCGAGAGTTGCGCCGTGTGGAGCTCCAGCCCCTCCTGCCGTTCAGTGACGACGGGCACATACCCCGTCACACGCAGGTTGCGGGCCGCAATTTCCGATTGCAGCGTATCCAGCAACACTCCCGACAAGACCAATTCCCGTCCGTCGATACAGGAAGCGGGATCGACGATCCCGACGGCCTTCGGAGTTTCCGCAACCGCCAGCCGGGCCGTCAGGCGGCGGCATTCGAACGCGGCCCGTACCGTATCGCCCAAAGCATAGTGCCATGCGGCCCACGGCAACAGAACGACGAGCAGAAACAGATAGGCGGCTCCCCGGTATTTGTACGATAATTTCATAATCCGATCTCGATTAGAAAATGCAGGTTACCGCCGTCGCGCTCCTTCTCCACCGATGTAAGCCGCACCGACTGGCAAAACGAAAGCTCCGAGAGCGCCCCGGTAAACCGGGAAACGGCAGCGGAGTTTTTCGAACTTCCCGATACGAATACCGCACGGTCCCGTCGCAACAGGGGTTTGCCGGCCTCGAAACGTTTCACGGGCGGCTCAATTTCCAATCCGGTAAGCCGGATTTCATCCGGCACCGCCGCTGCGATACGATCGCACAATATATCGAATCCAACCGGGGGCCGGGTCTGAAACGCAGCAAGAAGCTTCTGCTGACGCTCGCTCGCCGAAGCCTGCTTCGAGGTACTCTGCTCCCGCCGCTCAAGTTCCATCTGCAATTGCTGTCGCCGCGAATTCAGCGACGAACCGTAAAGAGTATTGACGACCAACAGACAGAGCACGATTCCCAGTACGGGCAGGGCACACCGCCGCGTTAGGGTCTGCAAGGCTGCCGAAGAGCTTTCCGAGAACCGGAACAATTCCTTCCATTTCAGCGAATCGCGAAGGGTCGCAGCCGATGCCTCGGCTATGGCCGTAAAATCGGAAGCCGCATCCGTGCACAAGACCCGGAACGGATAGATCTTCTCTGCGGCAAGTTCCGCAAGCAACCCCTCCAGTTGCGACCTGCGCACGAAAGAGGTCGTTCCGCCGAACGAAGTACGCAGGAAAGTTTCTTCGTCCGCACGCACACGCTCCAGAATCGACGCGCCGTCGGGTTTGGTCACCACCCCGCTGCCGCACACGACCGCCACCACGAGGCTGCCGGTCGGAGCGGCACTCCCTTCATACGGCACGACCTTCCTCTTCGTCCGAAGGAACCACGCCCGCCGATAGCTCCCGTCCGGAGCGTACTCCACGCGTAAAAAAGCAATCTTATCGAACAACAACGGTAACAGACGCATGGCTCTACTCGATGACGGTGGGTTTGATAAAGACATTCAGCGAACGATCGACTTTGTTGCGCTTCTCCTTGCCGAAGAACCACTTGATGACCGGCACACGGGCCAGGAAAGGGATTCCCCGCGAGGACTTCTCGAACGTGTTGCGGTCCAGACCGCCGAGGAGCACCATCTCCTCGTTCTGCACCTTGACGATCGACTTGAAGCTGCGCGTGGCCGTAGCCGGAGGAGCCTCCTCCGTGCTCCGATCGGTAAATTCGGTCTGTTCGAATTCGATCTCGAGCGTGATGTGACGGTCTTCCGAAACATAAGGCGTGACCTTGATCGAAAGGTTGGCATCGACGCTCTTCCAGGTGTAGGATTCCGATTGAATGGGATTCTGGGTGCCGTAATAGTTGTTCTGTATCTCCTTGTAATATTGTTTCTCTCCGCTGGTCAGAGTCGCGTCGTGCCCGTTCAGGGTCGAAAGCTTCGGCGTGGATTGGAGGCGGATCGTGCCGTTCTCTTCAAGCGCCTTCAGGCTCAAGTAGAAATTGGGAGTCACCCGCCCCAGGTTCACCGTCCCGCGAATACGTTGCAGCAGACTGTTCACTGCACTGGCGCTGAAAGTCATATCCACCCCGGCACCGAGCGTTCCCGAAGTCTTCGCAGGCGACTTGCCGACTCCCGCTTCCATCCCAGCCTCACGGATATCGCTCTTGGTTACGTCGGCGATGATGATCTCCATCGTAATCATCGGCACCGGCTTGTCGATGGAGCGGAGGAAGGTCGTCACCCGGGCCACATCCCGGTTGTCGCCGCTCAAGATCAGACTGTTCAAATCGGGGAAAGGCTTGATCTCGATCGTGAGAATATTCTCGGTCGTGGCATTCAACCGCCGAAGCGTGGCGTAGAGCGTCGTACTCTTGCCCGAACCCGTCGGGCCGCAAATCAGCACCATCCCGAACGGACGGCGGATCGCCCGGCAGTAATCCTCGTACTGACGTCCGGAAAAACCGAGGTTGCGCAGCTCCAACAATTCGACGTGGCGGGTCAGCAGACGCAGCACGATTTTCTCGCCGTAGATCGTCGGCAACGAGGAAACACGCACGTCGAACTTGTTGCCGTCGCGGTTATAAAGGATACGCCCGTCCTGCGGAAGACGCTTCTCCGAAATATCCAAATTGGCGAGAATCTTGATCTGATTGACCAACGGCGTGTATTGCGTCCGCTCGATAACATACCGCTCGGTCAGCTTGCCGTCGATACGAAACCGGATGCGGCAGCGGTTTTCATAAGGCTCCAGATGAATGTCGCTGGCATAATCGCGGAATGCTTCCCCCACGAGCGACATCAGAAATCCCTGTCCGGAGGAAATATCCGTCAGACGACCCGTCACGGGGACTCCGCCTCCGGCATCCGTACGGTAATATTTGGTCAGCAGGTGCTGTAACTCCTCATCAGAGATCGGTACAACCGAAACCCGCCAGCCGTAAAGTACGGCCAACTCTTCGACAACTCCCGTATAGTCCCGACCGACCAATCCGTAACAGCGAATATCCATCTCTACCTTTTCATAAGGTAATAAACGATATTCGACCGCTTCCGAAGAGGTTAAAAGCTGAATGACCTCAACCGGTATATGCTCGATCAACCCCATAATCCGCAAACTTTACAAGGAATATATACGACCAGAACCAGGCACATCATTCCGACAAAAGGAATCGTACTCCGCTTTTTACCGGCTCCGACGACCGCCCACCAGCCCAGCGACACCATACAAGCGGCGATCAGAAAGCGCAGATAACCCGCCGGAGTGAAAAGCGGCGTGGCGACCAACAGAAACACGGCGTCGCCCGCTCCGAAAGAACGAAAGAACCGTTTGCCGCGCAACCGCAGATATATTGCGAGAAAAAGCCCCAGCAAAAGCAGGAGTACAGAATTTACGGACACATCCGCCAGCATCTGCCGTAATCCCCCGTCGGCATATCCGACCGCCGAAGCGATGATTCCCGCAAGAACCAGCCAGACGACACCGACCCGGCGCAACCGAAAATCCTCGTAAGCGAGCGGTACCAAGACCGCCGCAAGCAACAGGGAGAACGATTCGGACATAACGAAAAAGCTCAGTCTTTGACGATTTCTTTCAGCTCCTTATCCTGGTTGATCTCCCAGACATTGTAAATCCCGTCCCCGTCGAAATCCACGACCGCTGTCGCCGTCGCCCGAAAACCATGCTCCGATGCTTCGAGAACTTCGATCAGATAGTTGGCCTGACCACCGTCGGTGACGAGCTTCTGCTGTTCGAATCCCAGCTCTTCCAAGGAAGAGGAATAACGCGAATACGTATAAAAATTGCTCCGTTGAAGCGTATGCAGAAACGTAAGCTGCTGTTGTGCTTCGGTAGCTTTCGCCCGCGAAATAAGCGGCATAAGGTTGGGCAGTGCGATCAACACCAGAATACCGATGATGACCAGAACGACCAATAATTCGGGAAGTGAAAACGCCCGCAGACCGGGCGTAAAAAAAGGTCTTTTTTCGCTCATAAATAAACGCCATTATTTACAAACAAAAATAGGAAGACAGACAGCCATAAGAAGTCGGAACGGCCTAAAATCCAACCTTACAGTAAAATCATAACATACTGATTAATAGGACATATTATCAAAAATAATATTATCTTTAATTACAAAAACATATCTATCTAATTATCAAGATAGTTATGTTTTTCCAAATTATTTATAGTCAATATTTTATTGCTATATTAAAATAAATAATCGACAACTATGACCCATACGATCCGTCCGCCCTAATCCTACCGGATGACCTTTCTTTCATCTTACATGCATCCGATATTTATGAGAAATACGAATATCGTTCGTATTGAAATTAACCCAGAAAAAAATTTATGAAGATAAATTATCATTATGAACCTCCTTCTTGCCATCGCGTTATGCATCCAGGTCTGGATATTTGTCAAGCACAGGTATAAGGAGATGAAACGAATCGCGGAATTCAGAATCCTCTATATCCATATTCTGCTGGAAACGATTTACACGTACAACCATGATCCGAAACTGCTGCAAAAGCATCTCCAATGCGAAATGACGGTCAAAAAGCTGCTCGGTTACGGAACCATCGAGGATCGCTGCGACGAATTGTTCGATCCGAAGCTGAAAATAAACAAAAACGATCTGCTCATGTACCAACTGTACGAGGAGGGATTCTCCCCCAAGGAATTATGCGTACTGTTCGGTCTGAACAACCTGAACTCGTTTTACGTCAAACACCACCGGATCAATAAAAAACTCGGAAAGATCCCGTCGGATAAATCCGAAGTGCAGACCGCCGATGCAGCGCACGCAGTCCGACAGATTTGAATACTGACCCCTTCAATGCCAAGCCCCCGGAACAAATTTGTTCCGGGGGCTTGGCATTCCACCGCAAAAATCTCTGTCGAACGAAAAATCATCCGCCAGCAACGCTCCGCATCGCGCTATCCCCGCTCCGCAGAATCCGAAAAGCGGTCCGACAAATGATCGTGCCTGTAAATCTGATAAGAATTTACCAGGTTCTGCCACATATTATTTACTTGCGTTCATATTTATCTGAATATTAGCAAGTATAGCTATTATTTCCTTGTGCCGGGTAACAAAATAGCAACAAAACAAATGGCAAAAAGAGCCATCTCAGCAAATGCTATTTCCCTATACCCACGAAGTCTTCCTATCAAGTTCCTTTGAAAAAATTAGATGCCCTATTATCACAAAAGAAGGATTAAGACACCAATCTTAACCCTTCTCTGCCATATTGTCAGTGATATCGTGATATTACGTCAGTTGCTTCTGCCAAAAACAAGCTATTTTATAGTTGGCATACCTATTGACATAAACAATTTGGTCTTTAATCTCAATAAGATAGGAGGTGCTTATGACATAAACAGACTACAAATCCGCAAGGCGAATTGCTAACCCTGAACAACGATGGCTATGGGTAATGAAGAACCATATTCTCTCATTAAAACGGCTGCAAATATAACGATTCACCTATGATTTTGCAATAACGCAAAACAATATTTATGCCGGCCATCCCCAATAAACAATAATAAATATGAAACTTTATTACGTAAATAAAAATCCTCAAATCAGAGGAGAACACGAAGTTCATTCTTCGGATTGCATCTACTTGCCAACACCTGAAAATCGGCAATATTTAGGTTATTTTAATAATTGTGCCGAAGCCGTTAAAGAAGCGCGTAAATTTTACGCTAACGTTGATGGTTGTTTCTACTGCTGTCCTCAATGCCATACAAAGTAAAGATGGGCAAGAATCAACATGTCGTAAAAGCTCCGAATGGGTGGGGTGTGCGAGGCGAGCATAACACTCGGATTACTCAAAAATTCGATACTCAGAAAGAGGCAATAGCTAAGGCAAGAGAAATAGCTATCAACCAAAAGTCCGAACTTTTCATTCATGGCGAAAATGGTCGGATTCGAGAACGCAATAGCTATGGTAATGATCCTTATCCTCCCAAGGGATAACTTACGTTCTTTACCCCACCTTAATCGGGTGGGGTGTTTTTTGCACAACATATTGCATTTTTCTTGAGTTTTCCAATACGAGATAGCCTAAACGCTTTAGTGCACCGTTATAATAATTATCTTTGTAGGGCAAATAGTTGTCGAAACAGATGGGGATAGTGAATTTCGTAAAAAATATAGGCCGGCCTAAAACTCCGACCTCTACTGCGACACCGAATATAGATTCTGCAAATTACCCCGCAGAGTATATCAGAACGCAGTCTTTCAATGAAGCGTTCAATACGCTGTTATCTCAAGACAAATTCATAGCCCGAAGCGATTACAAACACCTCGTAGAACAATACAGCGATTTATCGGAATCATATGCAACACTCGCTCAATCGAATATACTGAACGAGTATGTTGCCAAGCACCATCTCGACATCGAAGCTATAAACTATTTCCAAACAAGATTCGATGAAATTGCAGACCTTGCAACAGAATCGGCAATAATCCGAAAACACAACGACGCTTATATCGCGCGTCATATCGAATCGGAGAAAACCTATCTCGATAACATCCTCAAAGCGTGCGATCCTGCCATATCGCTCGATCGGGAACAGCGAGAAGTCGTGCTTTCGGAAGAGGACCATACGTTGGTCATCGCAGGAGCCGGAGCCGGCAAAACAACCACGGTCGCGGCCAAAGTACGGTATCTCGTAGAAAAACGAAGCATCGACCCGGCCCGGATTCTGGTTATATCCTTTACCAATAAGGCTGTCGAGGAGCTTCGCGGACGCATAAACGGCAATTTGGGAATACCATGTCCCATCAGTACGTTCCATTCCGTCGGTTATACGATTTTGCGGCAAGGCGAAGAGGACCGTAAAAAGATAGTCGGGGAAGGGTATATGTACACGGTTATTAACAACTATTTGAAATCTTCCGTGTTGCGTAATCCCGAAGTGGTGGACAAATTGATTCTATTCTTCGGCTCTTATTTCACCGCGCCTTATGAGGGAGAAAAGCTCAACGAATATTTTCAGTTCGTCGCTAAAGCGGACTGCTCGACATTGAAAGGCAATCTGCACGAATACGTTCAACGTATCGTCGATCGCAAAACGATGAAGACGCAGACGTTGAACAACGAAGTTTTGCGGTCGATGGAAGAGGTGCGTATCGCCAACTTCCTATATATGTATCAGATAGAATACGAGTACGAACCGATATACCAGTATCCTATTCTCGATGCGAACAAACCCTATACGCCCGACTTCCGTATCAGGCAAGGCGATAAGGTTTCGTATATCGAACATTTCGGGATAACCGAAGATCACAGAAGCGATCGTTATACGCAAGAGGAGTTGGAGAAGTATGTCTCCCGAATCGACGACAAAAAGCAGGCGCACGCAAAGCACAAGACCGATTTGATATATACCTACTCGCAATACGCCGATGGCCGGGACTATCTGCTTCATTTACGAGAGCTGCTCGTCGCGCATGGGTACGAGTTGAACAAACGTCCGACGGAGGAGGTCTACAAGAAATTGATCGAGACGGAGGAAAGCAAATATATCACGCGCCTGACCTTTCTGCTCTGCACCTTTATCAACAACTTCAAGACGCAAGGCTACGGATTTGAAAAATTCGCAGAATTCAAGGCTGCGAATAAAAACGTCCGAACCAAGTTGTTTCTCGACATCTGCAAAGTCTGTTACTATGAATACCAGAAAGTGTTGGAGGAGCAACATTGCATCGACTTTCAGGACATGATCAACGAGTCCGCCGAGTTGATCCGCCGAAAGCGCATCGGCCGGGAACAGCTCGATTACAAATACATCATCGTAGACGAGTATCAAGATATTTCACGTCAGCGTTACAACCTTATCAAAGAGTTGTCGCAGTTGTGCAATGCTAAAATCGTGGCCGTCGGCGACGACTGGCAATCAATCTATGCGTTCAGCGGCTCCATCCTCCCGTTGTTCACCCGATTTTGCGAAGCCGTCGGTTACGGACAGGAGCTGAAAATCACCCGCACCTACCGCAATGCACAGGAGATAATCGACATTGCCGGAACATTCGTGCAGAAAAATTCGGCGCAAATCAAAAAGGAGCTCGTCTCTCCGAAGCGAATCACTAACCCGGTTATCATCTACCCGTATGTCGAAACTTTCGATAAAGGAAAAGAGCGACCGGAAGGTGGTAAATACCACTATCTGGGAATCGCTGTAAACAAAGCTATTGAAGAAATATTGGAGTATAATGCGGCTGAAAGAAAATCCCGAATCGCATCCATCCTGTTGATCGGTCGCTATGGGTTCGACGCGAGGAATCTCTGCTATTCCAAGCAATTCAACTACGACGAGAAAACGGGGAAAGTTTACTCGGTAAAATACGGGAACAAAATCAAACTCCAGTTTCTGACGGCGCACAGCTCGAAAGGGTTGAGTGCCGATAACGTGATTATCATCAATGCAAAGGATGAAATCTACGGGTTTCCGTCGAAAGTGGACGACGATCCGGTGCTGAATTTGGTCGTGTCGAACGATACCTCGTATAACTATGCCGAAGAACGGCGGTTGTTTTATGTGGCGCTTACCCGAACCAAAAACCGGGTGTTCATCGTTACTCCCGAAAAACGCCCCTCGGAGTTTATCAAAGAGTTGTTGAGTGATCAGAAAAGCTATCCTAACGTTACGCTACAAGGAGAGTTGAAAACCGACCTCTCCATCTCGAATATCGTGAAAGATCGTTGTCCGATCTGCGGCTATCCGATGCAATTCCGGTGGAATAAAAATTACGGATTGAGACTATGGATTTGCACCAATGATCAGGAAATCTGCGGATTTATGACCAACGACAAGCGCGGCGGCGAATTATCCATTCAGAAATGTGATTGGTGCAAAGACGGGTATTTGGTCGTTAAGAAAGGACGAACGGAATATATTTTAGGGTGTACGAATTATAAACCGGATAAGTCAGGATGCGGTCGGCTGCTCAGTCAGGAACATTATCGTGCATGGAGAAAGGATGACTTCGGCGCAGAGGATCCGTCGAAAGATAAGCCGGCCTATTTTCGTGTACCCGAATCTTCCGCAGCGGATCCGCAAGCCCCCAAAATGATTCCGGTGAAAACGAACACCCCAAGAAAAAGTGCTGCGGTACACACCATCGGTTATTCGGAACGGATGATCGAGAAAGACGGGTTCAAAGTGATTGTAGATGCGAATGGCGATATACTTACCGACATGCAACTGCTCGCCAAGTTGCGAACTCTAAGGCAAACAATTGCACAAGAGAACGGAGTGGCAGCTTCTCGCATCATGTACGATTCAGTATTGGTCCTTTTGGCGACGGACAGACCGTTGACCCGCGAAGAGTTTATCGATATAAAAGGAATCACTATCAGCACGTATTTGAGATTCGGCGAACGATTCATTGCGGAAATCAAGAAACATGTCGGATCCTAATTATTGAAAAAGCGATGCGTTATAAGCATCGCTTTTTCTTATTGGTAAAACTAAATACACTACAAATCATCCATTGCTGCCGAACGGACCGTATCCGTATTTATCTTGTCGTAATATTTAAGTAAAACGAAATACTGTCCGAAGTCACCTTTTTGCAAAGATAATTGGATGTCACCTTTCGTCGTCTCAAAGGTTGTGTACCAAGTACAGCGGTCCATCATCAATTCATGCAATTTTTCATTGTTCGTATTCGGGTTGGTTCTTCCCTGAAACTGCTCCACAATCTCAGTTGGTTCGCCGTATTTTTGAGTTAGCATGGATTTAAGATGGTCGTAATCCCTTTCCAGCGAACTCCAATCATCGTGCGAGGGAAATATTACACCAATTGTGCTGACTACATTTACAGCTTTCAGCGTGGACACGCCGACCGTACAACTTTTGAAGCCTGCAAAATCGCCTTGCAGAATAGCCGTACCATCCTGTGTCCCGAGATACGAGAATCCGGCGGCTTTCATTTTAGACACATATTCGTTGAGAGTTCCGTCGATAGGTACTCCTTTGAATGACAGATGTTCCGATTTGTCTTGCGCTGATGAAACAAGAATTGTGCTTGCCAAAAACAATAAAAAGATTAAACGTTTCATAATAAGATTGTTTGAGTTATTTTGCGAATAAACCATCTAATGCGCGCTTTATCGCTTGACGAATATCGTCCGCTTCGGTCGAGCCCTGTCCCTCTGCGGTGCAGGAGCAGAACATTTCGTGCGTATACGCCGATATGAATTGGATCGTTACCTCTATCGTATAGCCTAATCCACGATTTCGTCTGCCACTTTCGCCATAGTTTATAATCAACGTTTCCTTGGCTAATTCTGGGTTCAAGTCCGGTAATATTACGTATCCTTTCTGAATCAGTATTCCAGCAATGACATCGCTGGGGTTGACGCTTTTGGTCGTTGATGATCCGTATATTCCATACTGCCCTCCGTAAGTGCTCCCAGTACTGGATGTTAATTCTTTTGTCGGCGAGATATAAGCATACTTGAATGTTTCAATCGGTGCATTTTTTACAATTACCGGAGCTCTGAGTGGGGCACAAGCATTCATCAGTAGGATGATGCAAATCGCCAAAGTCAATCTTTTAAGAGTATTCATATGCAATCTGTTTTTGTTCTCCAGCTGCCACAAGAACCTTTATAAAACACGAAGCGTGGAACTGCAATATATGATATTAGGGGAGTCGGATACAGCCCAAAATGAAAAAAAGAGCTAAATATCTGCAAATATAACCGTTGATTTTCTGTGCTTTATGCGGTATCAGATTCGGGAATAACTTTTTATTTTGTCTTAATCCGTTGCAAGTTTCTTCGGGATATATGGGAACATTTACGGGAATTTGTTATACCTTTGCCGCATAACCGAAAAAGCAACGCAGATGAAAGTTACCGTCTATCTGAAAAAGTCTTCCCCCGGGGCCTCGAACATCTGTTTCAGGGTCAGGGATAAGAATGTGGACATAAAGGTTGTTTCCCCGCTTGAAGTGCAAGACAAGTACTGGGATTCCGACACCCTCAGCTACAGGCGCACGACGGCTGTTCCTGCCGCCGAGCAGAAACGGCTGCCGGAACAGATCGCCGCCATCATAGAGCGGGCGGAGAAGACCTTTTCGGACAAGGCGGACAGCAGGTGGATGAGGCAGGTCATTGAAGATGTGCTGTACCCTGCCCGTGCCTTCGAGCGCAACCACCCGAACCTGCTCGCCCGTGTCCACGAGTATCTGGAGAAGTTTGACGGTGCGGAGAGAACAAAGGAGCATATCGTCCGCTTCGAGCGCAAGATGACCCGCTACCACGACTACCGCCGGGAGATACTGGGCGAGGCGGACTTCACCCTCTTCGTGGAGACCGTCACGTTGGAGCAGATGAACGCTTTCCGGGATTATGTGGTGAACGAACACCTGCTGCGGCAGGAATATCCCGACTTCTATGCTCCCTGCCTACTCATCAACCACCGTCCGAGGCCGCTTTCCGGTACGACCGTCATCAACATCATGAACCTTTTCTGCACTTTCCTGCACTGGTGCAAGAAGATGAAGTATTCCGACAACGAGGTCTATGCCCTCTACGGTTGCAAGGAGCCTACCTACGGCGACCCGTTTTTCCTCACTTCCGAAGAAAGAAACATCCTGTATGACGCAGACCTGAGCGACAACCCGAAGCTGGCCGTCATCCGTGACATCTTCGTGTTCCACTGCTATGTCGGCTGTCGCGTGGGTGACCTTTACCGTCTCACAAGGGACAATATCAAGGACGGTTTTCTGGAATACATGCCGCAGAAGACGAAGAAATGTCAGGCGAAGACCGTCAGGGTGCCGCTGCACGAAAAGGCGTTGAAGATACTGGAACGATACGATGCCAATTCCGACAGACTGTTCCCGTTCAGGCAGATACACACCTACAACCTCGGCATACGGGAACTGCTGAAGCGTTGCGGCATAGACAGGATGGTCACCATCCTCGACACGCACGGCTACAATACCGTGCAAAGACCCTTGTACGAGGTGGCCACGAGCCACACGGCACGCAAGACCTTCGTGGGCAACCTATACAGGCAGGTGCCCGACCCAAACCTTATCGCCTCCATGTCGGGGCATGTGGAGGGCAGCAGGGCGTTCAGCCGCTACCGCACGATAGACGATGACATGAAGCGCAGGCTTGTGGACATGATAGACTAAGACAGAAAGGAGGACATACATATGAAAGTGACCGCATTCATCCGGAAGACCGCCGCCAAGAACAACATCACCGACCAGGCACGGATCTATTTCCGTGTCCGTGACATCGGCGGCGTGGACATCAAGGCCGCGAGCGAACTCTCCATCAACCCCAACCACTGGAGCCCGGAAAGGCAGGGCTACAAGCCCCGCGTGGCTCTGGTGTCGGAGGAGAAGAAGATGGGCTTCGACAAGGACGTGCAGCAGATTACCCACCTTATCACGAAAGAGTACCACCGGGGCGTGGACGGCAACTGGCTCAAAAGCCTGATAGAGGAATACCACCATCCCAACATCAACGCGAGGGGCGGCAACAGGGCCGACGAGTACCTGCTCTCGTACCAGATACGGAGATACATCGAGGAAACACCGCTCGCGGACGAAAGCCGCAAGCACCACCTCGACAATCTCAACAAGGTGCTGCGCTACGAGCGTTTCCGCCACGAGGTGCTGCATCAGCGGGGCTTTCACCTCTGCATCGATACCATAACGGCTGACGACATCAGGGACTTCAAGTTGTGGATGCAGGAGGAATACAAATATGTGGACATGTATCCCGTATTCTACCGGAACGAGAAGCACCGCGATGTCGGGCAGAAGCGTTCCGAGAACAGCATGTCGGGCTCGCTCTACCGCATCCGCACCGTCGTCAAGTGGTGCATCAAGCGCGGACTGACAAGGAACAATCCCTTCGACCAGTACCAGATTGCCCGGCCGATGTACGGCGACCCGTTCTACCTGACACTTGAAGAGCGTGACAAGGTGTACTATGCAGACCTGAGCGGCATGGGGCCTACCTATCCGGTTTACCGCGACATCTTCATGTTCCAGTGCCTGATAGGATGCCGCGTGAGCGACCTGAACAGGCTGACCAAGGCGAACATCGTGGACGGCTTCGTGGAGTACATCCCGCAGAAGACGAAGATGGAGCATGCCAATACGGTGCGTGTACCGCTCAACCAAAAGGCACGGGAGATACTTGAACGCTACAAGGATCTGGAGAACGCCCTGCTCCCCCGGTTCTCGCACTTCGGCTACAACAAGAAGATAAAGGAGATACTCAAGTATGTGGGCATCGACCGCAAGGTCATAGTCCTCGACCCCAAGACAAGGGAGGACGTGGCAAGACCCTTGTATGAGGTGGCATCTACCCATACGGCACGCAAGACCTTCATCGGCAATCTCTACAGGCAGGTCAAGGACCCGAACCTGATAGCCTCTATGTCGGGACATTCGGAAGGAAGCCGGGCCTTCGCACGGTACCGCAAAATTGACGACGAGATGAAGAAGGAGCTGGTAAACCTTTTAGACTGATAATTTCCCTGTTTCCCCTCCACAGACAATGCAATATGAATATGGACGAGCAGAAATTGACATACGAACAGTTCAAGGCTGACATCCTCCAGTGGAAGGACGCGCACAGGGAAGAATACCGCCGCTTCGCGAAAATGATGGCGGACGGGAACGAGGTGCAGTACCTTGCCGTATGCCGTGCCATATTCAGACAACTGCCCGGCATCAAAAAGGAATGGCAGATGTCATGGTGTGACGACAGCACGGACGGCTTTAGAAACATAGACCTCCATTTCAAGGAGAACGCGGTGCCGGGGAAGATCGTGGAACTTTACAGGAAACAGAGGGAAGAAGACACAGCCCCGCCTCCGACCACATTCTGGGGCAGAATGAAATACATTTTCAGACAGAGCCTGAGAAAACGCTGCGTGACCTTGTCCGCCCCTCTTGTATTGAGCTGGCTGTATTACGGCAAGAGCTTCGAGGCCATGGTGGACATGGTCAGCAGGCAGGCCGGGCATCCCAAGGCAGGGAACGCCGAGAGGATGGGCTGTTCCATTGTCGTCAGGCAGATTATCGAGGTGTCCATAAAGAACGGCTTCCGCACGCAGGAGGACTGGAACAGACACTTCGCCATGAAGGACGCGATTGAGAAAGGCGGCATCGGCGAATGGGCTTTGCAGTCCGTAAAGGACAAGATGGGCGGTAATGATACCGGAAGCATTCAGACAAGCACAACGGGATCCGGTATCGGCACGGCACCGCAAGCGTTGCGGACGGCAGGAAAGAAAAAGATACAGGAGCGACCACTTGCGGATTATCTCAAGTGCGGAAATAAAGAAGCGGTTATACAATGTATCCGCCGTTTCGTTTCCATAAACACGAGTGCCGTCCATCAGGCACTCCCGTTCTATGTGCTGAAAGACCTGCGGCTGGTGGCCGGAATGCACGCCGCGAAGGAGTACAGCGTGGGGATGGCATTGCAGTTTCCCGACCTGCCATCGCTGAAAAGCGAAAGCGCCATACGGCAGGCGGTCGGCTTCCTGAAGGCGGCAAAGCATGTCATCAAGGACGGGAAAGACCAGATGGCACCTCTTATCGAGAGTGACGAGAACCGGGAACTGTACCGGACACTGGCAGCGGAAATCAGAGAAATCGCTGCCGATGATGAAGCGGAAACTGCGGCCGGATAGGGTAAAACGAGCCGTTTTACATGGTCATGCAGACTTGAATGGTCATGACAATTTAAGACAAGGCATTATATATCAATCTGTTTCAATTCCAATATACTTTTGCACCGTCAATCCTTTTCCCGAGGGTCGGCGGTGCTTCTCTTTTATACGCCATCGAAAGGGAGGCATCAGGGAACTTTTGAAGATGGTCATCACAAAATTCAAAACTGATATTTATGATTACCATAGAAAGTCTGGTTGAGCAGGGCGCGAACGTGAAACTGGAAGTCACGCCAGCCGACCTTAAGATGTTTGCCGAGGCCATCGTGCAGCGCACGATGGCGGCCCGGCAGGAAGAACTGAATGCGGAGATGCGGCGTGTGGCGGAAGAGACATGGCTCAACACAAGACAGGTGCGTGAGCTGCTGAACGTGTGCGAGGGGACGCTCAACCTGTGGGCGAAGCGCGGCTACCTCGTCCCCGTCAAGGTGGGCAACAAGAACATGTATGCCAGATCGGATGTCCGCCGTGTGCAGACGGGAGGCAAGTCCGAGAGTGTGACATCCTATTGCAAGAAGAAAAATGGCTGACATGACAAACACCCGACTTGAATTGTGCAACATGATCCGCATGGAGGCGGAGCATATCAGTGATACAGGCTTCCCTCTGGATGTCTTTCCGCAGGCCGTGCAGTCCGTCATACTCGACATGGACCGGTACGAGAACTACAAGACCGAGTTCATCGCGACGGCCATGCTGTCGGCGGTATCGGCCGCATTGGGAGGCACCTACCGTATCCGCATCAAAGGCGAGTGGCAGAGCAACGCCGCCCTCTACATCATCCTCGTGGGCAGGCCGGGACTGGGCAAGACACCGCCGCTGGAGGCGGCATACCGCCCCATACGGAAGCACGACTACGCCCTGTTCAGGGCGTATGAGTCGGAACTGGAGGCATGGAAGGCCGCCGGGGAGAGCGGTAGGAAGCCCGTACTGCGACGCACCGTCGTTTCCGACTTCACTCCGGAATCGCTACTGCTGACACATAACAGCAATCCCCGCAGCGTGGTCATTCTGGTGGACGAGATAATGGGCATGTTCAACTCCGCCAACCGCTACACCAACGGACAGCTCATAGAGCAGCTGCTCACGGCATGGAGCGGCGGGGCACTGGATGTGACAAGGGTCAGCAACACTATACCTGTGCATATTGAACAGCCGTGCATCAACATCATCGGGACCACGCAGACCAAGCGTGTGCATGAACTGCTGACGAAAGGCTTCGAGGAAAACGGCCTGCTCGACCGCATCCTGTTCGTGCTTCCCAAGTCCCGTGAAGTGCCAAAATGGACCGATTGGGATGATGGCGGGGAGGACAGGGCTTCCATGGCGGCGGCACGATGGGAACAGATACTTGGCAAGGTACTCGCCTTGGACTATGACACGGGAGAGGAAGAAAGGATGCCCCATGTGCTGTCTATGGACAGGGAGGCAAGGGAATATTTCTTCTCTTGGTGGAACAGGAAAGTGGAACGCATCAACCGGATAGAGGACGACGCCCAAGTGGAGAGTCGCGAGATGAAGCATCCGGCGCAGGTGGCACGGCTGGCCCTGCTCATGCAGGTGTTGCGGTATGCCATCGACGAGAGCCACCTGCAGTCTGTGGATACGGCATCGGTAAAGGCCGCCATCCGGCTGAACGGCTACTTCGAGGACTCGTACCGCCGCATCCGCTCATTCGTGGCGGAGGACATGTGCGAGGATCCGCCCAAGGTGCTGCTGTCGCTGTTGCCGGACACGTTCGACACGAAAACTGCCATCGCCATTGGGAAGGAATTGCAGAATGTCAGCGAGCGCACGGTGATGAACTACCTCAAGGAGCTGTGCCGGAGCAGGCTGCTGCGGAAGTCCAAGGCCGGGCATTATGAGAAGATCACATATGATAAATCTGGTAAATCTGATGACAGACAATGAACCGTCACCCCCAGACTGCAACGGATGACCCCCTCGTTGCAGCCTGCAGTCTTTGCAGTTTTGCAGTTTCAGGGTTCTAAAAACAGGTATTTCCTGCAAGACTGCAGGAACTGCAAACTGCAAATGACGGTTTCCACTTGCAGGAATCCACAAAAGAGAGCATCATGACCGAATACAGATTCCATCTTCAGAAATACCGTCCGGGCAGCAAGACAGCTTGTCCGGAGTGCGGCAGGAAGTCCTGCTTTACCCGTTATATCGACGAGGCGGGAGAGATTTCCTTCCCTGACAACGTTGGTATCTGTGACCATATCAACAGTTGCGGCTACCACTATACTCCGAAAGAATACTTCCGGGATAATCCGACTGTCAAAGAAAAATTGAATGAGCAGGAAAGGAACGGCGGCACACCGATAGTTGCAAAAGCGTTGGCAAAGCCACAGCCCGAACAGAAGCCACAGATATCCTTTCTTCCCTCTGATTGGGTGGAGCAGTCCATGCGCAGGTACGACATCAACCCCTTATACCGCTACTTCACCAAAGTGGCCGGCAAGGAGGATACGGACAGGCTGTTCCGCCTCTACAGGGTCGGCACGTCAAGGATGTGGAACGGGGCAGCCGTATTCTGGCAGACAGACCGGGATGGCAATGTGCGTGCGGGCAAGATCATGGGCTATGACGCTGAAACGGGACACCGGGTTAAGGAGCCTTTCAACCAAGTCAGCTGGGTACATTCAGTAAGGAAGCTACCAGACTTCAGGATGAAGCAGTGCCTGTTCGGTGAACATCTGCTGTCGGACAACTCCGCCGCCATGTCCGCCAAACCTGTAGCCATTGTCGAGAGCGAGAAGACGGCACTGGTCGCCGCCCATTTCATTCCCGATTTCATCTGGCTTGCCACCGGAGGGATACACGGGTGCTTCAACGGCGAAGCCATGCAGGTATTGGACGGTCGGGAGGTGATTCTTTTCCCCGACCTTAAGGCAACGGAGGAATGGAGGCAACGGCTGCCGATGCTGGAATCCGTATGCAGGCGTGCCACATGTTCCGACCTGCTGGAAAGGATAGCGACCAATGAACAACGCAGTCTGGGACTGGACATCGCCGACTTCCTGCTGATGGAGGACACGCCGCAGATGATCCTTCAACAGATGATAGAACGCAACCCCGTACTGCAGACCTTCATTGACACCTTCGGACTCGAACTGATTGATGCGAAAAAAACGGAATGACAGGAAGGCACCGGACAGCTTGCTGTCCCAAGGGAAAGGGGTTGTAAAATCCCGTAGCTTATTAGGGCATTTTCACCGCCTCCGCTCCGCGTCCGGCAGTCAAAAAGCCCATAGCCCTAGGGAATACCTCAGGCTCCAAATATATGCCTCCGGCAATAAAACGGGATTTTACAACAAAAATGACAACCATAAAACGAACAGATATGAGCAATACACAATACGCAGTCTGCCACCTGCAGCGTGGCAGCGGCAATGACAGCGGAATGTCATGCCATATAGAAAGAAAAGATGCCAAGGGAAAAATTTATGTGCCGGCCAATGCCAATGCGGACCGGACACATCTCAACCGTGAGCTGGTCAGGTTCCCTGAAGGAGTATCCAACCGTACCGAGGCGGTACAGCACCGCATCGACACGGCCGGGCTGCGCCGCAAGGTCGGAAAAAACCAGACAAAAGCCATCCGTATCATCCTGACCGGGACACATGAGCAGATGATGAAGATTGCCAATGACGGTAGGCTGGACAACTGGATCGATGCCAATCTCAAATGGCTAAGGGATACATTCGGTGAAGACAACCTTGTATCGTGCGTACTGCACATGGACGAGAAGACTCCCCACCTGCACGCCACTGTCGTTCCCATTGTAATCGGTGAGCGTATCCGCAGGAAGCGGGAGGGCGAGAAGAAATATGAAACGAAGTCTGGTCCCCGTTTGTCAGCGGATGATGTGATGCGGCGCACCAAGCTTCATGAATACCAGAACAGTTACGCAGCGGCCATGAAACCGTTCGGGTTGCAGCGTGGGATTGTCGGCTCCACCGCCAAGCATCAGGCGAACTCGGAATATTACAGGCAACAGGTAATCCAGTATGAAGAGGATATAGCCAAGTTGCAGGCAGATGTGGAGAAGGCGCAGGAGGGCAGGAACACCATCCTCTCGTGGTTCGGCAAGGGAGACCTTGCCAAAGCGAAAAAGGAACTATCGGACAAGGATGAGAAGATTGCCGAACTCAATAAACAGATTAAGGCTCTTCAGGCAGAAAAGGCACGGTTGCAGGAGCAACATAAATCAGGAATCGAAAAGCTGCGGAACGGCTACCAGAAAGAGATAGACGCAGCCATCCGCAGGGCGGAAACCGCCGAGCGGCAGTCAGAAGAGAAAGATGCCGTCATAGACAGGCAGCGAAAACAGATAGGCCTGCTTGACCGTAAGGCAAACCCTCAGCGTTATAGCCTCTCATCCGGTGCCGAGCTTGTCCGAATCAACGTGTCCAACTACCGGAACCCGTCGCTCCACATCTGGACACGGGTCGGCGAGGAGCTTTTTGAGGACACCAAATTCCAGATAGACTATGATGTGGCCCAAAGACATTTTAACGGCCAGATCACGGACGAGGAATTTGTCAACGCCGTATTCGAGCCGCAGGAACAGGTAAACAAGGTACAGGCACAGTTGCTTGGGGCGGCATTTATGCTTGCTTCCGGTGGTCCGGCACAGACTCATGTCGGTACTGGTGGAGGTGGTTCAACTTCGGATTTGCCATGGAACACGAAAGAAGATACTAAACGAAAGCGTTAGCATTTTAACGACATATAATTTCATAGTGGCCTATCTACTTATTGTTTCTTCCCTAAAAACCTATGATTGCTTTGGACAGGTGTGGCTCTCTAAATGTTTATAATCAATCGATTTTGTTTTAATTGTTTTCATCGAACTTACATAAATAATATCATTTCTCAATTTCATACACTTTCCAATTACCATCTCCGGTATAGACTGCTTTCGCATTCACATAACAATTGGAAGTAATGTTATATTTCTCCAGTATAGTTTTATGGACATAGTAATTACCAATAAATGCAAAATCTGGTTCTTCTCCATCATACCTATCTTTATATTTGAGTTCCAAATTACCAGAGAAGCGTTTTACTAAGTCACTATTACTCCCGTCAGTCAACTCTGCCCTAAGCACTTCCACTAATTTCTTTTGCTTACCCGGATTCTTCTTGTCACTGATTTCCTTGACAAAATAATGAATCTTAATGCAGTCACCAACGGATGGACGCAAATCCGTCTGATCATAGTGCAGAATACCCGAAGCCTGTTTGGCACCTAATACAAAATGGAATAGTTTACGCTGATTATTGACATCATCTACTGCTGCAATCCTACACTTGAACTTCTCAATAGCTTCATCCTCAGCACACTTTTGTACGTTACATAAGAAAGTCTTGCTCTCTTCCTTGACTTTCTTTTTGTATTGGCGCAGTTTGACAAAATCTCCTTTTTCAAGTTCCTTCCGCTCATAGTGCTCATAAACGAGTGTTGAATCGGTCAAATAAATATGATAGACCTTTTTCTCTGTGTTTATATACTGAACATAGCCATATTGAATCGGCAAATTAAACCAATCTGCCGTTTCTGAGGGAATGGCAGTCAAAGGAATATATTGGATTACTGTTTCTTTCTTGGGCTGTTGCCATGGATAATTACCGGGAATGGTTCGGATTGTTTCGTCTTTATACAATTTGAATTTCCAAACTTGTCCTTTATGACTATCGCTTAGTCCTGGGAATCTCTTCTTATCGGTAGCAAATTCAATTGCTTTACCATCGACAAAAACTATCATGGTCTTTCCGTTCCCGTTTTTCCATTTGTCCACAAGTACAACTTCCGTGAAAGAAATATCTTCGTAAGCGTATTCTTCCGCTATTGAGATATTTTCGGCATAAAGTGCCGCATTATTGTCAGATGCAGGAGTAACCGAGGAGCACTGCTCAAGAAGAGCATCCACTTCTGAATCAATACGCCAGCCCTTTTCAGCATAGTGTTTCTTATATTGGTCAAGTTCAACTACTGCATTTGCATATTTCTTGGATTTAATTAGTTGTTGAGCCAATTCCATTCGTATCTTCCCTATGAAGTCTTCATTCTTCTCTAAGCTTAGAGCTTTGCAAAGAAAAGCAATCTTTACATCCACATCTTCCCAACAATCGGCAAATTCACTCCAGATGTAGTATTTCTCTCCCATCTTCTGGCAAAGCTTTTTATAGATATCCTTTGCTTCTGCTTGCTGACCAGCGCGCAGATGAAGTAACGCTTTCGACCTGATATTCCAATCATCATCCGGTATCTTCTCTATGGCTATTCCATAGAGGTCAATAAGCCATTGGAGGTCTCCTAGTTGTTCATCAGAAAGATTCTCAAGAGCTTCTTTTACTCTTCTCAACGATTTGATAGCTAACGGTTTATAGACTTCTCCATTATCTCCTTTCTCTTCTTGCCAGTCAGCTATTCTTAGTTTCTCTGGGTTCCACCCTCTAAAAAAATCATAGAATCGCCATGCATTGTTTTCCTTCATTGTGCGCTCGGCTAACCCAAGAACTTTCGAATGAGAAGTAGAGGCCGGAGTATCATTGGATAACTCTATATATTGATTAAACAGCTCCCATGTAGATGAAGAAACACCGCCCTCAGTACTATGATACAGTTTCCAGAAGAAATGTTTTTTTATCATTTCGATAAAATCGTCTTTCCTATAGGGGATAAGCCTGACAAATTCTTGAATCTCATCTAAAGGATAATCAACAATAGCCTTTGCAATTCTCGACATCAACGATGGAATGGTTTTGCCTTCGTTGCTACGTGAATCTTCAAAATCATCCAGTCGCAAATTGTTCGGATTCCATAACTTGAGAAACGATATGAGTTTAAAATTGCCATCTTGTTTAGAGTAATTAAGGGCGAAGTTCAATATTTGGGAATGCAGCATCGAAGGGCGCTCATTATGAAGATAAATATAGTTCTTCAGTTGCGTCCGCACCTGTATTGAATCAAGTTGTGCAATGTGATCTCGCAAATAACGGTATATTGCCCATCCATAGCTTTCATGCGCTTCTTCAGGAAGATTTCCGTCTTCTGACAATTGGGTAAGAATCTCCCATGCTTTATCATTGTTTCCTTTCTGACTCAATTCTTTAGCTTCTTGAATCTGAGCGTAGAAAGGATTCACCATTAGCCTCAGTGCTTGTATTTTTCTAACAAGCATTTCCGCAAACTCATCGAATTGGGTCTCGAAATGCATACGCGACAGAAGAACTGAAATTTTTCGCGCATCTTCAATATTTCCTTTCTGTTGCTCCCTTTTGCAGATATCAATCAATGTCCAAGCATAGGCTTTCAGAACATCTATATCTGTTCTGTTTTTTTGAAGATAATCTTCAGCCAATTGTCTGGCATCATCCAATAAACCATCGCGACGGAGAGCATAGATTTCAGTTGATATGCGAGGGGAGTAATCATTCTTATTATGAGAACTAAACTTTGCCATTTTTACTGTCCAAATTATAGTTTTGTTGATTTAAATACAATCATTTCCCGCACCTCACTTGCAATGGTGATATCAGTAACGTCGAACATCTCAATTTTGTTGATAAACCCTTTGCTATGGCTTTCCAAGCTGGTTCCATACCATAGGCGGAGCATAACGTTGCCGTTATCAGATGTAACCTTGCAGACAATTTGATAATCTTTACTAGACACTACCTCTAGCTTGAATCCCCGCTCTTTCATCTGCCCACCAAATACCTTAACGACTTCCAAAATATAATCAGGAGTCTCCACAGGTTTATTACATGACACAGTCTGGGAGAAGACTGTGTCGATGCACTGCTCAATACAGGTGGCATCAACTAACT
>ENA-UAOT01000028-UAOT01000028.1-human-gut-metagenome-genome-assembly--contig:-NODE-28-length-61730-cov-8.599173_pt1 | contig 61730 bp, 43 predicted proteins | sample MGYA00243475_ERZ654567 | MGnify/ENA primary metagenome ERZ654567 (study PRJEB26926, sample SAMN06164482) | human gut metagenome | biome: ENVO:00009003; feature: ENVO:2100002; material: ENVO:00002003... | reverse complement strand
TCTCGTGGGCTCGGAGATGTGTATAAGAGACAGATATATGGATTCATATATTGAATTTCTCAAATATTTCAATATAACAATCGACGAATTCTTTAAATGGGGAATGGAAGCAACTATTTTCCCACAGGAGCCAAAAGTAGCTTCCGAATGGGAGGCTCTTAAAGAGCGCTTGTTTGATGGTAAGCAGGTTTATATTCGTGGATATGGGCGAGACGCATATGGAACTTGGCTATATAAAGAACTTTACTCTTTTCTTTTCAACAATAGCTGTATAGAAAAAGACCCAAGCAACAATATGGCACCACATAAACTGATTGTACGATTGACAGATAAGAAAGTTAACCGTGAGATACACAATTATCAAGTTTCACACATATGGGGTCACACTAAAAATCCTTTGATGTTTGAAGCACCGTGGAATATATGTTACACCCCGAAGCTGTTCGACCCATTCACAGGACATGAGGCAGGAGGAGATTTGCCAGTGGAGTATAAGCGGCTTTTTTTAGCGAAAGCACATGAGTTGTATCAGCCATATATTGATGAGTATAATGAACTTCTTATAAAATATGATGTAGAAAAACATATTGAAGAATTTTTAGCCAATCTTCCGGACAACCTATCGGAAAAGGAAAAGAAACAGTTTGAATAAAATGTTAGAAACGAATTGTCACCTATTTTGGAATAAAGCAGAAAGACCTAGCCGATTTGTTGAATCGGTTAGGTCTTTCTCATATATATTCTAAACGTTGCCACAACAGCGTTGCAATGCTGATAAACTACGTAATTACGCTGTTTATTATGCCTTGGCGATTATTCCCACTCAATAGTAGCTGGCGGCTTAGTGGTAATATCATACACTACTCTGTTGATATTCTTTACTTCATTCACTATCCTGCCTGAGCAGATCTCAAGAACCTCGTACGGGATTCTTGCAAAATCAGCGGTCATAAAGTCGGTAGTCGTTACTCCTCTCAGCGCAAGGGTGTAATCATAGGTTCTGAAATCACCCATTACTCCTACCGAACGCATATCCGTAAGCACTGCAAAATACTGGTGTATTGAACGGTCAAGACCTGCTTTTGCGATCTCCTCGCGGAAAATCCAGTCAGCGTCCTGAAGGATCTCAAGCTTTTCATCGGTTATCTCGCCTATTATCCTAATAGCAAGTCCCGGTCCGGGGAACGGCTGACGCCATACAAGAGTTTCTGAAAGTCCCAACTCCTGTCCCAGCTTTCTGGTCTCGTCCTTGAAAAGCATTCTCAGCGGCTCGATTATTTCCTTGAAATCCACATAATCTGGAAGTCCGCCTACATTGTGATGAGATTTTATTACTGCTGCGTCCCCTGCGCCCGATTCAATTACATCGGGGTATATAGTGCCCTGAGCCAGAAAATCTACTTTTCCGATCTTCTTTGCTTCGGCTTCAAAAACTCTAATAAACTCTTCGCCGATAGTTTTTCTCTTGGTTTCAGGGTCGGAAACGCCCCTCAGCTTTTCCATAAATCTTTCCTTTGCGTTAACTCTTACAAAGTTTATATCCCAGTCCTTAAATGCGGCTTCTACTTCGTCGCCCTCATTTTTACGCATAAATCCGTGATCTACAAAAATACAGGTAAGCTGTTTTCCTACCGCCTTTGAAAGCAGCGCCGCCAGTACGGAAGAATCAACTCCGCCGGAAAGCGCCAGAAGGACCTTTCCGTTTCCTACCTTTTCCCGAATATCCCGGATAGCCGTTTCGGCGTAATTTTCCATAGTCCAGTCGCCCACGCAGCCGCAGACATTTTTTAAAAAGCTGTCAAGTATATCAAGTCCGTGCTGTGTATGATTGACTTCAGGGTGAAACTGAACAGCGTACAGCTTCCTGTTTTCGTCAGCCATCGCTGCAACAGGACAATGCTCCGTATGAGCGGTTATTTTAAAGCCTTCGGGAAGCTCTGAAATATAATCAGTATGGCTCATCCAGGAAATTGCTTTATCAGGCATTCTACTAAAAAGCGTACACGAAGTATCGTAACAGGTCTCTGTTTTTCCGTATTCGCTCGAGGTACAGGTCTCAACCTTTCCGCCGAGAACATGAGCCATCAGCTGAGAACCGTAGCATATCCCTAGTACAGGTATACCCAGCTCAAAGATCTTTTCGGATACGCTCGGAGCTTCCTCTCCGTAAACGCTCTGCGGTCCTCCTGTGAAAATTATTCCGCTTGGCGCAAGCGCTCTTATTTCGTCGGGAGATATTTTATTGTACGGCTTGACCTCGCAGTAAACATTACATTCGCGGACACGGCGGGCAATAAGCTGATTGTACTGACCTCCGAAATCCAGAATAAGAATATGCTGATGTTCCATAGGCTTTAATTCATTCCTTTTCTAAAAATATATAATTAATTATATCATGCTTGCGGTATATTTGCAATAGCCGAATACGGTATCAGTGGTAAATTAATTTTGTACAAGAAATTCCCGAAAAAATAAAATCCGCAGATTTCTGCGGATAGATCAGGCTTCAACCTTTTTTAGTATTTTTACGATCTGAATTATTGCGTCGTGGAATTTTTCCATATCCTCGTCAGAAACTCCGTTGAACTGGTCAAGCAGATCGCCCATGATCTCAGACTTGGTTTTCTTTATAAACTCATTTGCCTTATCGGTAAGACGGATATTTATTATACGCCTGTTGCTGTTGTCCTGCATACGCTCTATAAAACCCTTGTCAACAAGCTGAGCGACAGCTCTCGTAGCCTGCTCGTTGCTTGTGTTTATTTTGGAAGCAAGCTGGGACATGGTAAGCTTTTCTTCAAGAGCAAGAGCAAGCAGTATTATCTGCTGAGTTCTGGTAACTCCGTATTTTTGCTTGTCAAAGGTATCAAAAACAAGTTTTCTGCAAAGAGGATAAAGCTCATACATTGCGCTGATACAGGCGGTCCTGTTTTTATTGTTCATTGCAAATCCGCTCCTGTTATATGTAAATACATATAAATATTATACCATATATTTATCAAAAGTCAAGGCTTTAGATATTGTTCCGCATAATTTTACACAGACCGTCGTTCTGTATGCAGTCCGACATAAGAGAACGATTCTACATATTTTTATTTAATAACATTATTTTTCAATTATATGCAAATATTGTTGACAATTGTATAATCATATGGTATAATAGGAATAAACTAGATATTATGCAAAATTAAATCTGGAATTTAAAATTATTAATAGAAATTAATTCCGATTAAAATGCGATAATATAATTTTTTCAGGGGTGATTCCAATGAAGAATTAAAATCTGCACAAAAGCCTTTGTTCTGATTTGTGCAGGTGTACAGAACTTATTTCGGTCTGCGAAAAAACAATTGCTCGAAATACTAAAATATGTTATAATATGAAAGGAAGAATAATATAATGAAAAGTATAAAAAAAGCCGCTGCGGCTATACTTTCCGCAGGTATTATCATGAGCGTATTTGCAGTAAACGCCTGCGCCGATACGTTGGTGACTAATAGAGTTGATGCTATACACAACGGCTCGTCCGGAACGGCATACTCCTCTTACGTTGCGGTAAATACCACGGTGTATAACGGAACGAAGCTTGCATGGACCGCAGATGTAATAAATAAGCCAAGCAGCACTACATATAATTCTGCTGCGGTAAGCTGGAAGCTTTTCAGAAATACCGAAAGCTTTTCAAATCTGGGCTCAGCGTCAAATGTAACTGTCGGCAATACGACTTCAAGCGGAACTGTTTCCAGAATGATAGGTTACGGAACCAAAAACTATACTCATTTCAACAATAAATACAGGTTTTATATAAACGTTACGGCTTGTCCTCCGGCTTATAAATATACCACCTCGTTTAAAGTAGGCGGAGTTTTCTACGGAACATAACCAAGAAGTTTTATTTATACTTCCGAAGTTAAAGGAGACATTTTTATGCAGGACTTAAGAGATATTATGGAGCTGTTGTCGTCCCTTTGAAAGGGACGGCATATCGATGTGATTACCGGCGGGGTTTTTAAACTGGTGTTTCTGATTCTGTTCTTGGCTGTAATAATTCCGATAGCAGCAAGAAAAAAATATAAAATCCCCAAAACCCTGCTTATCGCGGCTTCGGCGCTTGCATATCTGACATATTTTTCATATACATATATGCCATTATTTCTTGAACCCGCTGATTTTGATTACGGCTATAGCAGCGAGCTTATTTTTAAGCAAATGTGGCCTCCGCTGTTTCAGATGAGCTTCTTCAAAGATCTCACTCTTGTTTTGGATATTTATCTCAAACCGTTTGCACTAATCCTTGCTTTTTCTTTTATAAGCACTATAGTTTTCAGGAAAATCAGAAAGCCGGGTTTTTTCGCAGTTTTCGCGGTATCGGCAGTATTGATTGAAATAATATATGTCCTTGTATTCAATCTCATATACGGCGGTTTGAAATATACCTACGATCTTACTCTTCCGTTTGTTGAAATACCTGCATTTATAATCGGATATGTGCTTGCAAGGCTGCTTATTTATCTCAATAAAGATCTTATAGAAAGACTTCATAAGCCCCGAGAGCCTAAATTCAGAGAAAGCGTTATATAAGGAAATAAAATGCGATATATAAAATTTTTAATATCCGAAACATTTTCAGAATACAAAAAGACACCTCTGCTTACCTTAACTGCTTTTTTTACTGTTACGGTATGCTTTTTCAGTATTTTTGTAAGCCTTAGAGTGCTTGAAAAAAATGCGGTGGTCTATCGTGATATAAACGAAGAAAAGCGTACCTATTCCGATATTACAGCCGATTCCGAAAGCTATTCGGGAGCGGCTGACGGACTTGAAAAATCGGCAGCTGCGCTTATTTCAGAACTGAAGGTCAGTATTTTCAACTGCTCTTTCAGGTATAACGAACAGGATATAAGCCTGCATCTGGAAGGCTTCGGCGATATTTACGGTATTGATATTCATCCTGCGGCAGAGGACGGTAAATTTATTCAGCTTGACAATACAATAAGTGAAGGAAGAAGCTTTACCGAAGAAGAAGTAAAGGAAGGCAAGGCTGTGCTGATAGCGGAAAAAGGTCTTATTTACAGCGGAATTCCAGTATCAGTCGGCGATAGGATAAGGCTGTGCGGAAGTGAATTTGAAGTGATAGGTATCGGAAGTTTTTCTTCAGCGCCCTTCGGCAGTCTGATCCCGCTTAACGGAGCGGCTTCATTTTCTGCGGAGAAAATAACCTTAGCTCAGGAAGCCGGAAGCGAGCAGCACAGCAGACTTGAAGAACTGCTTAAAACTGATGAAAAGCTGATAACCGACTATGAAAGGGCGGAGGATAAAAACAGCAGGGTATATACGGATCAGATCCTTATCGCTGTTATGATAGCCGCTCTCGGCGGAGTGATAACCGTTACACTTATCAAACAGATAATAAGAGAACAGCTGTCCAGAATTGCGCTGCTTAAGATCTGCGGCTGTAAAAACGGAACTATCCGCGCTCTGCTTCTGACAGAGATAGTTTTTTATGCTCTATTTTCCTTTGCGGCAGCGGCATTGTGCTTTAAAGCCTGTTCAGGAATACTTGAACGCTGTTACCTGAAAAACGATGTAAGCTTCTGGCTTCAGCTGCAGGTTTTTGTTATAATGCTTGTGCTTTTAGCCGCATTTGATCTTCCATCTATTGTAAAGGCGTCAAGGATCCGCCCCTCGCAGATTCAGGTAAGGAGGTAAACGGAATGAAACGATACTTCCCCCTTGCGATCGACAGGCTTAGAAGCAGTCCTGCACTGTCAATAATTCTTTGTATTCAGTTTCTGATAATGATATGCTGCTCCGTTATATGCTTCGGAGAGCTTGAAATAACTCTGCTTAAACATAAAATGTATGAGGAAAGTAATCTGTCTGATTTTTATTATGTAGCAATGACAGGAGATAAAGAAGTGGAAGCTGAAATAAACAGCGCCGTTGCCGCTTCGGGAGCAGAGCTTATGACCTTTGATATAATAAACGGCTTTGACTCGTTTACTGATATAGATTTTTATTCAAGATCAGTATTTGACAATGTTGAGATCCATCTTGCCAAAGGTGAAATGATAGATTTAAGCAGGGATTACGGAGAAAGCATTCCTTGTTTGGTTTCTTCGGAAACGGCTGAGAAATACAAGGTCGGAAGAACTTATACAATAAAAAACGAATACGGAACAGTAGGGGATTTCTATATCTGCGGAACAGTAAAAAACGATCTGTTTCTCAGCGAAACCTACAGCGGATTTCAATACGATAAAACAAAGATAATAGCTTATGATAAAAATAATATTGCGGATAAAAGAAACAGCCTCGGACACTTTGAAATGATAAATACAGCCGGTATTCAAGATTTTGAGAGTAAATATTCGGCGTATATAGATAATCTGTACTTTCAGCCGTACGACTATTATTATCAGAGCTTTCAGAAGCTCGAAGAAGAGAAAATAATGCCGTTCGTCGTACTTGCAATTACATTTTTCGGCCTTTCTCTTACAGGACTTATTTCTTACAGCGTAGTTTCAGCCAGATTCACCAAAAGGCAGAACGGAATATTCTGTCTGTGCGGAGCAAAAACAAGAACTATTGCGGCTGTTTCCTTTATGACGGTATTTATATTGGTCTGCGTTCCCGCGGCAGTGTCGGTTCCTGTTATACTAAAAATAAAGTCTGGTACGGATATAGGAGAAACTACGCTTATCAATGCTAAGGGGTACTTTCTTTCCGTAGCTGTATGCACAGCAGTTCTGGCAATATCAGCAATTGTATCAATAGCACAGCTTAACAGAAAAAGAATAATCGAGTCGGTAAAAGATTTTTGATCCGGAGGGCGAAATGATAAAGCTTCAGAATATTACCAAAATATATAATGCAGGAACAAAGGCGGCAGTAAACGCATTAAACGGAATTGATCTTGAAATAGAAAGCGGCGAAATGCTTGCTGTGATCGGAAGATCAGGCTCGGGCAAATCAACTCTGCTCAATATAATAGGCTGTATTGATACGCCGACCGATGGCAGCTATTTTCTTGACGGAAAGGAAATATCAAAGCTCAGCTCGTCGGAGATCGCAGGTATTCTGAATAAGAAAATAGGCTTTGTCCTTCAGGACTTCGGTCTTATGCTTGACAGAACTGTTTATCAGAATTTATCTTATCCTCTTATATTCAACCGTTCGGTAAAGAAAAGCGAATTTAGAGAGCGTATAATGAAAGCCCTTGAGCTTGCCGGTCTTCCTTTGCACGGAAACCCAAAATGCGGAGAGCTTTCCGGAGGGCAAAAGCAGAGGGTGGCGATAGCCAGAGCAATTGTGAACGAACCCTCCCTGCTGCTTGCCGACGAGCCTACAGGCGCACTTGATACTAAAACTGCCGAAGAGATAATGGCGCTGTTCAGAGCGCTGAATAAAGAAGGGAAAACGGTTATAATCGTAACTCATGACCCTAATATCGCCAGTCAGTGCAACAGGGTAATAGAGATCTTAGACGGAAAAATTGTTAAATAACGTATTGAAGCTTCTGCAATAAAAACCGCAGGGGCTTCTTTATAATATGCCAAATTGAGCTATACAACATATACGATCTCTGTACCGCTGAATCTTTTGGTTATCTCTTCTCTTAAAAATTTCTCTGCCTCGTCACGGTATTCCTGACGGTAATAATATTTTCCCCTGCCTCTGCCCGTCATAAGCTCCTTATCGTACAGCTTAGGCGCATTAGGAAATGCCTGTTCGTTTATAGCGTTCTGAACATAGCTGTAGGTCATAAAAATTACTTCAATAAATATTTCGCTTTTAGCTTTTTCAGAAAGCCTGCTGTACAGTGTATCGAGCAGTTCAAGATATAATTCCTTCCAGCCGTCGGTAAAAATAACAGGTGCAATAAGCAGACCTACTTTATATCCGGCTTCGCACATTTTATTTACCGCTTCAATTCTCATTTCAAGCGGCGACGTTCCTATTTCGATATTTTTTATAATTGATTCAGGATTAACGCTCATTCTGAAAATAACCTTTCCGTTATGCTCCAGTCCTAACAGGTCGTCTACCATCGCAAATTTTGTTGGAAAGGTTATACAGCCCCTGCCTTTTCTGCCGAACTCCTTTATTGTTTTTATAAGATTTCCGGTTATGCGGTTTTCAAGTATAAGGTCGCTGTTGCTTCCGATCTCAAAGGTACATTCTTTCTCGGTCTTATGTGATTTCTCGATAAGCTTATCAAGCATATAATCGGTATTGACGTATACCCTCAGGTATGAGCATTTGTTGTAATTGCAGACAAGATAGCAGTACAGGCACATTGCACTGCACCCCGATGACGTATATGGAACAAGATAATCCGAAACCTTTTTATTTTCAACGTACTTGTGGGTCTTTCTGATGCCTATAATTAGATACTTTTTCATTTCAGCAAAATCCTCGTTGCTTCTGCTTCTCAGTTCCTCTATATTATTATGGCTTTTTATCGGAATCCACTCGGTGTTTGTATATGTTCTTTTTAATTTCTGTCCAAGCTCGTAGTTAAGCGCCTCGGGTTCATAATATATTTTTTTCGGATACATAATTATTTCTATGCACATAATTATGCATAGTTAAACCTCCCATTTTATTATAGAACTATGCCTTTATTATCGTCTGCATAAACAGGTCGAATTATTCGGAAGGTATCGTTTGACAAACCCTGCTTGCTATGCTATAATATATAAAAGTAAAAGCGAATAAAATAGTAATACCCCCGCCTGGATAAGGACGGGGTTATTGTGCGTTATTTAGGAGAGTATAATTATGAGTATATGGGACGTTTTTGACAGACTTTCCCCCGCAAAGGAGCAGAATGCTGCAAAACCGGAATATATTATCTGCGGTCTGGGGAATCCGGGAATACAGTATGAAAAAACACGTCATAACGCCGGATTTATGGCTATAGGTTCAATGGAGGAGAAATACGGCTTTAAAGCAGATATTTTTAAGTATAAGGCTAAAACCGCAGTGCATAATATTGGCGGAAAAAGCTGTCTTATAATGAAGCCCGAAACCTTTATGAATCTCAGCGGAGAAGCGGTTTTTCAGGCTATGCGGTTTTATAAGCTGCCGCTAGAAAACGTACTGGTAATCTTCGACGATATTTCTCTTGAGCCGGGGCATATGAGAATACGGAGAAAAGGCTCCGCAGGAGGTCATAACGGAATTAAAAGCATAATTGAACTGTGCGGAGGAGATCAATTTCCCCGTATCAAAATAGGCGTAGGAAAAAAGCCGCGTCCCGATTATGAGCTTGCCGACTGGGTACTTGGAAGGTTTGACGAAAGCGATTGGAAAAAAGTCGAAGAGGTATGTGAAAACGTCTGCGCTGCGGCAGAACTTATAGTCAGCGGAAAGATCTCCGAAGCAATGAATTTATACAACAGGTAATTTACACCGAAAGGAAACGGGATGAATATTTTTGAACAGATGTGCGGCAGGCTGCCGTTTTACGGCGAGCTGACAAAAGCACTTGACAATAACTTTACGCCCTGTGCGCTGACGGGAGTTTCAAATATCCATAAGGCTCAGCTTGCTGCTGCGCTTTCAGGCAGACAAAAGGTGCTTGTTATATGTGACGACGAAGCCGCCTGCACAAGACTCGTACAGGATATCAACGAGCTTACCGAGAAAGAAACTGCCTGCGTTTTTCCGGCAAAAGATCTCAATTTCGCTTATATGGAGGGCGTTTCAAGGGAATACGAGCATAAGCGTATAGAAGCGCTGTCAAATATCCGAAACGGAAGCTGCCGCATTATTGCCGCTTCCGCCGAAGCCGCAATGCAGGGAACGATACCTCCGCAGGCGCTGAGCGATTATTCCTTTACATTAAGCTCCGGCGGAGAAATAGACCTGAACGCACTTACCGAAAAGCTTATTTCCGCAGGCTACAGCAGAACCGAGCAGGTTGAGGGACAGGCTCAGTTTTCTATCAGAGGGTCTATAGTGGACATTTTTCCCGTTCAGGAAAAGCAGCCGGTAAGAGCGGAACTGTGGGGAGATGAAATAGACGTACTTTCGTATTTTGATACCGAAAGCCAGCGAAGAACCGAGCCTATAAATGAGATAACGATATTTCCTGCGCTGGAGATAATCTTTCCGGACAGTGAAGATCTTGTCTGCAAGCTGGAACAGCTGTCAGCTTCGGTCAGGGGAAAAAACACCGATAAGATAAGAGCTCATATACTGAGGGATACCGAGCTTGTCAGAAGCGGACTTACTCTTACTAATCTCGATAAATATTACAGTATTGCATACGAGAAAACGTCAACTGTTTTTGATTACTTCAAGGGCGGTATCTGCCTTGTTAGCGAGTATCAGAATTGTGCGGAAAAGGCTAAAGCGGCTCTTATTCAGCTTCAGGAGGATCTGAAGCTGCTGTATGAGGATGGAATACTATTCAAAAGACTAGAGGGCTTTTTTATAGATTTCCCTCAGGTTCAGTCTGAGATCCAGTCAATGCCCTGCGTATTTGCAGATACCTTTATGCGTTCCAATAACGATATAAAATTTAAAAAGCTGATAAATTCAGACTGCCGCCAGACAGGCGTATGGGGCGGAAATATCTCAAATCTGGTCGATGAGCTGAAAAGCTTCTGCGAACAGGATTACTGTACCGTTGTGCTTGCCGGAAGCGAAAAGACCTTGCAGATAATAGTAAACGATCTGAACGAACAGGGGATACCGGCAAGTCTGCTGGACGAAAATAGTGAGATTGCGCCTAAAAGGGTATATGTAAGAACAGGAAGCCTGTCGGGAGGCTTTGATTACCCCGATATAAAATGCGCCGCTATAACCCAGATGAAAGCCATGACTGCAAAGAGAAAAAAGACGAAGCATAAAAAAGGTGAGGAAATAAAAAGCCTTTCCGATATTGCTCCGGGAGATCTTGTTGTACATTCAATGTACGGAATAGGAAAGTTCGCAGGTATACGCAGTCTGGAAAACAACGGAATCACAAAGGATTATATCACAATAAAATATGCGGGAACCGACGTACTGTACGTTCCCGTAACTCAGCTTGACCTTGTTTCAAGATATATCGGCCCCCGTGATGACAGCGGAGTAAAGCTCAATAAGCTTAATTCATCGGAATGGAAGAAAACCCGTTCTAGAGTAAAATCAGCAGTTAAGGATATGGCAGAGGAGCTTACAAAGCTTTATGCGCAAAGGCAGACGGCTAAGGGCTATGCTTTCTCAGAGGATAACGACTGGCAGAGAGATTTTGAAGAGCGTTTCGATTATCAGGAAACCGACGACCAGCTCAGAAGTATTCAGGAAATAAAGGACGATATGCAGAAGCCTGTTCCTATGGACAGACTTTTATGCGGCGACGTAGGCTTCGGAAAAACCGAAGTCGCGCTGAGAGCGGCGTTTAAATGTATGCTTGACTCTAAGCAGGCGGCAATACTAGTGCCTACTACCGTTTTGGCATGGCAGCATTATCAGACCGCAGTAAAACGCTTTGAGCATTTTCCTATAAAAGTAGAGCTGCTGTCACGCTTTCGTACTCCCAAACAGCAGCAGCAGATAATAAGAGAGCTTAAAAGAGGAACTATCGACCTTATTATCGGAACTCACAGACTTGTACAGAAGGACGTAGAATTCAAGGATCTGGGACTTGCGATAATCGACGAGGAACAGCGCTTCGGAGTGGCTCATAAGGAAAAGCTTAAGGAAGCGTTCAAAGGCGTGGACGTTCTTACGCTTTCCGCAACTCCTATTCCCAGGACCCTGAATATGGCTATGAGCGGAATAAGGGATATGTCGGTAATAGAAGAGCCTCCGCAGGACAGACAGCCTATACAGACCTATGTTATTGAGCATAACGACGGAGTTATTGCTCAGGCGATACAGAAAGAGCTGAGAAGAGGCGGTCAGGTCTACTATATCCACAACCGCATAGATACGATAGAAAGAACGGTTTCACACCTTCAGCAGCTTCTACCGGAAGCAAGGATCGGTTATGCTCACGGTCAAATATCGGAATCGGATCTCTCGGAAATATGGCGGCAGCTTATCGACAGGGAAATAGATATCCTGGTATGCACTACTCTTATCGAAACGGGAGTGGACGTTCCCAACGTGAATACTCTTATAATTGAGGACGCAGATAAGCTGGGGCTTTCACAGCTTTACCAGTTGAGAGGGCGGGTAGGGCGTTCCAGCAGGAGGGCGTTTGCATACTTTACCTTCCGACGCGGAAAGGTGCTTACCGAAATAGCAAGCAAAAGACTTAATGCAATAAAGGAATTCACCCAGTTCGGTTCAGGTTTTCATATCGCCCTGCGCGATCTTGAAATAAGAGGTGCAGGCTCTATACTCAGCGGAAAGCAGCATGGTCATATGGAGGCGGTAGGTTACGATATGTACCTGCGGCTTCTCAATGAAGCTATCGCCGAACAGAAAGGGGAGGCGCTGCCACGTTCGCCGGAGGATTGCCTTGTGGATATTTCAGTGGACGCATTTATTCCTGAGAAATATATTGAAAGTCTGCCGCTGAGAATAGATGCCTACCGAAAAATAGCGTCTATAATTACCGAAGAGGACAGCCGCGACGTACTTGACGAGCTTATCGACAGATTCGGCGATCCTCCGAAATCGGTAATAGGGCTTGTAAATATAGCGCTGACAAGAAATACGGCGTCACGCCTGAAAATAACTGAGATCTCTCAGCGCGGGGAAAATGTTTTGTTTTTCATACAGCGTCCTGAGGTCGCTCAGATACAGGCGCTTTCTGCATATTACAAAAACCGCATAAAATTTGCCGACGGAGCAAAGCCTTATTTTTCGGTACGGCTTGACAAAAAACAAAAGCCTCCGGCTCTTATGACTGAGGTAATAAAAATAATGGACAACGCAGAATAACTGACCCGAGGGAAACGATCAAGCTTAATCAGTCGTTTCCCTCGGGTTTGTTTTAAATATTCTATGTGTTTTTTATCAGCCTTTTTAGAACTAACAGCCGAATTGCTCACAAGATCTACAGCAAACTTCTTCTTAGCGTATCAGCGTCCTGATAATGAAGATAAGCTGGAGGAATGTCAAGAACGGTCTTGCAGCCGTAATTGCAGTCCTTAGATAATCTGTAAGCAGCTCTGGCGTAAGCGGTAAGTACGCCTGCGGTAAACTCCGGATTTGAATCAAGTGTCAGCCTATATTCGATCGTATGACTGTTTTCCCCGTTCAGACCTGTTTTTCCGGTGCGCAGTACGATCCCTCCGTGAGGCATACCGGAATGTTTACTGTTAAGCTCCTCCTGACTTATAAAATGCACGGCAGTATCGTAATCGGCAAAATAGTCAGGCATTGTTTTTATGGCATTTTCAATAGCTTTAAGGTCTGCGCCCTCTTCGGCAACAACAAAACATTCCCTTGTATGCTTTTGACGTACGGTCAGCTCAGGGTTTGCTCCGCTTCTTACGCTTTCAAGCGCCTCCTCCGACGGAACGGTATACTGTCTTGCGTCCTTAACTCCGGGTATTCTGCGTACAGCGTCCGAATGTCCCTGACTTATCCCTTTGCCCCAGAAGGTATAATCGCAGCCGTCCGGCAGAACAGCCTGACCGTACATTCTTGCGAGAGAGAAAAGTCCCGGATCCCAGCCGACGGAAATTATGCTTACCGTATGGTTTTTGCAGCTGATCTCGTTTACCTGCTGAAAATGCTCAGGTATTCTGGCGTGGGTATCAAAGCTGTCAACAACGTTGAAGCAGGAAGCAAGCTGAGCTGTCTGCTCGGGAAGGTCGCTTGCGCTTCCGCCGCATAGGATCATTACATCGATCTCTTCTTTCATTGCTTCGGCTGACTCTATTGAAAATACCGGTGCGCCTGTTTTGGTTTTAAGGCTTCTCGGATCTCTCCTTGTAAAGACTCCGATGAGCTTCATATCGTCTGAATGAGCGAGAGCGCTTTCTACTCCCCGCCCTAAGTTGCCGTATCCGGCAATACCTATTCGTATACACATTTTTTCTCACCTTATTCTAAAAATTTATATATGAAAACTTTTAAATTGGCAGCTTGTTTATATTAAGCCCTTCTTGAAACTGACGGTCAGAGCTGTTTTTCTTAACGTACGCCTGGCAAAAGACAATTTGATCACTGTTTCGCTTTGATATAAGTTTGACTCCGTTTTTACGGAAACTATCTTGTACAGGCGGTTTTTTCAAGCTTTGTCGAGTCGGGATTTGTAATTACCGGCAAAACTATCGCTGAGAGTTTTGTCGTTATCAGCAGTATTTACGCTCCCGCCGTAGTGCAGTCTGCTGTTTTACCTTTGACAGAGATAAAGACTATATATAAGCCGAAAGCTACGTTGAGAAAATACTCCGAAATGCATACTGAAAGACGCTTGAAAATACAGCTGTTTTTCAGTAATGCTGAGTTAATAATTCATTAACATTATTCAGCTGAACCTCAGCGGTATAACAGCTTTTAAATGCTCTTATAACATTCAGTAAATATGTTCCACGTGGAACATTTTTAATATGCTCTACTGTAATTCTCCGCGGTTAAATTCCGAAAGCTCCAATCCCTCGTTGCGCTCAAGTGCCCAGCGGATATTCCACTCGCTTGAAAACAGCAGCAGATAATTCCCACGGAAGTCCTGAACCAGTTTTGTGTCACTTGAAAGCTTCAGAGTTTTGGGATCTATATCCTTGTTGTCTATCCAGCGGATATAAGAGTAAGGCAGACCTTCCTTAATTATCTCAACGTTGTATTCGTTTTTCATACGGTATTCAAAAACGTCGAACTGAAGCACTCCGACTACTCCGACTATTACTTCTTCCATACCGGTATAAGGCTCCTGAAAGATCTGTATAGCTCCCTCCTGAGCGATCTGGGTCGTGCCCTTTACGAACTGCTTGCGCTTCATAGTATCCTTTTGACGGACTCTCTGAAAATGCTCCGGTGCAAAGGTTGGAATACCCTCAAACTCAAATTTCTTTCCCGGGGAACAAACAGTATCTCCTATGGAAAAAATTCCCGGATCAAATACTCCGATTATATCTCCTGCATATGCCTCGTCGATTATTTCACGCTCCTGAGCCATTATCTGCTGAGGCTGGGAAAGACGCATTTTCTTGTTGCCCTGAACATGAAGTACGTCCATTTCCTTATCGAACTTTCCCGAACAGATTCTAAGGAAGGTTATTCTGTCACGATGAGCCTTGTTCATATTCGCCTGTATTTTGAACACAAACGCCGAAAAGCTGTCGTCAAACGGGTCGATAAGTCCGGCGGAGGAATTTCTCGGAAGCGGAGTCGGCGTCATTTGCAGGAAGTTTTCAAGAAACGGCTCAACTCCGAAATTAGTCAGCGCAGAGCCGAAAAACACCGGAGAAAGTCTGCCGTTATGGACAGCTTCAAGGTCAAATTCCTCGCTTGCTCCGTCAAGAAGTTCAATATCCTCCAATATCTGACTGCGATTTTCTTCTCCGATAAGCTCTGCAAGCGACGGGTCGTTCAGATCGGCTTCCTTAGAGGCGACCTGACTTTGTCCGCCGGTAGCTTCAAAGGAAATAATATGCTTTTTCTTTCTGTCGTAAACTCCTCGGAAATCCTTGCCGGAGCTTATGGGCCAGTTTACCGGATAAGTAGGTATTCCCAGTTCATTTTCTATCTCTTCAAGCAGATCGAAAGGATTGCGGGATTCTCTGTCCATTTTGTTAATAAAAGTAAATATAGGGATATTTCTCATTGCACAGACTTTGAAAAGCTTTCTGGTCTGATTTTCAACACCCTTTGAAGCGTCGATAACCATTACCGCCGAGTCTGCCGCCATAAGAGTTCGGTAGGTATCCTCGGAGAAGTCCTGATGTCCGGGGGTATCAAGGATATTTATACAGAAACCCTCATACTGAAACTGCATAACAGAGGAAGTTACCGAGATACCTCTTTGCTTTTCGATCTCCATCCAGTCGGAAACTGCATGACGCGCGGATTTTTTTCCTTTTACGGCGCCTGCCTGAGCTATTGCTCCGCCGTAGAGCAGAAATTTTTCAGTAAGAGTAGTTTTTCCCGCATCTGGGTGCGAAATTATCGCAAAGGTCCTTCTGCGTTTGATTTCCTGTTCTAAATTGCTCAAATTATTTTCCTCCAAAGCCGGCCGCCTGTGCGGCGTGAATTTTCTATCCGTATTATTATACAGCAAACCTCAGGAAAATGCAAGGAAAATTATATAAATACTGCGGCAGTAAAAAGCAGGGTAAAAGCCGGGGTTAATGTTTCGGTATTAAACGTTTTACGGCGTTCGTCAAAATATCTAAATTTAATGGCTGTTTGTTTTTCCATTCAATATATTTCTACATTTTCCCTACTCCTTGTGGTCTAATTGCTCATTTTTTGGTAATGCTAAGGACCATGCCATATAAAAATCTTCAATTGATTGGTATCGTTTGCTTCTATCCAATTCCACTGCCTTTAATGCAACATCATAACACGCTATGTTTAAATCCCATTTTTCAAATGAGCAAGGTATAAACTGATTTTGAGTATATCTATGCTGTACTTCGTTTTCAGTATAATTACCAAAATAGTTATTAAACAACAAAGCTCCGAGCGTATAAACATTCGTGGTTTCATCAATAACGGCATCAACAATGTATTCCTCTGGAGCCTTTAATCTTTTTGTTCCCCAATATTCCTCGCCCATATCATTTTTAGTTGGTTTTTTTCTAAAGAAATCAATATCACAAATCGTTGTTATATCATTAAAAAAATCATACATTATGCTGCCATCATAAAAATCCACTGCCACATATCCACTTTTTGAAACCTTATCTAAAAACGAAAATAAAATATCTGCTGATCTTATTCGCTGCGTAACCGGCAATTGCTTGAAGCGTTCAGCAGGGGCAATAATTTGAGAATTGCCGTGATACTTTTCAAAATTCCAATAATCAAAAAGGCAATCGCCCTCTGCCCACTTGAAAATAGCAACATAAATATCCTCAAACTGATAGTGCTTAACAAGTTCAATTAAATTTGGGTGTTTAATGTTTTCATAAATTGCAATGGCTGATTTTAATGCTTCAACTGCTTCGGTAGTTGTCCTGATTGATTCTAATGTTCTCAATCCGGCTACTTTAACAAAATACTTCTCTTGCCCATTGTTTACACCAAAGCTAATATTGCCGGAATCATTTTGTGAAAATACAGTAAAAACTGTTCCAAGTGCTTTTAGCCACGTAAAATCATGCTCAGCTTTTAAGGAAAAACAAACACCATCTAAATTGAAATTAACCATACTTTCCTCCAATTTTCCGGAGAGCTACAATATGGTCACCCTCCAAATTTTTTTGAACATAATATAATTTTCATTTCTGGTAATAGCAAAGAGGGGCTGAAAATTCCCAACAAATTATTTTTCGGAAGAGGGTACCCTTTTCCTATGCTTACTCTTCCAAAAGTTACACTCAAAGGACTGAAAAAAATGAAACGAAAATTGTAAGTAAGAGATATTTTGCAAAAATTATTGGTGCCTAAATGGTGCCTGACTTTCCAAAACCACGCTGTAAGGAGATATGATGAAAAATGAGAAGATATGCGGAAAGCCTTGATTTAAGCCACTTTGCAGCAATGCCAATGAACACTTATAAAGGCTTATAAGATGTTTTAAGGGCTTTTAATCAATAAAAAATATATATACGCATTAAGGTCAGTTACCTCATCAATAAATGAAAGCATTAATTTTAATTTGAACCGTTGAAAAAAATCTGCCCATATGTTCCTCCTGTATGTTGTACTTGTGTAAAATCAGCGGCTGAGATATTCGATAACGCTGTTGGGTATTTCCTTGTCAGCTGAATTTTTACCTGTTATTTAATTATATCAGAAATCAAAATAAAAGTCAATAATTTCATGCTGTATATCACGGCAGATATGAGTTGTATATACTGAATATAAGGTGCGGATAAGACAGCTCAAACTCATCTGTCCGGCAATATACAAACTTTAAAAAATCAAAATTGATTTCCGTGGACTCTGAACAGAATTCTTTACAACATTGAAAAAATATGCTATAATATTAAAAGTATGCGGCGCTGCTTACTTGCGGCTGCGGAAGTAATTCAGGCTCAGTTGAAAGGATAGGATCACATGGATATAAACAGCGTTCTGGCGGAGGAATTCAAGCTCAGAAAGGAGCAGATCGACAATACTGTAGCGCTTATAGATGACGATAAGACTATTCCGTTTATCGCTCGCTACAGAAAGGAAATGACCGGCTCGCTGGACGATCAAGTGCTTCGTGAAATATACGAAAGGCTATGCTACCTCAGAAATCTCGAGAAGCGCAAGGGAGAGATAATTTCGTCTATTACCGAGCAGGGAAAAATGACCGATGAAATAATGGCGGCAGTTGAAAAGGCTTCTCAGCTGGTTGAGGTAGAGGATATTTACCGTCCGTTCAAGCAGAAGCGCAGAACGAGAGCCGGTATTGCAAGGGAGAAAGGATTAGAGCCGCTTGCCGGGGTTATTATGGAGCAGAAGCCGGAGGTAAGCGCAGAAAGTGAAGCGCTTAAATATATTGATAAGGAAAAGGGCGTCGAGTCGGCTGAGGAAGCTATTCAGGGCGCAATGGATATTATAGCGGAGGAGGTTTCCGATAACGCCGCTTTAAGAAAGTATCTCAGAGATCTGTTCAGCGAAACGGGACGTATAGTTTCCAAGGCGTCGGACGAAAAGGCGGAAACGGTTTATGAGAACTATTACGATTATTCCGAGCCTGTAAAGAAAATCGCAGGACACAGGATACTTGCTGTTGACAGGGGAGAAAAGGAGGGGGCTTTAAAGGTTTCCGTGGAGATACCTGAGGGATCAGGTGAAAGAGCCTGCATATCAAGATATGTGAAGAATACTTCCGGCTGCGGCGAACTTGTTAAACTTGCCTGTATTGACAGCTATAAGCGGCTGATCTGCCCGTCTATTGAAAGGGAGATAAGAAGCGAGCTTTCCCAGAATGCTCAGGAGGGCGCTATCAAGGTTTTTGCTTCCAACCTGCGTCAGCTTCTTATGCAGCCTCCTGTAAAGGGAGCTTGTACCTTAGGACTTGACCCTGCATACAGAACAGGCTGTAAGATCGCAGTTGTAGACCGTACCGGAAAGGTTCTGGATACAGCTGTAGTTTATCCGACTCCCCCTCAGAATAAAACTGCCGAAGCAAAGAAAAAGCTTTCGGAGCTTATCGTAAAGCATCACGTTACGGCAATAGCTATAGGAAACGGAACGGCGAGCCGTGAGTCAGAGGCATTTGTTGCCGAGCTTATAAAGGAGCTTCCTCATAAGGTAAGCTATATGGTAGTTTCAGAGGCGGGAGCGTCGGTTTATTCAGCGTCTAAGCTAGCGGCGGAAGAGTTTCCGGAATACGACGTTTCGCTCAGAAGTGCGGTTTCTATTGCACGGCGTCTGCAGGATCCTCTTGCCGAGCTGGTAAAAATAGACCCTAAGGCTATCGGCGTCGGACAGTATCAGCATGATATGCCGCCCAAGCGAATGGACGAAGCGCTGTCGGGCGTTGTCGAGGACTGCGTTAACAGCGTAGGCGTAGATCTCAATACCGCTTCCCATTCTCTGCTTTCGTATATTTCGGGAATAAATTCGTCGGTAGCCAGGAATATAGTAGCTTACCGTGAGGAAAACGGCGAGTTTACCGACAGAAAGCAGCTTATGAAGGTTCCGAAGCTGGGCGCTAAGGCATTTGAGCAGTGCGCCGGATTCCTCAGAGTAAGGGACGGAAAGAATCCTTTGGACAATACCGCAGTTCACCCTGAATCCTATAAGGCGGCAAAAAAGCTGCTGGAGGTCTGCGGCTTTGCTCTGAACGGTTCTCAGAAGCTTCCGGAGCTTGGCGAAAAGGCTGAAGGGCTTGGGATTGAAAAGCTCGCCGAAGAAACAGGAGCAGGCGTTCCGACTTTGAGGGATATTATTTCGGAGCTTATGAAGCCGGGCAGAGATCCGAGAGATGAGCTTCCTCCTCCTCTTATGAGAAGCGGCGATATTATGGAGCTGAAGGATCTGAAACCGGGTATGGAGCTTATGGGAACGGTACGGAACGTAATCGACTTCGGAGCGTTTGTTGATATCGGAGTCCATGAGGACGGACTTGTTCACATTTCACAGCTGTGCGACAGGTTTGTTAAGCACCCACTTGAAGTCGTAAAGGTAGGAGATATTGTAAAGGTAAGGGTACTTGACGTTGACGTGAAAAAGAAGAGAATATCGCTTACTATGAAAAAATAAGGCTTTTATGCCGGGAAAGGAATGCTAACGGGAATGGCTGACAACGGAGTTCACAGCGGTCACAGGGAGCGTATGAAAAAAAGATTCTGCGAAACTATGAGCTTCAGGGGCTTTGCGGAGCATGAGATACTGGAAATGCTTTTGTTCTTCTGTTATCCAAGAGGCGATACAAACGGACTTGCTCACAGACTTCTGGCCAGGTTCGGCACTATTGAAAACGTATTGTCGGCAACAAAGGAGGAGCTTGTTGAAAGCGGGCTGATAGGAGAAAATCCTGCAATAAACCTGAAGCTTTTCGGAGCATTGACCTCTCACCTTAAGACCGAAAGGGTAAGGTCATCTGTAGACGGCAGGGATATTCCGGCAGTTAAGGCGCTTGTCGGAGCAAAGTTTGCAGGCGAGCGTATTGAAAGGGTCATGCTGTTTTTTGTTGATCCGTCTTTCAGGATAAGAAAATCCGCAGACGTTAATTCCGGTTCTCTTAAAGAGGTTTCAATGGATCTAAAGCAGATAACCAAACTTATTCTCAACAGCGGATACGACAATATCTTTATCGCTCACAATCACCCGGAAGCGCCTTCCAAGCCGTCGGAGGAGGACGTTATTTCTACACGGCTTCTTATAAGACACCTATCCGCTATGGGGATAACCCTGCTTGATCACTTTGTTGCCGGAGAGGACGGAGTTTCGTCGTTAAGGCAGCTGGGACTGATATATGACTATGAATAAAGCTAAAAATTTAAAAATCCGAAATTCGGAAGCCTGACTGTATAGACGCTTACCGAACAATTACAAGTCAGCAGGTAGTATGAAAATTTTTTATATAGCAAAATTAATATCCTCAAAGCGTAAAAACTTTGAGGATATTTCAATTATATAATAATTTTAATGCTGTTTGACCGCTTCGGCAGTGTATCACTCTTTTTTCACTGTCAAGCGAACTTGGAAGAACCTTTGTGACCGCCACTTCAGACGCAGTATGCTGAACTGTGTTCATAAGCGTGCCGATAGCGTTTACATCAGAAACATTCCGCTCTGTTCTGTTAAACCCTGCACAGAGCATTGTCAATACATAAAAGTTTTGCATTGTTTCTCTTTTTCTATATAAAAAGCGGAGCAAGACGCGGTAAAATACGAAGCCGATACTATAAATGCTTTCTCATTCTGCGTATAAAAATAAAAAAATACCTGAACATAATAATATTATTCCTTAAAACCGTATAAACAACCCTGAAATTCCGACAAATTTTTTTGCCGACAACAGAATAATCTTTCCATATCAGCAAACAATACTATTACAAATTTGACTAAATACATGGAGGTTCAGATATGAAAGCAACAGGAATAGTGCGCCGCATTGACGATTTAGGGCGTGTTGTAATACCAAAGGAAATAAGAAGGACAATGCGTATTAGGGAGGGCGACCCGTTACAGACAACGTTGAAAACAGAGCTTGATTACTGTATGATGATGCTTGAGATTGCAAATAGGCTGTACATAAAATAAAAAATCCCGCCTCAGACTGAAAATTAACGGTCTGCGGCGGGTTTATTGTTGACTTAATTATATTATATTTCTCCGAAGGCATATCCTCAATATGCTGAATTACTCGGTCATCTCCCGCATTTTTCCGGCAAGATACAGCGGAATATTTACGAAGCTGTCATTGATCTCATATCCAAGCTTTGAAAACCGCACAGCCTTTTCAGGCTTGTATTCTTTCAAGTAACTCTTAAAGCTTGCGGAAGTTACGCTTTCCCCTGCCTTTACCTCAATCGGAACAATGCTCATTCCGTCCTGGACAATAAAATCGATCTCACTTGCAGGGGTGGGCGCAAAGTATTTAGGCTCGGTGTCGTAAAGCGATTTTATCTGCTGAAGCACAAAATTTTCCGTTAACGCGCCCTTAAACTGATAGTCGGACTTCAGCAAAATCGCCTCGTTGCTGATACCTGCCATGTGCTTAAGCAATCCCACGTCAAACATAAACAGCTTGAAATGATTTAGCTGTTCATAGGCATTAAGCGGATGCTCGGGCTTGCTGACATTGTAAATACGCAGAACCATTCCTGCCGAAACAAGCCATTCGATAGCCTCCTCAAACTCCCTCGCCCTTGCTCCCTCTTTTATACAGCCGTAAATAAATTTTTCATTATCCTTAGCAAGCTGAGTAACAATGCTTCGGAAAACCATAAGAATACGCCCGCTGTTCACCTTGCCGTTATGCTTGGAAAAGTCGTTTTCATATAGCTCGATAAGCTCCTGCTGGATTCTGCTGACCTCGGCAGGGTCCTTGTGCTTTATCCACGCCTGCACACATTCAGGCATACCGCCTATTATCAAATAATAGTTATATTCGTCAAGCAGTTTGTTGTGAAAAATCTCTTCAATATGCTGCCCTTTTTTTATACCGCAGTAGTAATTGTAAAGTCCCTCGTCATTGGCGGCGAGAAACTCGTCAAAGGTCATAGGGCTGATGTTCAGCAGATTAACCTTTCCTACGGGGTATGACTTCGGCTGAGCAAGCAGCGTCCCGAGCAGACTTCCGGCAGAAATAATGTGATACTCATTTGCCTTTTCACAAAAGTATTTCAGGCAGTTTAATGCCTCCGAGCACTCCTGCACCTCGTCAAAAATAATCAGGTGCTTTTCGGGCATGATTTTCCTGCCCTTGATAAGTCCCAGCAATTCAATGATCCTGTAGGGATTTTTATTCGTTTCAAAAATAGATTTCAGCTCGTCTTCTTCGTCAAAGTTGAAATAAAAAGTGTCATCATAATAAAGTCTGCCGAACTCCTCCATCAGCCAGGTCTTACCCACCTGTCTTGCGCCTTTAAGCACAAGCGGCTTGCGTTCAGCGCTGTTTTTCCACATCAAAAGCTGTACTATCGCATTGCGTTTCACATTATCACGCTCCTTGTTGATATTATTATACCACTTTTAACAAGGTTATGCAATATGGTTTTACACGTTTTTTTAGTGTTTTATGGGGGTGGGTTACACATATTTATAAAACACATTTGATATTTTAACTGGCTGCGCTTAATATTAAGTAAATTGATGTAGTGAATATGATTACCACAGGTTCTCGCTTAATCTGCCGTACAGCGTTATGAAGTTATGTCAGGATTCTGCCGTTTTTCCGTATCTACCTCATATTGACTGAGTACTTGCAGTAAATTGTTTCTTATCGATCAGTTTGATCTTTTTAAATAATCTTGTTTTATCAACTGTATCCTCGTTCGAATTGGCTCTATACTTGTTAAAATATTTTTCCACTCATCTTCCTTAAGTATAGCCGTTAAGTCATTCAAGATATGCCCGAAGATTACTTATCAGCTCATCATCCTTATAGATTGTCAGATAATCATAACCAAGCTCAGTCAGACGGCTAATAAACTCTTTTTTAAGCTTGCTCTAATTCGTTCTGATTAGTGTCAGTATAGATGGATTCGGAAATGTATTTAGGGACTACGGTATTTGTGTTTGTAGAAGCGATTATATTGAAATAAATCATGTAATCAGTTCTTTTATTTTGACAGAATTCTTAAGCAAATATGATAGAGTTTAGTAAGCTGTCCGGATCTGTTATGCGTGGTTGTCATAATTTTGATTTCTGATCCACTGTAATTATCGTTCAAATCCTCATCAACAGAAATTATCGGATATGGAAACGTATAGTCTCTTACAAATCTGCAGTATTTTTCAAAGAATAAAGAAAAATCCTTTAATTCAGCATATACCAAGCAAATATTAAATAGATTTCCAGTTGTATCGTAGGTATATATCTTCTTTAAATGCTTTGCAAGATAATCTTTGTTCATAGAACTGAGTTTAAGCGCTTCTATGATTGTAAAAGGTAAGTTATCTTTCTCAACATATATATCTATTTCACCTGATGAAATCCCAGAAGATGAAAGTCCTCTTCGTGTCTGATCTTTAATTACATAATCATATTGACCGAGCATATCACGAATATAATCGTTACGCTCATCTTCCGTAGCATTGATATACTTAGCGTTTCCTTGCAGCTTTATACAGATATTATATAGGCGATCAATAAATTCTATAATAGATGCATCATTCAATTTATCAGAGAGTAAAGCTGTTCCCTCATTAATTCTATATACTTTTATGACATATATGTTTTTGCCATTTATGTTCATTGAACAGGTTTCAGCTTGTGGTTTTACAGTAAGCTGCTCGATGGCTTTATCAATAACTGACTGAACAGACAAACCAATTGATACTCCATTGACCACATACTTATCATTTAACAACGAAACGCCTATAATGATATAACCGTAATTATCTGAAATATTAGCAATCTTTTTTATATCAGGAGCAATGACAGTAGGTCTTAGTTCATAGTCATGACATATTATACTATCACTTGCTTTGGACTTTAACAATCTATTTACTTCGTTAATATCAATCATTTTATCTGATTCTCCGCAATGGTATTCGGTTCACACCTGTCAATCGTAATATTCTTCCAAAAGTCAGCTTTTCTGGTGTGGATTTTCCGTTTTCTATCCATAGTTCAAAATCCTTGGTGTAATCCAATGTATCAATTTCAGCATCATAATAAAGTATCACTTCATCATAGTCTGAAGGTCTTGCAATTATATAGATTTCTCTGCCATCTTTTTTTGCTGTAAATATTGTTCTATGAAGGGAAACAGAATCCGTTAAATCATAACCTTCTAATGTTCTTAGATGATTTGTTATGTTGGTGAGTGCACGCTGTAATATTTGCTGAACTAATTGGAATTTATCAAAGCTACCGTCACTATAATGCAGGAAATCATCTCCGATTATTTTGCTGTCAATAAGTCTTTGCAATTCATCTTTAGAGCTAATTCCATATTGACAGAGTAATTCTTTTGTTATAGACATTGGTGATTGAGGTGTATAATCTTTCTGAGTTAACATGACTTCTAATTGCTTAACATCAGAAATGCCAAACTTGCTTAAAATGTTATCAAGGTCATTTGCTTTGGAAATGCTTTCCGATATCTCATCGTCATTATAGAACCAGTAAAGATGATCGAGCAAGTCCTGAAAGTGTTTTTTGATGTCAGGTTCATCTTTTTTCTCTTTGAGCCATCTATAGGTTTCGTTAAAAGCTTCTTTTTCATCTGAATCGACACTAATGTTATTCATATGACTACGAATATAGTTTGTAATCACTTCTGATACTTCTTTATATCCTTTTTTTCGAGGAATAATTCTTGAAACATAAATTTTTGTTGAAGCCATTTCCTCTCTAAAATCTGTACCAGCTACACGACAAACGTCTTTCATAAAACTGGGAATAAAATCGGAATCCTTATATAGATTTGATTTCAGTTTAAAAATCCCGTTTTGATTTGGAATAATGGAATATTTATCAAGTAAATCTGATTTATCTATAGTTTCCAGATACTTGACAAAATCGGATAACCAAGTTTCAGCATCATCCTGTGTGCTAAAGTTATGCACTGAACAAAAAGTACTCAAGCAATTGTATCTGGCAATATCTCTGCATATTTTACTGCACCAGTATTCAAGAGCGTTAGTCAATAAGCAATCACTGTAGTAATGAACGTTAACAACTACAATAGGAGTATTCGAATACAAAGCATTATACACATTAATAAAATCAGATTGCTTTGTAACAATATCTTTTTTCATGCCAATAATAAGCTTATAGAATATTTCGGGATTTATATTAAATTCCTGAGCCTTGTTCATCATAAGATAGGCTACATCATTAAATGACATAATATTTCTAAACGAAATACGTTTGTCTGCAAGCTCTGCCTTTAAATCAATTCCTATTATACTTGCTGCTTCTTTATAGGCTTCATCAATACCGCTATCAGCTTTAAGCTCATTGATACAACAGAAATCTCCGTGTTGATTCGGAAATATTTTGTTATCACGTTTTGTTATCTCCAAATTTCCTGAACATTTATCGTATATTAAGCTATATAGCTGCTTCAACCATTCAATTGCATTAGGAATTTTCTCTCCCAACTTAGCAAGAGTGCCGATCTTCTCTACTTCTGTAATTAGTTCAATTACGCCATAGTTTCTGCACTCGTCCCACAAGGAATAATACCAGTTATCAACATCTTCATAACGCACATGTTTATCAGGGAACAACTGGTTTGATAACTTCCATACAGCATCTCTTATTTCTTTTGTATCATCACTTGAAAGGAAAAGTCCTTCTAATCCCCATTCATCATAAAGAGGTAGTTTTGAACCATCGACAATATCAAATATTGGAAATCCATATATTTTTCTTTTTAGTAATAATATTATATTTTCTTCATACCAACTCTGATCGATCCATTCCTTACTTTTAATAGGCGGCAAATGGACTACATTATATATATCCTTATAATCATTCTGAATAAAATAATCTATCAATGATTCATATAATGAGCAGGCATTTTCTAATATAGATTTATTCTGTTCTGATTCACCACCGTAAAGAATTATTCCGTTTCTTGGTTCATTAGGATCAAATCGTCTGCAATTTATTACAACCGGAAACGAAAAATCGTGTGTACCCAATAATGGGAAATCACAGAATAGTCTTGGCAATTTCTCATCATAGGGCGCAATGTGATTTTCTCTGCTATACTGCTTAATCTCTACAGCCAACATAAGTATGTCATCTTTAATGGTGAGAATATTAATTGGCTCACAAGAAGCATTTTTGCAAATGCGACTTACAAATACATTGGAACTTTTTGTAACACATTCTTGTGTGCGAGTGTATACAGATACCGCTCCATTATTGTTTATAGTTATATTATTTAGCTCAGGAACAAAAGCAAATACATACGGAGCGGTAATCAAAAAATTTTCTAGACCGTTAAGAGCTGCCTGAATACCATTAGCATCGAGCATATAGGTAAATACCGTGTTCATCTCATTACCTGTTATCGTATAAGATATGTCAGATGTATTGCTTTCAAGTTGATCACAGCTATTCTTAATAGATTCTTTCAATTCATTTATGGTATCCCCCGATCTGTCAAGTGTAACTTCAAAATGTGCAATATCAGCATCATCTTCATCATGAAGTAATCCAGATATTTTTACTATGGGCGATAATAAATTTGTTGTTAAGAAACCAGTTCCGAATTTTCCCGTGCTTTCAGAATTTCTGGTTCGTTCCTTAGTTGAAACCTGTTCAATAAGGTAAACGATATTCTTGGTGGAAAACAGTTTCCCATTGTGCTTGAATTCTACAGTTCTACTTACAGAATCAAAGTTAATTTCAATATCAATTTTTCCCGATGGATTAGGACAATCCTTTGCATTCTGGATCAACTCCCATATCCAGCGATATGATGATATAACAACGTCCTTCGACCTTAATTCAGTTAGTTTATCTCTAATCTTTATTGCAGCTTGAGTTTCCTGCGCGCCGCTTCTTAAATCCCTGATTTTATCCTTGTACGTAGGTTTCAATATTATCAACTCACAATCATTCAATCCGATAAATCGTTAATTCTTTTCAAGGGACAATAACTTGTCCCTATAATATCCATACTGTTTCCGTCTTGCTTCTATCTCCGCAGGCAAGCCCTTGATATACAGATATACAACTTGGGTATTATCTTTCTTTTATCAACCAGATTCATTAACAGATATTTTACACTTCGACATATCTTTTGAAAATTCTGCCGCTTTTAATTGTCAAGAATCCATAAAGTTCTTTATATTCCACTCCATTCGAGCAAATATCTTGAAATAATTCACCTATTCTGTTAATAACCTAGTCTCAACTTCCGTAATAAAGCAGTCAATCTTCGTTTTCTGCCCATCTATACGCTGTACAATCTTAGGCTTTTAATAATATGCAAGTCTATGTATTTTAAATTATACCATTAATTGCACATTAAGTCAATCAGCAAATCTGAGATTTTCACTGAATTCTAATTTTGCTGATTAGATGTTTTGAATTTAAGATTTATATAATACACTAATACAAGACGTGATTTTAATTGAATTATCAAGCTGAATAGTATAATTACGCACATATTTTGAAACGTTGAAAATTGATTTCCATGCGAGATTTTTTCTAGTTTCCGCCGGGCAAGACAAAAAGATATCTAACTTAAAACGATTTCAATTTCATATTAGCAGGAGTTCATTTAAGAAAAGCAGATACGGTCATGAATGTCTAATTCCATATATTTCACATCTTTTGTACCACATATTTATGACATCAAAACAAGTATTGAAAACACTTGCAAAAAATTTGAAAGTGTTTGCTATCGATTATTTCTATACTGATACGGCTATATTCCTTAATTTTAAGGATCTATTTAAAGCTAACTAGTTTGCAAATTTCTTCATTATTACAAACCTTCGGGAAATTGAGCCATTACAAAACTGTCCATATTGGCCAAATCGGAAAATAGTTTTCAGTGTAGCATACATCCGGTCTGCATTCTGCTCTTTTCTATATCCAATTCAAACTCTGACATGCTACTTAGTTTTTTTGACAGACTTCTGAACAAAGGTATCATCATACTGTGGGTGCTATAAAATAATCTATTTTTATTCTTTTGTTTAATTCCGTTAAAATTCGTGCTCGAGGGGAAGTCGCAGTAAACGCTTTAGATGTGTACATCACTCTGAGGTAGCACACACATTCAATCCGAATTTGGAAGTCATAAAAAGTTTTCTTCTTTGCCTTGCTAAATTTTCGCAAACCCTTGAGAAATATAAAAAAGTGTGCTATACTGTGTTTATGATGTACAAAGGGAGGCAAATATGGCTGTTTCATATAATCGTTTATGGAAATTACTGGTTGATAAGAAGATGAGCAAGGCTGATTTGAGGAAAGCCTCCGGCATTGCACCAAATACAATGACAAAACTTCGCCGGGACGAGGAGGTCACGCTTACAGTCTTAGGTAAAATATGCAAAACACTGAATGTCGACTACGGTGACATTATGGAATATATTGATGAGGAGAAAGACGAGGACTAACCATGCCTACATTAGATTGGATTGGAAAAGATAAAGTGGTTAACCACCACTTGGATGTACCATATCGAGTATTGGAGCGTCAATACAGTTTCGATGCGAATGGTACGCACACAGAAGACAACGGCAGTGATAACATGATTATTCACGGTGACAACCTGTCTGCCCTAAAATCATTGCTCCCTCAATATGAGGGAAAGATTAAATGCATCTATATCGATATTTTTATGCAGAGAATGATACAATTTAACGAAAGGTCAGCAGTTCTTCTTCAAGCAGGGTAAGCAACGGTTCGGCAGGGTAAGTTTTGCTGATTAAGGCACGAACCTGAATAGCAATTTTGCTGGAAGGGCTTAATACAAAACACCTCCCGGCCGCAGTGGTCGAGAGGCATTTTTCTGTCATTATGCTTGTATCTCTGTTCCGTTTTTGAAGGTCACGCGGACATCATCCTTACTGCGCACCGTGTAGTAATTGACCAGCCTGCCGAAGCGGTCGGCATCAAACTCGGTGATAGGACCGTCCATTGACCGCAGCTCTTTGAGAAACTCCTCAATGGTGGCTCGGCGGGTGAGCTTATCCGTAATCTGCGCCTTGATGATATCCAGCGTTGCTTGTGCGGAGTCAAATCGCTGCGAGAGCGCATCGTACCGTTTCTGGTATTCGGTTTGGTCAAGAGCGGTATGTGCATTTTCGTAAATGTATTGCTGCATTAGCTCGGATGTTACACTGACCTCTGTTTCCAATTTTGCCTGTTCTGCTTCTAATGCAGAAGTGTAAAGTGCGGCATCCTTGATTTCAGAGAAATCGGAAATGATGCCCGACCTTGCCTCCAGCAGCTTGTTAATCGCCGAAATAAAGAATGCCTGAAGCTCCTCGTCCGTAAAGTGTGGCGTGGAGCACTTTTCTTCATTGTCGAACTTGTGATTGCACTGCAAAATGACCTGTCTGTACTTACTGTTTGAGTGCCAGACCTTGGAACCGTACCAACTGCCGCATTGCCCACATTTCACCTTACCGGAGAAAACATGGACACCTGAGTGTCGGTTCCGCCCGCTACCTCTGCGGGCAAGCTCCAGCTGAACCATCTCGTGGACTTCCGGAGGAATAATCGCCTCGTGGTTGTTTTCTACATAGTACTGCGGGATTTCCCCCTCATTCTTCTTGTGCTTCTTCGTAAGAAAGTCAACCGTGTAAGACTTTTGCAGCAGGGCATCGCCCTTGTACTTCTCGTTTTCAAGCATTCGCCGCACAGTCCCGGCATTCCATTTCTTTTTCTGCCCAGGCGAGGGTATACCATCATCTGTAAGCTTGACGGCAATGCCGTAAGGCGTCATGCCTCGCAGGAACATACTGTAAATCCGCTTGACGATGACCGCCTCCTGCTCGTTGATGATGAGGTTCCCGTCCTCACCACGGTCATATCCCAGAAAACGCTTGAACGGAACAGTTACCTTGCCATCGGCAAATCGTTTTCTCTGTCCCCAAGTGCAGTTCTCTGAAATGGAACGAGCCTCTTCCTGCGCAAGACTTGACATAATGGTGATGAGAAGCTCGCCCTTGGAATCAAAAGTCCAGATGTTCTCTTTCTCAAAATAGCACTCTGTGCCGTGTTCCTTTAACTGACGGATGGTGGTAAGGCTGTCAACAGTATTTCTTGCGAATCTGCTGACGCTCTTGGTGATGATCAGGTCAATTTTCCCGGCGAGGGCATCTGCCACCATGTGCTTGAAGCCTTCTCTGCGCTTGGTGCTGGTGCCTGTGATTCCTTCGTCCGTGTACACGGAAACAAATTCCCAATCATCGCGGCTCTTGATGTAATTGGTATAATAATCTACCTGCGCCTCGTAGCTTGTAAACTGTTCATCGCTGTCTGTAGAGACACGAGCATATCCGGCCACTCGGCGTTTTGTCTGCTCATTCAACGGTGTGGATGTAAACCGAGTGAGCGTAGCTGGAATTGTCTTTACTTTCTTTTGCTGTTCCAATATTTCTCACTCCTTATCTGTTTTACACGTTCGCTCATGGCTTTGCGGCGTTCCGGCGTCCAGCTGTCCTGAATTGCGGCAGTCTGCTTTTCCCTGCGTTCCTCCGTCCACGGCACACCTTTCTTTTTGGTGGAGAAGGTGGCATTGTAGGTCTTGCCGCTTTTCAGCACCACGGTCAGTGTTCCTGTGCCTGTGACGGTGACATGGTCGACCTGTTCCTTAAAAGAAGACTCGTTAAAAGCATCCAGCCCCATAGCCTCGGCAGACAAGCTCTTTATAACTTCCTCATCCACAGTTCGTGCCATAGAGCAGCTGTCCTTATTCTGTCTGTGCGTGTAGCAGTACCACCTTGCACTTGGTTCTCCCACAGCATTCTTCCAGGCTTGCCGATGAAAATTTGCACCGCATTCCCCGCAGCGTATCTTTGCTGTCAAGCAGGTTGCTCCCGGTCGACTTGCCGGATTTCGCCTTCGGTATTCGGATACCTGTTTCCGTAATTCTTCCGTCCAGCATTCTTTTCTTGCGTTACGATACCATTCATGTTCAATGGTTTTGCCGTCAGAAAATTCGAAGATAAGGAGCCCCGTATGCGGGATGGTAATTTTGCTGACTCTCCTTGAAAAAATATCTTCGTCAAATTCCTCAAGCTCCAGAACCTTCGCACATTCCTCTCTTAAGACGCTGTCCCGTATTGTTCCGCTTTTGCAGTGAGGGCAGTTGTTCTTCTTTGAGGATGTGCAAATCCAGAATGTGTATTTCTCACCAAGCTTACTCATTTTTGCCCTGTTCGCCCTTGTGGAGCGATCGAAACTTCGACCGCAGAGACCGCACTTGATTTTAGCCGAGAAGCAGTTAAGCGTGAGGGACTTGTTGGCAAAACAACCAAGCTCTCTGCGCCGCATTTTTTCTTCCTGTACAGCCTGATAGGTTTCAAGCGGTATAATCGCCTCGTGGGTATTCTCTACGAAATACTGCGGAAGTTCCCCACGGTTTATCTTGCTTTTCTTGCTGATGGGATCAACAGTGTATTCCTTCTGAAAGAGCAGGTTCCGGATTGCAGCTCTCTTGCTCATCAGATCGCTGTGCTTGTATTCAGTTGTCCGTCAAGGGGTGTGAGCCACCGTTGATCAGTCGGTGCGCCGGGTGACGGGTTTTACCACTCGCAAACGCAAACTTTGAACGACTTTAAAAAAATAATTTTCGCGTTCACAAATTTTTATAGACTTTTGCGTTCGTTTATGGTATAATAGGTAAAGAGTGCGTTTGCGGCCTTGCCATCCGCACAGCGGAGGGCTGCCTTGCAAGCGGTCACCTTACACCTCTTATTATAGAAAACGGGACTTTTGAAACTCGTAGGTTTGCCTATATTTGCCTACATTGCTGCCTACATCGGAAAGGAGGATATCGGCCATGCGTTTCTGCGACTTGGTGCAGCTCATGCACCACAACTACGAAGTGAAGAAGAATGCCGGAGACTTTGTGTGTGTGCTGATAGACGCAATCCTTGACGATGAGGCTTTGGAAAAAGATCAAGAGCCGAATCCGATGTATGCCCTCGGCAAATCAACCAGAGAGGCTTACTACAGCGGTCGGCTCCCTATTTCACAGAAAAGAGCGGGCAATATCGCTCCGAGGATTTCGGAAGAAAAGTTTGCCGGATTCGTTGATACATACTCAATGGACGCCCTCGACCACATGAGGGATAAGCTGGCGGAGTTCGGGTTTGACGTTCCGTCCTATGAAGTAGGGAAAGCTCTCGCCAATATACTGGCTCAGATAATCCGACGGCGTGCGGATGGTCTTTCTGATGATGTGGTGACCTTGAACTATGAGCGTCATGAAAGCGGACGCCTGCTGAAGGACATTTCTCCGGCGACCATCGAGCGCAGAGGTGACAAGCTGCATATAGGCGGCGAGGTTATCACTATCCATCAGCTGCTTGTTCCCGACAATGTGAATAAGCAGGAACTGGATTATATACGTGCTTTGTACGAGGCGTACGCAGAGAAACTCCACAAGGAAACCTTCACCGATGCGGATGTGCCGTCCCTGCCAAAACGCTATGCCGAGAACTACAAGGAACAGCGCATGGCATATTACAGTGCGGTAAGTATTTAGCGGTCGGTAAGGGACATCTTCGATGATGGAGAAAACGAGTTCAGCCAGCTGAAGGACGATGCATGGCACGGCATCAACACGACCTATTGGAAGGACTACGATGACGGCTATGCGAGGCTGAACGCAGTGCTTGAAAAGATAACCAGCACCACGCTGGACGGTTCCGTGCTCAGCCAGATGCAGCATCTGATAGGCAATCTCGAAAAGAAAGGCATCTGCCACATCCTGGTGAATGACGGTGTGATTGAATCGTGGGTAAATATAGATGAGTAACAAGCTGTTCAACACACCTTTCGAGCTATCCCTTCACGTGATATTGCTGCTCGCTGTTGCGGGGAAAGGCATAACGCTTGATAGGATCGCCGCGTATGATTTCATTGCAATATACAGCGAGGATTTTGGAATATCCGAGACTTCACTGAACGGAGAGAACGGATTTGCTTTTAGTGAATTGTCCGCAAGAAGAAAGCTTATCAAAACCGCGATCAAAGACCTTGTGCTGGATAGGCTTGTGACAGTCGAGGACGGAGAAAAAGGCATCCTGTACAAAGCATCTGATACAGGAAAGAAAATGAGCGCCGGTCTTCAATCGGAATATGCTGCAAAATACAAAGAACTGGTTTCTCTCGCCATCAAGAAATACAGTCGATTAAACGATATAAAGCTGCTCGATACGATAAACAGGCAGTCCACAAAATCTTTAAGGAGGTAGCGCATGGCAGGTTTCTACATAAAAAAAGTAATAGCGAAAAGCGCCGTCAAAGGCGATGCCAGCGTTACTTTCGGAAAAGGTCTCAACATCATACAAGGTCGTTCCGACAGCGGAAAGACCTGTGTGGCAAACTGCATAGATTTTGTTTACGGCGGATCCGTAGAGAAACCGTTTAAAGAGACCGCAAAATATGACGGAGTATCTCTGATAGTCGCTCCAAACGATGCGGACGGAGAAATTACACTCAGTCGCACGGTCGGTAAAAATCAAGTAGAGGTATCGAGTACTGTACAGGGCATTGACAGCGGCACCTACGAAGTGAATTATCGCAAGGGTGCAAAGAATCCGTCGTTGAACGAGGTGTGGCTGAAGCTCATCGGTATACAGCAGGAAACAATGATCGTTACCAACATCCGCTTCGAGAAAAAGAGGCTCACTTGGCGCAATCTGTTGAGAGTGTTCTATCTGGATGAAGGACGTGTTGATGATGCTGATTCAATCGTAGAACCGAAACATCGTTACATGGAGAACACGCTATTCTTGTCTGCTCTCCTGTACCTCATCACCGGACGTACTTTTTCGGAAACCGATGCGCAGGAAGAAAAGAAAATAAAAAAAGCCCGCCGCAAAGCTGTGACGGACTATGTAAACGGTAAGATACAGAATGCTGCCGCCAGGAAAGAGCAGCTTGAAAAAGACCTGCAGATTTTTGACGGTGCCGATGTTGAGGAACAGATGGCGGCGGCAATGGCGGCTTTGCAGGAAACGCAGAAAAGGATAGATGTTGCCCTTGCGGAAAGCCAGGAACTTTTATCATCCATCCTTGATGCGGAAGAACGGGCTGCGGAGTGCGATGTTCTCATAAACAGTTATCACCGATTGAGTGAGCAGTATAAGGCAGATATACAGCGTCTTTCCCTTATTGTGGAAGGCGAGGAGGCATACAAGGCTGTGCCGGAATCTACCGTATGTCCTTACTGCGAGGGTACGATATCACCGAGAAAGCGAATCTCCTATATCGCATCCTCCAAGGTTGAAATGGAACGGATGATGGCACAGCTTGCCGGGTTATCTGAAACAGAAAAGGATGTAGAGGATAAACAGTCCGAAATTCGCAAAGAACTGGAAGAACTCAAACGGAAAAGGGATGCATTGGAGGCGAAAATCAAGACTGAGCTCCGTCCGCAGGAAACTGACCAGACAAATACAGTAAACGCCTATAAAGCGTATCTGCGAATCTCAAGCGAGATTGCCCTGATAGAGACATATGCGGATGATTTCAGCAATTACCTTACTGCATTGGAAAACGAGAAAAAGGATGATACGAAAATCGAATATCATCCAAAGGACTACTTTGGCGACGATTTTGCTACCACAATGTCAGAGTATGCAGACAGCATATTGAGGGAATGCAAGTATTCCAATTTGCTGAAGGCGCACTTTAACTTTTCCACCTTTGATATTGAAGTCAACGGTGAGGATAAGGGAACGAGCCACGGCAAGGGATACCGCTCCTACCTTAACACTGTCATGATTATGATGCTCCGTAAGTACCTGGCAAAATCCGCGAAATTCGACCCGCACGTATTCATCATAGACACGCCCTTGCATGGCTTTGATGACGGTGTGGACGAGTCAATGCCGGAAAGCATGAGAGCCGGGCTATATAGATACTTCATGAATCATCAGGATGAAGGACAGCTTATCATCATCGAAAATCTGGATCACATTCCGCATCTTGATTATGAAAAGAGCGGCGCTACGGTCGAGACTTTTGAAAAACTCAATGAGTCGGGAAAGCACTACGGATTCCTGAATGATGTGCAATAGAAACTAAAGACATACAAAAAGGAGACTCTGATGGAGGGAAAGCAAATGCGTTTCAGCTACAACAAACTATTCAAGCTATTAATTGACCGTGGAATAAATAAGAAAACGCTACGTGAAATGAGCGGCATCAGCGCCACTTCTGTTGCGAAACTTGGTAAAGGCGGTAATGTGAATACAGACGTTTTGCTTCGAATATGTGACGCCTTGAATTGCGATGTCGGAGATATAATGGAATTCAAAAAAGATGATGTACAGGAGAATGAAATGCGTTCCGATGCAGAAAAAATAACAGAACAATGAGGAATTCATATGCCAGTAGATAACTCACGGTTTAGCTACAATTTTATTGATTTATTCGCAGGAGCAGGAGGTTTGTCTGAAGGCTTTCTTCAGGCCGGTTTCAAGCCGGTCGCTCATGTGGAGATGAATGAGTTTGCAGCTAAAACGCTGGAGACGAGAAGTGCATATTACTACTTAAAAGGCACGGATAATCTCGCCTTATACAAAAAATATATGTCAGGGAAAATATCCCGTGACGAATTCATGAAGCAAGTACCTGCTTCAATCATTAAAACCATAATCAATGAAACGATGTCCGATGAAACCTTGCCGTCTATTTTCAAAACGATTGACGGGATTATGAAGATCAGAGGCATTACAAGCATAGATGTGATTGTGGGTGGTCCTCCGTGTCAAGCGTACTCACTTGTTGGGAGAGCACAGAGCAGCCACATGGAAGTACCGATGGCGGAAGACCCACGCAACTATCTGTATAAGCTATACGCCCGATTCCTGAAACGGTATCAGCCGCGAATGTTTGTCTTTGAGAATGTCACAGGAATAGAGTCTGCGAACGGAGGAACGACTTGGAAGAATATCAAGAAATATCTGAAGCGCGTCGGATACGAAATAGAATGCAGGGAGCAAAACGCCCAGAAGTTTGGAGTGCTTCAGAATCGCCGCAGAATGATTATTGTAGGTTGGCTAAAGAACAGCGGTCTTAAATACCCAGACTTCCTTGAGATCAAGGCAAACGCTGTGGTCAATGACCTGTTTACAGACCTGCCGAAACTGCATCCGGGAGAGGGAGCCGATAAATACGCCAAGGCAAAGGCAAGCTCCTATGTTACGGAATCGGGTATTAGGACGAAAGATGATGTTCTGACGCTCCATAATGCACGCCCTAACATTGAACGCGATATCAATATATATAAACGCGCTGTTGAACTATGGAACGATGGACATAAGCGGCTGAACTACAACGACCTGCCGGAGGAATTAAAAACCCATAAGAACAGGCACTCCTTCACAGACAGGTTCAAAGTGGTCGAGGGTGATGAGCCGTGCTGCCATACAATCTTGGCGCATCTGTCAAAGGACGGACACTACTTCATTCATCCTGATATTGAGCAGCATCGATCAATTACAGTCAGAGAGGCGGCAAGAATACAATCATTTCCGGACAGCTATTTCTTTGAGGGACCGCGCACCTCGCAGTTTGTGCAAATCGGTAACGCCGTGCCTCCGTTGATGGCAAAAGGAATTGCAATGGGGATATTCGAGCAACTTTACGAAGGAGATTCAAATGGAGAGTAACCTGCTGCTTGAGCAATTCAGCAGATACAAGAAGATGGAACTTGAAGCCTCGCCGTTTCATTTCCTTCTCGATTCCAACATAGAATTAAATCCGCACCAGATCAATGCCTTTTGCGCAGCTATTCAGGCTTTGAAGACGGGAGGTATCGTTCTTGCGGATGAAGTAGGTCTCGGAAAAACAATCGAGGCCGGTCTTGTACTGAAGTATGTGCTTGAAACAGGTGCAAAGCGGGTACTTATCGCGCTTCCCGCCTCACTTAGAAAGCAATGGGAACTGGAACTTAAGGATAAATTCGGTCTGGAGTCGGTGATTCTTGACAGGCTTACCGTGGAGAAAGAAGCCCAAGAATGGTGCAAGCGTCTGACTGACAAAACAAAAGTCAGGATTATTCTCACCTCCTACGACTACTCATCCAAGCTGATGAAAAGGTTCCCGGAGGTCAAGTGGGATTTCATCATCATTGATGAGGCGCACAATCTCAGAAATGTTTTTCATGGAACGAAACGGGCAAAAAATCTCTATGAACTGTCAAAAGGTATACCGAAGATTCTTCTGACCGCTACGCCTCTCCAGAATTCGCTGACCGACCTGCACGGCCTGATTTCATTTATCGATCCGAGAATTTTCGGCAGCGAGAAGGTCTTTAACTCACGCTACATCGAAGGGCAGGACTATGCTGATCTGAAAAGAGAGCTATCTCCCGTACTTTACCGGACGCTCCGCAAGGATGTGGCAAAGTACATGAACTTCAAGAAAAGGACCTGCAAGACGGTCGATTTTAACCTTTCGCAGGACGAGATCGAACTGTATCAGCGAGTAAATGACTTCTTGAAACGGGATTTGCTGTATTCGATTCCCACATCAAACCGCGGGCTGATTATTCTGGTAATCCGCAAGCTGCTGGCATCATCAAGTTTCGCATTGATAGAGACCTTCGAGATTTTGAAGAAAAGGCTCGAAAAGCTCTATGAGGGCAGCAAGTCCGCAAGTGCCCAGGAAGGTTTCGATCTGTTCTGGAGTTTTGTTGAGGATGAAATCGATGAATCCGGCTTTGATGAAGTCGATGATGAGGATACAGTCATACAGAAGCAGTTCATTCAGGCTGAGCTGGATGAGGTTAACGTCATCATCGATGTGGCTAAGCGTATCAAGACGAACGCAAAGGTCACGGCTCTGAAGTCCGCGATACAGATTGCTTTCGGCTATCAGCAGGAACAGAACATTCCGCAGAAGGTTGTAGTCTTCACAGAGTCAAAGCGCACTCAGAAGTACATAGCCGCCGAACTGCGGAAGTCCGGCTACGAGGATGAGGACATTCTCCTATTCAACGGAGATTTCGATGATGCTATGACGAAGGAAATATACAGGACGTGGCAGGTCAAGAACTTCGGCAAAGCAAACTACGGTCGCAGTGTGGAATACAAACATGCCATCGTAGACTACTTCAGAAACAATGCGAAAATCCTTATTTGTACTGATGCCGGTTCCGAAGGTTTGAATTTGCAGTTTTGCAATACCGTCATAAACTATGACCTTCCCTGGAACCCGATGAAGATCGAGCAGAGAATCGGTCGATGCCACCGCTACGGACAGGAACATGACGTTGTTGCCGTCAATCTCCTTAATACGCAGAATGCGGCAGACCAGCGTGTCTATGACATCCTGTCAAAGAAGTTTGAACTGTTCGAGGGAGTTTTCGGTGCATCCGATATTGCTCTCGGTGCCTTGGAGTCCGGCACCAGTTTTGAAAAAATGGTGTTGCAGATTTATCAGACCTGCGACACCACGGCTGAATTCAAAAAGGCTTTTGATAAACTGGATCGCAAGCTGAACGCCAAGAGGGATAAAAAAGCGAGGGAGCTCCGCTCTATCTTGCTCACGGAAAGCAGCGGAGCAAAGGAACAGGCTCTTGATGAAACGAAATCCGATATCAACAGATACTTGCGTGATGTCGAATACTGGAGCAATATTGATGAACCGGAGGTGGATGGTACTCTCCACTACTGGAAAGTTGACAATTGGGGACAAGCCGTCCTCGGCTCACATGGCACTCTCTTTGTCGGAGGATTTTGCAATTCGGCGAACCTCCTCTTCCCGGTGCTGCTGCTATGTGATGAAGACGGAGAATACATAGACTTTGACGAGACTGATCTTGTTTCGGCACTTGAGAAGATTGATGACATGGACGTACGGTATTTCACACCGAGCGACGCTGAAATGAAACAGTTTCAGCGTGTATACGATAACCTGTCGGCAGAAATGTTGAAGAGATACCAGGCACAGGCAGAGCCTATCAAGGCATATAACAGAAGGAAAATCGAGAACTGGGAGCGAATACAGATGGAGCAGCTCGTTGCCAGTTATCAGGAAATGAATGCCGAGATTGAGGACTTGAAGGAACAAGAACGAGCCTCGGATAATTTCTATGAGAAGATAGACATACGAAAGAAAATCGCGGAGAAATCCAAGGCTCTTGAAAAGCTACAGGAATCCTTCCACAGGAAGGGCGACGAATTCAAAGCCGAGGGTGAGCGTGAAGTCGCTGAATTTGATAAACAGTTCGATATTAACCCGATATTGCTGGTCAATATCGTTCTGAAGTTTTAGGAGAGATCATTATGCAGAAAACAGGGAAATTAGAGCTTACATGGGTCGGAAAGTATGACGATAAGGTGGTTGAGCCTCGCATCTTGATGGAGGATGTGAGCAAGTCGTATGGTGACCCGTCAAGTGAAAACATGCTCATTCATGGGGATAATTTAATTGCTCTCCAAGCATTGCAACAAGATTTTGGTGGCGAGATAAAGTGTATTTATATAGATCCACCTTACAACACAGGAAGCGCATTTGAATATTATGACGACAATCTGGAACACAGCATATGGCTGTCGTTGATGAAGCAGCGACTTGTGTTGTTGAGAGAACTGTTAAAAGATGACGGATTTCTTTGCTGCCATATTGATGATTCTGAAAGTCACTACGTGAAAGTATTGTTAGATGAGATTTTTGGGAGGTCAAATTATCTCACAACATTGTATGTTCGAGTCCGGTATCCTGATAAGACTTTGAAATCCGACATGGATTTTCACAAAGAAATTGAGCAGGTTCTTGTCTATAGAAAAGGATATGGAGCAACGCCAAATTTTGACCACGATGATGTAGGCTTTGAGAAGTTTGTATATGAAATCAAAGAAATAGGAAGTGGACGAGAAACAGAAATCGGAGGCAAGCGTGTTGTCATTTTTGAAGGAAATGAATACAAAATCGTAAAAAAAGATGTTGGAGATGAATTTGGACTTAAGGAAATATGGGCTACCGGCACCATCTTAGATGGAAATTCATCGGGGAGATTTTTCAGGGATTACTTGACAGGAAGGTATGAGTCTGATGGCTATGGAGTTTTATACAAAGTTTATGGCATCGGTGATGACCGTTATGACTATCGGTATTTCACGGGGCCTAAGCGAGTAGGAGCAACAAAAGGAAAATATTATCAAGGTGTTCCCGTAGACCAGCTTGAAAGCGAGGTTGTTCAAAGGAAAAAGCCAATAGGTGGATTTTATGATCTTGCGGGGAATTTTGGAAATTGCCGACATGAAGGAGGAGTTGAGTTCCGAAGTGGGAAAAAACCAGAAGCTCTTATTGAAATGATAATACGATATTTCTCCAATGAGGGCGATTGGGTTCTCGATTCATTCTTAGGCAGCGGCTCCACTATTGCGACAGCTCATAAAATGAACAGAAAATGGATTGGTGTTGAACTCGGTGACCATGCCTATACTTTATGCAAAGTTCGTATGGATAATGTGATTAATGGAGACAAGACAGGAATTTCTAAGGACTACAACTGGCAAGGTGGCGGCGGATACCACTTTTATGAGTTGGCTCCAAGCCTCCTCGTAAAGAATGACAAGCTGCCGATTTACCAGATCAACCCTTCTTACACCTTTGAGATGCTCTGCGAGGCTATCTGCAAGATTGAGGGGTTCCATTACAAACCGGAGGATGTTTTCCACGGTCATTCATCCGAAAAGCGGTACATTCATATCACCACGGAATTTATCAATGCCGGATATATAAAATCGCTGTCCGCGCACCTTGCCGAAGGCCAGTCTCTCCTGATCTACGGTACGAAGATACAGTCCGACATGGTTCTGTCGGACAATATCGAGGTCAAGAAGATTCCGAAGGATCTGCTGGAGAAGTGCGATTTTGAAAGCGAGGTACAGTAATGTCAGAGATAGTAAATAAAATCAGGTACGCAATGAGCCTGAGAACTCCACAGGAAGAGGCTCTCTCTTACCTCGATGCCATCAGTATACACTGTGATTATAAGAAGGATAGTAAAGAAACGGTCGATGCCGTCGCATCCGAATATTGTGAGAATCAGCGGAAAGTGAATGCAAAGTTTGACTTTCCATCCTTCTGCTATGCGATGGCGACAGGCATCGGCAAGACCCGCCTTATGGGTGCCTGCATCTATTATCTGTATAAAACGAAGGGCTACAAGCACTTCTTTATCCTTGCACCCGGCAATACGATCTATGATAAGCTCCGCAAGGAGTCCAATCCAAACCATCCGAAGTATATCTTTAAGGGTTTGGAATCGGAAATGGGCAGGCCGAAGGTGTATGACGGCGAGAATTATGATACCTATCCCGTGAAGTTTGAGCAGATGACGCTCAAGGTTGAAAAGACCTCCGAGATTCAGCTTTTCATTTTCAACATCGGGAAAATCTTTAACAGCAAGACTGACACACAGTTCAATTTCCATAAGCTCAAAGAGACACTCGGCGCATCGTTCGCTGACGTACTGGCGCAGTTTGATGATCTGGTTATCTGCATGGATGAGGCGCATCGGTACTATGCTCCCGCATCCATGAAGGCTATCAACTATCTGAAGCCTGTCCTCGGTTTGGAATTCACGGCCACGCCGAAGTCCACGTCAAATGTTATCTATGCGTATGATCTCGCTCGTGGTGCGGTCGAGGGATATCTGAAGATTCCTGTCGTTATGGGTCGTTCCAACATGGCGGGATATAACCAGGATGACATCGAGGAGATGAAAATCCGCGATGGTCTTACTCTGCATGAACACAGGAAGTCTGTACTGCGTGAATACTGCAGCGAACACGACTTGGACTATGTAAAGCCGATCGTACTGATTGCCTGCAAGGATACCGACCATGCAAAGAAGATTCGTGGGCTGATCGACAGCGACAGCTTTTTGAGCGGCAAATACAAAGGTAAGGTTATCGAGATTCATTCAAAGCAAACCGGTGAGGAGTCTGACGAGAATATCCGTCTTTTGCTCTCTATAGAGAGTTCCTCAAACCCGATAGAGATCGTTCTGCATGTTTACAAGCTGAAGGAAGGCTGGGACGTCAATAACCTGTTTACGATTATTCCGCTGAATGCCGCGAAGAGCGATATCCTCGCTATGCAGACTATTGGTCGTGGTTTGAGGCTTCCCTTCGGTGAGCAAACCGGCAATGAGGACTTAGACACGCTGGATATCGTTGCTCATGACCACTACAGAGAACTGGTTGATGAAATCAAGAGCAGTGACATCTTCCGTTATCGTGACCTTGATAAAACGACTGTTGAGCCGACAGAATCTGTTGGTGTATCCAGTAGTGTCGATGACGGACAGCTCTCTTTGCTGGACTTCGCTTTTACTGCTTCCGGCGTCAAGTCGTTTACGGAGGTCAGCAATCCGAAAACCCAGCTTGAAATCTATCAGGAATATGTGAAGAACTTTATGGCTTCACAGCGTAAGGGTAAAGACAAGGACGAGAACTCCGGGCAAATGACGCTGTTTGATTATCAGCCTGATTTGGCACCGGATACTCCCGCGACAGAACCTTCTGCAACTGACCAGCCGCAGGCTTCCGGTAAACCTGGAAAGCAGCCGATGAGCAAGGAGGAGTTTGTGAAAACGGTATCTGAGTATTCCGCAAAGGCTATCTCTGTGCCGAAAATCCTCGTACAGATCACCTCGGAGGTCAAATTTAACCGTTTTGAAGTGAAACGCACTATTGCAGACTTTGAAGTGGCGATGGCAAAGATCGAGCGTTTTGACGCTATCAATCAGCAGCTTCTTTCTGTCGTGGATGCACAGATTCTCGAAGTCAACGATGCCATGAATACGCTGGCTTGTATGCTTTTGGATTCCATCAGCGAGCTTTCCTATGATGACGCTGACTTTGTTATTGACGTGGTTGAGCAGTATCTCAGCCAGATTCCCGGCGATGAAGAAAACAAGAGACGAATCGTCCGCAGATACGCTTCACTGATTGTTTCCGATATCCGTAAGCAGATTTACGAACACATGGATAGGAAAACGCAGGATGTCCACATCATTCAGAAGGACCTCATTCTGTTCCGCAAGTTCGTCAAAAATGTAAAAGAAGATGGAAAAGTCAGGTTTGACAAGCCTTTCTTTGATAAGAGCAACATCAAGAAGTATCTGTTCACGGGATACAAAAAGTCATACTACCCGGCGAATGCGTTTGACAGCGACACCGAGAGGCTTTTCTCTATTATCTTGGAGGAAGATCCGGATGTTATCCGTTGGATCAAGCCTCCGCTGAATCAGCTGGGCTTATTCTGGAAAGCTGGCCAGCAATATAATCCGGACTTCCTTGTTGAGACTACGACCGGCAAATTCATGGTCGAGGTAAAGGCACTGAATGAAGTAGCCTCGGAAGAAGTCGTTTCCAAAGCCAGAGAAGGAATTAAATGGTGTCGTTTTGCAACTACAGCAGACCCGGATCATAAGCCTTGGGAATATAAACTTATTTCAGATGACAACATTCATCCCGGCAATACGTGCAAGTATACGCTTAGTACGGCACACGCCGTGAAGGAGGAGGACTAATGGCCGACAGATTTAGGTATTCGGAAGTCAGGCAGAAAATCATCGAAGCCATAAGAACTGACCTCATCGGTCCCAGAGACAAGGAAGAGGTGCTTGAGGAGAACCCCCGGTACGCATACCTTGTCGGAATGCTCGATGTGCAAAGCGATGACGAAGATTCATCCAGCGCGGGCGAACAAGAAATCGATGCGGATATGGCTTACGAAGATGGAGAGAATTTCACTGCGGGTGAGGAGGATGATAACGAGCCTATCTCGACCACGCACTTCCAGCTGCCTTCATCTATTGGTATCAGCTTTTATGTTGATAGCAGCCTTGACGGAATCAACTTGGATGTTTCATGGGGAGACTATGTGAAGTCTTCCGAAAAATACATAGGCAAAGACGAGAAGGAGCACAGTCGCGCTATCTATACCCGCCAGCCTATGGAAGAAACGCTCCATGTAAAATTCGCTGATTTTACGCGCACAAAGGACTACCCGCTTGTCTGCGACTCCAATGTGCATGTTCATGTATCCCGCATTCCACTGAAAGGCGGATATTCCCTGGTTACAGCTTATGTAATCAACAAGAGAAAGAATCCTGCAAACGCAGCTGAAGGCATTATGTTTCAGGTAGAAATCAAAGCCAGCATGGAAGACGGCTCTGCAGCATTTATAGCGGAGCATATTTGCAGAAAGATTCTTGCGGCGGATGAGTTCTACTTTGAACAGCGCCCGATAATGGGACGCGGCCGCGGCTGTGCTGTTGTGTGGGATACACCTGTGGATGGCAGAACAACTTCTGTGAAATCAGCATTTATACCGGAGTATGAGTTTCCGGGCGTTAGTGCAGCCTTGGATGGATTCGACAGATTCTATTTTTCCACCTGTATGATGTCCGTGAAATCCAAGAAATCGGAGACAATTAGCAAATTGAATACCCTTGCGGACTCTTATGAGAACTGGATTAATAAGAGCCTGCTCGGAAACGCAAAAATGGACAATCCCGATTTCAAAGAGCAGATTGGGAATAAAGTGATTTCTCGCTGCATGGATGCGCTGAGCCGTATACGAGAAGGTATTCATATCATTGAAACGGATGATACTTCCTTCGAGGCGTTCTGTTTCATGAACCGTGTAATCTTCCTGCAGAACAGCATAAAGAATTATGCAAAAAAACATGGTGCCGGAATTGAGTGCAATTTTCAGGAGTTTATCAATCCCAAGAATCCGGACAATAACTTTGGATGGCGTCCTTTCCAGATCGCTTTTATTCTGATGAATCTTGCCGGGATTGTCGATCCTCATCATGAAGACCGTGAGGTTGTTGATCTTCTTTATTTTCCCACAGGTGGCGGAAAGACCGAAGCCTACCTCGGCCTTATGGCGTTTGTCATTGCCAACAGACGACTTCGGGCATCTGACAATGACACATATAACCTTGACGGTGGCGTGACAGTTATGTTGCGTTATACCTTGCGACTGCTCACTACACAGCAAAGGGATAGAATTACTAAGATGGTGCTTGCCGCTGAAATGATCAGAAGGCAGACCTATCCGATGTTCGGAAAGGAACCCATTAGTATCGGGTTCTGGGTCGGAGGCGGCGTGACACCGAATAAATTTGACGAATTCAATGAAAAGCCGGATGCTCCTTACGCTGCAAGGAGCGCGAGAAACCATGTGTATAAGCAACTTATCACCTGCCCATTCTGCGGCAAACCGTTGAAGGATGAAAACTTCAATATAGATTCCGACAGAAAGTCCATAGAGATTTTCTGCTCCGACAAGGACTGCCAGTTCTATCGCTATAAAAATGATAGGATTCCTATCCCGGTTTATTTGGTTGACGAGGAGATTTACGCAAAGTGTCCGACCATTATTTTGTCAACGGTTGATAAGTTTGCGCGGCTTCCGTGGGACGTGAATACAAATGCTCTCTTCGGCCGTGTCGACAGGAAATGCAGTCGAGATGGTTATGTGGCAATCGGAGCGGAGCACGGCAGGCATAACAGGACGGCATCTTTGCCTGCATCTACCATTACCAATATTCGCCCGTTCCTTCCTCCGGAACTAATCATCCAGGACGAGCTGCACTTGATTACAGGACCGCTTGGGACGGTTTACGGTGCCTATGAGACCATCATTGAAGACATGTGTATCCATGACGGCATAAAGCCCAAGTATGTGGTTTCTACGGCGACAATAAAGAATGCTGAAGCACAGACAAAATGCCTTTATGCTCGGAAGAATACGACGCAGTTCCCGCCTAACGGGTTCGAGATTGGGGACAGCTTCTTTATCAAGGAAATTCCTGTTGAAACAGATCCGTTCCGAAAATATGTGGGAGTTTGCGCACCGGGACAGTCCGTAAAGACAGCATTGCTGCGCGTGTACGCTATTATTCTGCAGGCAGCATATACCTATTCGCTTCAAGACGAGTATAAGGATGTGATTGATCCGTATTACTCTCTTGTTGGATACTTCAACAGTATTCGTGAGCTCGGAGGTGCAGTACGCCTCCTGCAAGACGATATTCCAAAGAGAATATACAGAATAAAGAATAAGTATGGATTGGACAAGCAGCGGTATCTTAATCACAATGTCGAGATAACATCTCGTATGTCCTCATACAAGATTCCTGAAAAGCTGAATCAACTGGAGACTACCTGTGATTCAAAGGAGTGCTTGGATACAGCTATCGCCACGAACATGATAGCCGTAGGCATGGATGTAGACCGACTTGGACTTATGGTTGTGACTGGTCAGCCTAAGCAGAACTCTGAATATATCCAGGCAACAAGCCGAATCGGGCGTGCATTTCCCGGTCTTGTTGTAACGCTTTATAATGCATACCGTCCGAGGGACTTGTCACATTATGAAAACTTTACTGGCTACCACTCCCAGCTTTACAGGTTCGTTGAAGGAACTACCGCAACTCCGTTCTCTGCGAGAGCAAGGGATCGTGTCCTTCACGCACTCGTGATTTCTGCCATCAGACTCAATTTCCCGAATATGGCGAACAATCCCGATGCTGCGGCGATTAGCTCGTTGACTGCGGATCAGATTGATTCGGTGAAGAAACTTATCCTTGACCGCCTCAATATTATAAAGCCCTCTGCGAGAGCAGATGCCGAGGAAGAAATCGACAGGTTTATTGATTGGTGGAAACTGCAGGCAGCTCAGACAAAGCCACTTCGTTATTATGTTGTTGGAACCGAAAGGTACAACAGGCTGATGAATCCTTACGATCAGCCTCATAATGATAACGAGAAGGCGACGCTCCGCTCTATGCGTGAGGTGGAAAGCTCTGCCAATATGTTCTACTACACGGAGGAATAATATGGCTGCATTTGATAACAACAAACTCGGAGAATTACGTCCGAATCAGATAATTACGACATTTGGACCCGGCTCGGTTGTAGATGCTGTTAAGGATTCGGTGACGATTCTTGATATATCCTATTGGAAACAAAAAGGTCAGAAAACCATCGATGGCCGTCTTGCATCATACCTTGGAGTCGACTGCTTCTATATGCCGAGAACCAGTTTTTCGGGAGACATTCCCGTTGTCACTTTTCCTTACTGGCATGTCTGCTCCAATTTGAAATGCGGCAGGCTGTTTGATGCCCGGAAGAACTTTGATTTGGATAAGTACCTGAAATATGGCGTGACTTGTCCGGAATGCCATCGTCCTGCTTATCCGTCGCGTTTTATCACAATCTGCGAGGACGGGCATATGTCCGATTTCCCTTGGAAATGGTGGGTTCATAGAGGTGACTCAGATTGCAACGGCACTTTGAGAATGTATTCTACGGGTAATACGTCTACCCTTGCCGATATGTGGGTGGAATGCTCATGTGGTGCAAAGAGGAGCATGAGCGGAGCCACGCAGCGTGATAATTTTGATGGAGTGGCTTGTCCGGGACATCATCCGTTCCGACCGAACGTAAAGAACCAGAAATGCCACAAACACATCATTCCGTCACAGCGCGGTGCTTCCAATGTTTACTTTGCTGTGAGCAGAAGTGCCATCTCAATTCCGCCTTGGATCAATCCTTTATATAATCTGATTGATGAGCATTTGCGTGACATTGAACTTGCCAAGCAGCTTATGGGAGACGATGGCGTTACAAAAATCTACGAAATGTATTTTTCTGCTTATTCAAGAGATGAGTTTGATGAGGCTCTTGCACGCCGCATGAGCAACATCAAGGAATTTACTGAAATCAAGCAGATGGAATATAACGCCATTACGCACCATAATGACCCGGCCTACGAATCCAACAAGAAGCATTTCAAAGCCGAGGAGGATGCACTGCCTGGGTATTTGAGCAAATATTTCAGCCGTATCATAAGGGTCACGCGACTAAGAGAGGTGCGTGTACTTCTTGGCTTCACACGAGTGGATGCACCCGATCCAGATGCTGACGAGCAGCCCAATGTCGTATCTCTCAGTAAAGGGAAGAATGAGCGCTGGCTCCCTGCTGCAGAAGTGAATGGCGAGGGAATCTTTATAGAGTTTAATAAGGACACCCTTACAAAATGGCTGAGTTCTGATGCAGTAAGCGGTCTCTCACAGAAGTATGCGGATTCCTATCGTGAATTTTGCGAGTCAAAGGGCTGGACTATTACGGTTTTGAGGAATGCCGTCTATGTGCTTATGCACACCTTTGCTCATCTGATGATAAAGCAGATGTCCATGTCTTCCGGCTATTCATCATCTGCCATTAGAGAAAGGATTTACTTTGGAGATAAGATGTCCGGAATTCTTCTATATACAGGAAGTTCAGACAAGGAAGGCTCTCTGGGTGGCTTGGTAGAACTGGGAACCATTGATCAGATGACAAGCCTTATGCGGGATGCTTTCCAAGAGGCGCTCGTTTGTACGAATGATCCTGAATGTATGAGTAACCTTCCTGCCGGTAAGAACTCTAACGGTGCAGCCTGTCATTCTTGTTGCATGATTTCAGAGACTGCCTGCGAGAATGGAAACAGGATGCTTGACCGAGGTCTTGTAGTTCCGATTCCCGGTCGTGAAGAAAGCTCATATTTTAAGGAATTGGTGAATGAATTATGCCAGGTGGAAATTTAAACACGGAATTATTGCTGAATACGATCAAAGGAGATACGGCAAACGGAACAGCAAATGCAGTTCCAATGCTTAAAAAGCGGTTCCCGGAATTATCCGATGTTCAGTGCGGGGATATTATCGGCATCATTTCAAGCGCTATGGAAATGAGGGATGGGGATAAAGTTTCTCTCGTTGTTACGGCGCCTCCGTCTTTCTCCATTAATGCGAGGACTACGATGAACGTGGTTCAATCGATGATATCCGAAGCAGAACGAAACATTCTCATAACGGGTTATTCGCTATCATCGTATTTCTCTGACTTGGTAGATACAATCGTCCAGAAAAGTCAGAGAGGCGTTTTTGTGAAATTCTTTGTGAACGATGTCGATAAACAGCCAGGGTTTGATAAGATACTTCGATATAAGGGACGTTTTCTGAAGGTCTATAACTATCACCCGTCTGACGATGAAATGGCGGCTCTCCACGCCAAGGTTATATCTGCGGATCAGAAACAGACCTTGATTACCTCGGCAAATCTGTCCTACCACGGACAGCAAGGGAATATTGAACTCGGGACACTAATTGAATCAAAGCAGCTTGCGAAACAGATTGATGATGTGTTCACAAAGCTGATTTTCTCCAAGGTGTTCAGTGAGGTCTGAACCTTTTAATTATTCTACACTTTTTAATTATTCCTCTCGGACGCTCCGAGGAGGGTAAGTTGAAACAGACCGCGGACGGTGTTCCGGCACGGCTGCGGAGGAAGGAGAAGGCTTGTGCGAGCAGCGGTAAAAACAAAAAAGCCCAGAAATCAAGCCTTTTTCGGCTGTTTCCGGGCGAGAAACACATATAGCGATTGTATCAAAGACGGTATGAAGATGGACCCGCCCTACAACACGGGAAATGAAAACTGGGTTTATAACGATAATGTAAATGACCCTCGCATTCTAAAATGGTTGGGCGAAGTTGTCGGTAAAGAGGGTGAGGATTTAAGCCGTCATGACAAATGGTTGTGTATGATGTATCCGAGACTGAAACTGCTGCACAGACTGCTCAGTGATGATGGCGTTATTTTTATTAGCATTGACAGCAACGAAAAATTCAATCTGAAACCGTTGTGTGATGAAATATTCGGTGCAAACAGATTTATTGCAGACATTGCGGTGGTTAACAACCTCAAAGGCCGTAGTGACGATAAATATATAGCTACGGCTCATGAAGGTTTGTTGATTTACCACAAGGGAGATTTTTCAACTTATGGAATTGCTGTTCCAGAAGAATATCAAACAGAATATAAGCTTAGTGATGAAATAGGGAAATATCGTTTGCAAGGTCTACGAAAAAGGGGGGCTGGCGCAAAACGTGAAGACCGCCCTAATATGTATTATCCATTCTACTATAATGAAGCTTCTGGCATATTATCTCTCGACAATGCAAACAATGCCATCGAAATTCTTCCCCATCTATCTGATGGAAGTGATGGACGATGGCGTTGGGGAAAAGATACTGCTACTCAAAGAATGAGTGAATTGATCGCACAGAAAGTCAAAGGAAGAAACGAATGGGATGTATTTCAAAAAGACTATCTTCCTGATGATGGTAGCAAAAGAATCAAACCCAAATCCGTATGGATGGGGTCGGAGTTTTCGGCAGAAAGTGGCACATTACAAGCAAAAGCCATTTTAGGCAAAGGTATCTTTGAAACACCAAAGCCTACTGGTATTGTCGAATGTTGCATTGAACAAGCTATGGATAAAGACGCAATCATCCTCGACTCCTTCGCAGGCTCCGGCACAACTGCTCATGCTGTCCTTAACATGAACAAGGCAGACAGCGGCAACCGCAAGTTTATCTTGATTGAGATGATGGACTATGCCGACAGCATTACCGCCGAGCGTGTAAAGCGCGTAATCAACGGCTATGGCACAGGCAAACAGGTGGTGGAGGGCACGGGCGGCAATTTCAGCTATTATGAGCTTGGCGAGACCCTTATGGAAAACGGCAACCTCAATGAAAATGTTGGCATTGATAAAATTCGTGAGTATGTTTATTTCACCGAAACAAAGTGCCGTCCTCTGCCGATGAATGAGGACGAGCCATATCTATTGGGTTGCCATCTCGTTACGGCATATTACTTTTATTATGATAAAGAGCATATTACAACGCTCAACCGAGAATTTTTGCATACAGTAAAAACAAAGTCTGACGGCTATGTGATGTATGCGGATTTGTGTACACTCAGCGCTGCGGAACTGGATAAATACCATATTACGTTCAAGAAAATCCCGCGCGATATTTCAAAACTGTAAGGAGGCGGCAGAATGGAACTGAAAACATATCAGAAAAAGGTTATGCAAAATCTGTCTGCCTATATGGAGACAGTCAATAACAGTGCAGGGCTTCAGTCCGCATGGAGAAATTATTGGGCAGCACAGGATATTGCCGTGGGAATGGGCGGTGTTCCCGCATACAACAATGCCATTGACGGCGTACCTCATGTTTGCATGAAAGTTCCCACAGGCGGCGGTAAAACATTTATGGCGTGCGCTTCTATTAAAAGAATTTTCGATGCCATGCCACTTGATAAGCCTCGTGTGGTTGTTTGGCTTGTCCCGTCAGACCCTATTCTTGTACAAACAATAAAAACGCTGTCGGATGTAAATCATCCTTATCGTCAAAGGCTGGACGCTGATTTTGCCGGACGTGTGGGTATTTACACAAAAGAAATGCTTTTAAACGGGCAGAACTTTTCCCCCGATACCGTAAAGGAAATGCTGACGGTGTGCATTTTAAGCTATGGTTCACTGCGCATTGACAGCCGAAAAAAAGATGTCCGTAAGGTTTATCAGGAAAATGGGAACCTGTTCCGCTTTGCAGAGTATTTCAAAGACGATGATATACTGCTTGCTGATACGCCTGACACGGCATTGATTCAAGTTTTGCGCCATCTGTCACCTGTGACTGTAGTAGATGAAAGCCATAATGCCGGGTCTGATTTAAGCATAGAAATGCTGAATAATTTGAATCCTTCTCTGGTCTTGGACTTGACAGCTACTCCAAGAAAAAACAGCAATATCATCTCCTATGTAGATGCTCGTGAACTGAAAAAAGAAAATATGGTAAAACTACCTGTTGTAGTATATAATCGTACCAAAAGACAGAGTGTGATACAGGATGCCATTCAGCTTCGGGGAAGCATCGAAAGACAAGCAATCGCTGAAGAACAGGCAGGCGGCAAGTATATTCGCCCCATCGTTTTGTTTCAGGCACAACCCAACACCAGTGAGGAAAGTGGAACATTCGATAAAATCAAAACAATGCTCATTGATATGGGGATACCTGCAGAGCAGATAGCAGTAAAAACATCCAAAGTGGATGACCTCAGCAAAACCAATTTAATGAACCGAGACTGCCCTATCCGATACATTATCACGGTCAATGCATTAAAAGAAGGTTGGGATTGCCCGTTTGCATATATTTTAGCTTCACTTGCCAATAAAACTTCCCAAGTCGATGTAGAGCAGATTTTGGGACGTATTCTCCGTCAGCCATATACAAAGCAGCACACTGCTCCTCTGCTAAATACCTCATATGTTCTGACCTGCTCCAACGATTTCCATAATACGTTGGATAATATTGTAAAAGGGCTAAATAAAGCTGGATTCAGCCGAAAAGATTATCGCATTGGCGAAAGCATAGAATCTGCCGATGCAACAACGCCTGCGCCAACTGCTGAACCGGAATTTACACAGACTGAGTTGCCAACCGAGCAGAATACAAGTGCAGATATGTTTGATGATATTGTGCTGGAGGAAGTAAAAACTGCACTGAAAACTTCTGCTGAATCTACAAACGAAGTGGTTGAAAGCATGGAGCAAGAGGCAAAACAGGCAGCACAGGCTTATGAAGAAGAACTCACCAGCAACAATACTGATACCGAATTTACAGGAGGTGAACTTGGCGATATGCTGAATCAGAATGAAATACAATCACAATTCAGAGATGAAGTCCAAAATCTCCGAATTCCACAGTTTTTCTTTCAATCTGTGCCGGATTTATTCGGCGATGCTTATGAATTATTAGAGCCGGAGCATCTGTCCGAGGGTTTTTCATTAAGTGGTCAAGATGCTCAAATCAGCTTTGAATTGGCTACTGGAGAGATGTACCGTGTTGATATTCAAGAGCAAGGCGAGGCTGTTCCGAAATACAAACGGGCAAGCAAAAGCGAAAGTGAATATATCCGTGAGTACATTGCAAAGCTACCGCAGGAAAAGAAAATCAACCACTGTACGGACAGGATTTGCCATCAGATAAACAAAAACAATCGTTATGCTACTTCCGAAATTGAGGAATATGTGAGACGTATTGTTCAGAATATGACAGAAGACGAGTTGTCAGCAATGGAAACGGCTATTCCTGTATATGCTCGTAAAATTCAGCAGAAAATAGAATCCTTAGAGGATAGTTATCGAGAAAAGCAATTCTATAAGTGGTTAGACAGCGGTAAAGTTATGTGTCGTGATTCTTATAGATTACCTGCTGTTATTACTCCTGCTGATACAACTGATGCCATTCCGTATTCTCTGTATGAGGCTGAGCGAAATGACATGAATAATTTTGAAAACACACTGATTGACGTTGTAGTCGGACTTGATAATATTAAATGGTGGCACAGGATAATAGACCGTAAAGGCCTGCGCCTTAATGCATTTATCAATCATTACCCTGATTTTATGATTATGATGAAATCCGGTAAGTTAATTCTAATTGAAGCAAAAGGCGATTATTTAGATGGTGATGACAGCAAAACAAAACTTAAACTTGGTCGTACATGGCAAGCACAGGCAGGACGAATGTATCGCTACTTTATGGTATTCAAAGATAAAGAACTCGGTATGGATGGCGCTTATACGCTAGATGAGTTTGTAAAAATGCTGAAAGATTTATAAGAGGAATACTTTTTATATTAAAAAATCTTACGTTTGAATGACTAAAGTACAAAGAAATAATTGCTATGCTATATTTTGAGAGAATGAACTAAAGATCATTGCCAGCCAATTTTCGTCAGACTAATTGGAATCAAGGTTGCACCAGAATATATGAAACAGCAGAATTTTAATAGTTTTATAACAAAGTCAAGAACTCTACTCACGTATATATTTTGCTATGTTATAAAGAAAAAATTCGGTACTCCTTTTGACAGTGGTGACAAGGCAAAATTGTATAAGCAAGTCATAAATAATGCACATCAAAGGAAATACTGATTAAAGAATCAATACACTGCTCTTTGGGTTGCACAGCATTGTGTCTGCTTTGCTGAAATATGTAACAAAGAAAGTGATACCCACGGTGTTGTTTTCTCCATAATTGCAATCAACTAATATCATGTCTATATCTTTTTTAATTAAACAATGCCAATGGGAGACTTCATCCCGTTCGTAAAAATCAAGTGAAACGGCACACATAATTAAAAAAATCGTCCTCTCTGCCGTTAGCATTGAGGACGGTTTTTGTATCGTATTACTGTATCACTTTTCATATGCCAATCAGTTTAAAAAGTGACTTATTCACTGCATTTAACCTGCGGACACTATATATTTATCACAGCCCCATACTCTTCAGTTCTCCCGATCCATTTTTAAAGAACATAATATAATAAATCGGAATATAAGTTATCTTACCCTTTGTTGTAACAGTCCGCTCATTGGAGACAACAAAGGCTTTTTTGATATTGTAATCCTCGTTCTGAACAAAATTGTTCAGCGCACTGTGGACAGTGTAATCCTTGCCCGATTTAACCTCGATGGGAACAGCGGAAAGGCTGTCGTAGTCGTCAATAAGATAGTCGACCTCGCCCTTGCTGCGGTTGTCATAATAGAACAGCTTATAGCCATGCGCAATCAACTCGCTTGCTACTACGCTTTCATAGACCGAGCCGAGATTGATACTTTTTTCATCATTCAGCACAGCACGAATATTGTTCCCGTAAAGGATTCCGGTCAGAATTCCGACGTCGTTGAGATACAGCTTGAGCAGATTCTTGCCCGTGGATTCGATAAGCGGAAAAACAGGGTTTGAAATCGCCTGAACATTAAGCGCAATTCCGGCGCTGATAAGATATTCAAACTCGTCCTCGTAGTCATTAAAGGTCTTTCCCTTTTTGTTCTCAATGCTCTGCGCCACGACACGTTTTTTCCTGTTCTCCATATTGGAGGGTATCAGGTCGTAAATACGGCGTATTTTAAGCTTTTTCTCCTCGTCGTACTTTGAAGCGTCTGCGGCGTAATAATCATGGATTTCACTTTGGATCTCTCTGACTGACTGAATATTTTTCTCTTCAATATAGGAATTTACAGCGTCTGGAAGTCCTCCTACAAGTAGAAATTTACGGAACAGATCCATCATTTTGCTGTGCATAGACTCGTCGAGAGCTTCGAGTCGTTCAAACTTTTTCTGCATGGCGGAAATTGCTATCTCGTTCATTCCGTTGGCGTACAAAAACTCCTCAAAATCAAGAGGAAACATTCTCACCTTGCGGATACTTCCCATTGGAATTGAGGTCGTCTGCGAAAGTGTAACACCCAGCAGCGAGCCGCTTGCAATATAATTGAACCTATTATCCTGAGACAAAAATTTAAGCAGAGTCAGCAGATGCGGATACGCCTGAATTTCATCAATGAAAATCAGCGTGGTTTCCTTTGATTTCATCTTATTGCCTGCAAGCATACTCACCTGAAGATAAAAATCCTCAACGGTTTTTGTTTCGGCAAACAGCCTGTCCCCCAAACTGTCCTCAACCATATTGATCTCTATAAAGTTTTCAAAAAGCTTGTTTCCCACATGACGAATGATATATGTCTTACCGACCTGTCTTGCTCCGTCAACGAGAAGTATTCTCTTTGACTCTGATTTCAAATGCGCTTCGATCAATGATTCTATTTTACGGTATAGCATAACGCACCTCCATTCCGACTTTTCAATAATATTATAGCACATTAAAATCAACTTTTCAATATAATTTTGTCGGTTGATTTATGATTTTTCAAACTGTTTTCATTCCAAGAACGCATACCTTGCAATGAAAACAGTTTACGAGAATTACTTTAGTGAAATATTCAACGCTCCCCTACTTTTATCAAGTAAAAGAGCGTTAATATCGTTTATTATATTCATTCCCAAAATACACTAAGTGTTCACGCTTGTTTTTATCACTCACATAAACTATAGAATCAGATTGATTATCATTGCTTTATTAATTTTTTCTCAAGTAACCGAAAAGCCTCCAAGAACATAAGGCTGTTAAAATCATAAGGCAAACTATAAAAACTATCAAAATATTTGTTGAACCTAACGAGGGTATATACTGTATATTTCGCAGAACGGTTCTCTTATTTGTTATTCCGGTCACCATATAAATTGCTGAATCCGAAAAAAGTCCTGATGTTAAGGTGGTAAGTGCGGTCAGGGTCAATCCGCAGATAATGTAATTTTTCGTTGACCTTAAAGCTTTTGATATTATTGCAAAGAAATTATAGCATATAAAAGCACCGAATACCTCAAGCAGAAATATAAACATTATTGCCTGTAGAACAGTAAGATTATGAGGAATAAACACATAGTCGCTTATACTCTGTATCGGCACGGAAAGCTCATATAAATGACTTAGCAGACCGCTCGCCGCCAAATCAAAAATTATATTTATTATCAGCATGATAAAAATAAATATGCTTAATACGATCTCCTGTGACCTGAAAAACAATTTTGAATTTCCTGATATTATTACCTGAAGATCAATTTTCTTTTCATATGAGTCCGCAATAAATATACCTACAATAAAAAGTATATAGAATGGTATCAAGCAAAAGCTCTGAAGCGAAATAAATCGTTTAAAATGGGATTCGTTTACAACATTGGGTTCATGTATATCCAGATAAGCTTCTTTAATATCAGAAATATTTTCAGGGAAGGATAAACTTACTAACCCTTCTCCTGTTTCTGCATATTTTTTCACCCCCAACAATGTATATGAATTAAACAGCACACTGTTTTTAAATGTATTTTGTGCCTCTGCTCTTTGATTATATTCTTCTGTTTCAGTTTGTGAAGGCGACTCAATGCTCATATAGTTTTCACATTCAGAAGTTATTTTTTTATTAATGTATGAAAGCTTCTCGTCTGTATTAAGATCAATAGCTTCTTTTACATATGTATCCAGTAATTCCTGAGATCGTTCCGTCAAGCTTTCTTCCTGATGAGAAAATTCAATAATCACAATTTTACTTGAAACAGTAAGCAGCAATATAATAAGCAGCAAGGGTAATTGCTTTCTTATCAGTCTTTTTATATGATAGCTATACACTTGCAGCACCTCTCTTTTTTGAATAAAGTATAAGAACAAAAGGAAAACTCAATAGTAAAATTACTGCGATAATAAAATACAGCCAATATAATTTTATCGGCGTTTTAAACAGATTTACATAATTGATATTGTGGTACATATTAAATATGTCGCAGGACAAAATTATTTTAATTTTATGTCTGTCAAGATTAGCGGCATACATATCGTATGTTCTTCCGAAAATAATCGGAACGGACGTCAGCAGCAATCCTGTTATTCCGGAAACGATCACTTTTTTACTAAGAAATGAAGTAAGCATTATTGCGCCGCTCAAAGCAAGGCAGTAAATAAGCTTAGTAATCATTATACACAGTACATATTGCAATACAGTTAGAGGTTCAGGAGATAATTCATAATCAGCTATAACCTGAACCGGAGCAAAAAGCGTTCCGCTTGAATTGTCAAACAGAAAAAATTCTGAAAATATCACAATACAATATATCAGATAAAATATTAAATATCCCGCAAAGCCCGACAGCAGCTTAGCAACTGTATATTTACAGGGACCGTATTTCGATATAGAAAACTGCAGGAATCTCCGGCTTTGAATCTCACTTGAAAATCTATGAAAGAATAGTATAAAAACAGCTATAAAGGGTATAAAATCAGTTGTTAAATATGTAATCAAGACATTGGAAGCCCTGGTATCAACAGCCTCCTTAAATGGTAAATTTAATACCTGATTATAATCTTCAGTAAGCTTTTTTGCCTCAAGCAGAACATATTCGTCTTTAACTCCGCGACGAACGTTTCTGTCATAATTTTCAATCTGATCCTCAATCAACTTTTTAAAGTTTTTCTGAGCGTAAAGCTGTTCAGACATCTGGCTCAGCATCAGAACATCAGCTTCAGCAGTCGGAGAATATTTTCCGCTTTTACTTGACGGCATAAAAAGTCTTTCTATTAAATGACTTGGTATTTCCTTTGGAGGCTTGGACGAATCATAGTCATCTCCGTACATAAAATTAAAAATATCATTATATGAGCTGTCATATTCCGAATTAGCCTTTGCATATTCTTTTTCCGCCAGTTCGTAAATATCTTCATTCTCGTTAAATATTTTAAAGGTTTTAGAATAATAAGGTTCATTCTGCATTGCCTCTTTATATTTGAGATACTGAGTTGTTCCGGAAAAGGCCATAAGAATAAGTGAAATTAAAAGAAGGATCTTCATATCCTTCTTTAGAATAAAGAAAAATACTTTCACTTATCATCACCGCCTATATCTGAGAAAATATTCTTATTAAGCTGCCCGCAAAAATACAGATCGTTAAGGGTCGGTTTTGAAATAACCGCGTGTTTGGTCGGTTTGGTTTTTGATATAGTTTTAGAATCAGTATCTTCAAAATAAATTTTATTAAACGGTATGTCTTTAATATCCTCTTTGGGAATGCTCCAGACCTTTCCTTTAATTCTTTCGCACAGAATCTCCGGCTTATTATTTGCAATAACCGAACCCTTATTTAATATTATAAGATTATCGCATATAGTATCAATATCAGATACTATATGTGTGGAAATAATAATTATACTCTGCTCTTTCATTTGCATCATGATCCTCTTGAATTGTTCTCTTTCAAAAGGGTCTAATCCTGCGCTCGGTTCATCAAATATAAGAATCTCAGGTGAATTCAAAATTGTTTGAGCTATAGCAAGCCTTTGTTTCATACCGCCTGAAAAGGATTTTATTTTGTCATTTTCATTTTCTGAAAGATTTACAAGCGACAGAACACGTTTTATTTCCTTATTTATATCAGCCTTATCCATTCCCTTTAATAAAGCTGAAAACTCTAAAAAATCATGAGCGGTATAGCTAAGATAAAAGGGCTGAGATTGAAATTGAAAACTTAGCTTGGACCTGTATTCTTCTCCCATTGAAAAAACATCTTTATCATTATATGTAATTCTTCCTCCTGTTACAGAAATAACGCCTGAAATACAGTTCATTATTGTAGTCTTTCCGGCTCCGTTAGGTCCTAATAATGCATTGATTCCTGTTGAAAATTCACATGTTATTCCATCTATAGCAGTCCTTTTTCCATAACGTTTTGATAAGTTTTCTAATTTGATCTTATTCATATATTACACCTCGCTACTCGTTATTCTCCCAATATGAATTACGGTATATCTCCTTTTTTGTATAATCCGGATATACAATATAGTAATTTGTCCGACCTGAATAATCTCCTGCATATGTACTCAAATAAAAAAAGTCATTATTATTTTTAAACGAAGCATAATCTCCTAAAAGCTCTGATGTAGTGTCTGTCCAAATATTTTCATTGCTTTTTGTTTCCGTATCAAGTTCAAAAAGCTTCGCTCCGAATTCCACTCCATCATTAAATTTACATCGTACATATAGAATTTGTTTACCGTTAAATTCGATCGATCTGGCTATATATCCTTCAGAATCAGTATAAGTAAAAAGCAGCTCTTCTTTATCAGTTTTCATTGAACGCCTATAATAATCAGCAGTACCTCCGGAATAATACACATATTCGTCATCAACATAAAACCAGCCTTCATATCCTTTTTTTACTGCTTCAGCGGTACGGCAGCAAATGCCTGTGTCAATAATTTTATCAGGATCATCAAAATCCAAATAAAAAACATCTTCGGTATTATCTGAGACCATAACTTTATCAAAATACAATCTGTTTCCTCTTATATAATATCTGTCAACCCCTTCAGCTAAAGCAGTTTTTTCATTAGTTTCCGGATCATATATATAAAGCGTATAGTTTATATTATATCCGTCTGGATCACTAATAGATTTTTGAATAGATACTTCACTTGTTGGTTTTCTTTCTAAAAAGAACATAAGACCGTCGGTTGTCATAGAGAAATTATACAATCCGTCTACTCCTTTGGGAGGAACATATATTGTCTCATAATTTCCGGTATTTATATCCCATTTAACTATGGATAAATGAGTATCGTCCACTTCAAATTCTGTATATAATATGCAGTATAGGCTTCCATTATAAAAATTAAAGTCTGAAATTTGGCCTTTTACAGGCATTTGAATTTGTTTATCTTTGTATACATCATATTCTGCATAATAATTAGTTGTGTAATCGTTAAAATATATAAAATCTCCTGCACAAGCTACAAGGTCGCTTATATATAGATTAGTTTCATTATTAATTAATTGATATTTATACTCTTCTGTTACATTTTTACTATTTCTATTGCATAAAAAAATAACCAGCGATACAAGAATTACTGATATAATTATAGCAGTTGTTATAATAATTATTTTAATTTTTTTGCTCATTCTAAATCCCCTCTCAAAAAATTAAAGTCGGACAATTTCACTTCTTTCAAAAAAGAAATAACCTTATCCGACTGAACATTTACTTATAACCTTTTAATTAGGCAATACCGTACTGTATTTGCCATATGTAGCGCTTGAAAAGACATGACTGGATTTTACTGTACCTGAAGCCTTGCCTGATATATTACATACCGCCGAACTTGCGTAAGGATTATTTTTATAACCGGAAACACTTCCAACCCCTGCTGTCACTGTAATATCTCCATTAAAACTACAATCAGGATTAAATGTACTTTTTCTTACAGATGTTTTCGTCCAAGCAGTACCGCTTACATTACCATAAGAAAATGAACCTGACTGATAGCATGATATATATCTGCGAGTAGATGAGGTAGATTTATTTGTTTCACCTAATCGTGATGATGTATAAGCCGAAGCATTTATTACAGTAGCACACATCGTTAAAATTGTTACCGTAAATACTGTAATTTTTTTGATAAACTTTTTCATTTGCATTTTCCTCCATAATTAATTATTTTTTGATTTTCTTTCTGTTATCAAGGATTATTTTGTTCCCTCCTTATTATCCGGTCTTAACAGCACATTTAATTCT
>ENA-UAOT01000011-UAOT01000011.1-human-gut-metagenome-genome-assembly--contig:-NODE-11-length-105844-cov-7.466277_pt1 | contig 105844 bp, 92 predicted proteins | sample MGYA00243475_ERZ654567 | MGnify/ENA primary metagenome ERZ654567 (study PRJEB26926, sample SAMN06164482) | human gut metagenome | biome: ENVO:00009003; feature: ENVO:2100002; material: ENVO:00002003... | reverse complement strand
GGCTGACAGGAGTCGTTTGTTTCCTGCTTTGGGCGCTGATGTACTATCTGATGTCGCGCCATGCCGAAGCGGGACTGCTCTGGTTCGGATCCATTCTGCTTGTGCTGTTTTGGTTCTTTATCGTGGCATTTTTCCGGGAGCCGCGGCGTGTGAAGATCCATGATGCGGAGTTGGTCTTCGCTCCGTGCGACGGCCGGGTCGTAGTGACCGAAATGGTGCACGAGAGCGAATACCTCGATCGGGAGATGCTGCAGATTTCGATCTTCATGTCGATTACCAACGTTCACATGAACTGGGTGCCGGTCGGAGGTACCGTGGAGTATTTCAAGTATCATCCGGGGCGTTTCCTGGTGGCGTGGCATCCCAAGTCCTCGACCGAGAACGAGCGGACGACGACCGTCGTGCGAACCCCCGACGGCAAGGAGGTGCTCTTCCGTCAGATTGCGGGGCTGATCGCCCGTCGTATCGTTTCCTATATGAAAGTCGGCTCGAAGGTGGAGCAAAATTCGGTTTGCGGATTCATCAAGTTCGGCTCCCGCATCGACATCCTTCTGCCGAAGGATACCGAACTGCTCGTGGAGATCGGGGATCCTGTCGTGGGATCGCAAACTCCCATCGCCCGGTTGAAGTAACTTATTGGCTGCGGTTTTCGCGTTGCGGTACGTATGAGTATTACACCTCAAACATTGCTTCGTTTTACGGTGGGGGCGGCTATTACGGCCGTCGTCCTCTTTTTGATGTGGTACTTCAGCTCCATCGTGATCTACATTCTGGTTTCGGCGGTGCTGGCCATCATGGGGCGCCCGCTGGTAGCCCGGATATCCCGAGGCAGGATCGGGCGATGGCGTGTGCCGCGCTGGTGCGGAGCGCTCGTCACGCTGCTGGTGATCTGGATCGTTTTCGCGGTGATGTGCGGGCTTTTCGTGCCGCTGGTGACCAACAAGCTCTACCAGTTGGCGCACCTCGATTTTTCGACGGTGCTGACTTCTGTCGAGGAGCCGCTGCAGCGTATTCAGGATTATCTCACTCACTTCTTCTCGTTGCCCGAAACCCAGGTGTCGTTCAAGGACACGCTGATCTCTTTCCTGCAGTCGCTGATTAATTTCGACACGATCAATACGGCGTTTTCATCGGTGGTGAGTCTGGCCGTTTCGAGCGTGATCGCCTTTTTTTCGATTTCGTTCATTACGTTCTTTTTCCTGCGGGACGACGGACTTTTCTATGCGATGGTAACGGCACTTTTCCCGGATCGATACCAACAGAACGTGACGCATGCCCTCAATTCGATTACAGTGCTTCTGTCCCGCTATTTCCGGGGAATTTTGGCCGAGAGCTTTCTGCTGATGCTGGCCGTATCGCTGGTGATGATGGCTTTCGGCATGAGGGCGCAGGATGCCTTTTTCATCGGTCTTATCATGGGGGTTATGAACGTCGTGCCATATGCCGGTCCGACCATCGGCGGTGCTGTTTCGGTCTGCATGGGCATCATCACCCCGATCGAAGGGATGTCGATCGGCCATACGATGCTGGTCATCGCAGGATCGCTGTTGATTTTGAAGGGGCTGGATGATTTCGTGCTGCAACCGACGCTCTACTCCGAGCGGGTCAAGGCGCAGCCGCTCGAGATATTTCTCGTGATCCTGATCGCCGGGTCGCTGGCCGGGGTGATCGGCATGCTGCTGGCCATACCGCTTTATACCGTGCTGCGGGTTTTCGCCAAGGAGTTTTTCTCCCAAATTTCCCTGGTGCGCAAGCTGACCGAAAAGATTTGAGGCTATGTCTGTCTGGATCGAAGGAGAGGTGATGCACGGACGGCAACTGGGCCGTGAGTTGGGATTTCCGACTGCCAATATGGAGGTTGCGGATGCGGATACGATCGAAAGCGGAGTGTATGAGTCCTATGTGGAGATCGACGGTGTGGAGTATAAGGCCATGTCGAATCTGGGGAGCAACCCCTCGGTGGGCGGAGGTCCCCGACATCTCGAAACCCATATTTTCGACTTTTCGGGCGATCTTTACGGTCGGAGGCTCCGGGTCGAGCTGCGGCGTAAGATCCGCGACGAGCGCAAGTTCGATTCGCTGGAGGAGTTGCAGCGCCAGATCGAACGGGATCGCAGCTGTATTTTGAGTTCGGAGAATCGGAGGCGATGAGCGTGCGGCGGTTTATGCCGTTTTTCGGCCGGAGGCCGTGTTTACCGCTTCGTGGCTTCGATTCTATTCGGCGGGAGTCGGTGTCGCAATGCGGCCAATGAGAGCCGACGATTCGGCAAGAGATTATGTATAATTGATTAAATGATAAAAAGTATGTTTTTGGATTTGTCCCTGCCCTACAAAGTGGCCGATATGTCATTGGCCGAATGGGGCCGGAAAGAGATTAAGATTTCGGAGCACGAGATGCCCGGACTGATGGCTATACGCCGCAAGTACGGCCCGCAGAAACCGTTGAAGGGCGTGCGTATCATGGGGTCGCTGCATATGACGATTCAGACCGCCGTGTTGATCGAAACGCTGGTCGAGCTGGGCGCCGACGTGCGCTGGTGCTCGTGCAATATTTTTTCGACGCAGGACCATGCGGCGGCGGCCATCGCCGAAGCGGGGGTTCCCGTATTTGCGTGGAAGGGCGAAACGCTGCCCGAGTACTGGTGGTGTACGGCGATGGCCATGTCGTTCCCCGGCGGGAAGGGCCCTCAGTTGATCGTCGATGACGGCGGCGATGCCACGTTGTTGATCCACAAAGGGTATAAGGCCGAAAACGACGCTTCGACGCTGGATTACGAACCGTCGTCTTACGAGGAGGAGGTCATTCTCGATACGCTGAAGAAGATTCTGGCCGAAGATAACGGCAAATGGCACCGAACGGTAGCCGAGTGGCGGGGTGTGAGCGAAGAAACGACGACCGGCGTGCATCGCCTTTATCAGATGCAGGAGGCGGGCGAACTGCTCGTTCCTGCGATCAACGTGAACGACTCCTGCACCAAGTCGAAATTCGACAACCTGTACGGTTGCCGTGAGTCGCTGGCGGACGGTATCAAGCGGGCGACCGACGTGATGATTGCCGGCAAGGTGGTGGTCGTTTGCGGTTACGGCGATGTCGGCAAGGGCTGCGCCCGTTCGATGCGTTCGTACGGAGCCCGGGTCATCGTTACGGAGATCGACCCGATCTGCGCTTTGCAGGCCGCGATGGAGGGTTTCGAGGTGAAGATCGTCGAGAGTGCTCTGGCCGAGGGTAATATTTATGTGACCTGCACGGGAAACTGCGACATCATCACGCTCGAGCACATGCAGCGGATGCGCGATCAGGCCATCGTCTGCAACATCGGCCATTTCGATAACGAAATCCAGATGGCCCGTCTTGAGGCTTCGGATGCCGTGCGTACCAACATCAAACCGCAGGTGGATAAGTTCACCTTCCTCGACGGCCATTCGATCTTTATCCTGGCCGAAGGTCGCCTGGTGAATCTGGGGTGCGCTACGGGACATCCTTCGTTCGTGATGAGCAATTCGTTCACTAACCAGTGTCTGGCGCAGATCGAGTTGTGGCAGAAGAAACTGGAGGTGGGAGTGTATCGTCTTCCTAAACATCTGGACGAGGAGGTTGCCCGGCTGCATCTGGATAACCTCGGTGTGGAGCTTACGCAGCTTACGAAAAAACAGGCCGACTATATCGGCGTACCGGTCGAGGGTCCTTACAAGGCCGAGCATTATCGGTATTAAAAATAGATCGGGTTCCGTTCGGTGCCCGAAAATAAACCCGGCGTCAGTTTATCTGACGCCGGGTTTATTGTTTCGGGCTGCGGGCGATTGGTCGAGTAAGGTGCATCCGAAACAGGACGTACCGCTTGCTTTGCCTCCGGGGAAAGGAGGATAAAAAACGTCTTCGGAAAAATCCGAAGACGTTTTGAATGATCGGGTCGGTGGAATTAATAGCCGAACATCTCCTTTTGGCTCACGATCTGTACCGTGCCCAGCTTGCGCAGGTAATCCTGGTCGAGGTCTTTCAGGTCGCCGAGGATGCAATAGGTGTATTTGCGGTCCTTGATCCACTGTTCCTGGGCGGCTTTGAGGTCGGCGAAGGTCATGTCCTGGACCTTTTCGAAGATGGCTTTGTTGCGGTCTTCCGTTACGCCCAGATCTTTGTTGGCGATGTATTTCCAGAGCACTTCGTCCTTGATCGTACGCGAGGTCCGCAGATTGGTCAGTACGGCTTCTTTGGCCAGTTTGAAGGCTGCTTCCGATTCGGGCATGTTGTTGATGATCTCATCGAATGCGTCGATGGCCTGGGCCATTTTGTCGTTTTGCGTGGCGATGATCGCTGCGAAAAGATAATTGTCGTCCAGGTAGCTCGGATTGATCCACTCCGTGAAGGCCATGTAAGCCAGGCTGCGGGATTCGCGCATCTCCTGGAAGACGATGGCTCCCATGCTGCCGCTGTTGTATTCGTTGTACAGTTTCAGAGCGGGATCGACCGCTACGTCGAATTTTTTGCCCAGGTTCGAGTACTGGAGGAAGTAGAGCTGCGGCGCGTTGTAGTTGGCCAGGCAGACCTTGTTCTGTTCCGTAGGCTGGAACGCGATATTTCCCCGAGTCAGCGGTTCGAGCACTTCCGGCGTTTGGTGGTGTGCTTTCAGGTCGGCGAGCAGCCCGGCTTTGTCCTTAGGACCGTAATAGAGGATGGTGTGCTGCTTTTTCAGCAGGTCGCGGACCTTGCCGATCAGTACGTCCGACGTGAGCGCTTCGAGCTGCTCGTTGTTGAGGGTCGTGCGCTGGATAGCTTCTCCGCCGAAGAAGGCGAAACGCTGCAAGGCTGCGAAATTCGCTTCCTGGTTCAGTTTGTTGTCTGCACGTTTTTTCAGCAGGTCGGCCTTGTAGTTGGCGAGAATCTCTTCGTCGCCCTGTGCATTGGCTACCAGGTCTTCGAAGATATCCATGACCTGTCCCATGTTTTCGCTCAATCCCTTGAAGGTTATCGCACAGCGGTTCTGACTGGCCGACAGGTCGTAGTAGCAGGCGATGTCGTAGAGTTCGGATGCGATCTCCGCAGCTGTCTTGGCCTGGGTGCCGAGGTAGTCGATATAAGCGAAGGCATTGTTGAGCGCCGGATCGTTCAGCACGCCGGTATCGAAGAGGTAGGTCAGCGAGAAAAGGTCGTTGATGTCATTTTTCTTATAGAGGACTTCGAGGCTGGAATCGGTTTTGAAAATCTCCATATCGCGGTTGAAATCCACGAATACGGGTTCGATCGGAGTTACCGTCGAATTTTGAATTTCGGTCAGGAATGCACTCTGGGTGTCGCGGTTCATCTGGATCGGGGTGAGGGCCGGTTTGGCGATCTTCTGCACGCTGGGGTCCTCTCCCTGGCGTTTGTAGATAATGCCGTAATTCTCGGTGCCGAGTTTTTCATTGGCCCAGGCCACCAGTTGTTCCTTGGTGATGGAGCCGATGCGGTCGAGCTTGGTCACTTCGTCGCTCCAGGGAATGTCGTTGTAGAAGGACGAAAGGTACATTTCGACACGTCCCACGTTCGTCTCTTCCTCGCGCATGGTCGATACTTTCAGGTTGTTTACGACCGCCTTGATCAGCTCTTCGCTGAATTCGCCGTTGCGGAGTTTCGCTACCTCTGCGAGCAACAGATCCCGGACCTCGTCGAGGGTCTGACCCGCTTTCGGAAGACCTTGCAGCACGAGGGCTCCGTAGTCGGCCCGCTGATCCGGGTACGAGAAGGCGTCGAGTACTTTCTGTTGCTGCATCAGGTCGAGGTCGATCATGCCGGCCTGTCCGTTGTAGAGGATCCGGCTGGCCAACAGCAGGTATTCCGCATCGTCCGATGCGGCGTTGTCCGTGCGCCATGCCAGCGTTACGTTCGCGGCGTCGGGACCGTAAACCTCCTTGACGATGGGTTTGGTGATCGGGGCTTCGGGTTCGAAGGCGAGCTGCGGGATATTCTCGTTCGGCTGCATATCGCCGAAATATTTGTCGATCGTGGCGATCATCTGGTCGGGATCGAAGTCGCCCGAAAGCAGGATGGCCATGTTATTGGGCACGTAATATTGCGTGTGATAGTTCTTTACGTTGGTAATCGACGGGTTTTTCAGGTGTTCCTGCGTGCCGAGTACGGATTGTTTGCCGTAGGGGTGGTTCGGATAGAGCACTTCGCCGATCGTGGTGTAAACCTTACGGTTGTCGTCCGTCAGGGACATGTTTTTCTCCTCGTAGATCGTTTCGAGCTCGGTGTGGAATCCGCGGATCACGACGTTCTTGAAGCGGTCGGCCTGGATCCTGGCCCAGTTCTCGATCTGGTTCGAAGGAATGTTTTCGATATAGACCGTCCGGTCCATCGAGGTGTTGGCGTTGGTTTCCAGAGCACCGATCGCCGACATCAGTTTGTCGTACTCGTTGGGGATGGCGTATTTCGAAGCTTCGTAGCTGATGCTGTCGATCTGACGGTAGATTGCCGCACGCTCCGCATCGTCGGTCGTCTTGCGGTAAACCTCGAAGAGCTGTTCGATCTGGTCGAGCAGGGGCTTCTCGGCTTCGTAGTTGCTCGTGCCGAACTGTTGGGTGCCCTTGAACATCAGATGTTCGAAATAGTGGGCCAGACCGGTCGTTTCGCTCGGGTCGTTCTTGCCGCCGACTTTCACGGCGATGTAGGTTTCGATGCGCGGTTCTGCCTTATTGACGCTCATATAGACTTTCAGTCCGTTATCCAGCGTGTAGATACGGGTCTTGAGCGGGTCGTTCTTGACCGTTTCGTACGTGTACCCGGATGAATCGGTACAGGCCGTGGTAAGCAGCGCGAAGGCCGTTGCCGCGATTAATAACAGAAATTTTTTCATACGGTTTATATTTTAGAATGTTGTTACGATCCAGTTTTTTACGACAGGGTAGGTGTCCGACCAGACGAGGCAGATCATCCAGATGGCGGCTACGAGCTTCAATCCCGTACCTGCGATGAAGGCGAGGAAAGAGCCGAAGCCCGAACGGAACGCCTTGGCCGAGTCGCTGCGGTCGTGGATTAGCTCGCCGATGACCGCGCCGAAGAAAGGGCCGAGGATGACGCCGACCAATCCGCCCGCGAAAAATCCGGCGATCATGCCGACGGTCGCCCCGATCGACCCTGCCCGCGTACCGCCCACCAGACGTGCGAAATAGCCGGGCAGGAAGTAGTCGATGACCGAAACGGCCACTGTCACGGCCAGCCAGATCCAAAGTGTCGCGGACGATATTTCGGAATAGCTGCAAAAGGAGGCGCAGAGTAATCCCACGTAGCTCAACGCTACGCCCGGGATGATCGGAACGATACATCCGACGATGCCTGTGATCGAAAACAGGAATGCTGCGATCGAAAGCGCTATGTCCATAAAAATGCGGCCGGCAAAATAGGTTGCGTCGTTTTTTTCGGTTCTCCGTCAGGCTGTGCCGAACTTGTTTGGCGTATGTCCTCGCTTTTCGGGAACTTTTATGCAAATATATGGGTTATCGACTGCGTCACCAAATATTTAGGGGCATTTTTGACGGTTCGTACCGCGTATGAAAAAATCCTGCCGTTGCGGGGCAGGATTTTCGATCGTTTGCCGGAGTTTTCTACCGGATCAGCTTGTTGGTTTTCGTATCCGGGAATATCACCCAGGGCTTGAAGGCTTTGGCTTCTTCGAAATCCAGCAGGGCGTAGGAGGCGATGATTACGACGTCGCCCACCTGCACCTTGCGTGCGGCAGGGCCGTTCAGACAGATCGCACCGCTGCCCCGCTCTCCTTTGATAATATAGGTTTCGAGGCGTTCGCCGTTATCGACGTCCAGTACCTGTACTTTTTCGCCTTCGATCATGTTGGCCGCATCCATCAACTCTTCGTCGATGGTGATGCTGCCCACGTAGTTCAGGTCGGCCTGCGTGACCGAAACACGGTGTATTTTGGATTTGAGAACTTCGATCTGGAATTTCATCGCAATTTGATGTTATCGATTAAACGAATATCTCCGGCTTGTACGGCGATGCAGCCTTGTATTGCCGGGCTCTCTTCCCAGGTGCGGACCTGCTGCATGGTCGCCGCATCTACGACCTGAAAGTAGATTACTTTCAGCAGCGGATTGCTCTCTACCTGTGCCGTAACCCAGGCTGCGAGCTGGTCGGGTGTCGTCTGATGGGATTTTTCGACTGCAGCCTTCAATACCTTATATATATAAGGGGCCGCCGTCCGGTGATCCGTATCGAGCAGGGTGTTGCGCGACGAAAGCGCCAGCCCGTCCTCTCCGCGCACGATCGGGCAGGGGATGATCTCGACCGGAATGCGCAGTTGGCGTACCATTTCGCGGATTACCGCGATCTGCTGAAAGTCCTTCTCGCCGAAATAGGCTTTGGCAGGTTTCACCAGATCGAAAAGCCGACTCACGACCTGTGCCACGCCGTTGAAGTGGCCGGGTCGGGTCGCACCCTCCATCACTTTGTCGATCATGCCGAAGTCGAACGTACGGGTGTCGGGTTCGGGATATACCTCCTCGACCGAAGGCATGAAAACATAGTCCGCACCGACCTCTTCGAGCAGGCGCAGGTCGGCTTCCGGGGTCCGGGGGTAATTTTTCAGGTCGGTTTTGTCGTTGAATTGTGTCGGATTGACGAATACGCTCACCACGACGGTCGCACACTCCCGGCGTGCGCGTTCAACCAGCGAACGGTGTCCTGCGTGGAGCGCACCCATGGTCGGGACGAATCCGATGCCGGACCGGTCCCGGCTGCCGAGTGCCCGGCGCAGTTCCTCGCTGTTTGTGATTGTTTCCATTTTCTTGGTTTGAAAAGTTAGTCGTATTGACGGCGGCAAAGGTAGAAATAACAATTAAGAATCGGAAGAGAAAAATTCAAAAAATGGGAAGAGCGCTCCATCTCTCCGAATCCATGCGGTCGAAAGGCGATTCCGGGTTTGGCAGGTTTCTTGCGGATACCAGGTAGAAACTTAAATTCGTATTATTATGGCAGATAAAATTTATGATGTCGGTCGATTCCGACACTCCATCGACAATTGGCAGCTCTCCATGTTGCTCGGTATTATTTTCTTCATCGTGGGTATCGTCGTCTTTTTCGAGCCGGGCGGTACTTATCTCGCGCTTTCCGTATTGTTCGGGATCGTCGTGATTCTTTCGGGCGCTTTCGAACTGTATCTGGGTACGAAGGCTCCCACCGGGTCGGGCAAGGGATGGTACATCGCAGGCGGCGTAGTCGAAATCCTGCTGGGTATCCTGCTGCTGTGCACCCCGTCGATGCTCTTCACGATTCTGCCGTTCGTGCTCGGCTTCTGGCTCCTCTTCCGGGGATTCATGGCCGTCGGCGTCGCCAGCGAGATGATGGGTGTGGGTATCAAGGGTGCCGGCTGGACGATGACGCTGGGTATTCTCGTGATTATTTCCGCGTTTCTCGTTCTGTTCAATCCGATTATCGGTGTCGGTGTAGTCGTGTTCTGGGTGGGGTTGTCCCTGCTGCTGGCCGGTGTCGATTTGATTGCACACGCTGTCACTCTGCGGCGGTTGCGCAAGGAGCTGTAACGGTCGATAATGTTCCGATTCGTCTTCGGCCCGGCAATATTTTGCCGGGCCGAAGCGTTTTTTATACAGATTCCCGATGAATTCCCGGCAGTACGATCAGAATGTCTTCGATCTGTTTTGTCCTTTATGTCAAAAAATAGTTAGAATATAGCTGTTGGTTTCATTTTTTTGCCTATCGTTACAATAATTTTAAGGAGAAGGCTTGAAATAGAGATGTCGCGGAGTGCCGTTTTCTGCCGGGAGAGAGGAAGCGTCAATGAATTTATAAAGTATTGACGAATGAAATAAACGGAGAAGGGCTTGCGCGGTTGAATATGCGGGCCGTCGAATACGGCCCGATAAAACGGAGCCTACTATCTGCTTCCAAAACGGATACGGTCCTTGAACGGATGTCGGAAGCGGCTTTTCGAGATATTATTATAAAAGTGATTATATACTTGATGTACTTCTTTGGGGGCGTAGCGCCCCGAGTCCCCTCCGAGGAGGGATCCGTGGTGGCAGAATTACAGACGCAGCCACGAGTTGCGAATAGGTGACCGTCGGATAATGGTACATTACTATATGATTGCTGTTAAAAATAGAACCACTTTTATTCATCCGAATGAGGGGCGGTTTTGATCGTTCGGCCCCGAGTTCATAAATTAATTAATTTAATTAACCATTTATCTTTTATGAAAAAATTCACCCTATCTCTGGCGTTTGCGGCTCTTATGACGGCCGTGGCGTTGATCTTTAGCGGTTGTAGCGATGATCCGGAAGTCGGCCCCGAGGCTCCGGTCATCTCTGCGAAAGATATGCAGGTACCTGCGACCGCTGGAAAACAGAAACTGGCTTATTCGATCGCACATCCGGTCGAGGGTCAGTCGATTTCTGCTGAGTCGGACCAGACTTGGATTCACGATTTCGAATACACGGACGCAAATATCGCTTTCCAGGTCGATGCCAACGAGGGCGAGGCTCGTACGGCGACTCTTACTTTGAAGTACGAGGGTGCTGTGGATCTGAAAGTCGAGATCAAGCAGATGGCTTTCGATGCTTCGATCGAAATTTCTCCTAAAGCGCTGTCATTCGGTTATACAGGCGGTGAAGAGTCTGTTACCGTGACCAGCAGCGGCGATTGGACGCTGACGGTGCCGAGCGGTTCCGACAGTTGGGTCGTTCCTTCCGCTACTTCGGGAAAGAACGGCGACAAGGTTACGTTCAAAGTAGAAGCGGAGAACGATACCGAAGAGGAGAAGACGGCTGAGTTCGTTTTCGATTGCAAGGGCGCTCAGGTGAAGCTTACCGTAACTCAGAATGTGAAGGGTCAGTTGATTTTCGTGACCGAATCTCCGCTGGCGGTCGTTCCCGAAGGCGAAACGGTTACCGTGAAACTCCAGACCAACATCGAGCCCGTAACGGCGACGATCAATGTGCCGGAAGGCGAAAAGATCGATTGGATCACGGACGTTACGACTCGTGCAATGATGGACAAGGAGTTCCAGTTCAAGGTAGAGCCTAACAACGACGACACCGATCGTAGCGTAACGATCACCTTCTCGAACGCGGATGCTACCGAGCAGTTCGTAATTACCCAGGAGAGCACCAATCCGAACATCGCCAAGAAGCTGACGGACGAACTCTTCCGGAAGTATATCATGGAGAACTACGACCTTGACGAAAACGGTGTGCTGACTCCCGAGGAGGCTGCTAACGTGACGTCGATCACCCTGGATGGAGATGCAACCAAAGGTGATCCTGCTTTGCGCGATATCGCTTCGCTGGCCGGTATCGAATACTTCACGGAGCTGACTGCCCTCAAGCTGAACTGGATCACGCCTGCGATCGAAGCTGTCGATCTGTCCAAGAACACGAAGCTGACGAGTATCGATATGACCCTGGGTTCCGGTGTCAAAGGCATCGAGTGTGCTAATCTGCCCGAATTGACCTATTTCCAGATGAAGCGTCTCTCTCAGTCCGAAACCGCTCCCGATAAATTCGAGGATACCGGTCTGGACGTGATTAATTTGGACGGTTGTCCGAAACTGGGCGAAATTAATGTTATTTTGATTACTAATTTGAACACCCTCTCTTTCAAGGATTCGAAAGATCTTAAGACATTGGTTCTTGAAGGTTCTTTCGCCAAAGAGGATGAAAACGGAGAGCCGACGGCGTTGGATATTTCCGTATGTCCGGGTCTTTCCAAATTTGTCTGTACTCCGAACCTCGGCAAACTTGTTCTGACGCAGGCGCAATACGACCAGTTCAGGGAGGATTTGTCGATCAATCAGGAGTCGTTTTTTGGAATTTGGGCTGTTACCGATGCACCCGACATTTCGGAGGATTGGGATCCCGTATTCCGTGCCGCTTGTCTCGAGCAGTTCGACCTGGATGGCAACGGCAAACTCTCTGCGATCGAGGCGGGCAAGGTTTCGGGTGCGAATGCGACATTGGTTATCGACAAGGATACGCCGAACGTAGCGGATCTTAAGAGTCTTAAGGGTATCGAGAATTTCAAATATTTGAAAAACATCTACATCACGGGCGCGACCGCTCTGGAGGATGTCGATCTGTCGAACCAGACTTATCTGACGAATCTTGTGTTGAGTTTGGCTAATGGTGTGAAATCGTTGAAATTTACAGAAATCGTAGAGTGGGGTGATCCGGTTAAAGTCGAGTTGATCTTCTCGGATCCTGCTGCCAACGTAGGTCCTGCGACGCTCGATTTTTCGCCGCTTGCCTCGAGACTTTCTTCGATTACGATCAAGAATGCTTCGAAATTGGCAGAGATGAACCTCGCCGGTTGCGAGAAGCTCGCTTCGCTCGACATCGCGACGGGGCTGGACGCTCTGACAACGCTCGATATCAGCCGATCGCCGCTGCTTGTCGATCCTGCCAAGGTGCTCTTTGGTGAGGTTATGAAGGAGGTTAGCGCTACGGTAGCTCAAGCCGCTGCATTGTCTTCGACTTATCCAAATATCTCATTCGGTGCATCCGATGTGGCGAAGAACGTCGATCCGATCCTCCGTGCGAAGATTTTGGCAGATAAGAATTACAATCCGGATCAGAACAATACCGTGATTACGCAGGAGATTGCTGACCGGGTTACTGAACTTTACATTGTAGGCCACGAGGAGAATGTTGCGAATTTGAAATCCCTGGCAGGGTTGGAAGTCTTCAAAAACATGACGACGCTCAGTATAGTCGCTCCTGATGCGCAGTTGGAGGATGTAGATCTCTCTTCTTGCACGAATCTGACGACTGTTAAGGTATCTCCGTCCAAGGGCTATAAGTCGATTAAACTTCCGGCCGGTATCGTAAACTTCACTTCGGTTTGCTCGGATGCAGCTTCGATCGGTCCTGTCGATTTGGATTTGACGGCTTATACCAATTTGGAAACTGTGGATGTAGGCGGTACTTCTTGGGGGAGCGGAAGCAAAGCACTGGTTTCGTTGAACTGCAAAGGCTTGGCCAAGTTAAAACTTATTCGTGCTGCTTTTGCTTCGGCTAAAACCATCAACATTAGCGGTTGCGATTTGCTGCAAGGGTATGTCGGAGCACAGGCTGCCGAGGGAGCAAATCTTCCTTTCGATCAGAATGGCGTAACGATTATCGTTGGCTCGCAGGAGCAGTACAATGCGTTGAGAAGCAGCTGGATTGAATACTCTGGAGAATCTCCTTATTGCGAGATGGTGATTGAAGAGTAATTTTTTAGTTCCTGTTCGGAAATAGCTGTAGGTTTACTTGAGCGTTTTCGTTCGAATCGAGTCCCGACCAGATTTATCCTGGTCGGGATTTTTGTGTTTATACGAGAGGAAATATAAGGTAGTACTGTCGCTGTAATGTCGAGAAGGTCGGGGGGAGAGGTCGGAATCCTTTAGTCGGGTGAGGAGGGCGGGGGAAAGTGTGTTTGAATATGGAGTATTGGGTTATGTGTCGCGTTCTCCGGCTGGCGCTCATAACGCTATGTGTTCGTTGTTTCGCCACAGCGGATCGTTTGTCGGCTTCGGGCGTGTGTCGGGAGGTACGGAGATCTCGTTTTATGGTGCGGGCGGATGTTGCTGACTACGTCATGTCGCGATCGGCTTCGTATGTTACGAGGAAGAGACATAGGCTATGCGTTCTGTGTCGTGTCGGTATGAGTCAAGGGCTTCGGAAATGTTGTATAACATATTTTCATAAGGTGGATGAAGTTTTTTCCGGAAGATGCTTAGTGTTTTACGAAGTTATTTTTATATCTCTATGATACAGATTAAAAAATTCGTGGACAGGTTTGTGACAGCAAGGTTTTATTCGCTGTGAGAAGGAGTGGCAGGAAGATAATGTGAAAGGAACCGGGGAAGCGAAAGCAGAAAGCTGTTTTTTAAGATCGAGAAGTATGGCAAAGGGTAAAAATACGACGATAAGCGGGGCCGGAGCCGTAAAGATGCCGGGTTCGACGCCGATTGCGGGCGGTCGTTGCGCTTTTTTCGAAGTAGTCAAGGCCCGTTTGTCCGAAACTTATTGCAGAAACATCCATTCAATTAATTTTTTATATTAACTCCGGAAGTATTTACGGTAGCGATACCGGAAATACTTTCACAAAAAACCATTAACCATTATGAAAAAACTAACGCTTTTGTTGGTGTCGTTTTTCGCGGTTTTCGCTGTGGGCCTCACGGGTTGTAGCGATGATCCGGATGTAAAGCAGAATGCTCCAGTCATTAAGGCCTCGAATCCAGCGGACATCGCAGCCATTGCGGGCAAGGTTACGGTGCCTTATACTGTGGAGTATGCTGTAGATGGTCATACTCTCGATGTGACGTGGGATGCTACTTGGCTGCACGATCTGTCGGTCAGTGCAGATAAATTCACTCTTCAGGCAGACGCCAATCCGGGTGCTGCGCGGGAAGCTAAACTCACGCTGACTTACCCGGAGGCAACGAGTGTGGAATTGACGGTTCGTCAGATGTCGGCTTCGGAGTCGATTTCGATCAGTCCGAAGACCTTGTCGTTCTCGTACAAAGGCGGTGAGGAAACTATTACCGTTACCAGTGCGCAAGCCTGGACGCTGGAAGGCAGCGCGGATTGGGTTGAGGCGGACAAGACGGAAGGCGAATCGGGCGAGAGCGTCGTGAAGTTTACGGTATCTACGACCAATGAGACAGATGCGGCCAAGGAGGTGACATTCAATTTCGTAAGTGGCAGTGAGAAGGCCCCGCTCAAAATCCAGCAGAATCAGGAGGGCAAGCTCATTATCGACGAGGATTCGAAAGCGATATCGGTGTCCAATACGGAGCAGAATGTAACGGTTAAACTTCAGACTAATATCGAGCCTGTGACAGCGACGATCGAGGAGGGAGTCGATTGGATCGAGGCTGTTGATACGCGAGCAATGATCGACAAGGAGTTTACATTCAAGGTTTTGGCCAATACGGAAGGTCCGCGCGATGCAACGATTACGTTCAAGAACGCGGATGCTTCGGAGCATATCGTCGTCAAGCAGTTGGGCAAAGAGCTGACCTATCCTGCGGTGATTGCGGATAAGTTTCTGAAGACTTATATTATGATGAACTTCGATACGAATAAGGACGGTGAAATTTCGAAGGAAGAAGCTGAAGCGGTAAAGACGATCGAGCTTAAGGAGTCGGAGATCGCTTCGATCGACGGTTTGGAGTATTTCCCGAATCTCGAGTCGGTCGATTTTGCGAAACATCGTTTGATGAAAGTCGATTTCTCGCAATGTCCGAATCTGAAGGAACTTAACCTGAGCAGCGGCGCCGGCCTTTCGTCGGTCGTGCTTCCTGCCAGCTTGGAAGAACTCTCTGTCATGGATTGTTCTAAACTTAAAAAGATCGATCTTTCGACTGCTCCTAATTTGAAAAATCTCTATGCTTCGAGTACCGGTTTTGCGGTCGCTCCCGATTTGAGCAAGAATACCAAACTGGAAACTGTCAGTTTCGGTCGGGCCGAGTTTAGTACAATCGACGTTTCGAAGAATACGGAGTTGAAGTCGTTAAGTGTTGGCGGCAACGTGTTCAACAGTTTGGATGTTACGAACAATTCGAAATTGACAGATTTGTCGGTAACAGGTACGATCACAACGCTCGATCTTACCAAGAGCACTCAGTTGGAAACTCTTAGTATTGAAAATACTAAGATCGCTTCGATCGACGTGACGAACTGTCCTTACCTGCGTTCGATCAATTTTAACAGTACGCCGATCGTCGAGATCGACCTTTCGAGGAACCTGCTGCTGACTTCGGCATCGGCATATATGGCGAACTCCCTGAAAACGGTTTGGTTGAGCAAGGGGCAGAAGATCGAAAGCACGTCGAATATCGAGAGCTTTATCCGGTACAAGGATTATGAGGCAGGGCCGGATGCTATCGCTAACATCGAGGACGAGGCGTATAAGACTTATCTGTTGACTTTTGATAAGAACGGGGACGGTAAGCTCGATAAGAGCGAGGTCGAGGCGATCACCGAGATCGACATCAAAGGTTTGGGTATTAAGTCCCTTAAAGGTGTGGAATATGTCAATTTCACGAACGTGCGGAAACTGGATTGCTCGGACAATGAACTGACTGAGCTTCCTATCGCCGGATTCTTCACCAACCTTGAGGAGATCGATTTCTCGAACAATAAGTTGGCCGGGCAAATCGAACTGAATAAGTGTAAGAAACTGCGTATTCTGAAAGGTAACAACAACCTGCTTGATAAGGTTTCCTTCTCGAACGAAGTGCTGGAGTCCGTGGATTTGAGTAATAACCGCCTGACCCGTTTCATGTGCTCGTATAATACGAGCACTTTGAAGAGCATAAATGTTGCAAACAATCTGTTGGACGAGTCCTCCGGGGGATTTCAGTGTTCGGACAATGCTGTTCTTACGGATTGGAATGTAAGCAATAATAACCTCAGGTATGTTTACCTGCATACCGCACCGATGTTGGAGAACTACGATGTCAGCGGCAACCCGCTTGTAGAAATCGCTACGTTCGGTGCGGGCTACGGCACGGCTCTGAAGACGCTCGATGCAAGCAATACGCTTTTGACGAGCCTGGATATTTCGGGTAATATCTCGTTGCAGTCCCTCAATATTAAAGGTTGTGCGACGCTGACGAAGGTATTTGTCGGTACTCTCGACGTAAGCAAGATGACCATCGAGAAGGAGAGCTATACGACCATCGAAACCACTACGATCGCTGATGCGATTAAGGATAAAGCACTTCGCGATTATCTGGTAACGACCTATGGTTCCAATGGTGGTATTACGACGGAGGAGGCAGACAAGGTAACGGATTTGGACATCAATGCTTCCAACGCTTCCGGTACGAAATCTTTGGCCGGTATCGAGTGCTTCCGAAACCTGAAGACGCTGAAGGTATCGGGGTTGGAGTCTTTGGACGATACCAATCTGGCTATCGGTAATCTCGACCTGACCTCGGTCGAAATTTCGCTGGAAAAAGGTTTGACTGCAATTAATTGCAATGATCTTAAGAATCTGACGACTTTCTCGTTGGTGGTTACCGGTGTTGCAGGCACGGAAGTGGGACCGCAGCATGTCGAGTTGGATAAATGTCCTAAACTTGAGTCTGTGACCGTAAAGGATTGTCGGAAACTCTATTCTGTTGTGGTGACAAATTGCACGGCATTGACTTATCTGAATCTTTCCGGCTCTTATTTGGAGAAGTGGGAGAGTGAACCCAATAGTGGTAAATGGATGTATCCTTCGATCAATATCTATACCAATACAAAGTTGACAGATCCTGCTAATTTCATTCCTGCGGCTAATCTGGTCGATATTTGGGCTACTTCGGCGCAAATCAAAGCATTCCAGAAGTATTTTGAGACAAATTACAAGTGGACTGGTACTTGGCATAGTAACGATGAGATGCCGTCCGAACCGGTCGTTAGATAATTGTAAGCCGTGTCGGGCATCGATGTCCGGATATGCGGAATGCAAACTGGAGTCCCGGTCGATATTTTCCGACCGGGACTTTTTTTGTTCCGTTGTGGAGGATATGTAGTGTGGAACGTATTTTCTGTGAAAAACTAAATAACCCGAAAGGGTTGTGTGTTGGATTGAAACAGTTGCGGTCGGTTTTATCGGAGCCGGTCGGGTTGTCCGGGACCATTTGTCGGGGACGAATATTTGTTTATCCTTGTAGAAGATAGGAAGCGGTTGGGCAATTTTTGTGTGTAAATCTGTACGATTGTTCTCATTTTTCACTGTCTTCGATTTGGATCGGATAATTGGATACTTCGCCTCGGCAAAATGCAAATAAATTTGCTTTTGTGCTCGGCTTATTCGTATCTTTGCAAAGATGCGCGAATAGAGGCCGTGTGTTTCGTTCGTGCTGTTTTGTAAAATCCCGTTAAACCGACAACCTGGTGCCTATGAAGACCCGATTGAGTGCAATTTGTTTGACTTTAACCGCAACGACGATGATTTCCTGCCATGAAAAGAAGGCGGAGGATGCTCCCTGGATCCTGGACCGCTTCGACGATATTAAAATTCTCCGCTACGAGGTGCCGGGCTTTGCCGAGCTGCCTCTTCGGGAGAAAGAGTTGATCTACTACCTGGCCGAAGCCGCCAAATGCGGCCGCGACATCATGTTCGACCAGAATTTCAAATACAACCTTCCCGTGCGCCGCACGTTGGAGGTGATTTATGAGAATTACGACGGAGACCGTACGACGCCCGAATGGAAAGCGCTGGAGAAATACCTCAAAAAAGTGTGGTTCGCCAACGGTATCCATCATCACTATTCCAACGACAAGTTCGTGCCCGAATTTCCGAAGGAGTATTTCCTCGCGGTTGCCGAGTCGATCCCCGTCGAGAAGTTCGGCGATGAGCTCAATGCGCTGCGGGCTGTGGTCTGCGAGGCGATTTTCAACCCCGAACTTTATAAGACTCAACTCAATCAGGCTGAAGGTCAGGATTTGGTGGCCACTTCCGCCAACAACTATTACGAAGGCGTGACACAGGCCGAGGCCGAAGATTTCTATCGTGCCATGGCCGATCCTGCCGATCCCGAACCGGTCTCCTATGGGTTGAATTCGAAGCTCGTGAAGGATGAGGACGGAACGATCCGCGAGCGGGTGTGGAAAGTAGGCGGTATGTATTCGCCGGCGATCGAGAAGATCGTTTACTGGCTGGAGAAGGCGCAAGGCGTTGCCCAGGAGCCGCAGAAGGCGACCATCGCAGCCCTGATTGACTATTATAAGACGGGTAACCTGCACGATTTCGACCGTTATAACATCCTGTGGGTGCGGGATACCGTATCCAACGTCGATTTCGTGAACGGATTTATCGAAGATTACGGCGATCCGCTGGGACGCAAGGCGTCGTGGGAGTCGCTGGTCAACTTCATGGACAAGGAGGCCTGTCGCCGTACGGAGGTTATCTCCGAGAATGCGCAGTGGTTCGAGGATCATTCTCCCGTGGATTCCGCCTACCGGAAGAAGGTGGTCAAAGGGGTTTCGGCCAAGGTGATTACGGCAGCGATGCTGGGCGGCGACTGTTATCCTGCGACACCGATCGGTATCAATCTGCCCAATGCGGATTGGATCCGCAAGGAGCACGGTTCGAAGTCGGTGACCATCGACAACATTACCTACGCTTATGCCCAGGCGGCGCATGGCGACGGATTCCTCGAGGAGTTCATGCTGCGTCCCGAAGACCGCGAACGTATCGACAAGTACGGCAAGTTGGCCGACGATCTGCATACCGACCTGCATGAATGTTTGGGACACGGTTCCGGGCAGTTGGCTCCGGGTGTGAAGGGCGGTGAGTTGAAGAACTATACCTCGACGCTCGAGGAGGCCCGTGCCGATCTTTTCGGGCTCTACTACCTGGGCGATCCGAAAATGGTCGAATTGGGGTTGATTCCGTCGCTGGATGTGGCATATGCGGAATATGCCCGGTATATCATGAATGGTATGATGACGCAGCTCGCACGTATCGAGCCGGGCAAGAATGTCGAGGAGGCGCACATGCGCAACCGCAAGCTGATCGCCGAATGGTGCTACGAGCAGGGGAAGGCCGACAACGTGATCGAGTGGATCGAGCAGGATGGTAAAACGTATGTCGTGGTGAATGATTATACGAAGCTGCGCGAGCTGTTGGGCCGTATGCTCCGCGAGGTGCAGCGTATCAAGTCCGAAGGCGATTTCGAGGCCGGCAAAACACTGGTCGAGAAATATGCCGTGACGGTCGATCCGAAGCTGCACGCCGAAGTGCTGACCCGTTACAAAGCCCTCGATATCGAGCCTTACAGCGGTTTTGTGAATCCGCAGTACGAGCTGGTGGAGAAGAACGGCAAGGTCGTGGATGTGAAGGTTTCTTATCCGAACGACTACGTGAAGCAGATGCTTGAATACAGCCGGGATTACTCCTTTCTGCCGAATCTGAATTAAGATTGAACGATACATTGAAATCAGGGGAAACTGGTACACAGTTTCCCCTGATTGTTTTTCTGCGGCGAATGGAAAATCGTAAGATGCGTTAATGCAGGCCGGATTGTCGTGTGTCGTATTTCGAATTCGGAATTTGTGCGTTTATCATCCCTTAACATGCAGATACTGATATACACGACCCCGCGATTATATAGCATCCTTTTGGGGAAGGTAATGAATCGAGATCCCCTTCGGGAAGAGAATTTGGGAGAAGGGGAGAAGTGTAGAGGCCGATGTCTTTTGTTTTGACGACGGAAGGTGAAAACTATCGTGTTTCCGTCGTTTCCTGGGACTGTAGCTCCTGTTCCCGTCGTTCCCGGGCGTGCGAGATGAGTTTCCGCAGGTCGTTTACGAGTTCTTCTCCCTGGGTACAAGAAACATAGATCCGATTTTCATATATATCGGTGATTTCGACGAAATTCCGCCATTCGGAAGCGTAGATTTTGACCCTTTCGAGATTTTTCAGGTCGAAATAGTGTCCGTAGAACCCGAAAAATCCGTAACCGCCGAAATAGGGCACGTAGCCTCGGAGTTCCTGCTTCTCGACCTGCCGTACGGAGGCGATCTCTTCGGGATGAAGCTCCGTGATGTCGAGCAGACAGAGGATATGCAGTCCTTCGTCGTCCACGAGGATGCGACGCGGAATGGAGAGTGACATCAGGGCGACGAGCGCCACGATGAACGAAAAGAACCAAGCCGAAAGATAGCCTCCTTCATATAGAAAGTAGAGCCCGATCCCCAGTGCGAGGAAGATCGTGAGGTAGATCGTCGTGAGCGAAAGCGTGTGGCGGCTGAAGCTGTATTTATAGATTTTCTTCACGGGATGCTCTGGATGAAAGAATTGCTTCGGCGATCGGAAGATCGTCCGCCGTCGTGATTTTCAGGTTGCCGCGCTCTCCGTGGCAGAGCGTGACCGCATGTCCCGCCCGTTCGACGACCGAGGCGTCGTCGGTGAAGTCGGGGGAGTAGTCGAGTTCATAGGCACGACGGAGCAATTCCGCGTCGAAGACCTGGGGCGTTTGTACGATTCGCAGCGTATTGCGGTCGATCGGGTGCGATCCGTCGGGTGTGAGCTGCCGCAGGGAATCGACGGCTTCGACGACCGGAATGGCCGTACCGTGGGCCGCCGCACACTCCACGGCTTTCAAAATCAGGTCGGACGATACCAGCGGACGTACGCCGTCGTGGACCGCGATCAGTGCGACGGTTCGGGGCAGAGCGGACAGGCCGTTGCGTACCGAGTGGAACCGTTGCGGCCCGCCCGCCGTGCAGGTGTGCTTGGCTATGTCGAAACGGGCTGCCAGATTCTTCCAGAAATCGATCTGTCCTTCGGGAAGGACGACGACGATCTGCGTGCTGTGCAGCGTTCTTGCAAAGGCGTTTATCGCATGGCCCAATACCGGCAGCGATCCCAGCATGCGGAATTGTTTGGGAAGCGGACCTCCCAGGCGGCTGCCGCTCCCGCCGGCGACGATGATTACTCCTGTTCCTTGCTGTTCCATATCAGTTTCTTTCCGAATCCGAGGGTATTGTCCGTGAATTTCATATAGGAAGGCTCTGCGACCCATAGTGTCAGCTCGGCGAGTGCTGCGAACGGAAAGCGGCGGATATACGTTTTTCGGGCCTCTTCATCCGCTTCCCGCACCGTTCCGCAAAGCTGGAGCCCCTGAAGTTTGCCCACTGCCTTGCTTTCGAGCGCGATGCCCAGCGCTACCTGCCGGTTCGCCTGCATCTCCTCCGCATGGCGCGTCGTCTTATCGGCCGCGAATACGAGCAGATTGCGCTCTGGGTCGTAGGCGTAAAACGCGTGCGAGCAATAGGGCTGTTCTCCGGCGACGGTCGCCAGTGTCAGGACGTGGTGTCGGCCGATAAAGCGGACAATGCGCGGGTCGATCATAATTTACTGCTGAAAACCAAGCTATCTGCCGTTTTCGACGGGGTGAGTACGATCGAGTCGAGTTGTTTGATCTTGTCTTCTTCCTTTACCTCGCCGTCCAGTTCGGCCATAATTCGGTCGCGGACATATTCGTAAGCGGCACGGTTGGCTTTGTGAATCGGTTCGCCCGGTTCCTGCGGAATCTTCAGCGGGTCGATCGGTTTGCCGTTACGCCAGACGCGATAGTCCAGATGCGGGCCCGTCGATGCTCCGGTGCTGCCGACATAACCGATCAACTGTCCCTGCGATACGCGGCTGCCCTGACGAATCCCTTTGGCATAGCCGCTCAAGTGCAGATAACCGGTCATAAACCCGTTGTTGTGTTTGATCTTGAGGGTATTGCCGCCTCCGCCTCCCCAGCCTTTGAAGATGACCGTGCCATCCGCTACGGCATGTACCGGAGTACCTTTCGGAGCTGCGAAATCGACGCCCGTATGGGCTCGGTAGGTTTTGTAGATGGGGTGGAGCCGCGAATAGGTGAACCGGGAGCTGATGCGCGTATATTTGAGCGGCGTGATAAGCATCAACTTGCGCAGGCTGTTGCCGTCCTGGTCCCAGTAGGCGATTTTATTGCCCTGGCGGAACGGAATGGCGTAATAGGTCTTGCCGCCGTAGTTGAATTTGGCCCCCCATATACGTCCGATGCCGGCCGGTAGGGTGTCGATGTAACGCTCGTCGTAGATGACCGTGAAGTTATCTCCTTTCTGGATACTGAAGAAACTGATCGTCGATTGATAGATGTCCTCCATTTCGGCGGCGAGGGAGGCCGGCATGCCGGCGCCTACGATCGCCTCCCAGAGTGAGGAGTCGATCGTGGCAGTCTTTTTCTGGCGACGTATTTCATACTCTTTTTCACCTTTGGTGACACTGATCGAGTCGTCGGCCAGTCTGAAAACGACATACTGGGAAATGCTCTGTTCGTACACCAGATAGTCCAGATGGGGCGCGTTGAGCGAATCTTCGTGGATGAAAGCCGTGTAGCTGCGCCCGGCCCGGATGTTGCGGAGCGGGAATACGTCTTTGGACGCTTTGTCGAGCTGATCGATCTGGGCGGCGGAAACACCGTATCGGTTCAGAATCTGACCGAGGGTTTCGCCACGGTCGATGATCTGCTGTTCGAGCCGGTAGTTGTCGGCGGGAATGCCGTATAAGAGGTTGGGTTCTATGATTTCATCGGAATTTTCTTCGGCATCCGTTGCCGTGCGGCCGCATCCTGAGAAAAAGAGCAGGCCTGCTAACAATGCGGCAGCTGGTTTCAGTTGTTTGATCATGTTAGTAATTAAGGTATAAAACTGCGAACCGGGTCAAATTTTTTGGAGTCCGGTCGGGATGTATCCTGATTTTTAACGGAAGTTTTCTTCCGGTAAAGATAAGAAAAAAAACAAAATTTCCGCTGCTCTGCGGTCGGATTATCCAAGTTTTGGGGTGTTTCTTTTGTAATTCATTGAATTGTTGTTATCTTTGATTGCTATAAACCAGTATTGAGAATGTCGAATTTTTTTTTGATACCTGTTTCTTTCCTTTATAAGTTGGGGGTCTTGTTGCGCCACCGGCTTTTCGATTGGGGAATTTTGAAACAGGAGAAGTTCGATATTCCGGTCGTCTGCATCGGCAATATCACCGTAGGCGGTACGGGCAAAACCCCGATGGCCGAGATGGTGATCGCCTACATGGCTCAAAGGCATCACGTAGCGTTGATTTCCAGAGGATACGGGCGGCGAACGAAAGGATATATTGAGGTCACTCCCGAATCGCACTACCGCGAAGTGGGGGACGAGCCGTTGCAGATCAAGCGCAAATTTCCCGATACGGTCGTAGTCGTGTGCGAGAAACGGGCAGAGGGGATCCGCCGTCTTCGGCAGGAGCATCCGGAGGTCGATCTCGTCGTGATGGACGACGGCTTCCAGCACCGTTACGTAGAGCCTAAAGTCAATATCGTCATGATCGATGCGACACGGCCCGTGCAGCATGATCGGATGCTGCCTGCGGGCAATCTGCGGGATTTGCCCGAACAGTTGCACCGGGCGCATTATTTCATCGTGACCAAATGCCCCGAAAATATGGCTCCGATCGACCGGCGCATCCTGCGCAAGGTTCTGGTTCAGGTCGCCTATCAGCGTGTTTACTTTACCCGTTTCGAAAGTTTCCGGCCTCGGCCGCTCTTCCCTGAGTTCGTGGATGAGGAACTGAATTACGGCCAGCAGGTGATCGCCATGTCGGGTATCGGCAATCCGGGACCTTTCGTGGAGGGGTTGAGGAACAATTACAAGGTGATCGAGGACGTTCGTTTCGACGACCACCATGTTTACCGGGTGAAAGATATGAAATTGGTAGCGAATTTGCTGGCAAAACACCCGAAGGCGGCGATCATCATGACCGAAAAGGACGCGGTCAAGATGAGCCATCCCGAAAAGATACCGGCGGAAGTACGCAAGAGAATGTATTTCCTGCCCATCAATATTTCATTCATAGATGATTCGGAAACGGATTTTCTCCAAAAATTAGAGTGCGATGTTAGAGAGAATTAAAGAGACTGCGGCCTTCATTCAGGCACGCATCGAAAACTTCCAACCGGAAGTAGGCATTATTCTCGGTACCGGATTGGGCGATTTCGCCGACCGTATCGATGAGAAATATTCGATCGACTATAAGGAGATTCCCAATTTTCCCGTTTCGACGGTCGAGGGACATAAGGGAAAATTGATTTTCGGTTTGCTCGAAGGGCGCCGCGTGGTGGCCATGCAGGGGCGGTTCCACTATTACGAAGGTTACACCATGCAGCAGGTGACGTTCCCCGTGCGGGTGCTCAAACTGCTCGGGATCCGCTACCTGTTCGTATCGAACGCCAGCGGCGGCGTGAATCCTTCGTTTCGGGTAGGCGATCTGATGGTCATCACCGACCACATCAACCTGATGCCCAATCCGCTGATCGGCCCCAACATGGCCGAGTTCGGCCCCCGTTTCCCGGATATGCACAACTGTTACGATCAGCACTTGATTATCCGTGCGACCCGTATCGCCGAGGAGAAGGGAATCAAGTTGCAGTACGGCGTTTACGTGGGCGGTACGGGTCCGACGTTCGAAACGCAGGCCGAATACCGCTATTTCAAGGCGATCGGCGGCGATGCCGCCGGTATGTCCACCGTACCTGAAGTGATCGTGGCACGCCACATGTCGATTCCTGTTTTCGGGGTGTCGGTCATTACGAACTGCGGGTTGAGCGATGAGGTCGGCGACCACGAGGATGTGCAACGTCAGGGGGCCAAAGCCGGCGTGAAGATGGCCGAGCTCTTCATGGAGATGATAAAAAACTTATAACGAGGCGATATGGTAAATAAAGTGATTTTGATCGGTAATGTAGGTGTGGATCCCGAGGTCCGCACGCTCGAAAGCGGAGCGAAAGTCGCCCGGGTTCGTCTGGCGACGACCGAACGGCTGTTCGACCGCCAGGCCAACGAAACCAAGGAACATACCGAGTGGCATACGATCACTTTGTGGCGCGGTTTGGCCGATGTGGTGGATCGCTACGTCAATAAAGGATCGCAGATCTACATAGAGGGGCGCCTGCGTACCCGAGAGTGGACGGACAAGGATAACAACAAGCGTTATACGACCGAAATTCTGGCCGACGATATGAAGTTGTTGGGACGCCGTGGGGATAACCAGTCGGCGGGAGCTCCGGCAGGAGGGTATGCCCAGCCGCAGGGACAGCCGTCCTATCAGCAACCGGCGCAGTCTTCGTATCAGCAGCAGCCTGTGGCCCAGGCTCCCGTTACGCCTGCTGCGGACGATCCGGACGATTTGCCGTTCTGATTTTCCATACGTTTCGATCGAATATCCGTCGGACCGGTTTTTCCTGTCCGGCGGATTTTTTTTCGGCTCGATATGGGGAATGGATGGGATCCTATCTTTCGGGAGTCGGGTGTGTGTCCGGCGGTTATCCGACAATATTTGGGTGAAGGGGATTGTTGGACGTGGGCAGGTCGGTGAATATTTCCCGAGGCAGTGAATAATGGCGACCGGATTTGCCTCTCCCCGGCCTTATAGGTATGTATTTCGGGCGCTGACGGTATCGTAGCGCTGCCGGATGGGGATAGGGGCGATCCGGTTCAGGGCATCCACTCCGCTACACCCGTCAGGGGATGTGCTTCGCGCCAGCGGACGAAATCGGGGTAGCTGCGGATGCCGTCCCGCAGGACGGCCATGTAGTATTCGATGCCTGCGATTCTCTCCGTATCGGGCGTTTCCCACTTGAGCCGCAGGATCGCTTCGCGCGTTTCATCGGTCAGGGCCGCCGAAATGCGCCGGGCCACCTCTTCGAAGTAGCCGTCGTAGCGGGAGCCTTTCTCGATATGGATCATATCCAATTGCCAGAGTTCGCCTTCCTGGTCTTCGTACCAAGCGTGCCATTCGAGGCACCGCTCTTCCGTCGCCAGCGAGTTGCCGTATTCGATTCGTTTGACGGCAGGATTGGCGGCAAGCTTCGCTAAAGCTGCAAAATCATCTTCTGGCCGGAGGACAGCCGAATAGATATGGAAATCGATGTCTCTGTGTTTTACGAGAAGTCCTGTGCGGAGCGAGCCGACCAGGTTTATTTCGGCTCCAGCGGATTCCCAGATGTCGATGATGCCGGTATCTCGGATGATCCGTCGGGCTTTCTCTGTGTTGCGGGCGGCGATGGCAGCGATTTGTTGGGAGGTCATTGGGGAAATTTTAGAGGTGGATGTCTGTGGCGGGAGCATGGGGTGCCGGGAGAAATCTTGCTGACGGGCCTTATTTCGTGCGGATCGGCAGCCGCTCCCAGAGCCATTCGGGAATCAGCCGCCAGAAAAATACCAGCACGGCGTAACGGCGATCGATGACGATGCGCCGTTTTCGTTGTCCCAGCGCCCGGACGATTCGTGCGGCGACTTTTTCGGGGCACATCAGCATCGGGTATTTCCCTTCGCGCAGCAGGGGTGTGTCCACGAATCCGGGCCGGATGTCGGTGATGCGGATGTCGAGCCGTTGCATCCGTGAGAGTTGTGCCAATGCGTCGAGATAGGTGTTCTGGTAGCGTTTGCTGGCGGAGTAAGCCGCCGCTGCGCCGAGGCCTTTGGTCCCGGCGATCGAACTGATCGCTGCCAGATGTCCTCCGCCCTGCCTGCGGAAATAGTCGAAAGCCGTGTCCATGATGCGCGTGAACCCTACGGTATTGGTTTCCGCCGTTGCGATTTCCCGTGCGGCGTCGAGCTGCGGGTTGTTGTAGCCGATGCCCGCGCAATGCAGCAGCAGGTCGCAGCCGCCCAGATCGGCAATCAGCCGCAGCAGCAGCTCTTCCGCTTTCGGGGCCGTGATGTCGATCGAACGTATTTTTACCCGGTCCGGCGCCGCAGCCCGAAGTGCTTCGAGGTTTTCCGTGCGGCGACCTGCGGCCCCGACTTGCCAGCCGGCGGCGATATACAGTTTGGCGATCTCCAGTCCGATGCCGGAGGTGGCCCCGAGGATAACGATTCGATTCATGGGGATAATCGATGAATTTTTACGATTAAAAACAGTGCGAGCCGAGAAGAAAACGGGGTGTTTACAGGTTTTCTGGGCGTGTTCTTATCCTTTACAAAGATAGTACGATTCGTCGGATTTTGCGATTTTTTGAGAAAAATTCCCCCCCCCGTGGAATTTGAAAAATGATTTTTACTTTTGTGTCGATTTTTGGAATGGAAAATTTTTAATCCTAAATGATAGTCGAAGATGAAACTGAAATTTTTGTTCTGTGCAGCGGCGGCTTTTCTGTCGGCCGGGTGTAGCGATGAGGATGGTAGCGGCGATTTCGGAAATTTGAAATTTCCCGATACCGGGGAGTTGGATCAGACTTTTAAGGCCGATCAGACGAGTAGCAGGCTGACTTTCGAAGCGGCGGAGGCGTGGACCTCGGAGGTTGTGTACGGCGATTCGCGTGCTGACGAAACGACCGGGTGGGTAAGTCTTTCGCCCGATCACGGTGGGGCGGGACGCGTGACTGTCGAGATTGCATTGACCCCTAACGATACGGGTGAGGAGCGCTCGGCTTCGATCGTCATTCATTGTGGAGAGAATCGTGTCGAGGTTTCGGTCCGGCAGCAGGCGGCAGGCGGGGAGGACCCGTCGCCCGAACCCGATCCGTCGCCTGAACCGAAACCGGGGCGACGGATCGTGGCGTTCGATTCGTTCTCCGATAACGGGGACGAACCCGGCGGGGAGCTGCATCATGATTTCCGCTGTAATATCGAGTACGACACCGAGGGGCGTGTTGCCCGTGTCGTGATCGACGATTCGCCGGAAACCGGTGCCGGCGAGATGGAAACGCCGATCGAGTTTACTTACCTGGATGCGACGACGATGAAGGTCGTGGCCCGTGACGACGATTTCGAAGAGGTCTATACCGTTACGCTCGATGCGGCGGGTCGGGCCGTGAAGGTGGTGAGCGAGGGAGAATCGGTAGTCTGGACTACCTCCTACGATGCGGCGGGTTATGCCCAATCGTGCGTGATAGAGGACCCGACGGAAACCTCCTACGATTTCCGCCCCCGGGCCGATTTCACTTGGAGCGGCGGTAATTTGATGCAGACGGTCGTACCGGCCGTTGCTGGGAGCGGGATGGAGGACTATGTGTACGATTTCGCCTACTCCGATCTCTCGAACGATCCGGAGCGGTTGAGCATAGACCTCAATGCGTTTTTCGGAGCCGTGCCTACCGATCCCGAGGACGACGGTGTCTGCGGTATCTTGGCGCTCGCGGGAGTGATGGGGGAGCGGAGTGCGTTTTTGACCACCTCCTCGGCCGATGAGTACGACGTAGCGGGGATGCCGGACGATCCCCAAAGCGAGTACCGTTATGTTTCCGAAGGCAGTGCGCTGCCGATGGTCTGGACCTGCGACGGCGAGGGTTATCCCGTTCGGGCCGATGCCACCTATGAGCTGCGGGTTTATAAGGAACACAAAGTGACGGGCGAACGTACCCTGGTGCGTACTACCTCCTATCGTAGCCGTTACGAAGTCCTTTATGCGGAGTAGTCTGCATGGAGTAAGGGGCGGAACGGGATATTCGAACAGGTAAGCCGCCTTGTTATTCCCGGTATTGCGGTTCGGGCGTTTGTTTCGGATTCGCTCTTCTTACCCTGAATCGTAGGCTTCCGTATCTTAAATGGGATGTGTCCTGTTATTTCATCGGACACATCCCATTTTTATTCGGGGTGCTGTAGGGTAGATGCACGGCGTTCGTTCCTGGGATGTTGGCCGATGCCGACGGAACGGCGACCCGCTTGTTTTGGAAATAGTCGATTGGCCGAGCGGCGCTTCGGGAGATTCTCGAAGATACGATTCCCATGATGTGAAAGTGTCTATGAAAAAGGAGCGCAATGATTATTGCGCTCCTTTTTTCGTAACGATTCGGACCTATGCTTCGAATTCGATCTGCACGCATTCGATACCGACCCGGCGCAGCAGGTCGAGTCCCTCTTCGGAGCGGTAATCGTCGCTGTAAACCACCCGTCGGATACCGGCCTGAATAATCAGTTTCGAACATTCGATACAAGGGGCGGCGGTGATGTAGAGCGTCGAGCCGTCGCAGTTGTTGGCGCTTTTGGCCACCTTGGTAATGGCGTTGGCTTCGGCGTGCAGGACATAGGATTTGGTCTTACCCGTTTCGTCCTCGCAGATATTCTCGAAGCCGGCCGGCGTGCCGTTGTAGCCGTCCGAGATGATCATCTTGTCTTTGACGATCAGCGCCCCGACCTTGCGGCGCACGCAGTAGGAGTTTTCCGCCCAGATGCGTGCCATGCGCAGGTAGCGCATGTCGAGCTGGTGTTGTTTCTCTTCCTTGTAACCCATCGTCGGTCCGTTTTTGCGGTTATAAACCTTTGCCGTGACAGTTCTTGTATTTCTTGCCGCTGCCGCAGGGACAGGGATCGTTGCGGCCGGCTTTTTTCTCGACATGCACGGGCATCGGCTTCTGTTTTTCGGCCTGTCCCGCCTGTGCCGCAGCCTGCATGCGCGAAGCCTGCAACTTATTGACATCGACTTTGGCCCGCTCCTGGCGTTCGCGCTGTACGTTCTCGGCCGTATTCTCCCGTACCGGGATGTAGGCCTTGTTGAGGGTGCTCAATACGTCGGCATTGACTTTGTTGAGCATTTTCGAGAAGAGCTGGAACGATTCGAGTTTGTAGATCAGCAGCGGGTCTTTCTGTTCATAGGTGGCGTTCTGCACGCTCTGGCGCAGGTCGTCCATTTCGCGCAGGTGCTCGCGCCATGCGTCGTCGATCGTGGTGAACATCACCACCTTGGAGAATACCTTGAAGATCTCCTCCCCGTCCGAATCCTTGCAGCGCTGCAGGTTCACCGGGACGTTGTAGCCCAAGTGTCCGTCCGTGATGGGGAAGTAGATATTGGTGTCCAGCTGGACTTTGCGGTCTTCATAAACACGCTCCATAACGGGGCGTACCATATCGGCGATCGCCTTCATCCGGCGGGTATAGGCGGCCTGCAGGTCGGCAACGATCAGTTCGATCAGCTCGCGGGGCTTGGCTTTTTCGTACGCCGCCTCGTCGAACGAAGGCTGGATGGCCGCTTCGCGGATCATTTCGATACGGAAATCGTCGAATTCGACGCCTTCGTGATTCTCCACGAACGTCGTGGCGAAGTCGTACATGATGTTGTTCAGGTCGATCTCGATCCGTTCGCCGTAGAGGGCATGGCGGCGGCGCGTGTAGATCACCTCGCGCTGCGAGTTCATCACGTCGTCGTATTCCAGCAGACGTTTGCGGATGCCGAAGTTGTTCTCCTCGACCTTCTTCTGGGCGCGTTCGATGGCTTTGGTCATCAGGCCTGCCTGGATCACTTCGCCCTCCTTCAGGCCCATGCGGTCCATCATCGAGGCGATACGGCCCGAGCCGAACAGACGCATCAGGTCGTCTTCGAGCGATACGAAGAACTGCGACGATCCGGGGTCGCCCTGACGCCCGGCACGTCCGCGCAACTGACGGTCCACACGGCGGCTTTCGTGCCGCTCGGTGCCGATGATGGCAAGACCGCCCGCCTGTTTCACTTCGGGTGTCAGCTTGATGTCGGTACCGCGGCCGGCCATGTTGGTGGCGATGGTCACCTGGCCCGAACGTCCGGCCTCGGCGACGATCTGCGCTTCCAACTGGTGCTGTTTGGCGTTCAGTACGTTATGTTTGATGCCGCGCAACTTGAGCATGCGGCTCAAAAGTTCCGATATTTCGACCGAGGTGGTACCCACGAGCACCGGACGGCCCTGTTCGACGAGTTTGACGATCTCCTCGATCACGGCGTTGTATTTCTCGCGCTTGGTCTTGTAAACCAGGTCCTGACGGTCGTCGCGGATGACCTTGCGGTTGGTCGGGATGACCACGACATCCAACTTGTAGATACTCCAGAACTCCGATGCCTCGGTTTCGGCCGTACCGGTCATACCGGCCAGCTTGTGGTACATGCGGAAGTAGTTCTGCAGCGTGATGGTAGCGAAGGTCTGCGTCGCGGCTTCGACCTTGACGCGCTCCTTGGCTTCGATGGCCTGATGCAGCCCGTCCGAATAGCGCCGGCCGTCCAGAATACGGCCCGTCTGCTCATCGACGATCTTCACCTTGTTGTCCATCACCACGTATTCGACATCTTTCTCGAACATCGCGTATGCCTTCAGCAACTGGATGACCGTATGCACGCGCTCGGCTTTGACGGCGTAGTCGTTGATTACGGCATCGCGCTTCTGGGCCTTTTCCTCCGGAGTAATTTCCTCCTTCTCGATCTCGGCGATGCGGGCCCCGATGTCGGGCAGGACGAAGAAGCCCTCCTCGTTGAAATATTTCGACAGGGCTTCGTGGCCTTTGTCGGTGAGTTCCACCGAGTTCATCTTCTCGTCGATGACGAAGTAGAGGTCGTCGGTAATCTCCGGCATGCGGCGGTTGTTGTCCTGCATGTAGATATTTTCGGTCTTCTGCATCTGGGCCTTGATACCCTGTTCGGAGAGGAACTTGATCAGCGGTTTGTACTTGGGAAGACCTTTGTGGCTGCGGTAGAGCTTGATGCCGCCCTCTTCGTTCTTGCCTTCGCCGAGCAGCTGGCGGGATTCCGCGAGCAGGTTGGTCACCAGGTTTTTCTGGAGGTTGTAGAGGTGCTCGATGGCCGGGCGATACTGTTCGAAGAGCTGGTCGTCGCCTTTGGGGACGGGACCCGAAATGATCAGCGGGGTGCGGGCGTCGTCGATCAACACGGAATCGACCTCATCGACGATGGCGTAGTGGTGCTTGCGCTGCACCAGATCCTTGGGCGACGAAGCCATGTTGTCGCGCAGGTAGTCGAAGCCGTATTCGTTATTGGTGCCGAAGGTGATGTCGGCCATGTAAGCCTTGCGTCGGGCGTCCGAGTTGGGCTGATGGCGGTCGATGCAATCGACCGTCAGACCGTGGAACTGGTACATCGGCCCCATCCATTCGGAGTCGCGGCGTGCCAGATAGTCGTTCACGGTCACCATGTGGACGCCTTTGCCGGCGAGTGCGTTCAGGAACACGGGGAGGGTAGCCACCAGGGTTTTGCCTTCGCCCGTCGCCATCTCGGCGATCTTGCCTTTGTGGAGCACCACGCCGCCGAAGAGCTGCACGTCGTAGTGGATCATGTCCCAGCGGATGTCGTTGCCGCCGGCGAGCCAGTGCGTCGCATAGATCGCCTTGTCGCCCTCGATTTTGACGAAGTCCTTGGTGGCGGCCAGCTCCCGGTCGAAATCGTTGGCCGTGACTTCGACCGTTTCGTTCTGGGCGAAGCGGCGGGCCGTATCCTTCATGATGGCGAAAGCTTCGGGCAGGAGTTCGTCGAGTTTCTGTTCGATCTTCTCGTCGATGCGTTTTACCGTTTCGTCGATCTCCTTGGAGATTTTCTCCTTGTCGGAAAGCGACGTGTCGGGCAGCTCGAGACGGGCTTTCAGCTCGACGATGCGGGCTTCGTCCGCAGCGATGAAGTCGGCGATCTGTTTTTTCAGGTTACTGCTGCGGGCACGCAGTTCGTCGTTCGAAAGCGCCTCGATCGTCGGATAAACGGCTTTGATTTTTACGAGATAAGGTTCTACTTCTTTGCGATCTTTGTCGGCTTTGGATCCGAAAAAAAGTTTGATTAAACTGGCGGCTATGTCCATATTTTCGATGTTGTTATTTCGTGTGGAAATTAAATCTGTCAAAGATATTCATTATTTCGGAAAATACAATACGAATTTGCCTCGAATAAGGCGGATTTTTCATTCGCTATCGGCGTCCGGGAGGGTCGCCTCGGCATATTCCGGACGGAAGGGCCGATATTTCCGGGGATTTTGGCCGTTTTCCGGGCGCTGCGTATGCGGCGTGCGGGATCCTACTGTCGTTTCCGGGGACTTTCCGGCTGTAAGCGGGACTTCTCCGTATCGGCCCGGCTGCGGCTTGTCGTCACCAGATAGACACCGCTGAAAATCAGCAATACGGAGCAGATTTTGGTTGGATCGAATGTTTCCATACCCCAACATACGGCCACTAATGTAGCGACCAGCGGCTGGATGTAGTTGTACATGCCGGCGACGGTCGGACGCAGGTTTTTCTGTCCGACGATGATCAGCATGTAACTCAGAAACGTGCTGCCGACGACGATGAATGCCAGGAAGCCGATCGCTGCTGCGGAAAGGGCCTGCCAATCGGTCGAAAGCAGGTCGCGGCCGGTGAAGGGCAGGATACAGAGCGTGGCGAAAGTGAACATCCATTTCATGATGGTCGTGAGCGAGTAACGGGTGACGAAATTCTTGTATAACACGAAGTAGAGTGCGTAACTCAACTGCGCGAACAGGACCAGCAGGTCGCCCGCGACGGAGTGCCCTCCGGCACTGTCCGTATTTCCGCTGCCGAGGACCAACAGCAAGGCTCCCGAGGCTCCGGCGGCGATGCCGAGTACCTTTTTCGCGGTGATCGGTTCCTTGAGGAAAATTGCGGCGAGAATCATCGCCCACAACGGCATGCTCGTGGTGATGATCGAGGCGTTTACGGGCGAAGTCATGCCCACGCCCAGGATGAAGCTGCCCTGGTTGAGGACCACGCCCAGCAGCGATGCACCGAAGAGTTTGGATAGGTCTTTCGGCGGTACGTGTTCGGACTTTCGGAAGAATGAAAGGATCCAGAACAGGATCATGGCGCCCACGATCCGCAGGTCGGTGACAGCCAGCGGCGTAACGATACCGCCGAGCATTACGAATTTGGCGACGGGGGACATCAATCCCCAAATAGCGTTGGCGCCGAACATGGCGCCGTGTCCTTTCCAGTTGATCGTCTGCATGATTTTTACGGTAATTCGCCGGTCCCGGGACCGTTGCGAATCGGATTTTTTTGACAGTTGTTTTTTTATCCCCGCCGTCAGCTTTTCGGATTTTGAAATCCGACCGTCGTTATTCGCAGGCCGGGCTTTTTCCCAAATGATTTCCTTTGAAAAATCAGGACTGCCGGCAAAAGCGGAACAGATGGCTGCCGGTGGGAAGCGTATCCTCCCGATTATTGCGATCGGGTGATTTTATCGATGATCCGCTGCGCGACGGGACAACATTCGCAACGTTGTGCGGCGCAATATTCCCTCGACAGCTGGATCAACCCCTGCGTGTCGAATGCGTTGCGGGGATTGACTCCGGCTGCGATCCACGGCCTTGTGTATTTGTTCTCTTCGGCGGGAATACATTCCAGCAGGGCGATAGCCCGGTCGCGGAGTTCTTCGTTCTGGATGTAGGAGCCGTAAACGTATTGCAGGATGCTGACCACGTTGATACCGAAGACATCCGTTTTGTGCTGTCCGACCCGTTTGGGGTTCTCCTCCGGTCCTTCCGGGGTCTGTCTGGCTCCGGACCAGTAGGGTGACGCTTCGGTGCGGAACAGGCGGTTCACCTCCTGGCGGGTACGGCAGGCCAGCAGTTGCTCGAAAACGAAATCATGCTGCGAGAGAAACGAGGCCAGTTGCGCGATGCGCAGCCGCGGAAGGTTGCCCGGTCGGATATTGGCCGTTTTCCATGCCGAAGGGTCTATCGGTTCGATGTCGTATCGTGCACGGAAGTAGGCGAAGTCATCGCGCAGGCGGCGGATGTAGTCGTCCGGCCGAAAGGTGTCGAGCAGGCCCGAGGTGCCGAACAGCAGGGCTTCGATCCGCGGCAACGAGCGTCTTTCCCGAAGTACCATCGTATAGGTGGCACGTCGGGCGAGCTCCGTATAGGTATCTTGGTTGGAGAGGTCGCCGATGTAGCGGAACAGCAGCGTGTAGAAGGTCTGGTTCCAGTTCTGCCCCGAAATGCGGTAGATTTCTGCGGCTGCATCGTATTTGCGCCGGAGCCGGTCGTACACCAGCCCGGTCAGCAGGTCTGCGAGATGCAGCGGATCGAGCGTCGTGAGGAATCCGGCGCAGGCATGGCCGGCGGCTCCGGTTCGGAGCCGTTCCAGGATCTCTGCCGTTTGGTCCGCACGGGTTTCCACCGGTTACAACATATTGAGTTCGAGCAGCGCCTCTTCGGACATCATGCTCTTGTCCCATACGGGATCGAACGTGAGGATGACATTGACGCTCTTCACGCCCTTGACTTTGGCGACCTGTTGATTGACGTCTTCGACCAGCATGTCCGCCATCGGACAGTTGGGGGCGGTGAGGGTCATGCGGATATTCGCTACACCGTCCGGTTCGTAGTCTATTTCGTAGATCAGCCCCAGGTCGTAGATATTGACCGGGATTTCGGGGTCGTAGATATTCTTGAGCGTGGCGACGATATCTTTTTCTACCTGTAAAATCTCTTCTGGTGTCATGTTGCGTAAGAGTTATTTTTTTGAAAAAGCGAGCGCATAGAGCCGCATCTGCTTGACCATGGCCAGCAAACCGTTGCTCCGCGTGGGGGAGAGGTTGGCGCTCAGGCCGATGGTGTCGATGAAATAGAGGTCCGTGTCGAGTATCTCCTGCGGTGTCCGACCGCCCAGCACCCGGATAAGCAGGGCGATGATTCCTTTGGTGATGATCGCGTCGCTGTCGGCCGTGAACCAGACTTTGCCGTCTTCGTAACGGGCGTCGATCCAAACCCGCGACTGGCAGCCCTGGATCAGGTACTGATCCGTGCGGTGCTCGGGCGCGATGGCCGGGAGCGTGTCGCTCAATCCGATCAGGTATTCGTATTTGTCGAGCCATTCATCGAATACCGAAAATTCTTCGATGATCTCGTCTTGTCGTTTGTCGTTTGTCATGGTTAAATATTGCTTGAAATAACTTCTTCGAGTACCGTTCCCTCCGAGGCCGCCGGAGCCTCGATACCGAGCAGACGGCAGAGCGTCGGGGCGACCGCCGTCATATCGACGGGGCGGTCTATCTGCCGGGGAAGGATGCCTGCGCCGTAGAAGATCAGGGGAACGCGGGTGTCGTAGCCGTACATCGAACCCGACGAGGAGCGTTTGTGGTCGTGCTCTTCGATCCATCCCGGCATCAGGTTGATGATGACGTCGCCCGAGCGTCGGGGATAGAAGCTGTTCTGCATCTTGCGGGCATAGCCGCTGCCGAAGTAGCTGGTCCGCATGGCCGTAGCCGAGAGAGCGTGCGAAACGCCCCGGAACTGCATGGCGAACGTGGCCACCTCGTTCTGAATATCTGCCAGGCTGAGGTCTTTCTCATACACGAGGTTGTGATTCAGGTACAGACATTTGTCTTCGTACTCCAACACCCAGTTGCCCGGTCCGTAGCGGGCGCTGAGAAATCCGTTTACGATCACTTCGAACTGGCGCGTATTGAACCTGTCGCACGCTTCGCGGCCGAAATCGTAGGAGGGGCTGCTGCCGTGATCCGACGTGAGTATGACGAGTACTTCATGAGGCTTGAACAGCGTATAAACGTATGTCAGAAACTCTTCCAGATCCTGATCGAGCCGGTAGTACATGTCTTCGGCTTCGATCGATTCGGGGCCGTAGGCCTCGCGGATCGCACGCGGGGCGTCGAGGCAGATGTTCAGCAGGTCGGTCCGGTCCCGTTTGCCGAGGTCGAGTTGTGTCAGGGCTGTTTTGGCGAATTGAAGCGTCAGGCAGTTGCCTGCCGGCGAATACAGGATGTTGTCGTAGCGGTTTTCGGAAGGGGCTTTCGACGAGATTCGTTTGACGGCGTCGGCCGAGGTGTCGGCCGAACGCTTTTTCTTGGCCATGGAACTCATCAAGACGATGTCCGAACAGCGTTTGTTGCGGTATTTGTCGTCGTTCAGCAGGGAGTGCCACGGTTCGCCGATGTAAGAAAGGTAGAGTTTGTCCGCATTGAATCTCTTGACCCAGGCCGGTAAAACGGGCAGGTAGTAGGTGGAGGTGGTCCAGTTGCAGGAAACGCTGTCCATCCAGAAGGTCATGCCTTCGCGTCCGCCCATCACCACGGCCGAAATCGGGTCGAGAGCTACGGTTACCGACCGACTGTCGGGAGATTGCCGGAGCAGGGCCTCTCCGACGGTCGGGGCGATCAGGTTGCGGGGCGAGTAAGCGCCGTTGCCATGATAGTATTCGGGATCGCGGACGCTGGGGTCGTCGATGAGTCCGACCGTTTTATTGACGATGTAGTCCCGCCAATGGGTCGAAATCACGCCATGCGTCGAGGGCATCGCTCCCGTGGTAAGCGTGGCCAGCGATACGGGGGTCGAAGTTTGCTGATAGTCGTAGGAACCTTCCGTGAAGCGGGCGCCGCCCTCTGTCAGACGCAGAAATCCTCCCGTACCGAACTGGCTCCGGTAACGGTCGATGTCGTCCGGACGCATGGAGCTTACGACTAAATTGATGACCAGACGGGGCGGAGTGTTTGCGTGGATCGGCAGAACACCCGGCAGCAGGAGCAGGACGAGCAGGATTTTCTTCATTTTTTCGCGTGTGACTATCGAACGGCAAATTTATGAATTTATTTAGTATTTTCTTCATTTGTTTTGTGCCGTCCTTCAAAAAAAGAAATCGAATGCCGGAGCCGGATTTCATTCTCGGTTTTCCAGCAGTGCGAAAAATTCGCCGGCCTGCCGTCCGTCGATGAATCCGTGGTGTACGTCGAGCGATACGGGCATCGTAAGCCGATCGCCGGACCGGGTCAGTTTCCCGGTGGAGATGCGGGGTATGGAGTCGCCTCGATTGGCCGACCGGGCATGTTTCATTTCCGTAAAGGCGAACCAGGGAACAGCCGAAAAATAGATCAGATCCGTGCGCCCGGCTCCCGCTCCCAGACAAAGACCGTCCGCTGCCTTTACGCGTTCCGTTTCCCGCTCGGCCGCCCGGATGAATTCGTGCAGGTCGGAAAAGTACTCGAAGAACCCGTAGCCGAAGCTGCCGTCCTCGCGTCCGATAGTCGGGCTCGCGTGGATTCGGTCGTAACAGACCACTTCCCCGTTTTCGATCCGGTATCGGAATGCCTCGATCCGGTTTACGGCCGTTAGAATACGGTGCAGGGAACAGAGGAAGAACGAAGTACGCCTCTTCTTGGCTTCGAGGTAGCACTCCGTAAAATCGACCGGAACGACCGTTCCCCAGAAGGGATCGTCCATTCCGTTGAAAAATTCATAATGTTCGCGTCTTTTCCAGGTCGTCGTGTCGATTTTGTACTTCATATCGTTTTTATAGAAACTGGTTGAAAAATTCTTTTTCTCGGTTGAGGTCTATTTCTGGAAGCGATTCGATGATTTCCAGTTGTTTGCGGCAGAATCGACGGTATTCGTCGCTTTCGGGGTGTAGCGGCCGGTGGCCGGCGGCGGTCGTCAAGGCTTCGACTTGCGGGAGTTTTCTGCGGGCCTCCTCGGTGAGGGTCGCTGCGGTGAAGAGTTCCCAGATGTATCGCTGTGCCTGTTGCGAGGGGTGTACCAGGTCGTCGGCATAGAAACGATAGTCACGCAGGTCGTCCGTAAGGATTTCGTAGGCAGGGAAGTAGGTTGTGTCGGCATGTCGGCGGCAGATTTCGTCGATGGCCAGGCGAAGGGTCGCTTTGCTCAAAAAGTTGTCGGGCAGACCGTCCCCGAGGTGCCGGACGGGACTGACCGTGAGGATCACTTGCTTTCCGGCGAGCGGGCCTGCCTGCAGATCGTCGTAGCGGGCGACGATCTCTTCGACGGTCAGACGCCGGCGCCGAAAGAGTTCTGCAGGTTGCTTGTGGCAGTTGGCCACGATCTCTCCGGTCGAGCGGAGCTCGTACACCCACGCTGTCCCGAAGGTAAGAATCACGCGGTCGGCTTCGCGCAGGGCGCTGGCTCCTGCCCTGCGGGCCAGATTCATTTTCGAGAGAGCCATTTTCTGCGAACCGTCCGAAAAAGCTCCGTGAAAACCGTAGTGGAACCAGAGCCCGTTGCGACAGCCGAGTTCTTCGGGGACGACCTCTTGCGGCGCGGCGTAGGATTCGAGGGTTGCAGCGAGCGAAAGGGGGTTGAACAGGATGCCGGAGGGATTGCTCGTGATCCGAAACCGGGCTCCGGACAGCCGGCCCGAGATGTGTTCGGCGAAACAGGATCCCAACGCCAGCAGACGGTTTTCATAGCCGATCCGGACGGAGAGCGGCGCGATTCGTATTTCAGTGCGGAATTTCATGCCGTAAAGATAGACGGAAACGGCGTAAAACGGAAATTCCCGACAGGGAGTTTTTTCGAGCGGAAAACAGAGGAGGGGGCGGGAAACAGAAAATAAATTTTCGATCGCTCTCGCCTTTCCCTGTCTTTGACATAGTTTTAGATGGGATGCGCCGAGAGAAAACTGCGAACAAGTTCCCGTTTTCTCCCGGCTTTCACTATCTTTGTCATATGATTCGCAAGGCAAATTGTAAGATCAACATCGGGCTGGACGTGCTGCGCCGTCGTGAGGACGGGTATCACGAACTGGCGACCGTAATGATTCCTGTGTACGGGCTGTACGATGTCGTCGAAGTGGAATATGCGGCGCAAACTTCGTTTCGGGCCTGTGGTCTTACAGTCGATTGTCCGGCTGCGGATAATCTCTGTATGAAGGCCGTACGGCTGATGCAGGTGCGCTACGGTGCGGGCGATGTTTCGGTTGCGCTCGACAAGCGGATACCTTTCGGTGCCGGGCTGGGGGGCGGATCGTCCGACGCGACCGCCGTAATCCTGGCGCTCGATGAATTATTCGGGTTGAAGCTTCCGGAGCGGGAGCTGATCGACTGTGCCGCAGCACTGGGAAGCGATACGGCCTTTTTCGTGCGCAATACGCCCCAACTTTGTACGGGACGCGGCGAGGTGATGACTCCCGTGAAACTCGATCTGCGGGGGCTGTGGATCGCTGTGGTAAAGCCTGATTGCGGTGTTTCCACGCGCGAGGCTTATGCCGGGATTCGGCCTGGCGTTCCTGCCGTCCCGCTTGCGGAGCGGATCGCCCGACCTGTGACCGAATGGCAGACATTCCTGAAAAACGATTTCGAACCCCATATTTTTGCCGCCCATCCGGAGATTGCCGCAGCCAAAGCCGCGCTTCTGGATGCCGGAGCCGTTTATGCCGCCATGTCGGGTTCCGGATCGGCCGTTTTCGGGCTTTTCGACGATGAAGAAAAGGCGCGGAGCCGAAGCCTCACGCCTTTTGTCTTTCCCTTACAATAAATAAAACGTTGCCGTTCCGCTGCCGGTTTATTGACGGTTGCATGCCTTGACGGGAATCTTCTCGATGCGTCGCTGGTGACGGCCGCCTTCGAAATCGGTGGCGAGGAACTCTTCGACGAACTCCACCGCCTGGTCGTTGGTGATGAAACGGGCGGGCAGCACGATCACGTTCGCGTTGTTGTGCTGGCGGATCAGGTGGGCGATCTGCTTGTCCCATACGAGTCCCGCACGGATGCCCTGGTGCTTGTTGAGGGTGATGGCCATGCCTTCGCCCGAGCCGCAGAGTCCTATGCCGCGCTCCAGCTCCCCGCTTTCGATGGCATTGGCCAGCGGGTGTGCGAAATCGGGGTAATCGACGCTCTCCTCGGATTCGGGGCCGAAGTCGAGGACATCCCAACCCTTCGCAGCCAGATAACCTACCAGAAATTCTTTCATTTCATAGCCCGCATGGTCGCTGGCGATACCGATTTTCTTTTCCATAACGTATTTGTTTTTAGTTGATACCTCGTGTACGGCAATATTTCTGCCGCGATCGCTGCCCGTGTTCCGGGCGTTTTCTGAAAAACCGTTCGGACTTGTGTGCCATTCCGAATGATTTTCTCCATATTTTACAAAGTTACGGAAAATAATTCGAAATCGGCTGTCTTTCGCAGACTTTCGTATCGGGATAAAACGGCGACGGTAAAGTACGGCCGACGGACTCCTTTTTCGACGGAGCCCGTTCGGTGCAAGGCATGTTGAGAGACCTGTCGTTACTTTTTCCGTTCATTCGGGTGTTTGCGGCCCGATATGGTGCGAATGACGTTGCAAATCGTTTCTACGATCTGTTCATCGCCGGAGATCGAACTGTCGAGCATCATGTGATAGTAGTGACGTTCGCCCCATTCGCAGCCGGTATAGTGCAGGCAGTGTTCCCGCCGCTCCTGGTCGATACGTTTGAGCAGACTTTGAGTCCGGTTGTCAGCCACGCCGTATTCGGACGCTATGCGTTTCCGGCGGGTCGCTTCGTCGGCGTAGATGAAAAGATGTAAACAGGCGGGGCGGTCTTTCAGTACGAAGTTGGCGAGCCGACCGACGATAACGCACGGTTCTTGGCAGGCGATGTTGCGTATCACCTGGCTCTGTGCGCGAAATACGGCGGTCTGTACCGGGTCGTCGTACATCAGTCGTCCGCTCACGGTTTGTTCGCTCTCTTGTACGGTACTTTCGCCTAATCCGCTTTGCTGCGCGGTCAGCGAGATGAGTTCTCTGTCGTAGAATTTCACGCCCAGCCGTTGCGCCAACCGTTCTCCGATGCGATGTCCTCCGCTGCCGTATTCACGCGAAATAGTGATGACGAACGGCAAAGATTTACGGGCCGACAGGCCGGGACGGTCGTCATCGGAGTTCAGGCCCGTTCTGCGGTTCTGCGGATTGAACGACGAGGCGTGACGGCGTCCGAAGGCGTAGTAGTAGCCTGACGACAGCAGACACGGTACGATCATGCAGAGGAACATGGCGTCATAACCCAGTTGCTTCACCAGTATGCCTGCCAGGAAGCCGCCCGACGCAATACCGAAGTCGAAAGCCACGAAAAACGTGGAGCTTGCCGCCCCGCGCCGTTCGGGTGCTACGGCGTGCATCGCCATCGTCTGTAAGGAGGGCTGGATGGCGCCGAAACTGTAACCCAGCAGAAGAGCCGACAACAGGTAGCACGGTACGTTGTGCGCGAACACCAGCAGCAGAATACCGATCACGATGGCTGCATTGCCGGTGTAAACCAGCCTCGCTTCGCCGTACCGATCGACGGCACGCCCCAGCAGAATACGCGTGGCTACGGTAGCCAGTGCGATGAAGATAAAGTAGATTCCGCCTCCGGGCAAGCGGCAGGAGGCGGCGTAAATCGCCACATATACCTCCACTACGCCATACGCCATCATGAAAAAGAACTGCGTGACGGCGGCGGGCAGGGACATCGGCTCGAACAGCTCCCGAATGCGCAGCGGGGCGTCGGATACCGCGTAGTTGCGGGACCGAATCCCCATGCCTGTCAGCAGGGCCGCCAAAGCCGTCAGCGCAGCGATGGCGAACAACGGTCGGAATCCCCAGGCGTTCATTACCGCCAGCCCTAATGCAGGAGCTACGGCGGTGGATATGGCCATCGAAAGTCCGTACATTCCCAATCCTTCGCCCATGCGTTTGTGCGGGATGATGTCCGTCACCCAAGTGGAAGAGGCATTGCTCGAAGCTGCATGGAACACGCCGTGCGCCGTGCGCAGTATAACGGCCGTCGCGATGCCTGCCGATACGAAATAACCCATCGGGATGAGTGTCATGCCGATAAGTCCCAGTACCAATATCGCGTATCGTCCCCGCGTGTCGATGAGCCATCCCACGAACGGTCGCGATACGATGGAAGCGATGCTGAACAGTGCCGTTGCCAGTCCGATAGTTACCGCATCGCCGCCCAAGTAGGTGACGAAGAAGGGGAAAGTAGGCAGCAGCGCATGAAAATTTACGAAAATAAAGAGATTCACCAGGCAGATTCTTAAGAAAGAACCTGTCCACAATCGATCCTGTGTCGTTGTTCCTTTCATATTTTTTTCGGTTGAGTTATGGCAAAAAAAAAGTGTCTGAACAGATAAATCGCAACTGGATTTACGTGTTCAGACACTACTCGTTGTTCTCTTTAACGTCCGCAAAGATACGAATAAGCCGCGAGCAAAAGCAAATTTTTTTGCATTTTGCCGAAGCGAAGTATCTAACGCGAAGTCAAAGATACGAAAAAACCGAATGTAAAAGCGAATTTTTTGCAAATGACCGGAACGAAGCGTTTAAGGTCCACCCGAATATGAAAAAAACTTGTCGGGCGGACGTGTTTTCGCAAAAACCGCTAATTTTACTGCGTGAAAACTTTGGGAGCCATACTCGGAAGCTTCTTTCTGGGACTGGGTATCGTCGGTGTCTTCGTGCCGTTGCTGCCGACGACGCCTTTCCTGCTTCTCGCCGCAGCCCTTTACGTTCGTTCTTCGCCACGCCTCTATGCGTGGCTTCTGAACCAGAAGCATCTGGGACCTTATATCCGTAACTTTCGTGAAAACCGAGCAATACCTTTGCAGGCGAAGATCGTTTCCGTGTCGTTGATTTGGCTGACGATGGGGTATTGCATCTTTCGGGTCGTCGATGCATGGTGGTGGGCGCAGCTCGGGCTGTTTCTGCTCGCAGTCGGAACCAGTTGGCACATCCTTTCGTTCGCTACGTTGAGGAAGAAGGAGTAGTCTTCCCCGTTTTGCGTTGCGTGTCGAGTACGACGATGCTGACGGCCGCAACGACCAGTCCCACGCCCAGGGCGCTTGTCCAGCCGAACCGCTCTCCGAAAACCGTTGCGCCGATGGCTACTGCCGTGAGCGGTTCCAGCGCCCCGAAAATCGACGTGAGCGTCGGCCCGATGAATTTGATCGCCCTGACCAGCGTGATGTTGGAGATCGCCGTGGCCGGGAGCGCCAGTCCGAGAATGGCGAGCCACTCTTTTCCGTCGGTCACGAGCCGGACACCGCCCGTGAACATCCCTCCGCAGAGAAACAGCAGAGCTCCGAAGGCCATGACGTAAAAGGTCAGGGTGGTCGATTCGACCTGCGCCGCGCGGCTCTTGCGTACGCCGATGATATAGCCGGCATAGGCGAATACCGAAACGGCGGCCGCAACGGTCCCCGCCGTGGTATCTCCGCCCCGGCTGCCGATTCCTCCGGCGGAGAGGAGGGCGACACCGGCCAGCGAAACGCCGATGGCCGCTGCCGTTCGCCACGAGATACGTTCGCGGAAAAAGAGTGCCATGGCCAGAGCGACGGCCAGCGGGTACATGAAATGGATGATCGAGGCGACCCCGCTCGAGATATTTTGATAGGCGATCACCAGACTCAATGATGTCGCGGCCCGAAACAGACTCAAGAAGAATACCGTGCATAGCTCCTGTCGGGAGATGCGGAACCGGCAGCCGCCGGCGAGTCCGATGATTCCCAATGTCAGGGAAGCTACTCCCCAACGGTAGGAGAGCACTTCGAACGACGAGAACCCGTCCGAGAGCAGGAGAATCGAGAACAGCGGGGCCAGTCCGAAGGTCGAGGACGACAATGCCGCATAGACGATACCCTTGAAATTCTTCATTTTATGCCAGATATCGTTCTGCAACGCTGATGAGGAATCCCAGCAACAGGGCATTGAGCAGGATGACCGGAGCCGCCTTACGGTCTTTGCCCGTGAGGATCAGCACGACCGGCAGGGCCATCATGAGAGTCACGGCCATACCGTCCGCCCACCAGGGCAGGTAAGGCAGGTTGCTGTAAAAGACGATCGGTCCGGCAAAAAAATATTGCAGGAAGGCCGACAGGCAGGAGCGGAACGAGAGTTTTTGGGCGATCATCGGGATGATGTCCAGAGCGCCTGCCACGGCACCCGTCATAAGAGCCAACGTGAAGTGATCCATGGACTATTTCGATGCGCGTTTGCGGTCTGTTTCGTTCAGCAGGATCTTGCGCAGGCGCATGGCGTGCGGAGTGACTTCCACGTATTCGTCCTCCTTGATGTATTCGAGGGCCTCTTCGAGCGAGAATACCTTGGGCGGGGCGATCGAGGTTTTTTCGTCCGATCCCGAGGCTCGCATGTTCGTAAGCTGCTTGGCTTTGGTGACGTTTACCGTGATGTCGTTCTGGCGGGTGTGTTCGCCGATCACCTGGCCTTCGTACACCTGTTCCATCGGAGAGATGAAGAAACGTCCGCGGTCCTGCAACTTGTCGATCGAGTAGGCATAGGCTGTACCCGTTTCGCCCGAGATGATCGAGCCGTTGACACGCATTTCGATTTCGCCCGTCCAGGGTTCGAATCCTTTCAGGCGATGTGTCATGATCGCTTCGCCGGCCGTTGCCGTGAGCATATTGGATCTCAGACCGATGATACCGCGCGAGGGAATCGTGAATTCGAGCCGCGTGCGGTCGCCGTTGGTTTCCATGTTGGTCAGGGTTCCCTTGCGTTTGGTGGCCAGTTCGATCACTGTCCCCGAGTACTCCTGGGGACAATCGACGGTCATCTCTTCGATCGGTTCGCACTTCTTGCCGTCGATCTCCTTGACGATGACCTTGGGCTGTCCTACCTGGAGTTCGTAACCTTCGCGGCGCATGGTTTCGATCAGCACCGAGAGGTGCAGCACGCCCCGTCCGAAGACGATGAAACTGTCGGCGTTGGCTCCCGGTTCGACGCGCAGGGCGAGGTTTTTCTCCAGCTCGCGGTCGAGGCGCTCCTTGATATGGCGGGAGGTGACGTATTTGCCGTCCTTGCCGAAGAACGGCGAGTTGTTGATCGTGAAGAGCATCGACATCGTAGGTTCGTCGATGGCGATCGGGGGCAGCGGTTCCGGATTTTCGTAGTCGCAGATCGTATCGCCGATTTCGAATCCGTCGATACCGATCAGGGCACAGATTTCGCCGCAGGGCACTACATCGACCTTTTTCTTGCCCAAACCTTCGAAAACCATCAGCTCCTTGATGCGGCTCTTTTGCATCGTCACTCCGTCGCGTTTGGCCAGGGTGACGTTCTGTCCGGTCTTCAGCTCTCCGCGCGTCACTTTACCCACGGCGATACGGCCGATGTAGGAGGAGTATTCGAGCGAGGTGATCAGCATTTGGGGCGTGCCTTCCACGACGGCGGGTTCCGGAATTTCGTCGAGGATGGTGTCCAGCAGCGGAGAGATCGAGTCCGTCGGCTGATTCCAGACATGGGACATCCAGCCCTGTTTGGCCGAGCCGTAGATGGTTTTGTAGTCGAGCTGCTCCTCCGTTGCTCCGAGCGAAAACATCAGGTCGAAAACCTGTTCGTTGACCACTTCGGGACGGCAGTTGGGCTTATCGACCTTATTGATGACCACGATGGGTTTCTTGCCGAGCGAGAGGGCTTTCTGGAGGACGAAACGGGTCTGGGGCATCGTTCCTTCGAAAGCATCGACGAGCAGCAGCACGCCGTCGCACATGTTGAGCACACGCTCCACCTCGCCGCCGAAGTCGGCGTGGCCCGGGGTGTCTATGATGTTGATTTTACAGTCTTTGTAGATGACGGATACATTCTTCGAGAGGATCGTGATGCCGCGTTCGCGTTCCAGATCGTTGTTGTCGAGGATGAGTTCTCCGGAATTTTTGGCATTGTCGCGCAGCACGTGGCTCTGCATGATCATCTTATCGACCAGTGTGGTTTTGCCGTGATCGACGTGGGCGATAATGGCTATATTGCGAAGTTTTTGCATAAAGGGAATTTTAGGACACAAAGGTAATGAAAATGAGAACAGAGTGTGACAGGCGAGACCGTTTTTTATGGAATTCACCCTGATTTTCTGCAAAAGGAGCGGTAGTATCGGGGTGTCATGCTGCGGATTATGTGTCCCGGTCGCTTCTGTTAGCAGGGGCGGGCATATCGATTCCGTCTTTTTTCGATGCGGGAGGCGTGGCAGGTCTGTTTCGTACGTTCGTTCCGGAACTCGAAATGCGGTTTTCCGCCCTTCGGTTCGAGCGACAGCCGGTCGGGAGCGTGTCAGACACAGCGAACCCGAACGCAGATGCGTTCGGGTTCGCTGTGTCTGACGTTGCGATTTATTTATACACGACTTCCGCCGCTTCGGGCTTTTCGAAAGCTTGCAAAAGCTGGTCCTGTCCTTCGTTCAGATAAATGGTTTTGAGCGATTCCATCGGGTTGCAGAAAAAGCCTCGTAATTCCGGATTGTTGCTTACGTCTATCGTATTGAGCTGGTTATCATAACACCTGAGAAGATACAGGGCCGGAAGATTCGACAAATCCAATTTTTGAAGATTGTTGTTTTGGCATTCAACCCAGGTTAACTCCGGATTGTTCAGTACCAAATCCGCCAATGCGTTGTTGTTGCAATAGAATTCTTTCAATTTGGAAAGATTGCTTACATCCAGACTTTGTAATTTATTATCCGGTACGCGTAAATATTCGATCTCCTTGTTATTCGTCAAATCCAACTCTTGCAGTTGGTTTTCGTCGCAATAAAGTACGTTCAATTTTGCGCAGACGCTTACGTCGAGGGCGGTGAGATTATTGCTTTGACACTTCAAAAGGTCCAAGTCCGGACACTGTAAATTCATATGAGAGATGTTGTTCCCACTGAAATTGAGCATTACAAGTTTTGTGTAATTGCTAAGATCGAGCGAAGAAAGATTGTTGCTTTCTAAAGAAAGATGGTTCAATTCAGGACAATTGAGATAGAGTTCTGACATTTGACTTAAATTTGCCATTAGGACTTCCAACTTATGGTTGTTTCTGCAATCGAGAACGGATATTTTATCGAAAGCAACGTATCCGTCTCCTCCGATTCTCAAATCTTTCAATTCCGGATTCGCAGATAAGTCCCATCTCTCAATTTCAAGAGAACAGGCATAACAATGCAGTTGCAAGAGATTCTTGTTTTGCGACACGTCCAAATTTTTCAGATGAGTATTGCTTGAACAATTGAGCGTATCGAGCAGTTTGTTGTTGCTTACATCGAGTTTGGTCAGGTCGTTTCCCGACAAATTCAGGTAGTGTAGGTTCGTGCAGGCTTCTATGCCGGTCGCATCGCACATATAGGCACCTTCTCCTGCATTTATATTTCCGGGGCAGTCGATTCGTACCACTAACGATGCTTCGTAGCGGGAGAGTTCTCCGTTACGGTCTAAATCGAAATACTTGAGCAGGTAAGAGCGGAGAAATTCGTCGTGGATCGTTACGGCTTCGCGTCCTTCCGGGCTGTCGGGGGTAAGCGGTCCATCCTGCGGAACGGGATCGTCTTTAGAACAGGCAGACATCAGGCCTGCAAATGCGAGCAATAACAGAGCTAATCTTTTCATGGTTTTGGGCGTGATTTAAGAAAGTTTGACATAAACGACGTCGGTTATTACAAATATATATATATATATCCAAATATTTACGAAATAAAATGATGGTTTGGATATAATTTTTTTGCATCCTTATCGTTTCTCGATAAATTGTCGCTCCGCATACCTCCTCATGACTTTCTTTTTCGTATCGTTCGTTCGTCGAAATAAACGGATTTATCGGATTGTTTTGTCAATGCGTTTGTCGATAAAAGGGTAATATGATTATCGCCCGATACAGTTTTGTGGAGGTCGGCCTTTTATTTTGCCGGGTAAAGTAATCCAGTCGTCGATAGGTTTTCCCTGCTTATTTCCCGATAGCGGTCTTGCCCCCCCCCTTCCGGCCGGAGCGAGTTTTTCAAAATGGGATTAAATGACATTTCAAAAAAGCGCCCCGAGATTTATTCGGAGCGCTTTTTGATGCCGGTTCTGATGGCAGGGGTTCGGGTTTACTTTGTGTTTTTTACACGTCGGGTGAGCGACGCGGCGTAGGCATCCCAATCCTCGATCTCGCGCCGTGCTACGCCCGATTCGATGGCTGCACGCGCTACGGCCGTGGCGACGACCGAGAGCAGACGCGGGTCGCTCGGTTTCGGAATCAGGTATTCGCGGCCGAACGAAAGCGACTTCAGACCGTATGTTTTCAGGACCTCCTGCGGAACCGGTTCCTTGGCCAGGCGTGCCAGTGCGTGGGTGACGGCCAGCTTCATTTCGTCATTGATCGTACTGGCATATACATCGAGCGCACCCCGGAAAAGGTATGGGAAAGCGAGCACGTTGTTTACCTGATTGGGATAGTCCGAACGGCCCGTTGCGAAGATGATGTCCGGACGGGATGCCATCGCCTCTTCGTAGGTGATCTCCGGCGTGGGGTTGGCCAAGGCCAGCACCAGCGGATCGTGGGCCATCGTGCGGACCATTTCGGGTGTCAGGATCCCCGGGGCCGAGACGCCGAGGAAGACGTCGGCCCCTTGGAGGGCGTCGGCCAGCGTATCGACGTCTTCCCGGTCCGTAGCGAGTTGTTCCTTGACAGGGTTCAGGTCTTCGCGGCGGGTCGAAACCACGCCTTTGCTGTCGCAGAGAACGAGATTTTCGCAATTCAGGCCGAGCTTCAGGAAAAGGCGGGCGATAGAAACCGCCGCAGCGCCTGCGCCGTTGATGACCACACGGGCGTTGGCGATGGACTTGCCCGCGATTTCGAGGCCGTTCAGCAGGGCCGCACCCGAGATGATGGCCGTGCCGTGCTGGTCGTCGTGCATGACGGGAATGTCGAGCGCTTCACGAAGCCGGGCTTCGATTTCGAAACATTCGGGAGCCTTGATGTCCTCGAGGTTGATGCCGCCGAAGGTCGGAGCGATGGCCTTGACGGTTTCCACGAAACGGTCCGTGTCGGTCGCATTTACTTCGATATCGAAGGCGTCGATGTCTGCGAATACCTTGAAAAGCATGCTTTTACCCTCCATAACCGGCTTGCCGGCCAAGGCTCCGATGTTGCCCAGGCCCAAGACTGCCGTGCCGTTGGTGACGACGGCGACCAGGTTGCCTTTGCCCGTATATTTATAGGCGTCGAGCGGATTTTTCACGATTTCGAGGCAGGGCTCCGCCACGCCGGGCGAGTAGGCCAGCGAAAAGTCGTGTTGCGAAGTGAGGGGCTTGGTGGGTACTACCGCTATTTTGCCGGGTTGCCCTTCTGCATGGTAACGAAGGGCCTCTTCTCTCATATTTTTGTTTTGCATTGTTTTATGGGTTTGATGAACTTATTTTTCCGCAAGGATCGCGCCCGAGCCGGTATTTCGTTGAGAAAAATCGGGAAAGATCCTTCGGGATCAGATCCTGTTTATTGCGATCGGTTTTTTGTCTATGTAATTGGGATAGAGGAACAGCGGCATTCCGAGCGCCATTCCTGCATGTACCTTTCCTTGTATGCCGATGGATTTCAAAAATTTGCATTTTTTGTCCTGTGCCAGCGCCGAAAGGACGAAGCCCGTGTAGATCTGGCTGACACCGAGGCTTTCGGCCATCAGCGAACCGTTCTGATAGGCCAGGTTGGCATCTGCGGCTCCGAAACGGTTTGCGTATGGAGTGTGAATGAGAATCAGGGTTTTGGCTTCGCGCAGGATGAGGTCGTTGCCTTTGCCGTATTCGGCGATCAGACGCCGGAATCCCGGCAGGTAGGCATATAGCTCCGGACGCAGGCGTTTGAGCAACGGCTTGACGAACGGGTTTTCCAATTTGCGGGCGATTCCCGCGAAAGTATCCAGCGTGAAGCGGATGATCTTGTCCAGAATTGCGGGATCGGTGATGACGGTGAAGCTCACTTCCTGGCGGTTGCTGGCCGTCGGTGCCCGGTGGGCGGCTTCGAGGATTCGGTCGATCGCCTCCTGCGGGACGGGACGGTCGGAGAGCGCCCGGTTCGAACGGCGTGCCTTGCAGAGGAGCAACACCTGTTCGGGCGAGGGCAGCCCGTTGCGGTCGATCGGATGAATTTTATCGGGAGGGAATGAGCTGTGGCGGACCGAGCCGGTCGGGCAAACGGCCGCGCAATGTCCGCAGACGATGCAGGAGTCGATATTGCGCAGACCGATCGGGTCGCCGGGTTTGGCCTGCGTCATGATCCAGGCAGGGCAAACCTTGACGCATTTTCCGCATCGGATGCAGCTGGCGGTGTCGATATTGATTTGTACGTTCATCTATTTTGTCTGCGTATTGTGTGTTTGTTAGGTTACTTATTTGTATATTTTATCCATTCGAACATATTTTTATCCCCGGCCAGTTTTCTATTGATGTAATAAGTATCTCCTCCACATCCGTTCAAAATAATTTGGTCCGGAGTATGTGACATATAAGACCAATATATGCCCCCGTTCGGGTCGAAATAACAGGTTCCTGGCTTGAATCCATCCAAGTTAATTTCAAGTGCTCCCAATACTTCATTTTGGTTGTTCGGAGAAAAATAAACCGTCCGTTCTTTCGTATTTGGATTCTTCATCAAACGGATATTCTGATAGAATAAAGTACCTTCGTTCACATTCTCAATTCTCGCAGCACGCAAATAATACATGCCGTTTTCAATATTATATACGAACATATTCCTCGGGGTGTTCACTGCTGCATCGATGTCATTTGTTGTTTTATCAACTTTAACCCAAGCACCCAATCGCCACTCTGTTAATCTGTCGGCAAGTGCATTTGAATCATTGGCTGCTGTCATGTCGTAGGGTTCGCACATTTCGATAGTTTCAGCTTTGACCATTTTCTGTCCATTGACTATTATTTCGTTGGAAGAAATGTGCTTCATTGCAAAGTCTTCGGGAATAGATTGTCTGATGATTGTATCTTTACTGAAAAGCGTGCAATCTTCTGTAATGCTATCTACTTTAAGCATCACCAAAACGGCATCATCCGACTGCTTTTCAAAATACATCATAATCTTATCGGTCAGCAACAACTCTGCCTTGTCGCTAACCCAAACACCAGTTTGGTGTTCGATCACATCGTTATTGCTTTCACAAGCACACGTACATATCGCTATTATCAGTGTGCAAAAGCATATTACTAAATTTCTCATCTTCACTCGTTGTTTATGACCTCATTTAACATATTCGATTATAGTGTCTTTGGCGTCAGAACAGGGACTGTTCGCCATGGTCCGTCCGGGAGAATCCGAGATGTGCATAGGCCATTTCGGTCGCTTCCCGGCCGCGTGGCGTTCGTTTGAGGAACCCTTCTTTGATCAGGAACGGTTCGTAAACCTCTTCGATAGTCCCGGCATCTTCGCTGACTGCCGTAGCGATGGTGTTCAGTCCGACGGGGCCGCCGCCGAATTTTTCAATAATCGTCGAGAGTATTTTGTTATCCATCTGGTCGAGTCCCCGGGAGTCGATATTCAGGGCTGTCAGGGCGAACCGCGTGATGTCGAGGTCGATATGACCTTCGCCTTTGACCATGGCGAAGTCACGCACACGGCGCAGCAGGGCATTGGCGATGCGCGGCGTTCCGCGTGAACGGAGGGCTATTTCCAACGCCGCATCGCTGTCGATCGAAACGTCGAGAATGCGGGCCGAGCGGTTTACGATACCTTTCAGAACCGAAGAATCGTAGTATTCCAAGTGGCATTGGATGCCGAACCGGGCCCGCAGCGGCGATGTCAGCAGGCCGCTGCGCGTCGTCGCGCCGATCAAAGTAAAGGGAGCCAGTTCGATCTGTATCGAACGTGCGGAAGGACCCTTGTCCAGTACGATGTCGATCTTGTAGTCTTCCATCGCGGAGTAAAGGTACTCCTCGACGAGAGGACTTAAACGGTGTATTTCGTCGATGAAAAGTACGTCGCCGGGGTTGAGGTTGGTCAGAAGTCCCGCCAGGTCGCCCGGTTTGTCGAGCACCGGCCCGGATGTGACTTTCAATTGTGCATGCATTTCATTGGCGATGATGTTCGCCAACGTGGTTTTACCCAGTCCCGGAGGACCGTGCAGCAGCACGTGGTCGAGCGAATCGCCTCGCATCAGAGCCGCCTGGATGAAAATCCGGAGGTTATCCACGATCTTCTCCTGCCCGGCGAAGTTGTCCAGTTCGCGGGGGCGGATCTGATTTTCGAACTCCAGGTCGCTTTCGATGTTCCGGATGTTTTTTTCGGTGCTCATAGTCCATTCTGTTTCGGGCAAAGATAATGCAGCGGGTGGAATTTGTTCCCCATTACCGCTGCTATAGTGAAAGGTGTATAGGCAATCGTGCGGGCTTGCACGCAAAGATTGCCGAACCGCCTCCTATCCTCTGCAAAGATACGAATAAGCCGCGTGCAAAAGCAAATTTATTTGCGTTTTGCCGAGGCGAAGTATCTAAGAAGAAGTCAAAGATAGTGAAAGGCGGACGTAATTATGAATGTTTGCTTTCAAAAATTTCCGGGAGCGTCCTGTCTTCTGCAAAGATGATGCGAGGAGAGGACAGGGCCGAATTTGTTTGAGTTCCTTTTTCCCCTCCCTGCGGAGCCATGGTACGTAAAAGTACGTTGTTTTCGCTGCGAGCGTCGTTTGGACAACCGTATCCTGTTCTTTTTAAGGATGGATCAATTCCGATAATTGCAAGGGTGTGTCGAGCAGATAGAATTACCGGTCGTGGGCCGATAATGCTTTTCTAATAATATAGGTGGGAACGATTTTAGATGAATTAGATTATTATATAACCGTAATTTATCATTATATTTGTCCAAAATTATTATATTAGTATGTCGTAATGGGGGTATGCAATAAAAAAGGCGCCTTGAAGAAGGCGCCTTGGAAGTGATCCCGACGGGATTCGAACCCATATCGTAAGAACCGGAATCTTAAATTCTATCCATTGAACTACGGGACCGGTGGCACAAAGGTATAAAAAAAATTGAATTATGCGACAAAAAATGGATAATTGGCAAAGAATCGACAGCGTTATTCGCTGGGCGAATATGACTATCAACTACTTTGCACTCTATATTGGATTGCCGCGGGGTGAAAACCTCTATCAGATAAAAAAGGGAAATAATGGTATTTCCCGGAACCTGGCCGACAAGATCGTGACCAAATTCCCGGAAGTCAGCCTGGCGTGGTTGCTTACCGGCGAGGGGCAGATGTTTGTGGACGAGAAATTATGCGGGGTGCAAATTCCGTTTTATCAGGTGGATGTCGAATCCCATATCACCCGTCTTGACGAGTTGGCCCCCGATCGGGAGATGGTGATTCCCCAACTGACCGGCTGCGACCTGGCTATGCTGTATAATGGAAAGGCTATGGGGTGTTCTATTCCGTCCGGATCGATCGTGTTCCTGAAAAAAATGACGCCCGAGGAGATTATTCCCGGACTCGAATACGTGATTGTCTGTCAAAAAATCATAACTTTGCGGATAGTTCGCACTTCGGAGCGGGATTCCGAATGGCGGTTGGTTGCTGCGGACCGGGAAAATATCGACGATATTTTCGTCAAGGCTTCCGATATCGAGCAGGTATATCAGGTCGTGGGCAAGTTGGAAATTAAAATCTAAAATCGAATTATGTTTTCAGGAATCGTGGAAAGAACGGTGACGCTCACCGATATCCGTATCGAACAACAAAATAAGACCTTCACTTTTCGTGCGGATTTTTGCGGGGAGTTGAAGATCGATCAGAGCATTGCCCACAACGGCGTATGCCTGACCGTGGTGGATATTACGGAGGATACCTACTCCGTAACGGCAATGAAAGAGACGCTGCTGCGCAGCAATCTGGGCCAGTTGCAGGTCGGCGATATCGTCAATGTGGAGCGTTCGATGCGGCCCGATGCGCTGCTCGACGGCCATATCGTCCAGGGCCATGTGGATCAGACGGCCGTTTGTACGGCCGTCGATGATGCCGAAGGCAGCTGGTATTTTACGTTCAAATACGAACCTGCGGGGGATAATTGTACGGTGGAGAAAGGGTCGATTACGGTCAACGGTGTCAGCCTGACGGTCTGCAATTCGCAGGAGGGACAGTTCCAGGTGGCGATCATTCCCTACACCTATGAACACACCAACTTCAACCGGATCAAACCCGGTACGTTGGTCAATCTGGAGTTCGACATTATCGGCAAGTACATTGCCCGGCTCATGAAAAATTACCTGAAATGATGCCTATCAAAACCAAGGAGTTCGCTTCGCTGCTGGTTGCGGCGGTGGCTGCGATCGTCGTCGCGGCGGCCATGTGGCTGCTCGAAGCGGTGTGGTGGCAGACCCTCTGCGTGGCTTGCGCCGTGTTTGTCGGTATGACGTTACTGACGTTGTTTATTATTCGCAAGTACGTGGCTTATAAGCTGAAGCCGATCTACTCGATCGTACTTTCGCGTAACGTGCATACGCAGGAGATTCTGGATGAGCTCAAGGACAAGCACGTCGAAAACATTTCCGAGGAGCTGACCGCCTGGGCGGATACCAACGACAAGGAGATCGCGCGGCTCAAGGAAACGGAATCGTTCCGCAAGCAGTATCTGGGTAATGTGGCCCATGAGTTGAAAACCCCGATTTTCAATATTCAGGGGTATATTTCGACATTGCTCGACGGCGGTCTGGAGGACGATCTGATCAACCGTAAATACCTCGAACGGGCCGAGAAGAGCATCGACCGTTTGATCGACATCGTCAATGATTTGGATACCATTTCCAAGCTCGAGAGCAATATGACGCGCCTGAAAATGGAGTCTTTCGACATCGCCGCCATGACGCGCGAGATTGCTGAACAGGCCGAAATCGAAGCCGACAAGAAGGGAATTAAGATTCAGGTAAGGGGGGCCGACAGCCTGCCTTCGCCTTTCTGGGTCTGTGCCGACAAGCATTTCGTCGGACAGGTGTTGGTCAATCTGATTATCAATTCGATCCGTTATGGCAAGGAGGGGGGTGTAACGCGGATCAAATTCCGAGATATGCTGGATAAGATCCTCGTCGAAGTCGAGGACAACGGCGTCGGTATCGCCAAGGAGGACGTGCCCCGTATTTTCGAGCGGTTTTACCGTACGGACAAGGGCCGTTCACGCGAGCAGGGCGGTACGGGGCTCGGACTGGCGATCGTCAAGCATATTATCGAAGCTCACGGCGAGCGAATCAACGTCCGCAGCGAGTTGGGAGTAGGAACGACCTTCTCGTTTACGCTCAAAAAGGCTCAAACAGGACATTCCCACTAATTTTGCATAACGTATGATCCTTCCAATAACCGTTGTCTGGGATTTCAATCCCGTCTTTTTTTCGATCGGATCGTTCGATATCCGTTATTACGGACTGATGTGGGTGCTGGCGATTCTCGGCGGCATGCTTTTCTTCGACCAGGTCTGTAAACGCGAAGGGCTGCCCCAGAAGGTTTCGGAGTCGATTTTCGTCTATGGCACGCTGGCCACGATCCTCGGTGCCCGTCTGGGACACTGTTTTTTTTATGAACCGGGGTATTTTCTTGCCCATCCCTGGGCTATCATTACGGATTTCCGCAACGGCGGCATGGCCAGTCACGGCGCTGCCGTCGGCCTGCTGATCGGTCTTTGGCTTTTTTCGCGCAAGAATAAACTTCCTTATATCTGGTCGCTCGATCGGATTATGGTACCGGTCGCTATCGGCGGCGCCATCGTCCGCTTGGGCAATCTGTTCAATTCGGAGATCGTGGGCGCCGTGACCGATGTTTCCTGGGGGTTCAAGTTCGTCCGGCTTTATCCGAATGTTCCCATCGACTCCATCCCCGTGCAACACCCGACCCAGCTTTACGAAGCGTTCTGCTACCTGGTGATTTTCGGAATCCTTTGCTGGCTCTATTACGGGCGCGACCTGGGACGACGTCGTCCGGGCGTGATGTTCGGCGTGGGGCTGATCGGGATTTTCCTGACTCGTTTTTTCATCGAGTTCATCAAGTTGGATCAGGAGGCTTTCGAGCAGGGTATGCTGTTGAATATGGGGCAGTTGTTGAGTATTCCGTTCATTCTGCTGGGGATTTATATGATTTACCGGGGCATGCACCGCTCTCCGGTAGATCCCGATACGGTGCGGGTGGTTCGACAGCAGACTGTCCGGCAGCAGGGCGGCAGTTCCAAACCTCGTAAACATCGTCGTATGAAATGATGCAGGACGAGGTAAATAAGATTGTTTTCAATGCGTTGGCCGACGGACGGGAAATATGGTTTCCCGGAGTCGGCTCGCTCGTTCCCGAATTTCGGAGTGCCTGGCGTGCATCGGCCCGGCAGTTGGAACGTCCGTCCCGGCGTATCGCCTTTCTCCTCTCCGAGCAGCGGGGCGTTTCCGTGATAGACTTGATTGCCCGGGCGGGGGCTTGCGATGTTGCTGCGGCCGAAGATATCTATTCCCGGTGGCTCGACAAAGCCCGGGTGGAGGACGGGATCTCCATTCCGGGGGTCGGGGAGCTCAATCACCGTTATTTCCGGCTCGATCCGCAGCTCGATGCCGTTCTCAATCCTCTCGGACACGATCCGCTGCCGCTGAAACGCCGATATTCCCGGCTACCCCTTTATCTGGGGATCGCCTTGCTTTGTACGGCGGCTGTCGGTTACGGAATCTGGCAGTACGGAGAGTGGATGCGGTTGCCGTTCATGGGCGATTCTGAAAAGCAGGAGGTCCTTCCCGTTGCCGAAGTCGTTTCATCCGTCCCGGTAAGAACCGGGAGCGAAACTCCCGAAGCCGCCGGAGGTGATGCCGAATCCGGTGCGATAGGCTCCGAGCCGGTTGCTGAGAGCCGTCCCGTCGAAACGTCGCAGGATGATGAGGCGGCTGGCGTCGGAACCCCTTCCGAGGGTGCGACGGGTGCGGACAATGCCGATCTTGACACCGACCACGAAGCGCCGGTTCCCGAGGTCGCCTGGATGATTCCCGGCAGGACGTATGTGGTCTGGGGCGTTTACAGTACCGAAGAGAATGCCCGGCGAGCCGTTGCCGAAGTCCGAGACCGCCTGTCGGACACGAACTTCCGGATTTACTTTTTCGGGAAAAAGTGGATGGTTTCCGTTTTCGAAAGCGATTCTGCTGCGGAGTGTCGTGACTTTATGAGAAATGCGGGGGCCGGTCTGAAGGAAGTGTGGCCCTATACGAAAAAACGATGACTTTTGCACTGATCCTGCGGCGTGCGATCGACTGGTTTTATCGACGCCCTTTTTCTCGTGTTATATCCGAAACGGTTTTCCGTTACGGGGCCTGCGGTGCGATCACGCTGTCCGTGGATGCGGTCAGCTATGCCCTGATCTATCATTTTCTGGTTGCGGGCCGTTATTTCGACCTGGGATTCGTGGTTATGTCGCCGCATATCGCCTCTTTGGTGCTGGTTTTTCCCATTACGTTCTTCACCGGTTTCTGGCTGAACCGTTATGTCGCCTTCCGCACGTTGCCTGTTGCGGCGGGCAAACAGTTGGGGCGCTATCTATTGACAGTCGTAGGATCTATTTTGCTCAATTACGCCTGTATGAAATTTTTGGTCGAGGTGTGCGGTCTGTGGCCGACCCCTTCCAAGTGTATCACATCGCTCGCCGTAGCTCTTTACAGCTACCTGGCGGCCCGTTATTATACGTTCAAGGGAATTTCTCCGGTAAAATAGAAGGGATCTGTACTCGATGATTATAGGGGTTTGCTCCTTGAATCCTGGCTCGGAGCGGTCGTTGCTCGCAGCTTTCCGGTGTTTGCAGTCCGGATTTTTCCGGAAATACTTTTGTGCTGTTCGTGAATCAGGCGTGGGGGTAATTCGGTGCAGATGGCATGGATTGGGGATGATTACGAAGTAAACAAGCGAAGCGGGTTTTCAAATCCGCTTCGCTTGTTTCGATTCCGCCCCTTATTTGCAGAGTTCGAGGATGCGGCGGGTCACGTCGCCCGTGATGTTGCCCGCTTCGCCCAGCCGGGTGCCGCGCTCGTTGAAGCGACGGACGATCTCGTCGATCGTATCTTGCCCGATCTGCAATTCGTGCAGGCGGGTAGCCAGCCCCAGCGAGCAGAAGAACTCTTCGGTGGCGCGGATCGTCCGGTCGATGCGCTCGTCCTCCGAGCCTTCGCGGATGCCGAATACCCGCTCGCCGTATTGCAGGATTTTTCCTTTCTTCTGTTCCCGCATTATGCTCATCAGGGCCGGGAGTACGACCACGAGAGTTTGTCCGTGCGTAACTCCGTGCAGGGCCGTCAGTTCGTGTCCGATCATGTGGGTCGCCCAGTCCTGCGGTACGCCCATCGCAATGAAGCCGTTCAGTCCCATCGTCGCGCAGAGCATGAAGTTGGCCATTTGGTCGTAATCGTGCTGATTCGCACGGATCTTGGGTGCGATTTCGATCAGCGTTTGCAGAATGCCTTCCGCCCAGCGGTCCATCAGCGGCGAAACGCCCGTGACGGTCAGGTATTGCTCCATGACGTGTACGAAAGTGTCTGCGATACCGCAGGCCACCTGGAAAGGCGGCAGCGAGAAGGTGGCTTCGGGATCGAGGATCGAAAATTTCGGGAACGAGTGGTGGAACGCGAACTTCTCCTGCGTGGCGAGGTTGGAGATCACCGCCCCGGCGTTCATTTCGGAGCCGGTGGCCGGCAGGGTCATCACGTCGCCGAACGGAACGACTTCGCCGATTTTGTCTTCATCGAGCACCAGCTCCCAGGCATCGCCGTCGTAGGGAATGCCCGCAGCGATGAGTTTGGTACCGTCGAGTACCGAGCCGCCGCCCACCGAAAGCAGAAAATCGACCTTTTCGGCTTTGCCCTGGGCAATGGCTTTGCGCAGGGTTTCGATTTTGGGATTGGGCTCGATGCCCCAGAACTCTACGAAGTCGCGGCCTTTGAGCGCTGCGACCACCTGGTCGTACACGCCGTTTTTCTTGACGGAGCCGCCGCCGAAAGTAACCATGATCTTCTTGTCGGCCGGAATCTCTTTCGCCAGCTTGGCGATGGAGCCTTTGCCGAAGATCAGCTTGACCGGATTTTGGAAAGTGAAGTTGTTCATACGTTTCTCGTTTATTCTGTTTGTTTTCCCGACGAATTGCCGCAAGGTTCTTTTCGTCGGGTTGAAAGCATTGTTTCAAGCTTCATATTTTATGCCGCATTTTCGCGCTACCGTTTGTACCCGGACTCTTTCAGCTTTTGCAGTTCGTACATGCGGTCGCGGAATTTCGCAGCGGCCAGGAAGTCCAGCGACTTGGCCGCACGCTCCATCTCTTCCCGGGCCCGGGCGATCTGCGTGTCGATGCTCTCGGTCGAGTAGGCCGACGTAACGTCTGCGGCCAGCCTCTGCCGGTTGTCGGGCAGGGGGTAGATAATTCCATCCGTGACGGGTGTCTGAACCGCATTTGCCAGCAGGGTGCTCTGTCCCGAGCCGCTTTTCTGCGCCTGTCGGGGGAGCATTTCGTGCTCCATGTTGTAGCGCATCTGTTTTTCGCGGCGGCGGTTGCTCTGTTCGATGGCGTAGCGCATCGAGTCGGTGCAGTGGTCGGCATAGAGGATGACGTTCCCGTTCGAATGCCGCGCCGCACGGCCCGCGATCTGGGTGATCGAACGCACGTTGCGCAGGAATCCCTCCTTGTCGGCATCGAGGATCGCCACGAGGGCCACTTCCGGCAGGTCGAGTCCTTCGCGCAGCAGATTGACGCCGATCAGCACGTCGAACATGCCGGCCCGCAGGTCTTCGAGGATCTGCACCCGTTCCAGCGTGTCGATGTCCGAATGGATGTAGCGGTTGCGGACGCCCACGCGGTCGAAGTATTTGGACAACTCTTCGGCCATGCGTTTGGTGATGGTCGTGACGAGTATTTTGTCGTCGTTGCGTACCCGCTTGTCGATCTCCTCCAACAGGTCGTCGATCTGGTTGTCCGTGATCCGCACTTCGAGCGGAGGATCGACCAGTCCTGTCGGCCGGATCAACTGCTCGACGATCACCCCTTCGCTCTTCATCAGTTCGTAGTCGGCCGGTGTGGCGCTCACGTAGATCGTGGTGCCTACCAGTTGCTCGAACTCCTCGAAGCGGAGCGGCCGGTTGTCTTTGGCTGCGGGAAGACGGAACCCGTACTCCACGAGGTTCTCCTTGCGGGCGCGGTCGCCGCCGAACATGGCGTGCACCTGGGGGAGCGTGACGTGGCTCTCGTCGATCACCATCAGGTAATCCTGCGGAAAATAGTCCAGCAGGCAGAACGGTCGCGTTCCTTCGGCGCGTCCGTCGAAATAGCGGGAGTAGTTTTCGATGCCGGGACAGTAACCCAACTCCTTGATCATCTCCAGGTCGTACTCCACCCGCTGCTTGATCCGCTGCGCTTCGGCCGGACGTCCCGCTTGCTCGAAGAAGGCGATTTGCTTGCCCAGGTCGAGGTAGATCTGCTGCACGGCCGTGTGTATGCGCTCCTTGGTCGTGACAAACAGGCTCACTGGGTAAAGGGTGAGTGCGTCGAGCGTTTGGATCCGCTGGCCGGTTACGGGGTCGATGCTCTGGATGCTCTCGACTTCGTTGTCGAAAAAGGTGACGCGGAAACACTGGTTGCCGAATTCGCCGAAAGCCGCCATGATGTCGATCGTGTCGCCCGTCACGCGGAATGTCGCGGGGGTCAGTTCCCGTTCGGTCCGGGTATAGAGCGCTTCGACCAGTTTGTAGAGGAACTGCTTGTAGTTGAGGATTTCGCCGACTTCGATATGAATGGCCATCGAGTGGAAATCGCTCGGATTGCCGCAGCCGTACAGACACGATACGCTGGAAACGACGATGACGTCCCGCCGCCCCGAGAGCAGGGTGGCGGTCGTACTCAAACGCATCTTTTCGATTTCGTCGTTGATCGAAAGGTCCTTTTCGATATAGGTATCCGTCGAAGGTAGGTAGGCTTCGGGCTGATAATAGTCGTAGTAGGAAACGAAGTATTCGACCGCATTTTCCGGGAAAAAGTTCTTGAACTCCCCGTAGAGCTGTGCCGCGAGGGTCTTGTTGTGACTCAATACGAGGGTCGGCCGGTTGAGCTGGCTGATGACGTTGGCCACCGTGAAAGTTTTGCCCGAACCGGTCACGCCCAGCAGCGTATTGTGCTTCGAGCCGTGCCGGATCGAGGCCAATAGCTGTGCGATCGCTTCGGGCTGATCGCCCGTCGGGGCATAGTCGGATACCAATTTGAAGTCCATAAGGCAAAGATAACGATAATTGAAAATTAACGTTCAAAAACAGAATATATTTTGCCTCTGTTTTTTCAGGAGTGTAATAGAATATGTTTTATGTAAAACATGTATTTTTGTATAAATTCAGTTTTGCGAACAATCTTTCCTGCGGCGGAAAAAATATACGACATGAAAAAAATAATTATTTTGATCGTTTGTGTTTTGTCGGCTTGTTTTGCCGCTGCACAAGAGCCTGTTCCGGTACTCACTTTAGGTACCTTTCATTTCGATTTTCCCAATCTGGATCAGGTGCAATATGCCGAAAGCGAGCAAATAGATGTCCTGAACCCGGTTTACCAGAATGAGATCGAAACATTGGTCGGTTTGTTGGAGAAGTTTGCCCCAACGATTATCGTTATCGAACGGCCGGTTAAAATGCAGTTCGAGACGGACTCTCTGTTCCGTCGATATTTGGCGGACTGTTATGATTTGCAGCGAGGAGAAGACGAGCAGATCGGATTCCGGCTGGCAAAACGGCTGGGGATAGACCGGATTTACTGTGTAGATGAATGGGGAAAGCACTATGACGAAATCGATGAGTTATTACGCGATGAAAACAGTAAGGAGTATATCCGTTTCGAAACCAGTTTTTACGACCATCCGGATTCTATTAAAAGGTTTGTGCCCGAAGCTGTTTTCAAGGAGCAGGGAATTATTGCCGAACTTATCGAACTGAACGACCCGGAGCATATTCGGCGTAGTCTGGGTAATTACTTGATCGGTCATTTCAAATATGAATTCTTCTCGAACGATTATATCGGTGTAGATTTTGAAACGGGAAGGTGGTTTAACCGGAATTTGCGGATATTCCGGAATATTCAACGGATCGAAACGGGGCCGTCCGACAGGATCCTCGTTATTTTCGGAGCGGGGCATCTGAATTTACTGAACTATCTATTCGAATGTTCTCCTGAGTATCGCCTCGAAGAGGCGAATAAGTACTTGATGTAATCCGTAATAATTGAATTATTCGTACCTTTGCAAAGATGATCGACCGGGAAACAATAGATAGGATTTACGCCGCTGCGAATATCGTGGATATTATCGGCGAATACGTGACGCTCAAACGAAAGGGTGTCAATTACCAGGCGTGCTGTCCGTTCCACAACGAGAAGACCCCGTCGTTCGTCGTATCGCCTTCGAAGGGGGTTTACAAGTGTTTCGGTTGCGGCAAGGGCGGCAATGCCGTCACGTTCCTGATGGAGCACGAGAATATGACTTATCCCGAGGCGTTGAAAGCCGTGGCCAAGCGTTACGGTATCGAAGTGCGGGAGAAGGAGATGACGCCCGAGGAGGTCGCCCGCAACGACAACCGCGAGAGTATGTTCGTCGTGAACAGTTGGGCGGCGGAGTATTTTTCGAATTACCTGCTCCATGAAACCGAAGGGATGAGTGTCGGCATGACCTATTTCCGGCAGAAGAGGGGATTTTCCGATGCGACGATCAAGAAGTTCGGGCTCGGATTCTGTCCCGCCAGGGGCGACCGGATGAGCCGGGCGGCTTTGGCTGCCGGTTATAAGGAGGAGTTTCTGGTTTCGACCGGACTTTCGATCAAGCGGGACGACGGTACGCTTTTCGACCGTTTTCGGGAGCGGGTGATGTTTCCCGTACACAATATTTCGGGCCGCGTGGTGGCTTTCGGCGGCCGTACGCTGCGCACCGACAAGTCGGTTGCGAAGTACCAAAATTCGCCCGAAAGCGAGATTTACAGCAAGAAACGCGAGCTGTACGGCCTGTTTTTCGCCAAGAAAGCGATCCAGCAGTACGATTTCGCGATCATGGTCGAGGGATATACTGACGTGATTTCGATGCACCAGGCGGGGGTAGAGAATGTGGTGGCTTCGTCCGGTACATCCCTTACGACCGAACAGATTCGTCTGCTCGGACGTTTTACCAGGAATATCACGGTGATCTACGACGGTGATTCGGCGGGTATTCACGCTTCGCTGCGGGGAATCGACATGATTCTGCGCGAGGGGATGAATGTCCGTGTGGTGCTGCTTCCGCCGGAAGACGATCCCGATTCATTCGCCCGGACTCATACGGCTGCGGAGGTGCAGGAGTACATCCGAGCCAACGAGGAGGATTTCCTGACGTTCAAGGCCAAGCTACTGTTGAAGGATGCTGCCGGCGATCCGATCAAGAAGGCGGCATTGATTAACGACATGGTGCAATCCATTGTGCAGATTCCCGACCCGATCCAGCGCTCGGTCTATATCAAGGAGTGCGCACGGATCATGGACATCGACGAGAACCTGCTGATTGCCGAAGTGGGGCGCAAGCGTATGGCTTCCACGGGCGACCGTGAAGCCGAGGAGTTCGTGCGGCGTCAGAGCGCCCGTTTTCGTGCCGAGCAGACTGCGCAGCGCCCTGAAACGGTTTTTGCAGGACAGGTGACCGGGGGCAGCAGTGCCGAAGCGCTCGAACGGGAGCTGACGCGTTATCTGCTCAAGTACGGTCATTGTTCGTTCGATTTCAAGGAGGGCCGGAATGTCGTTCAATATAATGTCGCCGAGGTAATTTTCGGGGAGTTGGACGCCGACGGTTTGGAGTTCCAGAACCGGGTCTTCAATGAGATTCTGCGGGTTTACCGCGAACAGTGGTGCGCTTTGGGATTGGGGGTCGAGGTGCCGATCCACCACTTTATCAATCACTCCGATCCGGAGGTGTGTAACGTGTCGGTGGATATCCTTACTTCGGAGGATCATTACGTTCCGAGCGAATTGTGGCGGCGCAAGGAGGTCCATGTCGAGAGCGATGCCGAGATGCTGGCTGTCGGAGTGCCGAAGGCCGTGACACTCTACAAGTCGAAGGTGATCGAGCGGATGTCGCGGGAGCTTCGTGAAAAACTTCAGGACGAGAATCTTACGGACGACGAGATGCAGGACATTATGCAGCGGCTGTCGAACCTGAACAGGGGAAAGGTTTCGATTGCCCGGAAATTGCATCGGTTGATTCTGTAAAAAAGAGGGGTCCGGGCGTACACGTATCGCTACGCATACCGTGTGCAAACAGAAAATAAACAGAAAGATGTGTAAAACATATCAAAGATAGTCAAAGGCGAGAGCAGTCATGCGCGTTTGCACGCAAAGATTGCCGAGCCGCATCCTATCTTCTACAAAGATAAAAGAATTAGTTATCTTTCCCGGACACCCTCTGCGGTTGATTAATCAAATATGGTGCCGGATCGTCGGTTCCCGAACAGAGGTATCCGGCGGAAAAAGAGAGAAATTGGATATGGCCGATTATAAGAATATCAACATACGGAACAAACGCGCGACCTTCGATTACGAAATTATCGAGGAGTGGATCGCGGGCATCGTGCTCGTGGGTACGGAGATCAAGTCCGTACGGCTGGGCAAGGCGTCGATCACGGACAGCTACTGTTATTTCGACAAGGGAGAACTCTGGATTCGGGGCGTGAATATCGCCGAGTACGGTTGGGGAACCTGCAACAATCATGTTCCCCGCCGCGACCGCAAACTGCTGCTCAACCGCAAGGAGTTGAACAAGATTCAGCGGGCATTGCAGGACAGGGGATTGACCGTGGTGGGCTTGCGGCTCTTTCTCAACGAGCGGGGGCTGGCCAAGGTCGTCGTCGGTCTGGCCCGGGGGCGCAAGGCCTACGATAAGCGCGAGTACCTCAAGGAGAACGACGCCAAGCGCGAGATGGACAAGGCAATGAAGAAATATCGGGCGTAACCTCGGAGAGCATTCCGAGCCGATCGTCCTGCCACTGCCTGCTGTCGGGTGTAATCGGATCGTACGGCTGTTCGAAACGCTTTGCAGGGAGCGGTTTCCCTGCGGCGGCTTTTCGGATCGGAGAGACGGTTCGCATCCCGAGGAGCGGGCTTCGGCGATCATTCCGATTCCCGTTCGGTTCGGGGGCGACAATGTCGGTGCGAAGGTCTGCCGGAGGTGTTTGGATTGAAAAACGAAAGAAAAAAGATATGTCACTTATTCTATGTATCGAAACCGGCACGGACATCTGTTCGGTCGGTTTGGCCCGGGACGGGGAGTTGATCTCGCTCCGGGAGAGCGACCAGGGGCGCGACCACGCCCGCCAGGTCGGAGTTTTCGTCGATGAATTGCTGTCGCAGACCGGGATCGCTCCCGAAGAGCTGGATGCCGTCGCTGTCGGCAAGGGGCCCGGCTCCTATACGGGGCTGCGTATCGGTGTTTCGTTCGCCAAGGGACTGTGCTACGGGTTACGGATCCCGCTGGTGGCGATCGGTTCTCTGGATGCCCTGACCGAAGTTGCGAAAGAGGATTACGAAGCGGGGATTCTCTCGGTCGATCGCTGGGAGGAGGCGCGCCTCTGCCCGATGGTGGACGCCCGCCGCATGGAGGTTTATACCCGGGTATTCGATGCTGCGGGAACTCCTCTTTCGGACGTATCCGCCGAGGTCGTTACGGCGGAGAGTTTCGCGGCATGGCGAGGAGACGGACGTCCTTTCGTGATTTTCGGAAACGGTGCGGCCAAATGTGCCGGATTATTGCCCGATGCGACGCTGATCCAGGTGGCGCCTTCTGCCCGGGGGCTTGCGCGGCTGGCACAGGAGGCGCTCGATGCGGGCCGCACGGAGGATATCGCGTACTTCGAGCCTTTCTACCTGAAGGATTTCGTCGTCACCCGGTCGAAAAAGAAACTATTTTAAGCGGATTCTTTTTTGAAAATAAAAAGACGGACAATCGAAATTATCCGTCTTTTCTATGTCAGCCTGCCCTGTAACTCCTCAGCTCCTTGTTGAGGAGTTTTTCTTTACCCCCGACCAGCCGGTCGAGCAGCGCATGGAAGCGGGGGGAATGGTCGTGATGGACGGTGTGGCAGAGTTCGTGGAGGATGACGAAATCCCGCAGATGTTCGGGCAGCGTCATCAGGTACAGGCTCAGCGACAGGTCGTTGAGCCCGTTGCAGGAGCCCCATTTGGAGCGGGTGGCCCGGATCGTCACCGAACGGTATTGCAGACCGGTTCGCATTGCGAGTTCCGCTACGCGGGAGGGTAGTACAGCCATCGCTTCGCGCCGCAACTGTTCCCGCCGGCGGAGTTCTTCTTCGGGCGAAAGGGTGGGACGAGGAGGTTGCTGGGCGAGCCGTTCGGCTATTCGATCCCTGGCTGTCTGAATCCATTCGATGCGGCTTTCCAGAAATTCCAAAGCCCGGGCGGTCGAGACGCCGTAAGGGTAGGAGAGCCGGACGGGGCCGGAAGGCCTTACGCAGAGTGAGATCCGCCGTGCCCGTCGGCTTTGCGAGAGGGTCACCTCTCCGACTATCGGATGGACGATCGTCTTTTGCCTGCGGGCGGGTTTTCTGGTCGTGGGCTTCGATTTTGGATTCCGGGTTGCCGGATGATCCGGCTCGGAGCGGAACAGGTCGAATAAGTCGCGCAGCAGGGACATCGTGTCGAGAAGTTGGAGGCAGGATTAACCGATTCGCTGACGTACGATTTCGAACAGCAGCACGGCGGCAGCGGCCGAAACATTGAGCGACTCGATCTTGCCGATCATCGGGATCGCCAGCTGTTCGTCGCAGAGTTTCAGCACCTCTTTCGAAATGCCGGTATCCTCGGCACCCATGACGAGTGCCGTAGGTTTGCGGAAATCCGCGTCGTAGAGCAGCTTGCGGCTTTTTTCCGTAGCACCTACCACCTGGTAGCCTTCCGCCTGGAGCGCTTTGAGCGTGTTGCGGATCGAACCGACGCGGCAGACGGGAATGGCGGTCAGTGCACCCGCCGACGAACGAATCGCCTCCGAATTGACGGGAGCGGCATTCTTCAGCGGTACGATCAGTCCGTGCGCTCCGGCACATTCGGCCGAGCGGGCGATGGCTCCGAAATTACGCACGTCCGTCACGCCGTCGAAGAGAACGATCAGCGGCGTCTCGTCTTCGGGCACCCGTTCCAGAATGTCGTTCAGTTCGACGTAGCCGATGGGGGAGATCTGGGCGACGACGCCTTGGTGGTTGCCGCGCGTGAGGCGGTTGAGCTTCTCGACGGGCACCTCCTGTGTGCGGATGCGATGCCGCAGGCAGAGGTCGCGCAGTTCGGTCATCAGCTGCCCTTCGGCGCCTTTGCGGATGTAGAGTTTTTCGATCTGTTTGCCCGCTTCGATCGCTTCGACTACGGGGCGGATGCCGAATACAAGGTTTTCCGTCATGGTATTGGTTGGTTCGTTAGTTGATTTTTTTGTCTTTTTGCCGTGCGGCTTTTCGGATCGGGCCCGGAATCATGCTTTTCGGTGTTCTTTATCCGGACAGTCGAATCGGATGTCGCCAAAAGTTTTATTCTATTTTTCGAACGATTCTGCGGGTGTGTGCGGTGATTCGCCGGGCCTCCTTTTCGGAAAGTTTGCCGTTCATTTTCCGGGTGCCGGGGATTTCGCAGGTCCGGACTTTCATCCCTCCCGTACCCAATATTTCACGGACCGAACGGACGGCGCCCCGGCTCTGCCGGGCAAGGATGTTGAAAGGCCAGGGCGTCGTACAGGCAGCGATAACGAGTGCACGTTTGCCTTTTTGCCGGGGCTGCGGAAGGCCGAGAGCCGATTCGCCCATAAAAACCGGAACGAGCCGTTCGAAGAGCATCTTCAGCCGGGCCGACATACCGCCCCAGTAGGTCGGAGTCCCCACCACGAGCAGATCGGTCTGTCGGATCTGTTCGCCGACGGCATGGGCCGCATCGCGGGGCAGCGGACAAATGTTCGTCGTGCGGCATTGCATACAGCCCGTGCAGGGGTGGAACTCCGTTTGGTAGGCGTCGATCCATTCGATGTCGGCTCCTGCCTGCCGCAAGGTGTCGGCGGCGGTGCGGAGCGCCTGGACGACAACTCCCTGCGGACGGGGCGATCCGTTGATGATAAGTGCTTTCATTACGCTATTTGCGATAGGTGGCGTCGATTTCTCCTTCGGGCCAAACAAAATCCCGGCCGGTTTTTTCTTCCAGCATGTAAGTCGCTTCGCCTTTGTCTCCGTTCTCAAGATCCTCTACTACGATCTGAAAATGTTGTACAGCCTCTCCTCGTTTTGGCCGTTCGACAAAAAGCAAGTAAGCGTTCGACCACGTGTCGTCTGAAAAATACTCCTTGACTTCCTGTGCCATTTTGATTTTTACAGGAGTTCCGTTGATCGAAACTTCGATTCTTGCCTTGTCGATCGCCGGTGCAAGAGCTGCGAATCCCGCCGGATTGCCTGCTTGCGTCCATGACTGACTGCGTGTGAGGCTCATCGGACGGAAATAGACCGTATAGCCCGATGCTGCGCCCTGTATCTGGAAGGCATTAACTCCGTAAACCTCCATACGGTGATAGCGGATGTCGATAGTCGTATCTCGGTCGGCCAGAAAGTTCCATGCCCAATATTCCAGCCGCTGGTCGGCTTCCGGAAGAATTGACCCTGCATTGGGGTATTCGTCCATATTGATTGCTCCCGCATCGTAATAGCGGCCTTTTGGAATGCGGGCGCAATAATATCCCGTCGAATCGGTGAGCGTGAAGTAATTCCCGTTGAAAGCCGGATTCTGCCAGTTGACATTGACGTTTTTGAGCGGGCGGCCTTCGTAGTCGGTGACATGGCCGTTGATGACAACGTATTCCGTCTCCTTTTCGGTCGAAATATTCCCGCCGCAGGCAGTCAGTAACGCGGTTACGCAAATCACTAAATATTTCATTGGTCGTTTATTTGTTTTCTGTTCCTTTTCCCCTTTCTTCGCTGAATTACTCTCCTTCGGTGATTTCCAGTTCGTACGACGCCTTCTCCCATTCGTGCATCTGGTGGTCGTATTCGGCTTTCAACTCGTTGTAAGCCTTGTAGTCGGCTTCGTTGTATTGGGTCGCTTCGGCGAATTTACGGTCGTAATCCGCGATCTTCTTCTCCAGATCGGCCAGCGATGCTTCGATCGTTTCGACCGCCTTGCGGAGCTTGCGCAGGAGTTTTTCCTGCTCTTTTTTCTGTTCGTAGGTCAGTTTGCCCGAAGAGCTGGCTTTCGGCGCCGCATCTTTCGCGGGAGCGTCCTTACGCTCCACCTCCTGCAAGGATTCCAGCTTGCGTTTTTCGAGGAAGTAGTAGATGCCGCCCAGGTATTCGCGTACGCCGCCGTTCCGGAACTCATAGACTTTGGAAACCATGCCGTCGAGAAACTCGCGGTCGTGGGAGACGACGATCACCGTACCGTCGTATTTCATGATGGCGTTCTTGAGAATATCCTTCGAGCGCATGTCCATGTGGTTGGTCGGCTCGTCGAGGATCAGCAGGTTGTAAGGCTCCAGCATCAGACGGGCCATCGCCAGTCGTGCGCGTTCGCCGCCGGAGAGTACCTTGACCTTCTTGTCGATGTCTTCGCCCCGGAACAGGAAGGCGCCGAGAATGTCCCGCAGACGTGTGCGCACGTCGCCGACGGCTACGCGGTCGAGCGTGTCGTAAACCGTGAAATCGCCGTTCATCAGGTCTTCCTGATTCTGGGCGTAATAGCCGATGTTTACGTTGGCTCCCACGCGGATCGAGCCTTCGGTGGGCGTGAGTTGTCCCACGATCATCCGGGCCAGCGTGGTCTTGCCTTCTCCGTTGCGGCCTACCAGGGCGATCTTGTCGCCCCGTTCGATGGTGAAGTTCGCGCCGCTGAAGACATGTTTGGAGCCGAACGACATCCCGGCCTCCTTGATCTCTGCGACGATCTGTCCCGAACGCGGGGCGGGCGGGAACTTGATGTTGAGCGTGGCGAGATCCTCCTCCTCGACTTCGATACGCTCCAGACGGTCGAGTTGTTTGATGCGCGACTGCACCTGGTTCGATTTGGTAGGCTTGTAGCGGAATTTCTCGATGAACTCCTCGGTCTTTTCGATCATCCGCTGCTGGTTTTCGTAAGCGGCCATCTGCTGCGCCCGCCGTTCGGCACGCAGCACGACGTATCGGGAGTAGGGGACTTTGTAGTCGTAGGCTTTGCCCAGCGAGATTTCCACCGTGCGGGTGGTCACGTTATCCAGAAAGGCGCGGTCGTGCGAGATGAGCAGCACCGCGCCGTTGTAGTTTTTCAGGTAATCCTCGAGCCACTGGATCGACTCGATGTCCAGGTGGTTGGTCGGCTCGTCCAGCAGGAAAATCGAGGGCCGGCGCAGCAGCAGTTTCGCCAGCTCGATGCGCATGCGCCAGCCGCCCGAAAATTCGCTCGTGGCACGCTGGAAGTCGCTGCGCTTGAATCCCAGGCCGAGCAGCGTCTTCTCGATGTCCGCTTCGCGGGTATCGCCGCCCAGGATGTGATAATGGTCGGTCGCTTCGTTCAGCCGGTGGAGCAGCGATTCGTAGTCGGACGATTCGTAGTCGGTGCGCTCGGCGATTTCGCGGGTGAGGCGGGCGATTTCGGCTTCGAGCTTCAGCACTTCGTCGAAGGCTTTGGCCGTCTCTTCGACGAGTGTCGTAGTGTCCGCTACGCGCATCTGCTGCGGGAGGTAGCCGATCGTGCATTCGCCGTTGTAGGAGATCGAACCCGAGGTGGGCTGCTGTTCACCCACGATCAGACGCAGCAGAGTCGTTTTGCCTGCACCGTTCTTACCGACCAGGCCGATGCGGTCCTTGGGGTTGATGAGCAGGGATATGTTGTCGAAAAGCGTCCAGCCGCCATAGCTGACGGTGAGGTTGTCTAAAGAGATCATGGTTTCGTTTTCTGCGATTTTCCGTGCGTGCGGAACGCCCGGCTTGCCGGAAGTAGGTGCTTGGGTGAAAGGAGTCGGAGGTTAGCTCTGCAACATTCTCTCGATCTCCGCCTGCGGGTCCGGGGCGCCGAAGACGGCGCTGCCGGCGACCAGGGCGTCGGCTCCGGCGTCGAAGAGCAGGCGCGAGTTATGGGCAGAGATGCCGCCATCGACTTCGATCACTGCGGTAGATTCCGTTTCGTCGATCATGGCACGCAGTTCCCGGATCTTCTCCAGCGAGTCGGGCATGAAAGACTGTCCGCCGAAACCCGGCTCGACGCTCATGACGAGCACCAGGTCGATCAGGGGTACGATGTCGCGCAGCACCTCGACCGACGTGGCGGGCTTGATCGAAACGCCCGCTTTGGCGCCAGCGCGGTGGATCAGGTCGATGCACCCTTTGGGGTCGAGCGTGGCCTCGTAGTGGAAGGTGACGATTCCGGCGCCCGCCTCGACGAAGCGGGTGACGTATTTTTCGGGTTCGACGATCATCAGATGCACGTCCAGCAGTTTGGACGTGGCCTTGCGGATGGCCTTCATCACCGGGAATCCGAACGAGATGTTGGGGACGAATACGCCGTCCATGACGTCGATATGCACCCATTCGGCGGCGCTTCGGTCGATCATCTGCGTATCGCGCTCCAGGTGGCCGAAATCGGCCGACAGCATCGAGGGGGATATGATTCGTTGCATGGTTTCGATTTATTTTGACACAAAAGTACGAAATCCGGGAGTTAATGGCAATAATTTGGCTTTTATTTTCAACAGGGACCGAATGCGTCGGATTCCGGGCGGTATCTTTTGTTCGGTCGTAGCTTCCTTTTGAAAATTTAATTCTGCCGGACGCCGTTCATAGGGATTATTTTCCTATTTTTGTAGCACGATGGAATACGTTCGGCGGTCTTGGGGGAGGACACTACTGCTTCGGCTTTCGGCGGTCGGGAGATTGTATTGCCGTATTTCCTTGCAGATCCGTATAAGCACGTTCATTTTTCTTTTTCACCGTCTGTCATGAATACCGGAATCGTTGTCGTTTTATTGTCGCTCGGCGTCGTTTGCGTCGTGCTGGGCTTGCTTTTGCTCTCCCTGCGTCGGGATAACGCCCGTTTGTCGGACGAACGGGCCGCTGCGGATGAAGCTCGCCGTCTGGCCGAGGAGTCGCGCCGGGTGTCCGAAGAGAAATCCGCTGCCGCCGAAATCGAAATCCGCACCCTGGTCGAGCGGAGTACGCTGGCGCAGGCCCGTCTGGAGGCGGCCGAACAGCGAATGGCCGAGGCACGTGCCGAACGCGAAAAGATGGAGGAAACTTTCCGGACCCAGTTCAAGAACCTCGCCAATGACATTCTGGGAGAACAGTCGCGCACTTTCAAGGAGACCAACCGCGAAGCGCTCGACGTGTTGTTGAAACCTTTCCGGGACAACATCGTGGAGTTCCGCGAGCGGGTCGAGAAGATCTACTCTTCCGAGAACGAACAGCGGGGGGCGTTGCGCAACGAGCTCGAACGGCTGATGGAACTCAATCGCCGCATCACCACCGAAACGACCAACCTGACCAACGCGCTCAAGGGCAATTCCAAAGTGCAGGGCGACTGGGGGGAGATGATTCTCGAAACGATCCTCGACAATTCGAACCTGATCCGGGGCGTGCATTACGATACGCAGCTCAATATCAAGGACGAGGCAGGAAATAACCTGCGGCCCGACGTGGTGCTTTATCTGCCCGAAGGCAAGCGGATCGTCATCGACTCGAAGGTGTCGCTCACGGCGTTCGTCGGATATGTCGGGGCCGAGGACGAGGCGACCCGGCGCCAGTATCTTGCGTCGCACGTCGCGTCGGTGCGGCAACACGTTGTCGAACTGGGCCGTAAGGAGTATCAGCGGCTGCTCGATTCGCCCGATTTCGTCATTATGTTCATTCCCAACGAACCGGCGTTTCTGGCGGTGCTGCAAAACGACAGCTCCATCTGGGCCGATGCCTACGACAAGAAAGTCATCATCTCTTCGCCGACCAATCTTTTCGCCCTGCTGAAGCTGGTGGACGATCTTTGGAAGCGGAACGCACAGAACAAGAATACGGCCGACATCGTTACTTACGGTACGAAACTCTACGAGCAGTTGGTGGCTTTTACCGCTTCGCTCGAAGGGGTGGGACAGTCGCTCGACGCCGCCCGGGACAAGTACAACGATGCCTACAAGCGGCTTTGCACCGGTAACGACAACATCGTCCGCTGCGGGGAGCGGCTTCGCAAACTGGGAATTCCGACCAAGAAACAACAGTCTGCCAGGACTTTGCAGGCGGCCGATTTACCGGACGAAGAGTAGCTTCGGCAGGGTCGGGATTGCCCCGGCACGACAGCGGTGCGTAACCGGTGAGAGGGGGGCTTGAAAAAGCCGGATGTCGGGAGGAGGAGATGCGAGTTTCCTCCCGAGATACGATAAAAAAAATCTACCGGGATGCTCCGTCGCCGATCACTTATCGGGCAGGAAAATTCCGGCAGATTTGTATTTCAAATTGTCTAAAGCAGCTTTTGGAGCAATACTTCGTCCTTATACCCTTCGGGGGTGCGGATCCACTCCTTTTTAACCCCGACCCGGCGGAATCCGGCTCTTTCGAAGAGAGTCAGACTGGGGACGTTGTCCGCGAGTACGTTGCACCACAGTTGCCGCAGCCGGAGTACCGTGCGGGCATACTCTTCGAGCAAAGCCAATGCCTCTGCCCCGTATCCTTTCCCGCGCTGTGCCGGATCGTAAACCAGAATGCCGACGCCTGCCCGTTCGTGCTGCGGTTCGAAATCGAACAAGTCGATGGCTCCGATCGTTTCCCCCGCTGTGTCGTCGATCATCAACCGCAGTTGTCCGCACCGGTAAATACCAGCCTGCTGCTCCTGGATGAATTGTTCGATCGAATAGCGCGAGAACGGTTCGATCGTACCGCTGACTGTCCACAACGAAGGATCGTTTTCCCACCGGCAGAGTAGTTCGAGGTCTTGAGGTTCGACGGCCCGCAGGCTGCAAATATGGCCTCGGAGCATCATTAGCAAAGTCCGAGCACCTGATTGCGAATCAACATGGCAGCACCCCAGGCGCTGGCCGTCTTGCCCATTTTCGACAGGCGGAATTTGGTGTCCTTATAGACCAGATTGAGCGAGTATTTGTTGGTTGCCGACTTGAGGGGCAGCATCAGGTAGTCGCCCGCTTCGGCCAGCTCGCCGCCTACGATGACCGTTTCCGGATTGAAGGTGTTGATCAGGAAGGCGACGGCCTTGCCCGCCTTTTCTCCGACCTCCTCGATCAGTTCGATCGAGAGATTGTCGTCGTGTTTGGCTGCGTCGATGATCTCATCGACGTGGATGGCTTCGTGCTTGTTGTATTTTTCGCGCAGGATCGTATTGACACCCTGGCTGATAAGCCGACCGAACTTCTGTTCGATCGCGATTCCCGAAACTTCGGTTTCGAGGCAACCTTTCTTGCCGCAGGAGCAGATGATTTCGTTGTCGAAGAAGGGAATGTGCCCGAATTCTCCGGCAAAGCCGCTCTTGCCGTAGTAGAGTTTGCCGTTCATGACGATACCGATGGCCAGGCCGCGTCCGAGGTGGAGGTAGAGTACGTCCATCTCGTCTTTGGATTTGCTGTTGGTGTATTCGGCATAGCATCGGGCCCGGGTGTCGTTTTCGAGCAGTACGCGGATGCCGATGCGTTGTTCGATCATATCGCGCAGGGACTGTTCGCTCGAAGTGAAATAGCGGTAGCTGCGCCCCGTCGTGGGATTGACGCGTCCGCTGACGCTGACACCCACTCCGAGGATTTTCGCGCGTTCCACACCGCACGTATCGATGAAATGTGCGATGTTCGAGCAGATTTTTTCGAGGCATTGAGGGCGATCCTGCAGTTCGAAGTCGGTCAGGAGTTCCTCTTTGACGATATTGTTGTGCAGGTCCGTGATGAGGAACGACATGTTGTCCCGGCCGATATTGACGCCTGCGAAATAGATGGCCGAGCTGGCCAGTCCGAAGACGTTGGGACGTCGTCCGCCCGGAGTTTCGACTTTGCCCAGATCGGTGACGATGTTCTCCTGAACGAGTTCCTGAACGAGCTTGGTGATGGTCGGTACGCTGATGTGCAGCTCTTTGGTAAGCTCCGAGAGCGTACACTCCCCGTTCACCGCCATATGTGCGATGATATTTCGCTTGAAGAGGTTGTTCTTGTGCGAAATACCTTTCAGATTGTCATCTTCCTGTCGGCTGAAAAATTCGGTTAACGATGTCATAGTTATCGATGTCGTTTGATGTCTTCTGTAATTTTTGTGCAAATATAGAAAGAATTCAATCGAATTTGGCGTATTTGATCTTGTGATATGAAAAAAAATTATAAACAAAATAGAATCGATTGACAAGCAATCGATTCTATTTTGTTTTCGGAGGCGGGTTACAACGTCGATTTCGACTCTACGACCGCTTCGGGATTCACTTTTTTGATAAGACCTTGCAGGACATTGCCGGGACCGAGTTCCGTAAATTCGGTCACGCCGTCCGCAAGCATGTTCTTGACGATGTAGGTCCAGCGTACCGGTGCGGTGAGCTGTGCGATCAGGTTGGCCTTGATCGTCGCCGGATCGGTTTGGGGTTTGGCATCGACGTTCTGGTAGATGGGGCAGACGGGAGCCTGGAAGGGTGCTTCGTTGATCGCTTTTTCGAGTTCGACCTTGGCCGGCTCCATCAGAGGCGAGTGGAATGCACCGCCTACGGGCAAGCGCAGTGCGCGTTTGGCTCCCGCTTCCTTGAGTTTGGCACAGGCGGCATCGACCGCTTCGACGCTGCCCGAGATGACCAGTTGGCCGGGGCAGTTGTAGTTGGCCGCCACGACCACGCCATCGATCGAGGCGCAGGCTTCCTCTACTTTGGCGTCGTCGAGTCCCAGGATCGCCGCCATCGTACCGGGTACGGCTTCGCAGGCTTTCTGCATGGCCATCGCACGTTTGGAAACGAGCCGCAGACCGTCTTCGAACGAAAGAGCGCCGGCCACCACCAGGGCTGAAAATTCGCCGAGCGAGTGTCCGGCTACCGCGTCGGGCTTCACGCCCAGCGCCTTGGCCATGATGACCGAGTGGAGGAATACGGCCGGCTGGGTGACTTTGGTCTGTTTGAGCTCTTCGTCCGTACCGGCGAACATGATGTCGGTGATGCGGAAACCGAGGATTTCGTTGGCCTGCTCGAAGAGAGCCTTGGCTTCGGGGACATTGTCGTAGAGGTCTTTGCCCATGCCGACGGCTTGAGCGCCCTGACCCGGAAATACGTATGCGTGTTTCATAGTTTCTGTCAAAATATTTTTTGGTTACCGGGCAAAGATAGCAAATATTTTCTTACATTTGCACTGCAACGGTTCACGAGGGGTTACGCCCCGTCAGATTAAATGGGAACGCAGTGAAAGTCTGCGACAGTTCCCGCTGCTGTGAGTCCTGCCCGACGATCCGAGGAGATCGGCCCGCTTGCGGGCGGCGTTTCGGATGTCCGGGTGTATTGCCGCGACACTCTTTTGCCACTGGTCCTGCGGGGTCGGGAAGGCGTTGCGGCGGGGACGAGTCAGAAGACCAGCCTTTGCCTGCCCGATGAACGGACAGTTCGGATGATATGCGTCTGCGGAGAACGGAGCTTTCGGAAAAGACCTGCGAGGCATCTTTTCGGTGGATTGATAACCTGAAGCGAGGCGGCTCTCTGTTTCCCTGATGAAATATTTTTCGAAACCGTTGTACGGCATACGCCGAAGTGCGGAGTTTGTGCAGAAGAAGAGTGTCTTGCCGATAAAGGTTTCAGTCGTAATAAAGTAGAGATTAGTATGGACTGAAACAAAGAGGTCGATCTGTTGCCGGGTCGATCTCTTTATTTCTGGTGTCGGACGGAATGGCTGTCCGGCTTCTTCCCTCGGGCGCGGAAAAACGGCTGTCGAGTGTCTGCAACGGATTCTCCTGACACAAAAAAGCAGCGCTTTATGCGCTGCTTTTTTCAATTTTCCTGATCGCCTATTTCTCTTCCACGATCTTGAAGGAATCCTTGTAGAGTCCGCAAACGGGGCATACCCAGTCGTCCGGGATGTCTTCGAATGCCGTGCCGGGTGCGATGCCGCTTTCGGGATCGCCCTTGGCCGGATCATATACGTAGTCGCAGGCGGTGCAGTGGTATTTGCGGGGGAATATGCGGTCGGCCACCTTGTCCCAGTCGATCAGCTCCCAGTACGATTTGATGAAATCCGCGCGGCGGTTGCGGTAGTCGATATAGTAGGCGTGTTCCCATACGTCGATCGTCATGACGGGCTTGAGGCCTTTGGTCATGGGGTTGCCGGCATTGGATTCCGAGATGATCTGCAATTTGCCGTCCTTGTCGGCTGCGAGCCACGTCCAGCCCGAGCCGAAAAGTCCGGTAGCGGCTTTGGAGAACTCTTCCTTGAAGGCTTCGACCGATCCGAAGTCGCGGGCGATGCGATCCGCCAGTTTTTTTGGCATCGGCTTCTGATCGGGGGTCAGCATCAGGAAGAAGAACGTGTGGTTCCAGGCCTGGGCCGCATTGTTGAAGATCGGACCGTCGGCTTTCTTGACGATCTCCTGCAGAGACATCGACTCGTAAGGCGTGCCGGGAATCAGGCGGTTGAGGTTGTCCACGTAGGTCTGGAGGTGTTTGCCGTAGTGGTATTCAAAAGTTTCTTTGCTCATTTTCGGAGCGAGCGCTTCCGTCGAATACGGAAGTTCGGGCATTTTGTGAACCATAATTCTTTCTGTTTTAGGTTTTGATATTGTTAAAGATTCGGTTTGAATTGTCGTCGGAGCCGCCGCCGGGGTGCCGTGCAGCAGGATATATCCGTTGAGGTAGGCGGCGAAGAGCGTCCAGAGCAGGTAAGGTACGAAGAGCCAGGCGGCAGCACGGTCCCTGCGGCTCGCAGCGAAGATGTAGAGTCCCACGAGGATATTCAGCAGTACGATGTCGATGAATCCGGCCAGCGGATTGCGTAGCGTGAAGAACAGGATACTCCACAGGAAGTTGGCGATGAGCTGCAAGATCCACAGACGGATGATTCCTTTGTGCTGCCGACGCACGATGAGGCGCCCGAGCGAAAGTCCCATGCAAAGGTACAGGACGCTCCAGGCGATCGGAAATACGATGTTGGGCGGCGTGAGTGCCGGCTTGGTCAGCGTCGGATACCATTCGGCGATGGACGAAGCCTGGAAAAAACTTGCCGAGATACCTACTGCGAAACAGGCGAGAACAGGAATGAGATAGGCCGCTATTTTTTTCATGCTTGGGGTATTGAAGTTTTTCTGATTCCGTGCAAGAACAGTGCAAATTACGCTGTTTTCTTTCCAAATTTAATAAAAATAATCGGATTCGAATCCAATTCCGGCTCCTTTATCGACGTGTTTTTTTGCCGGGCGGATGTCGTTTTCCCGGTATTCGTCGTGAACGTATCGATAAACGGTTTCGGAGATATCCGCTATGATTCGGGCATTCGTTTCCGGGTTTTCCGTCGAATCTTTGATGAAGACGGCGATGGTATAGCGGGTGCCGTCCGGCAGGATGACGAATCCCAGGTCGTTGGTCCCGGCGAAGATGCCTCGTTCGTCGCGGTCGCTCGTGCCGGTTTTGTGCCCGATGACGGCGTCGGTTCCCGACAGTGGTTTCGGAAGACGGTCGGCACCTGTTTTACAGTTTATCAGGTTTTGCCGGATCATTTCCCGCAGTGTAGGAGTGAGAATCTGTTCCGTTACGAGCAGCTCCAGCAGAGCGGCCGCTTCGAGCGGCGTACTCCAGTTTTCGTAGCACGTTTGCGGATCGTCGTGCATTTGTTGTTCCGTTGCTGCGATCGCGAAATCGTGCAGTCCGAGCGACCGGACGTAGCGGTCTGTCGCTGCCGGACCGCCCGTATGCTCGAAGAGGATGTCGCAGGCATTGTTGTCGCTCAAGCACAGGCTGTATTCCAGCAAGCGGCGGAAGGACATCGGGATACCGCCTTCGGGAAATTCGTCCCGGAGGGGGCTGTATGTGTCGGATGCGAGGTCTTCTTTGGGGATGAATATTTCCGTGTCGGGCGTCAGTCCGTTTCGGTCCAGGTAATCTGCGACGGCGAGGGCCTGGTGGAATTTGAATACGCTCATCAGGGGGTAGCGGTCGTCGTTATTGACCGTTACCGTGTCTTGTGCGTCGAGGATGACCGCAATACCGATTTCGGCTTTTTTATCCTTTATCACCTTTTTCAGCCGATACGACAGATCGTCGTCCTGCGCTGCTGCGGCAAGCGGAAGGAGCGAAATCCAGAGAATTGTGATCAGTGTACGCATATATTTATAGTCGAGATTGATCGGAAACAAAAATAGTGTAAATTTCGATTCCTTCCGGGGCGGATTTCATGATTTTTGCATCTCTTTCGATTATTACGGTATGCCGGCGAGCGATTCGGGGGTATCGTGTCGATGCCGTAAATCGTCCGATTCGCCTCGAATCGGTCCGCCTCGGTCGATTCTTTACGGCCGGAAGATCGAAACGCCGGTAAAATTATTAGCTTTGCGGACGGTTGATTTTGTGAATTATGAGAAAGAACTTACTGGCAGCAATCGTTTTGCTGGCATTGTACATTCCTTCTGTTTGGGCCGCAGCGGGGTATCCTGTGCGGGGCAGGGTTATCGACCGTCTTTCTCGGCAGCCAGTGGCCTATGCTACCGTCACGGTAAACGGACAATCCGGAAAGGGGGCAGTGGCCGATTCGCTCGGAGAGTTCGTGATCGAGCGGGTAAATCCCGGTATATACAGCTTTACAGCCTCTTTTGTCGGTTATAAAACGGTCGTTACTCCCGAATACCAGGTGTCGGCTCGGACGCCTTTCATCGAAATCGAGATGGAGGAGGAACCCGAACAACTGGGCGAAGTCATCGTGCGGCCTGCACCGTTCCGCCGCACGATCGAGAGCCCGGTCAGTATGCAGGTGATCGGGATGCGGGAGATCGAGAAGAGTCCCGGCTCCAATCGTGACGTGTCGCGTATCGTTCGTTCCTATCCGGGCGTGTCGTTTTCGCCCATCGGTTATCGCAACGACCTGATCGTGCGGGGCGGCGGACCTTCCGAAAACCGCTTCTTCATGGACGGGATCGAAATTCCCAACATCAACCATTTCGCCACGCAGGGTGCCACGGGCGGTCCCGTAAGCATCGTGAATTCCGATCTGGTGCGCGAGATCAATTTCTATACGGGTTCGTTTCCCGCCGACCGTGCCGGGGCGCTCAGTTCGGTGCTGGATTTCCGGCTGCGGGACGGCGATCTCGAACGGCAGACCTTCAAGGCGACGCTCGGTGCCTCCGAAGTGTCGCTCAGCGGCAGCGGACACGTGGGCAAAAAGACGACTTACCTCTTTTCCGTGCGGCAATCCTACCTTCAGTTCCTCTTCAAATTGCTGGGGCTTCCTTTCCTGCCCAATTACATCGACGGGCAACTGAAGGTCAAGACCCGTTTCTCGGAGCGGGACGAGCTGACTTTCCTCGGACTGGTGGGCATCGACAACATGAAGCTCAATCTCGACGAGAAGGGCGAGGAGAACGAATACCTGCTCAGCTACCTGCCTCGCATCCAACAGGAAACCTTTACTGTGGGTGCCGTGTACCGCCATTTCGCCGGCCGGCACGTGCAGTCGGTGGCGTTGAGTCACAACTACCTGAATAACCGCAATACCAAATACCGCAATAACGACGAATCGACTCCGGATAATCTGACCCTGCGTTTGCGGGGCGTGGAGCAGAAGACGACCCTGCGGTTCGAAAATCGCTCCTACCTGGGCCGGTGGACGCTGCGCGAAGGTGCCGAGTTGAACTATTCTACCTATCATAACAAGACTTTGCAGCGGACTTATCAGCAGGAAGCCGAGCTGCTCGACTATCGCACTTATTTGGGGATTGTCGGCTGGGGCTTTTTCGTGGGGGCCGACTATGCCTCCGCAGACAAGCGGCTGACGGTTTCGATGGGCGTGCGGGCCGACGGATGCGACTATTCGACGGAGATGGAGCGTTTCTGGAAGCAGCTTTCGCCCCGTGTGTCGGCTTCCTATGCCTTGAGCGACAGTTGGTCGGTGAGCGGCAGCGCAGGGCTTTTCTACCAGTTGCCGCCCTATACGGCGCTCGGCTATAAGGACAATACGGGCGAGTTGGTCAATCGGGGCTTGGAGTATATGCGGGTCCTGCAAAGCGCCGTCGGCGTCAATTGGCGTCTGCGCGACCGGTTGGTGGTTTCGCTCGAAGGTTTCTACAAATATTATACGGATATCCCGCTTTCGGTGGCGGACGACGTGCCGCTGACCTGCAAAGGCAACGACTACGGTACCTCGGGCGACGAACTGCTCGTTTCTTCGGCTCAGGGACGTGCCTACGGTCTGGAGTTGATGGTGCGTTGGCAGCTTCCCGACCGTTTCAATCTGGTCGGCGCCCTGACCGTTTTCAGCAGCGAATACCGCAGCCGGCACGATGCGAAATATATTCCTTCTGCCTGGGACAATCGTTTCGTGGCGAATATCAGCGGTACGTACGATTTCTCTCGCGGGTGGAGCGTCGGTGCGAAGCTGAGCGCTATCGGCGGAACGCCTTATACGCCGTACGACGTCGAGAAATCGTCGCTCGTCGAGGCGTGGAACGCTTCGGGGCGCCCCTATTACGACTATTCGAAATACAATACCGGCAGGCTCGACGCTTTCGCCCAGTTGGACGTGCGCGTCGATAAGGTGTTTTATTTCCGTAAATGCATGCTGGGTATCTATGTCGATTTGCAGAACGTGACCTTCAGCAAGCTCCGTCAGCCCGACGTGCTGATGAGTACCGGCGTGATCGAGAATCCTTCGGCTCCGCCTTCGGAGCAGCGTTATAAGATGAAGTATATCCGCCAGACGAGCGGTACGTTGGTGCCGACGCTGGGCGTCACGGTCGAATTTTAATCGTACAGCCATGAAAAATAACCTGCTCAGCGACAAGCTCGCCTACAACGGGGATACGAAAACACGGACTCATCTGCATCTGTGCAGCTATACTGTGGATCGGGTCGAAGAGGCTTCGGGAGATGATTTCGAGCAGATGAAGTCCCGTTTTCTGCCCGATGGCATCACTTGGCTGCAGATTCACGGACTGGAAGATACGGACGCCGTGCAGACGGTTTGTACGCATTTCGGGATCGATTTTCTGGTCATGCAGGACATTCTCAATACCGACCATGCCAGCAAGGTCGAGGAGCACGATCAGTACAATGTGATTATTGCCAAGCAGATTATGGGTGGCGAAGCGATGCAGGTCAGTCTGGTGCAGGGCGCTGATTTCGTGCTGACGTTTCAGGAGCGGGACAACGATTTTTTCGACGATGTGATGCGTGCCATCCGCAGTAATGTACTGAAAATCCGTACCCGACAGTCGGACTACCTGTTTTCGGTGTTACTCAATGGCTTGATAACCGGTTATATGTCGGTTGCGGCGGCGATTAGCGACGGGTTGGAGGAGCTGGAATCTGCATTGCTGGCCGATACCGGGGACCGGGACATCGGAGTACAGATGCAGGAACTTCGGCGGGATTATATGCAGCTCAAGCGGACGGTTCTGCCGCTCAAGGAACAATATTCGCGGCTGTTTCGCTCCGATTCGAGTTTGTTGCACCGGGTCAATCGGCCCTTCTTCAACGATGTGAACGATCACCTGCTCAACGTGGCGCAAAATATCGACATCTGCCGCGAAACCCTTTCGTCGCTGATGGATTTGTATATCTCGAACAACGATTTGCGGATGAACGATATTATGAAACGGCTGACTGTCGTATCGACCATCTTCATTCCGCTGACTTTTCTGGTCGGAGTATGGGGGATGAATTTCCGTAACATGCCCGAACTGGAGTGGGAGCACGGTTATATCCTGGCCTGGGGCGTGATGATCGTCATCGGATTCGTGACCTATTTGTTCTTCCGCACGAAAAAGTGGCGTTGAGGTGCGGTACGATGGAACAGTCGGTGCTTTTTTGGCGGACGATGCGGGGAAATTCCGGGATTTTGATTTTCTTTGTACCAAAATTCCGGGCGGTACCCGCGATTTAGCCGACATAAATCCTTGTGCCGACTGCGCGAACATTCCTATTGAAAACCGCCGATGAAAAAGATTTTCTCATTTTCCCTGCTTCTCATCCTTGGCCTCGTGGCTTCCCAGATTCTTCCGGGGATGCTCGGGGAGGGCTATCCTGCATTCCGGGCCGGGGCGACGACCTTTCTCTATGTCTGTCTGTCGTTCATCATGATCAATGTCGGCCGGGAATTCGAGATCGATAAAAAACGTTGGCGCTCCTATGCCGAGGACTATTTTATCGCCATGGCTACGGCAGCCGTACCCTGGCTGCTCATCGCTCTGTACTATGTTTTCGTGTTGTTGCCGCCCGAGTTTTGGGGCAATGGCGACGCCTGGAAAGAGAATCTGTTGTTGAGCCGTTTTGCCGCTCCGACTTCGGCCGGCATCCTGTTCACGATGCTCGCGGCCCTGCGGCTCAAGCGAAGCTGGATGTATCGGAAAATTCAGGTGCTGGCGATTTTCGACGATCTGGATACCATCCTGCTGATGATACCTCTGCAAATCCTGATGATCGGTCTGCGCTGGCAGCTTTTCGTCGTCGTGGTGATTGTCTTCCTGCTGTTGTGGCTGGGATGGAAGAAACTCAGTACGTATGAGTTGAGGCAGGATTGGTGGGCGATTCTGGCCTATTCGGTCGTGGTTTTCGGTGTTACCCAACTGGTTTACCTGCTTTCCAAATATTATTTCGGCGAGGAGGGCAGTATTCATATCGAGGTGCTGCTTCCCGCTTTCGTATTGGGTATGGTGATGAAAACCAGGCATATCGAATCTCGTGGGGAGCGGATGGCCGCTTCCGGCATCTCCTTCTTGTTCATGTTTTTGGTCGGATTGAGCATGCCGTTGTTTATCGGTATGACTGCTACGACTGGGGAAGCTGCTTCTTCCGTGACCGGTTCGCAGCCCATGATGTCGTGGGGCGTGATCGCATTCCATGTGGTGATCGTCTCGTTGCTGTCCAACCTGGGCAAACTTTTCCCGATGTTTTTTTATCGTGATCGGAAGTTGAGCGAACGTCTGGCCCTTTCGATCGGTATGTTTACCCGCGGCGAGGTAGGGGCGGGCGTTATCTTCATTGCGCTGGGATATAGCTTGGGCGGTCCGGCACTGGTTATTTCGGTGCTGACCCTCGTGCTGAACTTGGTACTCACGGGGATCTTCGTCGTTTGGGTCAAAAAACTCGCCTTGCGGACTTACGCTCCCGAAGAGTTCGATGCCGTATCGACGATCCGTTGAAAGACGGGTTTCGCCGGAATATCTATATACTGAAAAACGGTCAAAAAGTTCAATCTATAGGAAGGTATGGTCCACAAATAAAATATACACTACACGGTAATACCATTGTCGTAAATGAAGCAGGTAAAATTGTTACCGCTTTTGGACCACGTCCCGGGACATTTATTCCTTTTTAATTGCATTATGAAAAAGTTAATAGATCAAATTAACAAAGTCCTGATTAATTGGGATCCCATTGGAGTCGGGGCAGATATTGCCGAAACAGAATATATAGACTATATTCCTCAGATTATAAAAAATGCAACTGATGAATCCCAATTAATGGTATATCTTGAACAAATGCTGCTCAATGATATGGGATTGTCATACAATAAACGGAATCTGGTTCAGTATAAAACAATGCAAACCGTCTGCACTGAGATTATTCATATTTGCAAAAGCGTGGATTTCAAAAAAATGTAATGACGGCCCGAACATTTTTGGCTAACTTTTCTTTTTTGTGCGTGTTGTTGCAGAGGTCTCGATTTAAATAGTCGAATATAACCTTTCTTTATAAATTGTTTTTCCGAACACTACACTCTCGTGTTCCCGGGGAAGAACATGCTTTTCGCAAAGAATATTCTTAAAATTAATATTCTAAATAACAATTATTTAAGTGATAAAACATCGTTTATATCTGGTTATTTTGCTGTTGCTCCCGTTATGGGGTTTCAGCCAAAATTCCGACTCTTTGCGTCTGTCGCGTATCGACTCGGAATTGGCGGCACTCGTCGGGCGCGACTCGACGTTCCGGCGGGAGGTGGACGTCACGTCGGGTCGGTTGTCGCTGTCGGAGCTGCTGCGCAATATCGCGCGCGCCAGCGGCGTGAACGTGTCGGTGCGCAGCGTGGAGAACATCCCCGTGTCGTGCAACTTCCGCAGGGCCCGTGTGGACGATCTGGTACGCTTTCTCTGCCGCGAGTATCGGTTGGACGTGGCCGCGTCGGGCAACATCCTCTCGATCTTTCCGGCGGCAGCGCCGACGGTTCCGGCACCCGATCCCGACGTCGCCTACGCGGCCGCCGACACGACGCTCACGTACGACCTGCGCGGCGAACGTCTGATCGACGTGGCGAAGAAGATCGCACGGCTCTCTGCGCGCAACGTCATCGTCCCCGAGCCTTTGTACGACTGCAAGGTCTCGGGCTACGTGCGTCGTATGCCTTTCGACGACGCGCTGCGGACGCTCGCCGCGGTCAACGGACTGCTTGCCGAACGGGATGCGCAGGACGTATGGACGCTGTGGCGCGAGGAGCCGGCCGCGCAGGGCGGCAAGGCGTCCGCAGGCCCCGCCTATATGCGCCGGCGGCAGTTCACGCCCAACGAACTGCGTGTGGACTCGCTGGGGCGCATCACGGCCCGCATCGCGCGGGGCAACGTGCAGGACGTGATTCTCGACCTGTGCGACGAGTTGGAGCTGAACTACTACTTCCTCTCGCCGGTGAACCTCACGGCGGGCGTCTGGGTGGACGGGACGGATTTCGAGACGCTGCTCTCGGTGCTGCTCAAAGGCTCGCCGTACAGCTATTACACCGAACGGGGCATCTGGATCGCCTGGAGAAGACGCAATCCAGACTCGAAGAGCAGCTTCACGCTTTGGAGCAGCGCAGGGCGCAGGAGTTGGCCGCCGAGGTGGAAGCCTTCGATCCGGATCTTCCCGAGGAGACTGACATCCCGCAGGAAGTTCCTGCGGAAGATGTTCCGGAACCTGAAGGAGAGCCGTTCGATCCGGATCTGTGGACGGAGGCGTTAGCACCGGTTGCAGCATAACATATAAATAAGTCGATACCGGGAGGAGCGGGTATCCGCTCCTCCCGGCTTTTTATTCCCTAACCAAAACCAACACCATTATGACAAAACCGAGCGAACATTTCCGGGATACGATCCGGGAATATCTGGAGCAGCGTGCAGGCGCGGATGCGCTTTTCGCGGCCTCCTGTGCCAAAGAGCATAAGAACCTCGACGACTGTATCACCTTTATTCTGAATTATGTCCAGCAGAGCGGCTGCAACGGCTTCACGGACGCGGAGATCTATTCGCTGGCCGTGCACTATTATCTCAATTAGAATATTATCCAAAGTCGCTTACAAAGAATGTTGATTCTCAGGGTATATGATAGTCAACTTTATAAAACGACTTTGGATAATGTTTTTATCTACCCAGGCTTCTCAACCACTTTTTGAGTTCTTGATCGTTTTCCCATACCCCTTCTGTAGAGGTTTTAGGTATTAAATCCTGATACGCATTTTCCAAAGCCTCCCGCTTTTGTTTGGAATCTGCCCGTGCATATATTTCAGTCGTTTTTATGGAAACATGCCCGAGGATATCCCTTACATAGACCATGTTCACTCCGGATTGAAGCAGATGCATTGCCTTTGAGTGACGGAATGAATGTGGTGATAACTTTTCCGGAATCAGGTCAGGGCGTAATACTCTCGCAGGAGACGCGTAAAGTGCGATGATATATGTCAGACCTGCTGTTGTTAACTTCCGTCCGTTTTTATTTATAAAGAGCGGCCGGTTGGATGTATCAGAAGAGTCCAATCCCCAGTCTTCCATATACTTTTTGACAATGACGCAAAGCTTATCCTGTAGCGGGACTATGCGTCGTTTACGTCCTTTTCCAAAGAGTGTTGCATGTGCTGGAGCTTCAAAAAAACATCGCTTGGTTTAAGATTCACCAACTCACCGGCCCTTGCACCTGAGTCATATAGGAAGGAGAGTATGGCAAGATGCCTTCTTCCATCCCTTGTATCTGTTGGGATTTGCGAAAGCAATAATGCCATTCCATCTGTAGTGAGATATGTGAAGGCATCACGATTGATTTTCTTTTGTTTAATCGCAAGTATTGCCTGCCACTGCCCAATATGCATCGTGTCGTAGTACTGCATAAAGCAGGAGAATGACTTAATGGCAGCCAATCGTATGTTTCGTGTTGCCGCAAGGTTGTTCTTTTCATTTTCCAGCCATAGAAGGAAATCCTTGACTACCTGATGAGTCACATCTTTGAGCCTTACTTTATGAGCCGGGAGTGAACGCGCCTGTGACATGAAGTCATAGAAAAGGCCAAACGTGTTGCTGTAGCTTCTCAGCGTATGGGGACTGACGCTACGTTCTCCAACAAGATATTGTGTGAAGAACAACGTGATATATTTACCGAGGTCTATTTCTATTTTCATGGCGTATCAATGTTGGGGAAGATAGCCTTTGCTGTATCTCCGTTTTTGTACATAATGTCAGGAAACAGCTGGAGTGTCAGTCTGACATAGTATTCTGTAGCATATACACTGGAGTGTCCGAGAAGTACCGACAGTATCGGAAGGGCTGTATAAATGTCAAGACCGGATTCGGCCATGTGCTGAAGCGAGTGTACAGCGAAAGTGTGCCGGAGGTCATGCAGACGAGATCCCCGATTGTGTCCGATGTCAGATATACCGCATTTCCCTAGAATTTCTTTGAATCTTTTGTAGGCTGAGTTTGCAGAAATTCTTGTACCGTCAGCCTTGACAAAAAATGGGGCTGATGGAATGTCAAGGCCATCAGCTTTCAATCTGGCGCGGTTCCGTAGGTATTGGGAGAATATAGATTTCATATTGTCGTTCAAAGGTATCAATCTGTTCTTACGGTTCTTGGTATTGCGCAATAGAACCATGCCTTTGTTCATATCAACATCCCCGTTATTGACCGAGATTGTTTCCCCGACTCTACAACCTGCATAATACAGAAAACGGATCAAGACCGGCATTGATATGAGGCAGCTGTTGAACATAGGTTTGGACAAAGTTGTGGCATCGGCAGTCTTGAAAATCTTTTCAATTTCTTCCTTGGAGAAAATTCTTGGAACAAAGGAGTTGCCCGGTCGTTTGGGCTTTGGCATTATGTATGAATCAATTCCAATTTGGCATAAATACGTGCAAAATCTTATCATTTGACAAGCCTTTGCGTACTTTGTGCGGTCGGATTCATTGGATTGCAGGCTCTTCCATTCCTCGATAAGTTCGCGGGTAATCCGCTCTACCGGTTTTCTTCTTCTGGCTATTATCTGATCCAATTCTTTCATTATTGTCAGCTCATAACGGATATTGACACCCTGGTTCTGTCTTATGCGCAAGTATTCATTGATTACCTGGGCAAAAGAACTTTTGAAGATTATAGTGCTATTCATACAGGATTCCTTCTTTCTGATTGTAGAAATCATCTGACACGGGAGGTACGGGTAACAGACAGCGTTTCATTGCCTCTATGTCCACGCGAAGGTAATTCATTGTTGATGTCTGGCTCGAATGACCCAGCACACCTGAGATTGTCGGTAATGGGACCTGGGAACTCAGGAGTTCCGAAGCGAGTGAATGGCGCATGGCATGGATACCCTGATGACGTCGCCCAACAGTTATGCCGGCATCGTTGACCGCTTTTCTGAAACCTATGTTGACCGTGTCTTTGGAGATGCGCTGATACGGAGGTTTGAATGTAATGAACACATGTTCGTCATTGCATGCCGGTCTTTCGCTGCGCAGATAGTTTATTATCGCATTGCCTACCTCCACAAGTAGCGGCAGTTCCATGACTTTACCGGTCTTAAACTGTACAATGCGGATGATGTTCCTATCCCAGTCTATGTCTTTCAATTTTAGACGTATGATATCGGAGATGCGAAGTGCAAGTCTTGCTGCAAGAAGAAATGCGGCATAGAGGCGTTTCCCGCCGACCTTGTTACGGTTTATTGCTTTTTCTATCAATTGTACCTCTTCCGGTGTATAAACTGACGGTAACTTTTCCCGAATGGGGAAACGATAGCCTCGAATCAAACTTCCGTATTGTGCAGGAACCAACCTCTTTTGAACAAGGTATTGGCAAAAACCACGGACGGCCATCACTCTCTGTGACGGGTTCGACTGCGATGATGAAAGAAATTCAAGAAGCAGTGTTTCCGACATATTGGAAATACTTGTGACTCCTTTAATTCTCAGGAAGGATATGAGACGCCCCAGCATGAGAGCATAAGCCTTAACGGTTGCACTACTAACTAGCTGGGATTTCTTCTTAATCAAAAATGACTTGGCTATCTCTCCAATTTCGCCAGGCATATCAAATGATACCCATTGCGGTTTAATTCGCCCGATTTTGCCATCCTGAAGAACTGTGTCGAGGATAGTGATAACACGCCTCCAGCGATTGGTTAGAGTGAGTTTGTCTCCCGGTAGGGAGTTTAAGAAATCAAAACCGACTTCAGAAGTATACATCGTAATTCTCTTCTGCTGCATGAAAGGCTTCAGATGCCATTCCCACAGCTCATTGTAAGTGGCCAGTGTTCTCGCACTGTAACCTGCTTCGCTCATCAATGCCTTGCATTGGTCAACGAGGTCTTGAAGTAATTTTTCTTGTGCCATATCAAATATAATTTGGTTGCGACACAAGATAAAAACATTATCGGGAGCACATTATCAAAAGTAGTATTGTAAAGTGTTCTTTTTTAATATTTTATACTTCAACGGAAATGTCAACTTGTGATAAGTCACTAATTAGGATAATAATGCTTATCAGAACTTGTGATAAGCACTACTACGATGAGGACGACATCGACGTAGGCAAGCCGCTCGATTGCCGCGTCGTCGTGAACCATACGATCGTTCTGACCGAGGAGGAGCAGCGCGAGGCGCACGAGCAGGCGCTTCGCAAAGCCACCGACGAAGCCTATGTGAAGATAACGCACAAGAGCAAATCCAAACCTGCGTCGAACACCGACGCGGCGAATCAACAAAGTCTTTTCTGAGCATGAAACCGAGAACGAAACTGCAACGGCGTATCGTTGCGGCGAGCGGCCGCCTGCCGGAAATCACACCTGCGCAGCTGCATTGGGGCTATGCCCATCTTCTGCCACATGAAGCGTTCCGCACCAAGAGGGGAAAAATCACCTGCACCGAATGTCGGCATACGTGGCAGGGAGATCAGCAAATCGACCGTGCCGTCTGCCCGCATTGCGGCGTGCGACTTACGGTCGTAACCACCCGTCGGCGCACGTCCCGGAATAAGACTTACCTCTCTGTGGTCACGACAAGAGAGGGCTTGCAGGTCATACGCTACTTCCTTCTCGAACGCCGGGTGCGGGGCGGACAACCCGCACGCTACGAATGCTGCGAGGTCATGCAGCGCTGGATCGCGCCCAATGGAAAATACGCTACCGTCGCACGCATGCGCAATATGTCCTGGTATTATGATGTGTGGCGCTACGCTACACCGCTGGAGTTGCGTTCGGAATGTTGGCTTTACAACCGCATGTCCGTCGAACGGAGTTATCCTCGCCGCCGCCTTATTCCCGAATTGCGAAGGACGGGTCTTCGCTACGACCTTTATGCGGAGGATCCTGTCGGTATCTTCCGTTATACCCTCAGTCAGCACCACGCAGAAACGCTGCTTAAAATCGGGCGCTACGACTTGTTCCGCTACTTCTGCCGAGCGGGCGGGCGTCGGATCGAAGATTACTGGCCTTCGCTCCGCATCTGCCTGCGCAACGGCTACCGCATCGATGATGCGGCTTCGTGGTGCGATTATATCGACATGCTGAGTCGATTGGGCAAGGACGTACATAACGCGCATTACGTCTGTCCGTCGGATTTCCGGCAGGCGCACGACCGCTGCCAGGCGCTTCTGGCCCGCGTCGAGGCCGAGGAGCAGGTCGCACGCCGGCGTGCGGAATACCTCGAATACGAGAAACAGTACCAAAAGGCCAAGGGCAAGTACCTCGGCATCGCTTTTTCGGACGGAGAGATCGAAGTTCGGGTGCTGCAAAGCGTTCAGGAATTTATCGAGGAGGGCAAGGCCATGCACCACTGTGTCGAGCGGTATCACGACAAGCGCGATTCGCTCATCCTCTCGGCCCGCATCGCGGACCGGAGGGTGGAAACGGTGGAGGTTTCGCTGTCGCGGTTGCAGGTCGTGCAGTCGCGCGGGGCGTGCAATAAGAATACGGAGTATCATGACCGCATCGTCCGCCTCGTGAACGACAACATGTCTCTTGTCCGAGCCGCCCGCCATAAAAGAAATAAAGTTACCCGTATTGCAACTCTTGGCCGCGCTGCGTCCAACAGGCGGAGGGTTCCGGCATAAGATCTTTGATAAGAAACCGGTTGCTCTTGAATCGGATTCTCAAGAAAAACGGCGCAACAGAGTTGCCGGTGCTGCTGAAAATCGCTATTTTTGCAAATATAACATCAATATGCAGCACTTATGACAAAAGCAGAGATCGTCAAGCAAATTGCCGGACAAACGGGTCTGGAGAGTAAAATGGTCGCAGGTGTCGTCGAGGCATTGTTGGAGCGGATTCGTGCAGCCCAGATAGGCGGAGAGAACGTCTATTTTCGGGGTTTCGGCAGCTTCGTGCGCCGCGAGCGAGCCGCGAAGAAGGCCCGCGACATCTCGCGCAACACGACCGTCCTCGTGCCGGCGCGTACCGTTCCGGCGTTCAAGCCGTCGAAGGCGTTCGTCGAGCATCTTAAAAAATAGTCGCCTCGGTATGAAACAATCGTCGCCGCAGGGGAGTCGACTCCTGCGGCGACGATGTTGTGCTGTCGTTACTCTGCGAAACGGTTTCCGAGGTCCATCCGTTCGTGGAGGATTCTGACGATTAGAACGATCCGGTCGGATTCGATGCGGTAAAAGAGGATGTGCCGTCCGACTCTGAATCCATACAACCCCTCGGCGATCTGTTCGTAACGCCGCCCGATCGGGACGGTGCTTGCGGCGATCTTGCGGCAGGTAGCCACAAGCAATCCGTAGTAGCGGTCGGCCTGCTCTTCCGACCACCGCTCTACCGTGTAACGCCAGATGTCCGAGAGGTCCTCGACGGCCTTGCGGGTAAAACGGAGTTTAGTCATTTGCACGTCGGGCTTTCAAATGCTGTAAATGCCGTTCGGGATCGAAATCTTCCGCAATGCCGCTGTCGATTCCTTCGGCGACGGCATTTTGCAGGTCGAGCGTGCGGCTCTCGTTTTCTTCGAGCAGCCGCAGCCCGGCGCGTATGACCTCGCTGGCATTGTTATAGCGTCCCTGTGCGATCTTGGCTTTGATGAAGCTCTCGAAATAGTCTCCGAGTGCTACGGATGTCGTTCTCATTGTTCCTTCTTTTGTTTAGCTACAAAGTTACCAATATTTAGTAATATAACAATTCTCCGGCCGAAATTATTGTGCCGTTGTGGATCGCTCCGCAGCGGGTCAAAGGGTCCGTGCCAGGCTGATCTGCTTGTTCCGAATCTCGATACGCTGATGTCGGGCACCGTTTCGTTCGACGATTTCGAGTACGAGGCGCTTGTCGTCGGGCATGGTGAACTTGGGCAGCGCGAAGACGGTTCGCTGGAGCTGATGGGCACGTACGATGCGCAGGTCGTTGCATACGCGCAGCAGTTCGAGGGGTGTCTGCTGCTGTGCCGTTCGCTTTGCGACCTTGCGATCTTCGATCCGAAAATGCAGGTCCTCGACTTCGAAAGAGATGTTGGAGTTGTTATAGAGCGACAGATGGATGTATATCACGTCGTTGCGGATGTATATTCCCTGTACCTCGGTTTCGATGCCGTAATGCTTTTGCCGCAGCCGCATCTCGGTGCGGTTGAGCCGGTAGATGTCGTTGAGCGTCTTCTTGACTACGGAGGGACGTTCACGTCCGGTGGCTTCGAGCAGTACGCGGCCTTCGGCGGGCGGCGACTGTACGACCGGGGACGCGGCTGCCGTGACACCTATCTCATGTGTTGCAACCTGCGGGTTCTCGGCATAGCGCGCATCGAAGGAGTAGTAGCCTCCGTCCTCGGTGATGACCGTGAGGTTCGTTTCTTTCGGAAAGTCTCGGACGGAGGCCTTCACGCGCACGACGTTCTCGGCTCCTGCGGCTTTCCCGGCGATGATGTCCATCGACCCGATGTCGATGTAGGTCACGGGCGACGGAAAGAGGATGTGTACGGTCTTGTTGAAGCCCACTTCGATACGGCGGGGTGCTACATCGACGTGCTGCGCATCTGCGGCGAGGGCCGCAAGCAGCGCTGCGATCGTAAGGAAAAGACTGGATAATCGGTTCATGACGGTTTTATTCTTTCGACAGTAAATAGATCCTGTGGTCGGCTTTAAGCGTGACCTTCACCTCTTTGAGTTTCTCGGCCGCATACCGCGTCGTAGCGCGCAGGGCCGTGCGGGAGATGTCTGCGAGCACCTGCTGCCCGGCGTTGCGGCTGATGTCGATGCTCGTGCCGGTCTGCTGCCCGATGTCGGCGAGAGCCTCCTTCGCGGCTCGGCGCTCGCGCGAGTCGGGGATATTGAGTCCCGGCTGCCCGTCCAGATCGTAAGCTGCGGCTTCGAGGGGAAAGATCCGCCCCTGGTATCGGATGCTGCGTACGACGATCCGCAGACGCACGCCGTCGAGCGACGCTTCGCCGTAGAGGGAGGTGCCGCGCGGCAGCCGTACGCCGTCGATCGCGGCCTCTTCGAGCAGCCGCAGGCGGACCATCTCTCCCGAGCGCACGGTCTGCGTCTGCGCTATGCACGCGCTGACGGCCGTGTTATGCTCCGGGCGCTTTTCGCCTTCGGCAGTCAGAAACCCCGCGTTGCGCTCCTGTGCGGAATCTGCCGCTGCGCCGAGCGTCGAAGCCGTCAGTGCCCGTTCCGGCACGGGGCGCAGCACGCAGAGCCGTCCCCGTTCGGCCGGTACGGTGTCGATGTGCGGTGTTCCGCCGCCGAGGTACTTCTGAGCCAGTTGATATTGTCGCTCGGCCAGCTCCAGCGGATCTGCGGAAGCTGCCGGCGGCGACGCATCGAGCCGTGCGGAGAGTTCCTCGACCTGACGCCGCAGATGCTCGACTTCCCGCTCGGAGGTGCGGGGTGCATAGGTTTGTGCGAGCTGCCGCTGCAGGGCGCGGTTGGCCTCATCTGCCTCCTGCATGGGGTTCTGCCGGGACGGAGGTTGCTCCGTGCGGTCGTCCAGCAGCGAGAAGGACTCCTCGCCGAGCGTGAGCAGCCGCTGGGCCTGCAACGCCTCGGTCCGGACCTTCGCCACGACCTTTTGCTTGGAGCTTTCGATCTGTTGCTCGCGGCCCTCCGGCACGGAGAAGTTGATCCCCGCAGCCCCTTCCTGCTGCGGTGTCTCCTTCGTGCCGAATATCCGCCACATGAACAGCGTGAAGGGTACGAGCAGCGCGGCAGCCACGAGCAGGACGTTGACCTTCGGCCACCTGCGGGAGCGGATTTCATCTTTTGGTTCTTTCATCTTCATCGGAATTTGATATTCAGGATAAGACGCCCCGCAGCAGCATCCACATATCGGCGGCGGCGAAAAGCAGCAGCGCCGCAAGAGCGATGCACTGCCGCTGGCGGGGCGCCAGACGGTCGTGTCGGCGGCGCAGCCACCGCCTCGCATAACGTGTTCGTACGCGCAGCCTGTCAACGGTCATAAGTTGCGAGGTCCTTGTTTTCGATGACGTTCAGATTCTCCAGCAGAAACCCCTGGGGGTTGTTGTCCGAACGCACGGCGTTGATGAGGCGGCAGGTCGTTACGAGCGACCGCTCGGTGATGGTGCTCTCGCGCATGATGCGTTGCCGGGCGTAGGTCGTCACCTGGTAGGGATAGCTGTCGAAGTTGCAGCGTATGCTGTCGATGCGTACGGTCTGCGAGATGCCGCCGGCGATCAGGCGGTTGAAGAATCCCTTTTCGCTCAGGGCCTTGTAATACGACAGGGCCGATCGGTCGGCCATCAGCAGTGCACGGTTCAGGTTGGACTCGATGGCCGCCTTGTCGGGCGAGAGGGTGAAGAAGAGCTCGTGGAAGCGCCGCACGTGCTCGCGCGCCTCCACGGGGCGGTTCTGGGAGAGGTCCTGCGAGAGTGCGACCATGAGCGATCGTCCGCCGTCGAGGACGTAGATCTTCTGCCGCTGCCGCTCGGCGAAGGCATAGGAGAAGCCTACGGAGGCTATGGCCACGGCAGCGCACAATCCGGCGAAGAGGGCGCAGCAGATGCGTATGAGCCGGAAGTTGCTTTCGATATTTTTAAGACTTTTGAATTCCATACAGCGAATGTAAAGCGGTTATTGACGTGTTCCCCGGAGTTTTCCGGCAACCCACCTGACGCCGTGCCACGCGGCCTTGCCGCCGGCGTATCCTTTTCCTGCGGCCATGCCCATTAAGCCGGCCGCCAGTGTCGTGGTGCGGGCTACGGTATGGTTGAAGCTCGATATGCCTCCGGTTTGCACGATCCACGTAGAGATCGAGGGGATGCACATGTAGCCGCAGATGCCGATGACCATGAAGATCAGCGTGACGGCCGTGTCGCCCGTCGTCTCCTGCTGGAGCGAGAGTATTTGCAGACGAGCGATGATGGCCGAGAAGAGATCCGAGATCGGCAGCCACAGGTAGATCGAGACGTACTTGGAGAGCCAGTTGGTAAGCGAGCTCTGGAATCCGTCGAAGACTGCGATGGCGAATGCCAGGGGTCCGAGGATGGAGAGCACGACCAGATAGAAGGTCCTCAGTGCGTCGATGACGATCGCTGCGGCGGCGAAGGCCAGCTCCAGTATGTAGGCTAATCCTTTCATCAGCCAGCCCTTGAACGACCACGAAGAACGCTCTTCGTCCATCTTGTCGAGGGTGCTGCGCGTCTGCTCGTCCAGCCCCAGGGCGTCGAGCTCGCGCTCCATTTCGGGATCCTCCGCGTAGTAGGAATCCGCAGGCAGCCGCTCGCGCTCCTCGCGTTCGAGCGCTTTGCGCTGCTCCATGTAGTGTTCTATATTGAAGGTCTGGCCGACCATAAGCGAGTGCGTGGCCTGCACCACGGGCGAAAGGATTCCGTTGAGCGATCCCAGTACGAGTGTGGGGAAGAACATGATGCAGATCCCCAGTGCGAAGGGCCGCAGCAGCGGAAAGAGGTCTATGGCCTCGCCGCGTGCCAGCGATTGCCACACACGGTAGCAGATGTAGAGCAGCGCTCCGAGACCTGCGATGCCCGAGGCTACGGAGGTCATGCCCTCGCAGAGCGTCATCATATCGGTATAGAGCTGACGGAGGATGCCGTGCATGTTGTCCATCGATAGCAGCATGTGAACCATCACCAGTAGCGTTGTTCGTCCGTGCCGTAGAGCGCCACCACGCGCTCCATATCGCGGTGTGTGCGTGCGCGCAGCAGCGAAACGCTGATGCAGCGGCGCGTGAAGTAACCTGCGAGGCGCCGGTGGCGCATGAGCGTGCCATAGACGCGCTCCACCACGTCGATACGATCCTTGTCCGTGAGACTCATATCCGTGGGGTTGATGATCTCGCCGAGGTCCTTCAGTTCTCCGGCCGCCTCCTCGATGATGCGCTTGTACCCTATGGCGATGGCCGCCAGCTCCTCGACCGAGAAGTTCGTGTCGGTGACGATGCGGCGGTAGCCGTCGACGTAGATGTCCGAGATCTCGCCCACGAGCAGCATACAGCGCTGAACCTTGCGGGCGTCGCGCACGAGTTTGTTGACCTTGCGCAGCGCATCGTAGTACTTTTTGTTCTGCTCGTATATTTTCACCGTCTGCTGGAAGTTCTGCAACATGCTTTGCGCCGTCGAGGAGGTGTGTACCATTTCATTGGTGGAGTTGACGATACCCTGTGCGAGGTTCGAGGGGTCGGAGACGACCCACTGGGCGCGGGCTGCCCCTGCGCCGAGGAGCAGCCACACCAGAAGGAGTGCCAGACGTCTTTCCATAGCTATTCGACGGGTGTTTCGAACTCTTCGGCGGCGGGATGCGTAGCGTCGTCGGGCAGGAACAGGCCGTAGCATCCCAGCGTGAGCCGGTCGGTCGCAGGGTCGTACTCCACGCGGTTGGCGCCGCAGTCCTCCTCCTCACCGAAGAGCAGACGGTGGCGTCGCAGCGTGACGACCGCATCCTGCACCAGCCGTCGGTAGCAGAGCGTGTGGTCATAGACGAGCATCCGGTAGGTTGCCGTACCGATGCGGCGCAGGGAGGCCGTGAGCGTTCCTTGTGCTGCGAGCCAGGCCCCGCAGATGCGGTCGCTGTCGAGCTGTTCTTCGAGCGAGGCGATGTGTTGCACCACCTGCTGACGGCGGCGTATGTCGTCGCGCAGAGCCGCGACGACGGGATTCATTTTTTCCATCATGAGTCGTGTTTTTTAAGGCTCGTAATTCTTCGATAGCTGCCGCCCGGCAGGAGCAGCAGCCGATTCGTCGTCGGGGCGTAGAGCTCCACGCGGCGCCCCGCATCGAGGTAGTAGATGCCGCGCCGGTAGCGCAGGCGGAAGATCCGGCCATGGTGGAAGCCCTCGCCGGGGCGTCGCAGCGTGAGGATGTAGCACTCCGGCCCGCGACATATGTCGGCTGTGGCGCCGGGGTGCAGCACCGAGGCCCAGCGGCCTGTGAGAGGTGCGATGCGTCGTTCCTCCATATCCACAGTCAGGAGCAGCAGGCACGGCAGGACAACGAGGGCGAGGGCCGTGCCGACAATCCCGAAGGCATGTTGCCGCATGGTCCTATGCCTCCCGCTCCCTGCGGCGGCGTTCGGCCAGCTGCCGGATCGCCGCCTCGATGTCGCCGCCCAGCTTCTCGGCCAGAGCGTACACCTCCATCTTCTCCGTCTGCTCCGTCGTAAACGCTAAATATTCCTCGTCCGAGACCTCCGTAGCATAGACGGCGGACTGTACCCCGCCGAGGCTGATAAAGACCTCCTTGTAGCGGCGTGCGGGGTCGTTCGAGAGGTTGATCGACAGAACCTGCGCACGCTCCTTGTCCGTCAGTCCCAGCAAGGTCTGTATCTGGTCGAACTTGTTGCGATACTTGCGCTGATCGAGTAGAATCTTGCAGTCGGCGTTGTTGATGATCGACTCCTTGACAATGGGCGACGAGATGATGTCCTCGACCTCCTGCGTGACGACGATCGCCTCGCCGAAGTACTTGCGGACGGTTTTGAAGAGATACCGTACATAGGATGCCATTCCCTCCTTGGCGATGGCTTTCCACGCTTCTTCCAGTAGCAGAACCTTGCGCAGGCCTTGCAGCCGCCGCATCTTGGCGAGGAAGGTTTCCATGATGATGATCGTCACCACGGGCAGCAGCGTGCGGTTTTCGGAGATGTTATCCAGCTCGAAGACGATGAACCGCTTGTGCAGCAGATCCATCTGACGGTTCGAGTTGAGCAGGTAGTCGTACTCCCCGCCTCGGTGGAAGGGTTCGAGGACATTCAGGAAGTTCTCCAGATCGAAATCCTTCTCTCGGACCTTCTTCTGTTGCAGCAGCCGTCGGTAATCGGTGGCGACGAACTCGTAGAAGGTGTCGAACGAAGGTACGACGGCGGGATCGCTCTTGATCTTGGTAAGGTAGAGGTTTACGGCGTTCGACAGGGCGACCTCCTCCGAGCGTGTCGGGGCCTCGTCCTCGCGTTTCCACAGCGTGAGGATCAGCGTCTTGATCGACTCCCGCTTCTCGACGTCGTACACCCCGTCCTCGACGTAGAAGGGGTTGAAACAGATCGGCGCCTCGTCCGTATGTAGGCTAAGCATCCAACGCCTTTCCATATTTCTATGGCAGGTTTTCAAATGCTCGCCCCCAAACCGTACGTACACGTCTCCGTGTATACGGCTCTCCATTAAAGAGTCAGTCATATCTTACTGGTGTGAGCTTTTAGGTGACAACTCCGACATAGCGCGATAGTTTTTCTGCGCCTTGCAATCATCATTTTGTCTAAGAAACCTTTACCGTCCAAATCTTTTAACTTTCGGACATGATGCATTTCCAGACTTTCTGTTGCTCCACATTTTTCACATACCTGGGCTTTCAGCCTATCTATTAGACTTGTACTCGTTATGTAGTTGATTGTGGTAATGTCGTCGAGTTGTTCATTTACCAAAGGTTTACACCTTTGGAAACTCTTATTGTAAAGCGTTTGAGTTCTCAATTCTCCTTGCTTGTCGCTGTACTGGATAGTAAATACTTTGTTCTTCTTGTACTTGCGAAGAATTTTCCTAACGCTGATCCTATATTTACCTGCGAAAGTTTTGTACATACTATATTCCATTACGTACTTGAAAGAATTTAAGAGAGCACTGTTGTTTGCAATAGCGTAGTAATTGTGAAATCCTTGTATTTGGTAATTATATATTTTCAGGATTTCCAAATCATCATTATTGATTAGTTTTCCCCTTTCTCTCGGTTTCCATATTTCTTTCCCATTGTGGCGTTTTATTTCTAAAACTTCTAAATCAATGAGTTTTTTCTTAATGGTATCCATTGAGATAAGGAGCTGCACTTTTTTATTGTACACCCGGCTCAGTCTTCCCAGACTGTCACGTCTGGCAAGGTTGGACTTGTTCACAAAAATCTCATACCCCAGAAATTTCGCTTTCTTTTCGGTATGTGTGATGAGAGTTTTTTCGTCCGATAACTCCAATTTCAATTTGGATTCGAGAAAGTCCTTTATATCCTCCTTGATACGTTTGCTATCTTCTTTACTGCCGATGACGCCTATCAGGAAGTCATCGGCATATCTCACATATTGGATTCTTTTGAAGCTGCCATCCATTTCATCGTCGCTGGTTATACTGTGACGTGCCTTGTCAATGCTTTTGATTTGCTTTACGATTTCTACTCTTGCTTTTTCATCTTTTACAACTTCTAAGCTCCTCATAGCCCGTGCTTTCTGTCGCTCCAATTGAAGTCTTGTCTTGTTCGGCTTATGTTTCCTCCCTTGGTTGAACTTTTGGGCATATTCCATCATAAACTTATCGAGCTTATCCAGATATATATTAGCCATTATGGGGCTGATAATTCCACCTTGAGGTGTTCCGCTATAAGTTTTGTGGAATGTCCAATCTTCAATGTATCCTGCATTCAGGAATTTCCTTATCAGACGGATAAAACGCTCATCGGAGATTCGCTCTTTGAGTATGCCAATCAATATTTCGTGATTGATGTTATCAAAGAAACCTTTAATGTCTCCCTCGATGAACCATTTTGCTCCGGTGAATCTCTTTTGAATCTGTGTTAGCACAGTATGGCAACTTCGATTTGGCCGGAACCCGTGAGAACAGTCTTCAAACTGCCCCTCGTAGATAGCTTCCAAAATCATTCGTAGTATCTCCTGAACTAATTTGTCATCAAACGAGGGTATTCCTAAAGGGCGTTTTTTACCGTTTTTCTTCGGTATATATACCCTTTGCGCAGGTTTAGGTTGGTACGCTTCCGTACGCAACAAGTCAATCAAGCCGGTTATTCGTGTCAGGTTCATACCGTCTATCGTCTTCCCGTCAGAGCCTTTCGTCATATTACCCTCCTTTGCATAAATGCGTTGGTAGGCAACGTAGAACATTTCTTCGTTGAACAGTATCCGGTACAATCTCTTATACTTGTAACCTACTTGCGGACTATGTTTTGATAGACCGTTTAATACTTTTAATGAATTTCTCATAATGTCTCTCACATTTTTCTTTAATTGTATTAAACCTTTAACTGCTTCCCTTCGCCATGTACAAGGTGTTACCTTGCTCGGACTACTACGGAAGCTCCGTTACCATATCGGATATTCAGAGGCCTGTAACCTCATAGCCTTACAACCGGCTTTCCGACTTAGGTAATCCCCGTTTGCGATAAGCATAACTTAGCTCGATAGATTGTCGGATATGGTTTCCACCCTTTACCATTTACTATGGTTGTGCTATGATAATTTCCTGCTAATGCTATAGACCTACAACAGCATTAGTATCATAGTATGGTGAGTATAGTTATCACTAACACCAAAGCCTCTACAGCAGCCACTTGGATTGCCATTCAATCAATCAGGATTTTATCCTCGTATCTATCATTTCATCTTACCGTTCAGCCCCGGATCTGATAACCACCCGGCTAACGGCTTCTCCGACATGCTACACTCCCTGTCCGGTTTCCCTTTCAGATAAGTCGGACGATGATAGGCGTATTTTGGAAAACTCGCCTAATACCTTGCTATAGGCATATTTATGCTATCGCCTTGACGGGCGCACAGGTGAGGTAGATGCCGTCCTCGCCCCGTGTGCGGCGATGAATGAGTTCGCACAGTCCTTTATACGAATTTCCCGTGTCGATAAGCAGCACATGCGCCCCCTGCTCGTAATAGTGGCGGATCAGGTGGTTCATGAAGAACGACTTGCCGCTGCCCGAAGGTCCCAGCACGAATTTGTTGCGGTTGGTCGTGATGCCGCGCTTGATCGGCTCATCGGAGATGTCGAGGTGGAGCGGTATGCCGCTGAGACGATCGACGAGCTTGATACCGAAGGGCGACGGCGAAGAACGGTAGGCCGTCTCACCTGCGAAGAAACAGAGGGCCTGTTCGAGGAATGTCGGAAACGACTCCTCGGCAGGAAACTCTCCCTCGGCCCCCGGTATGCCGGCCCAGAAGAGCGCCGGCACATCGACCGTATTGCGGTGAGGCGTGCAGCCCATCGCTGCGAGCTGCGAACCCACGTCGTTGCAGATGCCCTTGAGCGCCGCTTCGCTGTCGGCCCATATGAGGACGTTGCAGTGGCAGCGCACGGAGCGGTATCCTTCGGTGTGGGCTTCGTTCAGGTAGAGGTCGATCCACTCTTTGTTCACGGCGTTGGCGCGCGAGTACCGCGCCAGAGAGTTCATGTTGCGGGCTCTCGCTTCGAGGCTTTTGAGCGTCTCGGCGTGGTTGTCCAGAAAGACGTATTGGTTGTAGATGTGCGGATGTCCGAGCAGCAGCCCTGCGGGTGCGGCGAACGAGAGGCGGCAGTCGGAGCGATCCGTCGAGAACCGTTCATAGCGGCTGTCCGTCCCGACGGTCTGCGGCACGTAGTCCAGGTCCGAAAGCGCGTACATGGCAAGGCAGCGATTCCCGATGCGTATCTGTCCGTCGTCGAGCCGCAGGTCCTCGTTGGTGACGACGCCCTCGCTGCCCAATGCGAAGTAGCGGGCTATAAGTCCGCTGTCGTCTGCGGTGCCGACGATCTCATCGGCCGTGAGAGGTTCCAGACGTATGAAACCTGCATCGCAGAGGATGCGGCGCATCTGCTCCGCAGCATCCAAAAACTGCGCTACGGACTCCGTGTCCCGAATCTCTTGGGGTACGATGAAACCCCGGCAGAGGGACGAGAAGTCGCTGCGGCGCCGCATCTGTTCCTTCGAGGTCTTCGTGACGAAGAGATAGCACGAGTGCCGCAGGAAGGGTCGCTCGTTGAAGTGACGCTCGAAGGCCCGGCCCAGAAAGCTCTCGTCCGAGGCGAGGTCGGGGCGGTAGTGCTCCTCGGTGAAATAGTCCTGTTTATGTACGATCGTGTAGTCGGGCAGCACGCGCAGGGCTTTGAGCCAGGCGCCGTGCAGGGCCTCGTATTCGGCAGCCGAGAGCGTGAAGAGCTCGGGCAGCACGACGCGGTAGGCCACCGTCACCTCGGCGTTCTTCGACAGGATGCAATCGTGTTCTACGGCCAGCAGTGGGAAGTAATGTTCCAATGCAGCCGTTTTCAATGTTCCTCGCATAGTTTAGTTACGTTTAACGATCAGGTGCCGGATGCTCCGGCGGTGGATGATGCGGCGCGGGTGCCGCCGCGCCGCCAGGCGTTTCATCAGCCCGTGAGGACCGTAGCGGCGGTTCATGCGGAATGTCCCCCAGACCACGAGCGACATGCAGACCAGCGCTATGAGAATGCAGAGCGTGCGGTCGGCTCCCGCCATATAGAGGACCATCGTCAGCAGCAGCGACGCGAGCATCCCTGCGGCGAAGAGGAAGAGATATTGCGACGTGAGGCCCCGAAACTCCACGCTGCGACCCACGCCTTTGTTCATGCCGTACTCCATCAGAAGAAGAACGATTCGAGGACGGTTCCCACGAGAATCAGGAAGATGCAGGCGCCGAACCAACTGGCTGCGGTCTTCGACGTATCGGGGTCGCCCGACGAAAACTTCTGATAGACACGTATCCCGCCGATGAGTCCGGTCACGGCGCCGATGGCATAGATGAGCTGCACGAGCGGGTAGAAATAGGACGTGACCATACTCGTGGCTTCGGTAATGCCGGCGATGCCGTCGCCGCCCTGTGCGTAGGCACCCGCCGTGAGCAGTGCGAGCAGGGCCGTCGATAACGATTTTTTTCTCATGCTTTGTCTGATTTTGGGTTGAATGATGTATGAATGCCGTACGGATGAAATGCGGGCCGCACGGGTTGCGGATACGGTTCATGGATTCGTTGTTCGGGATTCGACAAAAGTTTATCGGTAGCGGTTCAGATCGAAGCGTTCGATCTCGGCACGCTCCTGTTCGGTCACATCGTCCGGCAGGTCGTCCAGCGGCTCTCCGTCGTCGAAGGGTTCGTCGTCGTCAGCAAGCCGCTCCCAGGCGGAGAGAGTTTCCGACTGCGGGGCGGCAAAGATAGTACGCTGTGCACCGGATTGTTCCGGCAGTCGGGGCGTGGCATCTCCAGGCGTTTCAGGGCCGATCACATAGTGTTTATAGATGATGACCGGCAGCACCGGCGAGGGCGTTGTCGCCGGAGCCGTGTCGGGAGCCGGGGCACGGGGCCGACGCCGGGATTTTCCGACCCCTGCCCCGTAGAGCGCACGAAAACACCTGCGCCGAACGAAGGTAAGGCACGCTTCGAGCAGCGTTACGATGAACATCGCGTGCGGGAGTTTTCGTCGGCAGGAGCGTGCAGGGCCTCGATCTGCGCGCGGTAGCGTTCCAGATGTTCGCGCATGATAGCATCGACGTAGCTGCTCAGTGTGATGTTTCGCATACCGCACGCGCGTACCACGCGCCACAGCGTGTCGTGCATCGTATCGCTGATGTAAACGGCATGGCGCGACGACAGAAGTCGCGCACGGAGAAAGTGTCTTACATAGGGGTTTTCTGAGGGTTGCGAGTAAACGCGAGGTTCTCCTCTGTCGAGCGTCGGTCGTTGTTGCGCTTGTGTGAGCGTCGCAGAGCGGCGAGGTACGGGATAGCGTGACGAGGATTTCATCCGCAACAGGATCCCCGCGAGTGCGCCTGCAAGTAGCAGGAACGCATAGATTAGATAATCCGTAAGATACATAAGTCGATGGTTTTTAGAGAATGTTTTGAGAATTTCGTTGTTTGTGCAGACGGTTGATCTCCTCGCGGTAAAATTCGAGGTGATGGCGCAGGATGTTGTCCACGTAGGCCGTCAGCGAGAGGTTGCCCCGTCCGAGCAGCTGCACGACGTCGAGCAGCTTGCGTTTGATTTCTTCCGAGGCATAAAGGTTGGAGCGATGCCGTACGTCGTGATCGCACAGGAAGGTCTGCTCGTAATCAGGCATACGCAGGCGCCGACGGCGCGGCTCGCACGTTTCGGATGCAGCGGCTTCCGGTGGCGGAGCCGGTTCATCGTCCACCGCCGGAACCTCCGGAGTGCGGAGCACGGAGCCGTGCGACGACTGACGGCCGATAGCCTGCCGCAGCGCCTCTTCGTCGATTGTCGGGTCATTGCGTTTGACCATACGCTATTCCATAAGAGACAGAATTTCTGCGGCCAGCGCGTCGAGCGCGGCATCGGCGGCGAAAGCGCGGTCGGCAGGAAAGAGCGTGGAGCGTCCGACAGCACCGCTCGTATCGAGAATCTCCTTGCTGAAACGGCTGCGGTACGGCACCTGTGTCTGCAACACGGGAAGACGGAACGCCGCAAATGCCTGTCCGTAGTTTTCATAAAGCGGTGTGCGTTCCCGACGGTCCACCATCGTCCAGAACAAGTGCAGTCCCTTCAGCCGATGTGCGTCGTTATGTACGAGTTGTTCATCGACGGCCCGCGCAAAGGAAAGGGCGCT
>ENA-UAOT01000007-UAOT01000007.1-human-gut-metagenome-genome-assembly--contig:-NODE-7-length-119989-cov-7.903130_pt1 | contig 119989 bp, 125 predicted proteins | sample MGYA00243475_ERZ654567 | MGnify/ENA primary metagenome ERZ654567 (study PRJEB26926, sample SAMN06164482) | human gut metagenome | biome: ENVO:00009003; feature: ENVO:2100002; material: ENVO:00002003... | reverse complement strand
AGATGCAGCGTAGTCTCGTGGGCTCGGAGATGTGTATAAGAGACAGGTATTTAATAGTTTGATAATCAAATTATTAAAAAACGATCTTAAAAAAATTCCCCCCCCCGTGGAAAATTGTTTTTTGAAAAGGAAAAAATTGTAACTTTTATAATCGGGGAATTCAAATGTACCGTTTTCCCAATTCAGATGTACAAAAAAGTGTAATTTTTGAAGGTATCAAAAAGCGTTTGAAGATCGTTTAACCACCTTTTAATCGGGGACGAATTAAAACGCCTTCAAACGCCTGATTTTTAACAAAATTATTTGCTGAAAATTTTTGTACTTCGAATAATTATTGCTATATTCTACTATTGTAGAATGTTTGTCTTTTAAGCAGTCGGTATTTCGCTTTTTGCGGTGTTCTTGAACATCATAATGTCGGTATATTTCGCCTGCTTGTTGATGGGCGCGTTTATTTCGCGCCGTTGTGCTCCGGCAAATGGATTGGTGTCGAATTGCGTCCGCGTGAACCAGTCGATGAGTTCGATGATCTGCGATTTGTTCGACGTGAAGTAGATGTATGAATGCCTTTCGAGCACCTTTAATACGTCAAGGTAATCGGCCAATCTCCAATAACATTTGTAAGCACCTACCTCAGTGGAAAGGTATGGCGGATCGACAAGGAAAACGGTATTTTCCACGTCTTTATATTGGGCGAACAGTTCACGGTAATCGGCCTTTACGATTTCAACCCCGTCGAGATACCCGTCTGCAATGTAATCGGTCTGTTTGACAGAATTATACAGGGTTTCCTTTCCCAATTCATCGAGTGAGAGCACGTAACGACCCGAGAACAGTAATGATGCCGAAAGCGTGATGTAATCAACGAACCCGGTTTCTTCTTCTTTACGAATCTCTTCGAGAATATGCAGTCGCTGTTCTTGGGGGATTCGTTCCCCTTTGCAATTCCCCCCCCCCACCGAATTTCGGATTCTGGCAAGCAATGCATTGGTTCTTGGGATGTTTTCCAGCCGCAGATGGAAGTCGTCGAAGTCGTTATAGATAACTCGAGCGTCGGGGCGTTCCCGTTTGGCGACGTGCGACAGGAGGCCGCTGCCGCCGAACAGATCGACGAATGTAGCCGCAACGGGAAACCGGGACAATGCTTTCCGGAACTCGCCGATAAAACGGCGTTTTTGCCCCATGAACGGCAGCGGGGCGGAAGTGTAAACAGTCTGTTTCTGCATTCAGCAAAAATGTTTTTTTATAAGGTTAAATAGTGTCGAATTGTTTCGTATATTTGTAGTCTCTTACCTCTGCACTCCAGCAGGACATAGAACTACAAATGCGAAAACGCCGATACGCGACCAAAGGATTGCCCTCGGTTGTGCGTATCGGCGCATTTATGTTAGTGCAGAGGTAAGAGACTCACTAACGGCCGGGGGCTTTTTCATGCCCCCATGTTATGGATCAGTTTTTCATCATCGGCGGTCGTTTTTCAGGTGGGATGTATGGATATTTGCGGTTAGGGATGTAGGTGATCCACGCGAACAGATGCCGCCACCATCGACGGGTATAGAGGGGATCGTGCTGGTTGTAGATCGCCTCGGTCTCGAAACAGCTGTTCCCGTAGGCGCGGTTGTAGGGCGGCAGGAGAACTTCTATTGCGACCGAAAGGCCGTAAATCAACAAGGGCGCCGGAACGGCCGCCAGCATCCACCATGCGGAAACCCCGAACAGGAAGTGCGCCGCCACCGTACCCAGCAGACAAACGGCGACGATTTCCAGTTGCTGCCGCATGTGTATTTTCTCGTGATTGAGTAGTCGGGCCGTCAATGCGACGCCCTGCTTCACGAACAGCCAGACCAGCACGGTCAATGCCGTGAAGCGGCCGAACGGAATAAAACGATTATATACGATTTTCATCATATTACGGAAACTCTATAACAGGAATATTTATCGATATGGCCGTTCAACATCATAAAGCTCAAAGTAATCAGTTTCGAGCCTTTGGGGATGGCGATGCTCGAATTGGCGGCATCGCCTGCCAGCAAAAGAGAAATGGTCAGGTTATTCTCCAGTCTCGCTATGCATCTCAATACCAATTCGATAATTTGAAGCGGAGCGGATCCTGCCGGAATCGTACTGTCGATCGCAAACGAGGTTTGGGTCCGTCCTATCTCTCGTATATACGAAACATATCCTCGGCCTTCGAGGTAGCTTACATTGGAACTTAATTTCAATGTACTGCCGAGGGTCATTGTTGAAGATGAAATTAGACCTTGCGTTGGAATGACATCCAATTTCTTTTTGTCGGCTGCCGACATCAGGCCGTTTGCCGACCGGGTGGCGACGGCCGTCGATGCCTTGCCGTTCCAGGTCGTTTTCTCCGCGTCGCTTACGAAGCGGTGGTTCGCGTCTTGTGTGACGTTCGAGGCCGAAACAGGACCCTCAAAATCCCCCCCCCGGCATACGGGAGGGCGTTCCAGGCGGTGGCGCCATCTCCGATTTTGTGTTTGCGCGTATCGGATTCGTAGACGATCTCCCCTTTGAGGAGAACGGGGTTTGCAGCTTTGAGCGCTGCGGCCGAGTAAACGGGATGCTGGACCCGCGAAATGATGTTTTTCAAAGCCATTGGATCGTTATTATAAAAGTTCGTGTTGTCGTTCGTCTTGAGAATGCGTCAATAGCTCAACTTGTTTATTCCGGTGCAGTTGTAATATTCGCCGCCCCGCACGAAGTGCAAGACGAGATAGTTGTACTCCTTTTCCACCGTAACAGTCGTGGACAGGAGAAAAAACGAGCACTGAATTTTCAATACCGATGTTTTGTCGGCCTTGACGACCAAAACATCCAACGCGATGGGCTTGTCGGCCTTGTCCGTTATGTCGTCATACACGCCAATGGACGATGAGGTTGCTGCGACGATTCGGGTCGTCCACATCCCGAACTCGCTCTCGTAGCGGAGCAACTGGCTCAACATTACACTACCCGACACTTCGATCGATCCGCTGTCCGATATGCCGCACGCGGGGAAACAGCGGTCCAGCTTTAGTTTGTCGGCGGCGGACAGCAATCCTGCGGCCGAGGTCGTGGCCGGCCTCCGGAGATCGGCTATCGACGGCGTCCATGTAGTTGCGGGTCTGTTTCCGCGCACCAGCATGACCTTTTCATAACGCACGGTGTTTCCGGCCGTGCCGCCCCATCTGCCGGCATAGACGATCAGATACGCCTTGTCCGACGCTCGCGTAACCGTATATACGGCCGTGCGGCTGCCGGCCGTCAGCGTGGCTGCATCGGCGAGTGTCACGTTCGCGGAGGAGTCGTACAGTTGGGCGGTGAACCCGGTCGCGGTTCCCGCCAGCAGGTCGATGCTGCCCACCGACAGGGCGAACTGGTCGCCGACGGCGACAGCTCCGACGGCGAACTCCGCCTGCGCATAATTGTTGTCGCCCGCGCCGATCGTGCGGCTTTCCGTATTGTCGATGATGTTCACGCCGCTGTATTCGGCGTCTTCGGGCGAAGCGGTCCAGACGGTGCCTTTGTTTCCCTGCGCGAGTTTCGCACCGCACACGTAGGCTTCGTCGCCGGCCATCACGCGGAAGAGCACGGCGCCGCCGGATGCTTCGTCGTAGGTGCGGAACGTCGTCCAGTAGCGCTTCCACTCGGACGTCAGATCATAGGAATTGAAGGTGTCGCGGCCCGTGTAGCCGGTGTTATGTCCGTTCGTAGCTATGATCCGGTCGTTCACGCTCGGATAGCAATACGACTGTATCGTCCCCGTCCCCTTTGCCCAGAAGCTGAGCGTGTATTCGGTCGAGGGCAGCAGCGGCACATTCTGCTGGCGTATGTCGGTCATATCCCCAGTGCCTTTCGCGTGGTACACGATCAGTCCGTCTAAGGTTTCGGATGCCATTTCACCCTTGCCGATCCATCCCTGCGTGAAGTCTTTCGTGTGCCGCAGAAGGTTCTCGCCCACGGGCTGCAAATTGTCGAGCATCGCTTTCTGCTCGGAAACGGACTCTTTCTCGGCATCGGTTACGAAGCGGTGCGTGGGGTTTTGTACGATGTTCTCTGCGGGAATCGCCCCCGGAACGCCCTCCGTACCCTCGTAAGGAAGGTCGTTCCACGCTGTCGTGCCGTTTCCGACCTTGTGTTTGCGCGTGTCGGATTCATAGACGATCTCGCCTTCGAGCAGAACGGGGTTTGCAGCCTTGAGCGCTGCGGCCGAGTAAACGGGATGCTGAATGCGTGTGGGTATGTTTTTCGTAGCCATTGTTCTATTGTATGCCGGGTATTTTGCACTGGATGACGAACCCGCCGCCCAGCAGGTCGTCGAGGTTCTTCTTGTCGGCCGATGACATCAGACCGTCGGCCGATTGGGTGGCGACGGCCGTCGATGCCTTGCCGTTCCAGGTCGATCGCTCCGTATCGGTTATGAAGCGGTGCGTGGCGTCCTGCTCGATCATCGAAGCCGGATGCGTGGCCGGGTGCCGGTAGTTGTTCGCCCCCGATGAGATTCCCGCCAGCTTGGCCTTCTCCTCGGAGGTGTAGTCCTCGGTGGAAAGCCCCTTGCCCGCGACCTTATCGACCTTTCGGCCGATCTGCGTGGCGACGGTCGTAGCGAAATTCGGATCGTTGCCCAGGGCGGCCGACAGCTCCTTGAGCGTGTCGAGCGCCGCGGGGCTGCCATCGACCAACTCGGCGATGGCCTTGTCCACATAATCTTTGGCCGACTGGAGCGTCGTGCGGTCGCCGCTCTCGCGGGCGGAGGCCTCCTCAGCGACGGCCGCATCGGTGTGTTCATTGGCTGCTCGAAGGGTCGCGGCATCGCCTTGTTCGCGTTTTTGCGCCTCGTCGTCGATCTTGCGGTCGAGTGTCTCGATGTCGTTTTGAACCTCATTGAACGCCTTCTCGGAGGAGGCGACATGGGCGGAGAGGTCGGTGGTTACTTTCTGCACTTTCTTCTCCAGCTCCCGCCCTTCGGCCGTACTGTATTTCCCGTTGAGCTGGTCGGTAAGTCCCTCGACCCCGCTCATCGGGATTTTGTCCTCGGTCTTATGGAAGAAGCTGTCGAAGAGGTCCGAGAACTGCTCGGCCGTGGGGTACATTCCCCGGCCGAACCATTTGCGCAGCAGCGCACGTACTCTGATTGCCATTCTGTAATCGCGTGATAAGAGTTCTATTTCGTCCGCATGACGTAGGCCAGCGTATAATAGGGCGGGCGGTTCTCGTGCGAACCGCCGCCGCCCGTAGATTTTGTCGATCCGAAGGGAGTGGTTCGATCGTGCCACGACACGGCTTCGGGATAGGAGTTGCTGCCGCCGCTGCGCCAGCTGCCGCTACCTCCGGTCCAAAGATTCTGTCCGTGCGCGTGCGAGGGTATCTCATCGACGGTGAGCGTGTGTCTTTTCTCGCCTCCCACCTTGCCGTAGCTCTTGTAGTCGCTGTCGCTGACGTTGTAGCCCACCACGAAGCGGCCGCGCAGATCCGGCAGGCGGAAGTAGCCGCTCGTGGTCGAGAGCTTCCGGCCGTTGCAGTCGTAGGCGTTGTTGTAGGTCGTGCCGATAGCCTTGTAGAGCTCGGGGTACTCCGACTGCTTGAGCTGCTGCCCTTCGCAAAGGGCGTAGCCGTCGGGGATACGGGATCCTGCCCAGATTTCGACCATGCCCAGCGGCGTGCGCTGAATCTTGGCCAGGGCGGTCTGCAACGCCACGATCTGCGCTTCGAGTTCGGGCAGCGACTGCGCCTCGTGGAAGTCCGTCCACTTATAGTTCTCCTCGCCGACGCCCGGAGCCAGCGACCGCTCGACGTAGGCCTGCGGATATTCGTATCCCTGGGCCTGTACCGAGATCGTGGTTTGTTTGAGGTACATGCCGCCCGAAATGGAGCCGCCCTCCCAGTAGAGCACCTCCCCCTCGGGGTGTTCCTTCGTGCGCAGGAACACATAACCCTCGCTCCGCTGCGTGCCGCCGCCCGTGAGTGCGCATCCCAGCAGGATCGCCTTGTCGCCCGCCAGGTTGCCGATGATCGACACCACGTGTGCGTTGGTCTGCATGTAGTCGAGCATCTCGCAGTCGGCCGGAAAGTCCTTGTTCGGTTGCAGGAGGAACCTGCCCTGTATCTGTTTCATCGTCAAATGTAGTTTATGGAGAATCGTTTCGAAGCCAGCTTGTACGCATCCGCCACGGCCCGGAGCTGCGCGATGTCCAGCTTGTCGCGGAGCGCCAGCGGGATGTTCACCCAGAAGTCGTAGCCGCTCACCCCGCCGTAGCCGCGACGGTTGAGAATCAGGATCCGGCCCGACCCGCGGCGCGGGACCAGCACCTCGTCGTCCTCGTCGCGCTGGCGGAAGGTGATGAAGCCCACGTTTTCGACCGTTTCGGTGATCGTGATCCTTCGGTCGATGGGATCGAACTTGTCGTTCAGCAGCGCCCGCAGGTAGCACACCTGCCCGTTGTGTTCGAGGCGGTAGTCGCTTTCGCGCTTCCAGAGGATGAACCGCGTGTGCAGGTATTGCAGGGGCGACACGGCGGCGTAGATCACCGCGGCGAAGAGCGGCCGCCGCCAGAAGGTCGGCAGCAGCAGGAGCGCCAGGCGCTTGAAGTTCACGTCGTACTTATCCATTGTATGCCTTCATATTGAGTACGACGTCGCCCATCTCGAAATAGCCCGCGGCCGGGATGCACCGCGCGTCGATCGTAACCAGCACCTCCTCGCCTGCCGCGACGGTCGTCGCCCCGCGGAACTCCACAATCCGCACGCCGTCGAGCGTCTGGAGCGCATCGACGAGCGCCATGTTGGTATATTCGCCGTTGAAGGGCAGGTTCTCGATGTAGTTGCGGACGGCCTCTCGGCAGGCAGCCTCGACCGTTTCGGCCACGAGCATCGGGTCGTAGTAGATGTCCGCCTCGCAGTTGAAGCGGTCGGGGTCGATGTTCACCAGTGCCGTGCGCACGCCCGCGTCCTTGATCTCGGCGATGTAGGCCGCAAGCTGCGCCTCGGTCTCGGCGTCGAGCCTGCACCGCTTGCCGTTCTTCTCGCCCGCGACCTTGATCGTCAGCAGCGAAGCGTCCCGGTTCTCGACCGCCACGGCGTGCTTGACCACCCGCGCCGCTGCGATGGCGTCCTCGGTCATCCCCTCAGTGTCGTAGCGGTCCGTGTCCGCGATCAGCGTCTTGCCCTTCATGAACGCAAGCACCTTGTCGCGGTACCACCGCGGACGGTGCGGGATGATCTCCTCGATACGTGTGTCCACCTCGCCCTTGTACGTGTCGAAGAGCTTCTCCAGCGTCCACGCCGCAACGGCGAAAATGTAGAACAGAATGCTTTCTATCGACAAAATGCCGAAATGCGCAGAGAAACTATCCCCTGCGGTGAATCCATATACTTTTGCAGCCGATTCGTTGCGCATGAAATCCGCGCAGATCGTTTCCTTGATTTCCTCGATCGTTCTCATCGTACCATAAAGTCTATCTCGATCCCCATAAATCCGATACCGCCGTAAGGCGCCATCGATACCTCGTCGGAGGAAAGCTCCGTCGCCGGGCGGATGTGTTGCGCTTCATATCGTGCCAATACGGAATTATCGACCGCCGGAACCGTTTCGAGAGACGCCTCCGGTGCCAGCGGTTCGGAGATGCTCGTGCCGTTTGCCGCTGCGAGGTCGAAGGCCGCCTCTACGCCGCCGCTGGTTTGTACCGCTATGTCGAGCAGGCTTTGCCTGTCTTGAGGTGTAATCCGTGCCATTATTATTCTATCGTTATCAATCCGTCTTTGACTTCGACACGCGACACGGACAATCCGCACACCTGCAACATCGCTTTTGTATCTGCTGTCCACGTCGGATTATAGGTTCCGCCGAGCATCTTGAGGGTTTCGGCTCCGAGCAGCGGGAACTCCTTGAACTCCCCACGCATGGCCTGAAGCACCGCTTCGGCCGTCTGCGCCGTCGTATCACCTACGACCAGCGCACCGCTGCGGACCATCAAGTCGCCCGTTTCGGGGTCTATCATTATCCCTTGCATCGCCTCAATGTTTTACCTTCCCGTCTTCGTAGTCCGAAGCCTTGACCTCGGGCATGGCCTGAGTGACGGCCGGAACCACGACCGGGGCGGGGTTCGACTGCGCCGCCGCGCTTCCTGTAACGGGTACCCCTCCGACGGGTATCGTGTGCGTATGAGTGTTAAACGCCCGGATCAGCTCGTTGAACTTCTCCGTGAGCTGCTCGATTTTCAACAGTCCCCCGAGCTTGCCGCCGTTGAACTGCACCCCCTCGGGAGTGATTCGGAAGGAGGTGTCGCCGAGGGAGGCGTCCACCACTTCGGCGTCCACGGTGATCTGCGTCTTGCCTATCGAGAGCCGGGCCTTGTCGATCTTGTCGCACAGAACCACGGCCGCCACGGCCGGGGTGATGAACGCCACGATGACGTAGCTCCCGACGGCCGGGAAACAGACGACGCCGGTGTCCCCCTCCTGGTTGGCCTGGAGGTTCACGCCCACGAGCGGAGCGCTCTCGTCGAGAGGCGTGCAGTCCACCGTGCGGGCCTTCTCGTCCACGCTATCCACGGTGCAAACCTTACAATAGATTTCGGAGCCCGTCATGGCGAGCCTCCGTATGGCTTCTGCGAGTGTCATTCTGCGACTTTTTGTCCTATGGTTATTTCTTGTCGGAATCCTCCGGTTCCGTACTTGATCACGTTCTTCTGCACCTGATAGATTCCACGGCGCACGCCATCGATCTTGATTCCGATATGGTCGAGTTTGTCGATCAGCACGGCCCCGAATGTGGTAAAGGTTCCTTTAAGACCGTCGCGTTTGAGGCGGCGAAGCTCCTGTTCCGCCCACGCCTTGAGTTCTTGCTCGGTCTTGTTGTAGGTGTGCAGCGTCCGCTTCTCTCCGTCGGCATCCCCCACGTCGATACGGATTCGTTTGTTGTCCGGTTGCAGGGATATGGCCCGCACCTTGATCTTCACGTCTGCCGCTGTCTGTGTGTCGAGTTGTGTGTCGTCGATCAGGTTCACTCCGGTAGCGAACACCTGACGGCAGGCAGCCTCCCGCTCGAACAGCACGCCGCAATACAATACGGGGGTGTCGTTCTCGATGAGGAAGAAGGAGCGAATGCCGCCCTGATCCTTGAGCTGCCCGAGCAGTTCAGTCACGGTATTCGCTGTCACGCGGTATTGTCCGATGTGCTGCTCGCCGAATACCCTGAACTGCACGCCGAGTTCTTGATCCCGGAGTATCTGTTCCACCGTGGCCGACTTATAGGTGAGTTTTTTCGCCTCTTTCTGCTTGAGTTGGAACATATAATCTTCGCAATGAATTTCGATCGGGGTTTTCAGCCCTATCGTGGTGACGAATCCCCGAAAGGCAAGCTCCAGTTCGTCATCATATCCCAGCCATACGGTCACTTCGTCGCCTCGCTTGATCGGGATGTGCTCTTCGTTCTGCCAACGCACCTTCTTCGGGAGCTTCAGCACGCACGTATCCGTGAGCGTGTCCGTGTCGCGGGTGATCTCCACTTCGGCGATCTTATCGAACTCCCACTTCTTGCCCGTGCCTTTGATTTCGATTTTGGCGGTCAGTTTGAACATCGTTTGAATGACGGTTAAACGGCGTTTAATACTCGGTACATTTGATTACATAATCTTCATCGGAGAAGGCCCGCACGTCGATCGTCTGGCGGTTCGACCATGTTTCCTGATTGAGCGAGAACCTCGATACTACAATGCGCGAAATGCCGAATAACTCGAAGAAGGTGCTCGATACTTTCACGGCTTGATTTTCGTCGAGAAACTTCTTTACCTCCCTGATTCCCTCTTCGGGATATTCGTCCACGATCACCCCGTCGCGCACGGCCACGATGCCCACCGAAAGCGATATCGAATAATCGCCCAGACAGATGTATTCCTTGATCGTGCCGCCCAGTCCCACGAGCTGCGTGCGGATGATGTGTTTCTCCTGTGAGATGTTCACCGTGGCGTCGTTGATGACCAATGTGCTTTTATCTTCGCGGGTCAATACGAGTTTAGTCAGGGCATAACGCGATTCCCAATATTTGGATTCGGTAATCGGTAAAGAGAGTCCCTTTCCTGCGATTTCACCGCCGTGTCCCTCCCATGAAGGTTTTTTTGCATTTTCCTGCGATGGCTGGAATCGACACAAGGCCAGACGTGCCTGTTGTGCGACACCTGCGGCGACAAACGCAAAACTTATCGGTTGGAACGTTCCCATCATCCTGCAAAGTTTATATCGTTTACAGCGGCTACCACGGCCTCGGTAATCATATCTTTCACCCGGCCGACATCCTCGCGCAAGTTCGTCGTGTGGACTTCGAAACGGTCGATCAGTTTGTCGATATGTACGGTGATGTTGCGTATTTTGTCGGCCTTCGGCGCTGCGGCCGCAACGGCGGCTCCGGAGGTCTGCAACCCGGCGGCAAGCGGATCAGGCGTCGGCAGTACACCATCCGAGGACGGTTCCCCTGCAGATGCCTTTTCTTTGGCTGCGGCTTCGGCTTTCGAGCGGGCGATCTCCTCGTCGTAGGCTTTCGTGAAGGCCGAGCCGACTTCGGCTCCGAACTCCGAAAATCCGCCCTTCATGCGCTGGATCGCATCCCGTATGCCCTTGCCGTCGAACTTGAACGCCGCGACGATCAAATCGCCGATCCCGCCGAACACGTTTTTCGCAAGATCCCAAATCCCCGAGAACACAGCTTTGAACGAAGCCCATAGCCCCTTGAGCGTTGCGCGGAATTTGACCGAAGTATTCCAAAAATGAATGCCGATTGCCGCAAGCGCAGCGATTGCCGCTGCGATCCAGCCGACGATCGGGATGCTCATGATCGCAGCGCTCACGGCCCGACATGCCGTCACGGCCGCCAGTTTGAACGTCGTAAAGCCCGCCGAGGCGATCCCTGCGAACGTCGCCGAAGCCGTACCGCCTGTTACCAGCGAAAGGATATACGCGCCGAGGGCCTTGATTCCCGACCAAAGTCCGACGGTAGCGAACCGCACTGCGGCGACAGTGGCCTGGATGATGTTCCTCCCGAATCCCAGCGCCTGAACCTTGCCGATACTCAAATAGCCGTTATACATCTGAAGTGAGAAGATCGCGCCGCTCATGGCTCCGATCGTGCTGCGCCACATCCCCGCGAAATTCAACGTTCGGATAAAGGTGATACCTTTACCAATCCCGATGAGTAGCGGCGTGATCTGCGCCAGCGGCACGAGCGAGCTGACGACGACCTCGACCCAAATGCCCCAGTCGCCCGAGGCGTTGAACAGCGAGATTTTCAGGTCATCGAACCGCGCACAGACACGCGAGAGTCGTTCGTTGTAGCTCTCCATGATGATTCCGGCCTGCTCGACGGCCGTGTTCGTCCCGGTGATGGCCCCTTCGTAGCGGCGGATTTCGTCGATGCCCTGCACGAGAGCCATCGCCGCGTTGCTGTTCTCCATGCCGAAAAGCTGAGAGAAAAGCGCCGAATCCTTGAGGACGACTTTCAGTGGCTCAAGGCGCTCGGCCAGCGTCCGCGTCTTGTCCGTTAGCAGCCCGACGTCCACCCCTGCGGCCTGCAGCTCTTTGAGCGTCTCCTTCGGAAGAAACCGCCCGCGGCTCAGGATCATCATGACGTTACGCAGTGCGACGCCGCCTTCGGCGCCTTTCTTTCCGGCCTTGTCGAGCACCTGGATCGCAGCGTTGGTCTCCTCGAACGACACTCCGGCGCCTTTGGCCGCCATGCCGCATTGTTCGAGGGCCACCTTGATAGCCGGAAGCTCGGCGGAACCCTCCTTGCCCGCAGCGGCCATGACATTCATCATCTCGGCCATACGGCGTGCCGCCTCCATCGGATCGGCCAGTGAGACGCCGTACTGGTTCATTGCCGTGGTCAGCACCTCGGCGGCGGCCGTTGCATCACCGCCCATTGTCTTGCTCAGGACGGCAATATTGTCGCCCATCGCACGCAACGCATCGGGATACTTGGCCAACTCGGGCGAAAGCTGCGAAAGCAGCAACTTGTAGGACTCGACCGATTGCGCTGCCGAGCCGCCGAAGGTCTTGGCCGTTTCGCGGGCATACCCCTCGATCCGGCGGAGGCTCTCGCCTGTCTCGCCCGATATGGCCGAAAGATCGGCCAGCGATGCGTTGAGCGCGGCACCCGGTTGCAGGGCCTCCTGCATCGTGCGGCCCACGCCTTCGACGTACTGCGTGAACTGGTTCAACGCGAGCAGCTTGCCTTCGAAGCTGTCCCACAACCCCACGGACTTGCGGATGTTGTCATTGAGCTTCTCCACGTTCTGGGAGATGCCCTGCACGACGACATCGCAGTTGCCCGTGATGTTGAAGGAGTAGTTGAAGGAATAGTTGCTCATCGTTTACCCGGCTCCTCGTCCGAGGAGAATAGACGTCCTAAAAGTTCTGCGAAGTTGCGCAGCCGTCGGCGCTCCAGCCATACGGCTTGCTGGTACAATGCGGCCCACTCTTCATAGGAGAGCGTGCCGGGGTCGATATGAAACGCGGCCCGGATCAGGGCGCACCCCTTCGGGATGGACTGTTCGTCGTCGTCCGAAAGGGCGTGCGCCCCTACAAGTTTTTTAACTCCGTATGACAGGTAGCGAACAGCTCACCCAGCGCCCCGAGTGCCGAGGTCTTGAGGATCGCGTCGTTCTGCACCAGCGGGCTGCCGCCGAGCCAGCAGTTCTTGAACATCACCTCGGCGCCCTTGAGTTCATCCTGTCGGCTCACGGCGCTGACGGCCGACATGGTATCCATTGACGGACGGCGGAAATAGCCGATGTGGTGTTCCCCGGCCATGTCGTCGTAGATATCTACGGCCACGACGCGGCCGTGGGCCTGCTTCCAAGACTGCCTCACTTCGTCCGTCACACCTCCGTCGAAGACGGGATACCCGGCACGCACGGCGGCCGATTCTTTCTGCTCTTGCTGTTGTTTGTTTTCCATAGTCGAAAAAAATAGGTCGTTTGTTAGGCTTTCGGCTGGCCCCACTCGATGTGCGAAGGGATCAGCGTGAGTTCGATCTGCTGGTTCAGGTCGCCCTCCTTCCAATCTACCTTATTTTCGGTAAACTGGCAGTTGCGGATTTTGTCCGTCGAGATGATGCCGCTCTCGGGCAGGTACGACACCGTGATGTCGAAAGGTGCGATGTCCTGCAGGCGACCGTTCGGCGCTTGGCTTTGCAGAGCGACCACTTCACTCTTGTAGAGGGTGATCGACGCCGTGGGCGTGATGCGTCCCCTCGAACGGGACACCGGATGCCGTCCGGCACCGTAGTTGTTCTGCACGTCCTGACTGTCGCCGTACTTGATTGCGGTGATGCCGACGAACGGCACGCCGTTGGCCGCAGCGACAATATCGCCCCAACTGTACTCCACGCCGTTGATCAGCGGGATAGAGGTTGTAACGCTCATTGTATTATGGTTTTAGAGGTTAGACACTCTCGGCATAGCCGATCTTTACCCTGATGCGCCGCACGACGCCTACGCCGACCGGACGGATGACGATCTCGATTTCGGAAGTGGAGAGCACGTTCTGGTCGGGATCGATCTCGACCACGTAGCCGCTCATCTCGCCCGCCTTCTCCATATCATCGAGGGCCTTCTGTGCGGTGATCTGCAAATATTCGACGCTGTGCGTCTGCAACTTTCCCGTCGATTTGTCTATGTACACATTCCCGCCCAGTTTCGGCAGCAGGTAGGTACGAATGCCCCGCACGGCCTTATCCATCGTGCGGACGTTTTCGATATAGGCGTAGTCGCTCGTGGCATCGTCCATCGTGTGCGAATCGTTCAGGTACGAGCCCGACAGTCCGGAGTAGGTCACGAAGAACAGGTAGCGGGCCGCATCGAGCGATTCGACCACAGCGCGGTCGAGTGCCGTAAGCAGCGTGCCGTCCCCGAAGGCGGGAACGTCGATGCCCGCAGGGAACTTCTCGATCCATGCGGGGGATTCCTGCACGGAGGCGCTGGAGACAATGCCGAGCAGGACGCCCAGCCCCGAAACGGAGGCTTTCACCGTAGCGTTCGTCTCGTCGGCGTAGAGGGTCGCCCCTGTGGAACTCCCGGCCTGGCCGATGATGACCGACACCCGCTCCTTATCGCCTGCGACATCCGTTGGCAGAGATGCGACAGCCGCAACTTTCGGGGCATAGAGGATACTCAACGGCATGTCCTGCCCCTCAAGCGTCGCGGCGACACCCTGCAGGGCCGTAAGGCTCTCCTTCGAGAATGCCACGTCGCCTTCCCAAATGCCGAGTTGTCGGAGCCGACCTCCGGCGAAGTTCTGCATCTTCTTCGCATCGGCATAGGTGTTGGCACCTTCAGTTTTCGGGAAGATACCCACGTAGAGGCTGATGGCCGGATTGATGCGGAAGATTTCCGAGAGCTGGTAATGCACGAGGCGAATGCTCCACTTCTCGGCGTCGGCGGTGATCCCGAGCTTCTCGGCTGTTTCGATCTGCGAAATGGCCTTGATACGCTCCGTTTCGGTAAATCCCGACGGCAGCGTGTCCATGTAGAACATGATTCCCGAGATATGGTCTTCGCCCGCCAGTTTGCGGGGAATGTTGCCGTTCGTGCGTTCAAATGTTAAGGACTGCATCAGGCTTTGTTTTTTTGATTGGTTACTTCGACAACGGTCGTGTCCTTGAGCGTGCGGCCGTAGTTGATGGCGTCGCAGCGGTTGAAGAAAGCCGTGCCGTCCGAGGCCACATAGACAGCCGGACGATCGGGATGGCTGCGGAATACCTCGCGGGCGATGCGCTGCGTGGCACTCTCCCGCACGGTTCCGGAACCTCTGGCCGGAGTTTTCGTCGTGCAGGCCGGATCTTTTGCCGTAGCTGCCGGCTTTTTGTCCGAGGTTCTGTCGGAGGCTTCCGGGGCTTTGGATCCCGAGAAGGACGCTCCGGCCTCTTCGCTGGAGATATCGGTGGCGGGCGCCGTTTCAGCGGCAGAGTCCGCAGGTTCCGAAACAGCGTCGACAGGAGCTTCAACGGTGTCGTTTCGATCGGTCTGTACGCCTTCCTGCGACACTTCGGTCGTGGCGGCGTTTTTCTTATTTTTCTGTGTCATTGTGAAATGTGGGTTTCTCGTTTTTTGAAAATACGATGCAGGCCATAGACCACAGTCAATAGCCCGACGACGCACAAAACATACTGCCACCATGCAAGACCTCTGCGGGTCTTGATTTCGGTCGTCGCAGCAAGGCTCCCCTCACGGATGGAATCCGCACGGACGCGGAGGACTGTATCATTCCGGACCATCGCGCCCACTGTTTCTCCGGCCGTGTGTGCTTCCTCCTGCCGGAATCGGTCCGTTTCCTTCTCGGAGTCGGCGGCAATCCGGCGTCCGGTAGTTTCGCACATCAAGGGCGGTTTGCCCGTCAGCGTGTCGGCCGGACGACTGGTATCATACACCCGCATAACGATCTCCACATTCTCGGTACGTTCCCGCTCCCGCATCCGTTCGGCGGCCAGTTCGCTGCTGAGTGCCTCGTATAACCGTCGAAAAGCGAGGCTGTCGTGAACTGCGGTCTGTTCGGCGAAGAATCGCTTCTGTGAGTTACTGTGCAGCCGTTCCGTCCTCGTCGCCATCCGCTTCATCGGCGAGCAGCTCATGGCTGACAGGACAATCGGCAGAGTGAGGACAGGCAGGAATTTTCTCCACAGCCCGACGAAATTTATTGACATCATGACGTAGGTTTTTGATCTCCGTTTTCAGTGGTTTAACGATCTGCTCCAGCAGAATTTCATTTCCCTGGCGGACATTGTCGAGCTCTACACCTTGATTGTCGGCTCGCTTCTTCGCCACGTCGGCACGCAAGCTCTTAACCTCGGCCATATATTTTTGTCGCGTGAATATCGAACCGAGCCACGCGCTCAACGGAGTGGTGACAATCGCCACAAGGGCAAGGGTTACTTCTGTTGTCATTGCTCGATTCCAATAGTCGCCAGCCAGGCCCCGACATCGAACGATGGGCAGGCTTTATGGACGGACGGAAGGTCGCGGTGGCCGACGATCCGTACCCCGGGGTGTGCCGCGTGGAAGTCGATAACGTAGCGTGCGAGCGCCTCTCTCTGCGCGTGCGTCCGGGTATCTTTCGGCGTCTTGCCGTCAGAAGCCACGCCTCCGGCGTAAACGATGTGCCGGGATACTCCGTTGTAGCCAGCCGCGCCATTCGTTATTTCCCACGGGTCCACGAAGGCGTCTTCGTTGTTCCCGACCAGCCGCTCTACCGTCCCGTCCAGGTGGATAAGGTCCGTATATCCTACCTGCTTCCAGCCCCGGCCTCCCTCCGAGGGCGGGGAGGTGTGCCACCGCCGGATGTCGGCGGCCGACACCTCGCGCCCTTCGGGGGTCGCGGTGCAATGGATAACCAGATATTGCAGAGCCTTTTTCATTGTGAAATTCTTTCGTAGATGCCTATTCCGTTTTTGCGCTTACGATCGCACCGAAACCCTCGTTGCGCAGCGGCAGACAGATCGTATAGGTGCGCATCGAGAAGAGGTTGCGCTGGTTCTCCGGGTCGCTCGACGCCTCGCGCAGGTAGGACTTCGTCGAGCCGTCGGCACGCATCGCACGCTTGGTGGTGAAGGCTACGGACGACTGGCGGTCGCTTTCGCCCACGACGGCGCCGTATGCTTTCTTCTTGAGCGTGGTCGTATCGTAGTAGGGACACTCGTCGTACTCGTAGACATCGAAGCCGTACATCTTGGCGATCTTACCCGTGGTGTAGTCGTACACCTGTTTCTCGAAGCGCTGGTCGGTTTCCAGCAAGTCGGCGACATGATCCGCGCACAGGACGAGGATGCGGCCCTCTTTGGGGATTTTCAGCTTGTCGAACTTCTTCTTGAGCGCCACGATGTCCGCGCGGGTCAGCTTCTTTCGGCCGTCGGCCGTAGCCTCTCCTGACGTCAGAATGACCGGGGTCTTGTCCGTGTTCTCCGCAGGAGCCAGCGAGTGGATCGCCCGCGAATATTTCTTCTCGAAGAACTGGTCCTTGTGCTTCTCGATCACCAGGGCCATCTTGTCGTAGCTAATGGCGTGCAACTCGTCGTCGGTGACGGGCGTAGGACGCGACTGGAACTTGTCCAGCTCGACGGCCTTGTCGCCGTCCGGAAGGTCCTGAACCGTCAGCGGATAAGTCGTATTGTTCACCAAAATCTCGGGATCGGCGCCCACATCGACGAAGTGGATCACGTCATGCTTCACATAGGCGTCGTAGGAGCGGATGGCCTGATACCAGCCGATGCTCTCAGCCGACGTGCGGAACGCCTTGATAAGCTCCCCGGTCCACACCTCGGTGTAGATGCCGGCGCCCAGAGCACCCGAGGGCAGCAGGCCACCGCAAAGCCCCGATACCAGAGCAACGCCATTCACGGTTGCAACACCCGCAAGCGGGGCGAAGTCGAGGGCGCAGGCAAGCGTCGCTCCGATCGCGGAGTTGATGCCTATCGCCGTAAAGAGGCCCAGGAGGGCCAAAAGGATTTTTCTCATTCGTGGAAAAAGTTAGAGTTAGTCGTTCATGAAGTCCGGGGCCACGCCGTAGTGGGCCTTGAACGCTTGGACGTACTGCGTGGGGTTCTCACGGCGCAGGGTCATCTTCTCCTCGTCGGAGAGTTTGTCCCACGCGAGCGTCTGGTGTCCGTTTCCAGAGCCCTTTTCGTCAATGAAGTCCGAAGGGCGTCGGGCGGGAGTCATCATCGAGAGCGTGTCACGCAGCGTTTCAATGCCCGCCTTCTTGCCCAATTCGAGCATCTTCGGCTCTTGGGCCTCGGTGATCAGGCCCCTTTCGCGTGCAGCAGTGACGGTATCCGTGATACGGGCCAGCGTGAGTGTGTCGTTTTGAGCCTTGAGCGCCTGGATCGCGCTGACGGCATCCGCCTCGGTCGCCGTCGTCGGAAGACCGAGGGTCATCAAAATCTCATTCATCTGAAAAGTCGTGTTTTGGGGTTTGTCGTCGGGTTTGAGTAAGGGCAACAGATCGTTATCTTCGTCTTTTGCAAGGGTGAGCTGTTTACCATCGTTATACAGGCAGACTTGCAAGGCGTCGTCGTTGGCTCCCACGTCCACGATGGAAACTTCGAAAAGTCTGGACCGTATGATAGTCGGGCGGGTCTGCCTCTGCACCAGGTATTGCGGATCGTCGGAACATTCGATGATGTCGATGCCCGCCGAAAGCATCCGCAGCGTACCGCGTTCCCACTTGGCGGCGATGACCTTCTCCTCTTCGGTGTCTCCGTCGATTTTCGGAGTGCCGAAGATCTTGTCTCCATCCACGCGGATATTCTCCATAATGCCGATAGGAATGTCCTCGCGGGAACCGCGCCGGTGCATGTACAACACGATGGGGTTCTTTTTGTACTGTTCGATGTCGAGCCCTTCGGTAAGGATACGGGTTCCATAAGCGTTCAAGGCGCTGGTGCTGATGACTGCTTCTCGTGCCATTCAATCGTTTTCGGCCCCGGACACCGCCGACACGCAGGTCGGCGGCGCGGACGGCCTCGGATGCAAAAAAGGGTTTGTTGCGGGGACAGGACTCGAACCTGCGACCTTGAGGGAATGAACCTCACGAGCTGCCGACTGCTCCACCCCGCGATTCTGGTGCAAAGATGCAATGTGTAAGTTACAGCAACAATCAGAGTGTAAAAATCTTACACTCTGTTTTTTACACCCTTGTTTAAGGTGCATTTTTGTCCTGTCTAACGCCCCGTCGGGGTATCATTTCATTTTATGAATGGGTAAAAGAATAGCTTCCGAGCTGAAAGAGTTCGCCGAGCTCCTGTACATGCAGGGTACACCGCAGAACATCATCGCCGAGAAGGTCGGCGTCTCGAAAAACACCGTGAACGCATGGGTTACAACAGGATGTTGGGCCGAAAAGAAAATAGCGCAGTCGCTTACCCGCAAGCAAGTCGTGAACAATATCCTGCGCTCGATCAATAATGTCGCCGAGAATCTCGGCAACAACAAGGACATCACCGATATCGGAGGGACCAGCGACCGACTGGCCAAGCTCGCCGCGACGATCAAGACTCTCGACAAGGAAGTATCGGCCGTGGATTATATGGAGTGCTTCATGAATTTCGGGAAGTGGCTCGAGGGGCGCTCGGAAATCGACCCGGAGATCACACCGCAGCTCTGTATGACGGTGAACGACCTGCAAAACAAATTCGTCATCGAAACGCTCGGCGTCGGTAAAGGCAAATAACGATGGCTTCCAACATAACCAAAACCTTTGCCGAATGGCAGCGGTGGTGCCGAACCGTACAGGAGCGCACGCCTATTCTGCCTGAAGCTCCCGCCGAGAAGCAGGCCCGCATCCGCCGGGCACGGCGCGATTACAATTTCTTCGTCGAATATTACTTCCCGCATTATACCGACGACCCGGCGACGGGCAAGCATACCGCGTGCGCCCCGTTCCAGATCGAGGCGGCGAACCGCGTGTTCCGCAACCGCAACTACAAGGGTGTCGAGAAATGGGCACGCGGCCATGCCAAAAGCACCCATTTCGACATCTTCATTCCTATGTGGCTCAAAATTCAGGAGCCGCGCGAGCTGAACGTCATGGTCCTTGTCGGCAAGTCCGAGGAGAATGCCAAGACGCTGCTCGGCGACCTGCAGGCCGAGTTGCAGTTCAACCGACGCTACATCGCCGACTTCGGCGTGCAGTACAACGCGGGCGACTGGCAGGAAGGCCGTTTCGTTACGGCCGACGGTTGCGCCTTCTTCGCACGCGGCCGAGGACAGTCCCCGCGCGGCCTGCGTTACCGCAGCCGACGACCCGACTACATCACGATCGACGACCTCGACGACGATGAGCTGTGCGAGAACGAGAGCCGCGTGAAGCGTCTCACGAACTGGGTAAAGGAGGCCCTGTTCGGTACACTCGACGGCGGCCGCGGGCGGTTCATCATGGTCGGCAACCTCATCAGCAAGAACTCCGTGCTGGCGGCGATGGCCCGCTCCAAAGGCATGCACGTCTCGCAGGTGAACATCCTCGACAAACAGGGCAACGTGTCTTGGGCGGCCAAATGGACACGCGAGGAGGTGCAGCAGATGGCGGACTTCATGGGCTATCGTTCCTTTCAGAAGGAATTCATGAACAACCCGATCACCGAGGGTGCCGTATTCCGGCAGGAGTGGATTCGATGGCGTGATCCGCTGCCGCTTTTGAAATACGACTACTTGGTGGCCTACTGCGACCCGTCGTTCAAAAGCTCCTCGAAAAACGACTACAAGGCCATCAAGCTGTGGGGAAAGGTCGGAACCGAGCTTCATTGCCTTGCGGCCTTCGTGCGGCAGTGCTCCGTCGCGGAGATGGTGCGCTGGTTCTACGACCTGCACGAACGGGTGCCCGAGAACGTCGTGGTCGAATACTACATCGAGGCGAATTTCCTGCAGGACATCCTTCTCGACGAGTTCACCCGCGAGGGAAAGCTGCGCGGTTATCAGCTTCCGATCCGGGCCGACAAGCGCAAGAAACCCGACAAATTCCAGCGCATAGAGGCCATATCGCCCCTTTGGGAGCGCGGATTCGTATTCTACAACGCCCGGATGCAGCGCGACCCCGATATGCTCGCGGCCATCGACCAGACCCTCTGTTTTGAAAAGGGGATGTCCGGGCACGACGATGCCCCGGATGCTGACGAAGGAGCGATCTACAAATTACAGCAGCACACCCGCGAACAGGCATTCGTGCCGTCGATCGGACGCAGACACATATCATCGAAAAGACTATGGTAAAACTATTCAGGGCGCTGGTATTCCGGCACCGCCTCAAAAAACAGATTCGTCTGGCCGACGAACGCAAGCATCGGACAGGAAAGAAACAGTTCGTCATCAACCTCGGCGGCCGCCCGCTGTGCGTGTCGAAGGAGCACATCCGGCGGCTGGCAGCCGAAAGGTTTTATCGGCCTGGCGTAACGGTCGCCGACATCGCCGCCGTTGCCATTTATAAAACCCGATAACCGATGTTCCTGGAAGATAAGGATTACAAGGTTGTATGCACGGACGAGGTGCTCGATATCATCTCGCAGAGCGATTCCGAGAACCGTGCCAGGGCGGAGTTGAGCGCCCAGGAGGAAGTCGAAGGTTATCTGCGCTCCCGTTACGACACGCGCAAGGCCTTCGCGCAGCAGGGCGCCGACCGCAATCCGATGCTCGTGCGCGTCGTGGTCAGCATCGCCCTCTACTACCTCGGACAGTCGCTGCCGCAATACATGGGAGACGAACAGCGAGAGGCAATGTATAACAATGCTATCGCATGGCTCAAGGACGTCCAAAGCGGAAAGGCCACGCCCGACCTGCCGCTCTACCAATCCGAAGAGGGCGAAGATACGCAGAACCCCGTGCGGTTCGGATCGCTTCCGGCCCGCCGATACGGGTATTAAACACTTTTCAAAGACCTGTTAAATACCGATTGAATGGGTAAGAATCGGAATCTTCCAAATAGAAACGATTTTGAGGGCAGAACCTACGAGTCGCTGCTCATGGCCGCACGCGCCGCCAAGACCCCCGAGCAGAAGCGCAGCGTTCTCATACAACTCAAACAGGTGACGGCCAACCTCACGCAGAAGGATATCGCCACTTGGCGCACGGCATGGCAGATGGCCATCAACATTGAGAACCCCAAACGTTCGCAACTCTACGACTGCTACACAGATGCCCTGATCGATCTCCACCTGACGGGCTGCATGGGCCAGCGCGACGGCAAGACCCTGCAAAAAAAGTTCGTCCTGCGGACCAAAGACGGAAAAGAGGATACCGAAGCCAAAAAGATTTTCGAGCGTCAGTGGTTCACTGATTTCGTGGGTTATGTTCTCGAATCCCGCTATTGGGGACACTCGCTCATTCAGATGGGCGACGTAACGACAATCAACGGCGTCCATTCTTTTACGGACGTGTCGATCGTGCCCCGCAAGCATGTTATTCAGGAGTTCGGCGTTATTGTCAAGGATGCGGGCGACGACCCTCAGCGAGGCGTGAGCTTCCGAACAGGACCGTATTCGAAATGGTGTATTGAAGTCGGGAAACCCCGCGACCTCGGGCTGCTGCTCAAGTGTGTCCCGCAGGCGTTCTCGAAGAAGAACATGCTGGCATACTGGGATGTCTTCGGGGAGCTGTTCGGAATGCCGATCCGCATTGCCAAAACCAATGTTCAGACCGGGTCGGAACGCAGCCGCATCGAAGCGATGCTCGAGAATATGGGAGCGGCGGCGTGGGGACTTTTCCCCGACGGCACGGATATCGACATCAAGGAGTCGAGCCGTGGCGACGCCTTCAACGTTTACGACCGCCGCATCGACCGGGCCAATTCCGAAATGTCGAAGGGTATCCTGAACCAGACGATGACCATCGACAACGGGTCATCTCTTTCGCAGAGCGAGGTACACCTCGAAATCTTCGGGAACGTCTGTGCGGCTGACGCAACGATGGTCAAAAACATAGTCAATGACAAACTCATTCCCTTGATGCTCGAACACGGGTTCTCCCTCGAGGGGCTGAGTTTCGACTGGGACGAGGCCGCATCGTTCTCGCCCTCCGAGCGCCGCGAGATGGAACGCATGATCCTCCAGTCCTACGACGTGGACCCCCAGTATTTCATCGACCGATACAAGATTCCGATCACGGGAAAACGTTCGGACGGTTTTTTCGAGTAGGGGCTGATTCCGATAGCGGAAAGGACAGTCCCGAACACAAAACCGCCACACACGCCGCGGGAACGCTCGACTACGTCCTTTTCCACAGGGCGATGGGTGATCTGTACGACAGCGCTACGCTCGCCCTGAAAAAGGACGAAATGCCGCAATTCCGGCACGCTGCATTCGACAAAGCCGCACGGGTCGTGTACGAAAGAGGGGAGTTTTCGCCGGCGATGCTGCGCGACGAGCGCGTGCGGGGACTCATCGACGAGACGAACCGCGTGCTCTCATCCGCGCTTACCGTATCGCATGAAACGCCGCCCGAGCTCACGGCGGCACTGTGCAACAACGTCTTTATTTTTTCGGGACTGAAAACCTATCATTCGCTCTCGGAGGTCGGCCTGTCGCTCACCGATGAGGAGGGCAACACCAAATCCTTCGCCGATTTTCACCGTGACGTAAAGGCCATAGATGACCGTTATAACAGCAACTACCTCTATGCCGAATACAACCACGCCGTCCATTCCGCACAGATGGCTGTAAAGTGGCATGACTGGGAGAAGGACGGCGACGAGTACGATCTGCAATACCGCACGGCGGGCGACGAGCGCGTGCGCGAAGCCCACCAACGGCTCGACGGCGTGACGCTCCCGCCCAGCGACAAGTTCTGGGACCGCTATCTGCCTCCCAACGGCTGGAACTGCCGCTGCAATGTCGTGCAGGTGCTGCGCAGCGATTATCCTCGGTCGGATAGTGACGAGGTGACGGCCATCGGAGACAAGTACACCGAAAGCCCGAAGATGCAGATGTTCCGCTTCAATGCCGGAAAGACCCTCACGATCTATCCGGAGAAGCATCCGTATCACAAGGCGCCTGCGAAAGCGAAACGGATCGTCGAGCAGATGGCCGCCGAGCTGCGAACGCCGCAGCAGGTCATCGAGTTCATGAACGCTTCCGAAGAACGCAGGGCTTGGTTCGAGCGCGGATTCAAGGCCTTACGGAAAGAGACGAATCCGCGGAATAACGGCAGTACGGATTGCGCAGGAACGATTTGGATGAACAAGGATCGACTCAAGCACGTACTTTCCGGGCTGACTAAATTGCGCCAGCAGAGTGAAATATCCTTCGACGAGGCCGATGCGCTGGCAACCTTCTGGCACGAGATCACGCACAACCGGAATAAGCGGGGAAATATCAATATGACGGCGCTGCAAATTCAATACATGGAGTTGGCGAACGAGTTCGTTGCCCGAAAAACATTGCCGGAATTTTATAAAGCCGTGGGAGGCAAGATGCAGCATCCCGAGTTTATGAACAATCGCAGCTCGACGGGGTACAATCGGTGGGTCCGCAACTATTGCAAGGCTATCGAACGGACCGGAGCAGACGCTGACAAGGTACTGGAGACCGTGCGTGAACATCTGTTTACACAGTCTTACGACGACCAGAAAAACGGATTGATAAACGCCTTGTTGCAAGGCGGTGCGCATACGTCCTCCGGAACAAAGATCGGGAAGCGGACATGCAGCGAAATCGTAAGAGAAAGTTTATGGTATTCCGAGGAAGGATTTGAAAAGTATTTGGAATCGCTTATTCGTTGAAAATAGCTCGGTACTCCTGCGCAAATTCGGACCTGATAGCCGTTACGAGCTCGGGATCCTTGCAAAGTTCGGCAAAGGCCATGAACGTAATGACTCGGTTCTGCTCCGAAGCCGGTGCGTTTTCCGGACTCAAAGTGCGCAGAAAATCCTCTTTGTCGGCCTCGCTGTGTCCTTCGATAATTGCATCGAGAACATCAGGGTCGTCCGTAAAGTCGAGGAAAGTCTTGCTCCGAAGTTGTAAGTTGTCGTTGGCCATTGGACAGATGATGCATTTTCGCAAAAGTAATATTTTTGAACTTAAAAAACAAAACAATGCCTAAAAACCGAAGTATCGTGCCCCGTGTGTTGAATGATATGCGAGTGAAACTTGCTGAAATGTTCGACGACAATTTCCGCAGGCAGGGGTTCTTCGGCGACAAATGGACGCCGAAAAAGGTGCTCTCAAAAGGTGGCAGCACGACAATTCTAATTGTTACAGGCGCCATGCGCCGTGGAATACGGGCCTCCGTACAGGGCAATGGGGTTGTCTTTACATCCGACAAACCCTATGCCGCTCTGCACAACGAGGGAGGACAGTTCCGACAAAACGTCCCGGCGCATTATCGCAGTCGCGCCGGGCGGCGATACCGTGTCCGGGCGCATACCCGGACGATGAAGATGCCCCAGCGTCAGTTTATCGGCGATCACGAACGGGTACGGGAGGCGATCACGGCGATCATGACCCGCCATCTCGAGCGCGTTAGCCGCGACCTTACCAAAATCACACGGATATGAGAAAGACCCTTTTTCTGATCCTTACGGAGCGTCTCGAGCAGGTCGTATGGATCGACGGCGTGCCGACCTTCGAGCCGGATGCCGCGAAGCGCGAGGGCTGCAGGCGCGTGTTCCGGCACTTCGACCTGTGGAACGAAAATATTCCCCAGCTCGTCAAACAGCGGCCGTTCCCCACGCCTGCAGTATTTTTCGAGTTCGAACCGCTCCGCTGGAGCTATGCCGGGCAGCGGGTCCGGGAGGCCGACGTCGTGCTGCGCCTGCATGTCATCACGACGACCGTGGCCACGGCCGAAGCCGGGAACAGATACCGGGACAAGGCTCTCGAGCGGTTCGACATCATCGACGCCCTCACGCAGGCCCTGCTCGGGTTCTCCTATGACGACGGTCTTCGCCAGGCCGGAACGATGCGGGCATACGAATCCGCGACGGACCACGACCACGGGGAGGTCTGCGAGGACATCGAAAGCTGGGTGACGCACTGCCGCGACGCCTCGGGATGCGATCTTCCCCAGCCGACGACGCAGCCCCTGCGGCTCGGGATCGGTGCCCCGAAGTAACGAACAACCCCCTGCATCATGGCAGGGGGTTGTCGTTGAATAGCGAGAGTTGCTGCTTTCGTTCCCGTTCGAGGCATTCGACCTCCTCGGCTCTCTGAAGTTCACCGGGCGAAGTGGAAACGTAATTGAGGAACGTGCGGTAACACATCGGGTACTTCGGATAGACATGCTGTCTCCATACCGCTTTGTAGCATTTTCTCAACACACCCGATTCGTAATGCTGATTTACGATGTCACAGACCAGCTTGATACGCCGCAGCGTGTTGATATTCCTTTTTCCACCCTTTTTGCCCATTTTCCCGAAAAAATCGCTATCTTTGTCAAAACTTCGACTTTCTGACTCGTTAGCTGATCTTTCGGTTGGCGGGTCTTTTTTATTCGGTCTGTCCGGCGAAAGGCTCGATCTTCACCGTGCCCTCGTTCACCTTCCAGACCCGTCCCCGGCCGTCGCAGACCGGGCAGGGCCGGGGCGAGCGGCCTGCCTTCGGCCACGATCCGTCCTCAGGTCCGGAGACGTATTCCTCGGCAACATAACCCCGGCCGCCGCAGTTGCGGCACAGTTCGACGGTTGTCCTGCGATACTCCCGCATCTTTCCCATTCGGCCTAATCCTCCTTCTCCTTTTTGGGTTCGATATAGAACGCCTCGTCCTGATCGACATAGACGCCGCACTTGGTGAACAGTTCCGCCATGCCTTCCTCGTCCCGGTCGGCGAGCATCTTGTCGCGGGCGATCTCCTCCGTCAGGCGGATGTACTTCGGCAGGAACGTCTTCACCAACTCCAGCACCGCCGCCCACGTGAAGCCCTTGCGGTTTTTCAGTTTCGGGGTTCCCGTGCGGAATCCGATAATACCGTGCGTCGTTTCCAGCGACCGACGCTTCGTAAACAACACTTCACGCTGTTCTGTGGCGAAAACCTGCATCACCTCGAAGGCTTCGCGCTTCTGGTTCTCCAGTTCCGCCAGACGATCGGCATACTGCTCGCGGATAGCGACGAACTGCCGATCCATTTCCGCAGTGATGCTCTGGGCCTCGGCGTCAGCCGTGGCGTAACGCCCGAATGCATCCTCCATTGCCTCGCGCGTGACGCCCGAGATGATGATCTTCTTTTCTCTCTTTGCCATAAAATTTTTTCTTTTAATTGTTGTCCGTTTACCTTTTTTGTCCGAGGTCCTCCGATCCGCAGATCATTCAGCAGCGCCCCCAGTTCCGTGAAATGGCGAGCCGTTTCCCGCGCAGCATCCGCATAGCGCAGCAGCGCCTCGGTCATTCGTCGCGCTCGCCGCATACGATACCATCGAATTTTATCAGAACATCATGGGCACGTTTCATCGCAGCCTTCTCGATCAGTTTAGCCAACAGAGAGCGAAATTGCGAATTATCGGAAAATAATTTCTTCAGCCCGAACTGAAGGGCGCGGGAATTGCCGCCGAACAATCGGCCTCCCGTGTAGGTTTTTCCATCCTCGTTGATGCGGTTGTAGATCAGCAGTATGCCACAATCGTTCTCCACATCCGGATTGTCTTTCGCTATCTGTTCGAGTGCTTGTGTGAACGACCGTATTTGTTTGATGTAAGCCGCCGAGTCCATCTTGGAGGACTCGGACGTCGCAGCCTGCGGCGACTCGGCATCCTTGCGGACAAGGTTTGCCGGGTGGTACTCTACGGCGTAGGTCAGCCCCGTCTGAGGATCGAGAATGTTTACCACCATCGCTTTATACCGAGTCTCCCGGTACTCTTTCAATGGAGAAAACGGCGGGCAAAATCGTTGAACCAGCACGCCTTCGTAGGGATCGGAGATAATTCGATACGTGTGGATACCGAGATTGGCTTCGGTTTTCGTTTTCAGGCACATGGCCCTTGTGCCACGCGGCACGTAGCCGCAGCCGATAATTGATTTCTGTCCCATTGTCGTTGTTATTTGATGATTCGTTTCGCTTCGTCGTCGTATTCCATACGCCACATGTCGCAGTCGATCTGGTGAAGGTGGAATCCTTCCGGAGTGGCCTCGCGTGCCCATTCTTCGACACGATCCACGTCATTGAGTTTGTCCGAGGAAACCTCGGCCGTTCTGATCACATCGCGCTTGTCCGGCGCGATAAACGGGTTGTTCGCCCGCCAGGTTACTTTTACTTTCATGTTATCTATTGGTTAAAAGGTTGTTGTTCGTTCTTTTCAGTTGATTGCCCGTCCGATTTCCGGGGGGGGGATTTTGCCCCGCGAGGAATGCGATCGCTGAGCTGCGGCGGCTGAACTGACGCCGGGATCCGTCCGGGAGGTGCACTTGATACTTGATCATGGGATAGAAACCGTGTTTTCCCGTGCGACGGGTCACATAGCGATACAAGCGTCCGTGGCCGCCATACAGCAGGCCTGCGTCGATAAAATCGTCGCTCCGGAATACCGCCTCCACTTCCCGGAATGCGGCGAACGGTTCGGCCGACACTTCCTGATCCGATCCGTCGTCGTTCTCTTTCAGTTGCGGGAAGCGCTCGATCGAGCAGGTTACGCGGTATTTTTGCGCATAGAGGATCGCTTCCGTGCGCAGCGCTCCGAACACATAGAAAAGCAGCGGGCGCTCTCCGGCCTGTTCACGGGCGAGCAGGTCGAACTGAAACGCCTCCGGACGACGGCACAGCGACTCCAGCACGTCGGACAGCACGTCATCCGCATACGGGAGAATGCCCAGGAAGGAGCACCAGCGCCGGGAGCTGCGCCGCCAGTCATCGTAATAGCGGCTGATGTAGGGCGTCAGGGCAGGAATCATATCAGCAGGCGGTTTGGCGGCTCGCACTCTGCGAATAGATCGCCATGCTTACCAGTTCGTCGATTGTTTTCGAATCCTTCTGCTTATTGAGGAAGGTGTTGTAGAGGTTGCGCAGCCGCTCGGCCGGAATTTTGTTGAAGTTCTCGTAGCGCGTGGCGCGGCAGGCGATGGCCTTGATTCGGGCGATGCCCTCCTCCTTGCCCTGCATCCGCAGCCATCCGCCGATGGCGGCGATGGCCTGCTTGCGCAGGCGGTCCATCTTCAGCGCGTCCTTGTCCAGGCGTTCCTCGAGTGTCCGGCAGATCGTCAGCAGGTCGTCATTGTCAATGTCCGCCGAACTCTCCACGCCGTAACCCTCAATGATCGCGGCCTTCTCCTCGGCAGATAAGTGCAACCTGCCACAAAGAGTGTGAAACTGCCTCAGCAGCCACTTTTTCTGTTTATCCATGATATTTTGTGCCATATTTTGAGTATTAAAGTTTCGCATCGTATTCCGCGGCGCCTTCTTCCCAGATCGTGAAGTCCTCGCCGCCTTCGCCCTTCGTTCGGTCCTCGTAGCGCGTCGTCGTGAAAACCTTGTACCCCTCGACGTGCATCTTGATGTCCGAGAGTTTGCGTATCTTCTCCGCGAGTGCCGGCCACGGGTTGCCTCGGTCGTCCTCATGCGCCAGGAAGATGAACAGCTTGTTCGGGTAGTCGTTCATCAACTTCTGGTAGTCCGCCAGCCGCATTCCGACCAGGCAGATCACCGAGTCGATGACGATCACGTTCGGACTCTTGCGCTTCGACAACCGGTCCCGCAGCTCCGGGAGGGATTCCTTGTCCAGAAAGATCACTTTCGAACCCGCTGCCGCCATGTCCACGCGCTTCCAGGCTTTCTGCATCGACAGCGACAGCCCCTGTTCGAGCGAATCGAAAGCGACCTTATCGACGAAGCGTGTCAGGTATTTGGCCAGTTGCAACGCGAACGTCGTCTTACCGCTGCCCGACTTGCCGAAGATCAGCCACGACCCTTTCAACTCGGGACGTCCCAGCGCCGCCTTGAAAGGCCCGTCGAATGGCGCCGGATCGAATTTCGCATCCGCGACATTCTTATTGCTTATGGCTTTTCGGGGCATACTCTCTGACCTGCGCGTTTATTCCATGTCGTGTGGACAACATTGCTGCGATCCGGTCGGCTTCCGCATGGTCCGGAAAAATCCGGGCGTCCTTCGCCTGGTTCGTCCACTCCGCCTGCACCGTCCCGCTGGCATACGTCCGCGGACAGCCTTTGACCAGATACCACAGGCGATTCGTATCGACTACCACGACCCACATATTCGAACATCGTTTAATCATTGTTTGAAAGCCGTTTTTTCTCTGCATGCACACGCCGCTTGACCCGGCGCAGGTCGCACTCACTGTCATCGATAATCTCCTCGATCGTTGCGCGGTCCGTAATTCCGTTCGCCACGCAAACCGCCGCGATGTCCTCGCCGTTCACGACAGGCATCGGGATGAACTTCCGGCCCACGCGCGAATAGATTTCCTTGTACCCTTTGCGGTTGGCCTTCACGCCGCGCGTGATGCGCTTCTTGAGGTAGTCCGTGGCGCAGATGATGATTCCGCAATGGTCCTCCAGCTTGTTGTAGAGCGAGATGAAGAAGTAGAGCACTTGGTCGCTCAGCTTGTCGGCCTCGTCCAGCACGATGATCGGCGTGGCCTTGCGCTTGAGCGTCAGAATCGCCTCCGACATCATCTCGGCGACCGTGCTCCCTGTAGCCTCGACACCCATCGCCTGCAGCAGCTCCGTGAGGAACTGCTTGCGGTTCCAATACTCCGAGCACGACAGCGCGAACACGTCGCGGTGATGACGGGCGTAGTATTCGATCGCCTGCGACTTCCCGCACCCGGCATCGCCCGTCACGGCCAGCACCAGCGCGTTCTCCTGGGCATCGGCGAGCAGCTTGTACATCCGGTTGTAACCCTCGGTCTGGACGATGACCCATTGCCGGGCGTCGTAGCCGATCTGCGCGGCGACATTGCGCCACATTTCCTCGGTGATAAGCTCCCAGTTGCCGTTGAGCATCTGCGAAAGCGTCGCAGGGCTTACACCTTTGAGCGTCGCAGCCGCCTTGTTCTGGCTGCCTTTGTTCTCGCAGTACTCCTTCAGACGGGCGGCGATGGCTTGTTTTTCGGTTGTTTTCATATTAGTAGAGATTAAATATTGACTCTTTCTTTTGAGCGGGTTGAGCCGCCAGTGGAGCGATGTTGTCAGCGATCTTTGCTTCGATGGCCGTTACATCCACGGAAGCCAGGCGCCGGGCGTTGCGCTGGTCTTTGTGTTGGCCGCGGGAATCGCACAGAAGCGTTCGGGCCAGAGTGTTGTCCAGTTGAGGATTATGGGTGAATAATTGATCGACGTGTGCGCCCGCAACGGCGATCTCTTCCTTGATGTAACCCTCGAGCTGCCGGTTGTGCTGTTGTATCCGGGCAAGCTGGGCAGCGTCCCCTTCGGTCCGTTCCACCAGCGCCATCGGTTGTACATATTTGCTTTCAAGCAGGAAACGTAACGTACCGTCGTCGTTCACCGCAAGAACCCGATCGAGATTGTCCGGATCGTATAACACGTTCCAGCGAATGTGGGCGTACTGACGGAACTGTATATCGAAACAGTCGTAAGTGTGGCGGGCGCCGAGCAGTCTTACATTCAGCCCCGAACCTTCGAGGGCATTCTTATACCCGGTCTGCACTCCGAAATTGAGTAGGTATTGTTCCAGCGGGAGTGGCAGACGTCGCTCCTCCGGAACCGCAGTCCACAATTTCAGATACTCTTCGCGTTTGGCTGCTCGTTCCGAGGTGATGATCTGCTCGATCTGCGCCCGGCATCCAGCTTCATCAGGAAATTCTTTGCGGCGGGCATTCAGCGCGTCGGCGTTCGGCTGTTTTGTCTTGTCCGAAGTAATGCCGAAGCCCGACCAGTTCCGGTAATATTGGCAGTAGTTTTCATTCAGTGATTTGAAATACCGTTCGACGGGTTTCGACTTGGCATTCTTCACCTGGGCGGGCGTGACCTTGTCACCAACGACGGTATAGATCGGGAACATCGTTTTCAAAGCATAATGGTCGCTTTGAATCTGGTTCGAGCGATAACGTCGTCCGAATAACTCGGTCGTATGGTTCACGGCATTTCGAAGGGCTTCCTTGATGAGTGCCGGGCTTTCCTGCTCTCCGATGGCGTAGCCGATCGGATAATTCACGCACGGATCGAGTACCACGACCACCGTAAGGCGATTGGAATAGGTCGTAACGTTATAACCTCGTTTGTCGGTCGCTGTGCGTTGGAAATACAATTCCACATCCCAGCCGTCGAGGCTCCACATATAAAGCGGAAGGGAGGGACGGCGACGTTTCGCCTGCATTGAAAGGTGGTTGCGAAACTCACCAGCTCCCAAACGCCCGGCTGCAGTTTCGAGACCCCAGCGTTTCGCCCAGGTCTTGACGATGGCCGTGCGATCAATCGTTCCCCAATTCATCTTCTCGGCGACAGCATTGTACATATTGGCGATCTGCTGAAAGTTCAGGTTCTGTGAATCCGCCATCAGGGTTTTCAGCAATGATTGTTGCGCTTCTGTGCGAATGATCGCCGCGTTCCGCGTCCCGAATTTTCCTGTGACTAATACCTCGTAATTGGGTTTGTCGCCCTGAAAAAACTGGTTGAATTTTTCCTGCAAACGACGCGGATTCTCCGGCAGCGAATGGGGGTACTTGTCCCCGATCCGACGGAGGGCACGTGCGGCACGCGCCCAAAATTCCGTTTTCTTGATCCTCGGGTGGCTCTGACGGAGCCGTTGCGAATCGGCTTTTTCGATCCGTTTGCGGAACGCCTCCAAAATAGCGGCATTGTTCGAATACTCTTGCTGCTTGGCAAAGCTCAGACCACGGGCACCCTCGATTTTATACTCGGCGTAGAAGTTCATGGCAGTCCCGTCCGGCTCGATCGTGTCGAGAAACTCCCGGCTCGCGGCCTGTTCCTGAAGGTCCGGATGCGTCTTGTAGAGCGCGTTCTTGACCTGAGAGGGGAAACTGTCCACTAAAAACAGCGCCTTACGACCGTTGCCGCCGACCTGTACCTGTTTGACGCTACCACGTTGCACTTGTTTCTGCAAGGCATCGTAACTAATAATACCGTCCAAGTCGGCGTAACCCGCACAGAGCATATTGTCGTATAATTCCATTCTTCGACCTTTTTATTTTTGCTCCCGTGCCGGTATCGCTCCGGAGTAACGCCTGTGCGTTCACGGGAGAATCGCTATATTTGTGCTGTCAACTACAAACATTTAGCGATTTATGGATAAATCAGAAGTTCTTTCGTTTATCAGCGGACTTTCCGAATCCTCCCTGCTGGCTTGCTCGCTCTTCAATGCTTGTGTCGATGAGGCTTTGAATGTTCGTATAATCCGCAACGGGGTCGAGGTCGAACGCTCCGTACAGGAGATCGCAGCGGACGCTGCCGGAAATTGTCGAGTGCTTCTAAACAACATTCGGCCAGACGTGTCTTTAACTTTTCGCGGAGTGAACGTAAATCAATATTTTCCTCATCGGGAGAAACTACGATCTCAACTCGACCGATTAATTGCTGAATGTTCAGAATAATTCTGTTTTTGCTCATTGTATAGATTTTAAGATTGTTTCTCTGTTGGTTTGAAGGTTACCTTCAAGGCGATGCTGCTCCCTGCGAAATTCGCGGTAACGACCAGTTGCGACCATATCGGATTCGTTTCTGCCCACCCGCAAACAAGACACATGGAGAAAACCCACCACAGCCCGACCAACTTACACCTCACGGGCAGGGCAATGAACTCACGGCCCAGCAGCCGGATCATCCAATATTTCAGAAAGCGCTTCATGGTCGTTGTGTTATTCTGCCGCCGAGGTCAGGTTCTCGATCACGTCGCCCGCAGCCGTCATCGCCTCGTCGAGGTATTCGATCACCGTCTGGGCGCGGTCGCCCTTCTCGCCATCCTGAACCGAACTCGGCATGTTGTTGTAGTACTCCTCCTCTTCGGTTTTGATCTCTTCGATCTCTTGCTTGATACCTTCCGTCTTCTCGATAAGCTCCCGGAGGCTTTTTCTGCGCGTGTTGTTCATGGTCTATCGTTTATTTATAGGTTCGTGTCGGTTGAACTACTCCGCCCCGGTCGATGGCCAATTTGCGGATTTTGCGGGCCAATGGGGTATTCGTCTGACCGTTCAAGGCCTCGCTTACGGTCTTGCGGGCTACCCCCAGCAACTGCGCCAGCTTGTTGATCTCCCCATGTTCTACAAGTACTCTTGCCATAGAATCGTTTATTTTCGTATATTTGTCGCGGAGGTTACGTTTGAAACCCCGATGCAAATATATAGACTATTGTTTATTAAAGCAAGTATATTGTAAACTTTTTTCTATAATCCATGAAAGCTATAAATCGAATATTTGAGTATATAAGCGCAAAAGGCTTAAAACCAACACGATTAGAAAAAGAGATCGGGCTTTCTAATGGATATTTACGAACCCAAGAAAGGAGAGATGCTGATTTGGGAGAAGGTGTCCTTCTAAAAATATTAGACTATTGTTTAGACTTAAACCCTGTTTGGGTTTTAACTGGGAAAGGCAATATGCTGAATACTTCCGCTCAGCAGATCATTGCACACGAGGAAATACCAATCGCTTATAAATCGAAGGAAGGCATTCCTCTGATTCCGATCGACGCGATGGCCGGAGCGCTGACAGAGAACAGCCAGGCGGTGATGGAATATGAATGTGAGCATTACGTGATCCCAATGTTTAAGGGCGCCGAATTTCTGATCCCTGTAAAAGGTGATTCGATGCAACCGAAATATTACAGCGGGGATATCGTGGCATGTAAACGACTGCCTCTTGACACTTTCTTTCAATGGAACCGTACTTATGTAATAGATAGTGAACAAGGGGTACTCATTAAACGGGTGAAACAGGGAGTAGATGAGAACCATATTATATTGGTATCGGATAATCCAGAGTACGATCCATTTCCCCTCGAAAAAGCCAAAATCTATTCGTTGAGTCTTGTCATCGGTGTTGTGCGTGCAGAATGAGGACAATCGGCCCCTAAAAAGGGTCTAAAAGCATGCGGAAATTTATTTTGCATGCTTTTCTATGCTGTATTACTGCCTTATTATTGATTATTAGCGTATTACGTCGTGGATATAATGGAATAAAATCCGTCAAATTTGGTATTATAGGGGGGCTTATCGCTTCAAAATACCGGATTTTGCCTTTTATTTTGTCCGGATAGGGGGGTTGAATCCCCCAAATAACTCTCCCCAAAACTCACCCCAATACTCTCCCCAACTCAAAAAAGGCCGTTTTTTCATTAAATTCAGATGTACAATTTTTGCGAATGGAGGATTATCGAAGACCGAAATCCGGAGGGCCCCATGCGGTGCGAAGATAAGAAGACGGGATTTGCCCGTTTTTGGTCGATTTCGCGGCCTTACGCCCTTGTATCGGGCATAGTACATGTAAAAGGGCACGCAGTACAACTACGCGCCCAGTAAAATCCTACCAGAATCCAAGTATCGCCGCGAACTGCGGCTCCAAAATACAAGCTCAATACAAGCAAATCCAAGTAAATGTACAACTGAAATCGAGCGAAAAAATTTGACGCGCCCCTCTAACTCGTTGCATTACCGTATCTTACGGTATTACTCCAGCTATACTCTTTTGTACATCTGAATCTCCCGCCCATACTTTATATACGTGAATTACTTTTATTCATCAATTATTAACCTTAATTATTTTAATCGTTTATGGAAAAATTAAATGTTACGGAACGGAGGACATACGTCGCTCCGGAGTTAAGTATTGCAGAATTTGCAATCGAGAACGGTTTCGGCAATTCTGTCGCTTCGTTCGAAGAGGAAACCTATGAATAACCCCTCAACCTTCCGAATTATTATGAAAAGATTTTTAGCTTGTTTTGGTTGTGCAGCCGTTTTAGCTGCTTCGGTTTCCTGTACGAAAGATACGACGGTTACGCCGGAAGTTAAGCAAGGAGCTATTGAAATCACCGCTTCGGTAGAGGGAACTCGTACTTCGCTGGAAGGTGCTGATGTACGGTGGTCGGCGAACGATGCGCTCGGTATTTTCTCCGGGACGAAGTTCGTGAACGCCCAATTCACCACCACGGACGACAACGCTGCATCCGCGACCTTTACGGGCGATGCGACCGATGCCGAGGGTACGGAGGCTGCGAAAGCTTTCGCCTATTATCCTTATGCTGCAGGTGCTACGCTGGAAGGAACGACCGTTTCCGGTCTGGAGATTCCTGCCGAGCAGACGTTCGCCGAGGGAACTTTCGCCACGACGCTCAACCCGATGGCGGCCGTAGGCAAGGATCATACGTCGTTGGCGTTCCGTTCGGTGGGTGCCGTGCTGCGTTTCAAACTGACGGGTACCGATACGTTCAACAAACTGGTTCTTACGGGTAACAACGACGAGTCTATCGCCGGTGCTTATGCGCTGGATTTCAGTGGTGAAGTGCCTGCCATGACTTTCTCGGGCGATGGTAAATCCATCACCGTGAAGTGTGCAGAGGACGTAACGCTCAAGACGGATGTTGCGACTGTAGTCCATTTCGTCGTACCTGCCGGCATCGAGTTTACGAAGGGTATTTCGCTGAAGATCGTTCACAGTTATTACAGTTGGGATGCCGGAGATGTGAATAAAGAGATTTTGACCCGTAAGTTCACGACTCCGCTGACCACGGCGGCCAATAAACTCTACAATGTGACGGAGTTCAAGGCGGAAGACCTCTCTTCGGGGATGGACGCTAATTTGCGAGTTTATTTGTTGAAGGAATACGATGCGAATGGAGACGGTTTGCTCTCGCAGGCTGAGGCCGAAAGCGTAACGGAAATTTATTCGAGTGGTTTCGAGGGCAAGGTAAAGAGTTTGATGTACATTGAGCGTTTCCCCAACTTGGAGGTGCTTGTTGTCAATTCGAATTGCGACGAACTGAATGGTATTACGCTGTCGAACAATAAGAAGCTGACAAGGGTGTCGCTCTCCGACCAATGGTTTGTGGTCGAGTCTCAATGTGAGTGGGCTTGAAAGCTTGACGACGTTTGAACTCAAGTTCTCCAACGACCAGGCCAACTTGTCCAAGATCAATCTTTCCAATTGTCCGGCATTGAAGAAAGTGGTTATCTCGGGTGCTAAATCGCTTACGACTTTGGATTTGACCAATTCTGCATCGACTGTCGAGATGTTCTGGTTGCAGTCTTGCCCCAAAATGACGACGGTGGATATTCACGAGATGCCCATTACTACTTTCGCATCGGCTGACTATGAGTCCAGCGGTACGAATATGCAGCCTGACGGAACGCTGATTATCGCTACGACGGCTCAGAAAGAGGCGATGGCCAGCCAGTATTCCGAGTATGGGGTATCCGTTACCTGGTGGTGTGTCGATGAGCAGCTCACGGAAGCTGCTGCGTCGATGAACGCCGTGCTGCGCAAGGCTATTCTGGATGACGAAACCGTCAATCCCGTCGGAGATGTCAATACGGTGATTACGGCAGAGATGCTGGCTAAGGTGACGGAAATCAATATAACGACTTCTATGGATGCTACCGGACTTACCCTCGATGGATTGGATTTGTGTACCAATCTGACAAAGTTATCGATCAATGCATGGCAAGTTTCGTTGGGCGACATTGACCTGTCGAACTTCACAAAGCTGACTGATGTGACTATGTCGCCGACCGCAGGCTATGCTTCGATCCAACTGCCTGCCGGAATTAAAAGCTTTAAGTCGATTATCAGATATGCTAATCATGAACCGGTTGGTCCGACGACATTGGATCTGACTCAATATACCGACTTGGAATATGTGAGCGTAATGGATAGCTACGGAGAACCCGCAGCGCTGAAGTCGCTGAATGTATCCGGATTGAGCAAGCTCGCGCTGCTCTACGTCGGCGGCACGGCTGAAGTGAATATCGCTAACTGTCCGTTGCTGACTACTTGCATTCAAAATTATGGCACGTACGACTCCGGTTTCTATTGGTCCGGCTACGATTCGCAGACGATTGTCGTCGAGTCCGAGGCTAAGAGAGATCAACTGAAAGCAAGTTGGAAAAGTGTGATGGGTTACGGCGAAGAGAATCCTGCCAATACATGGACGATTCAGCAATAGTCCTTCCGTGTCGCAGCGGTAGCGGGCGAGAGGATGCCCGTCGCCGGTAGCGATGCTTTCCGGCCGGTTGTACCGGCTGATACGAACAACGATATCCCGCCCGAGGTTTTCCCGGGCGGGATTTTTTGCCGCTTGTCCCGCCGGGGGCATGTCTTTCTGCGGTGAGAACGTTTTGCATAGTACGGATGGAGTATGAATAAGATGGGAAGCGGCTCGGATTCTATGATTTGAAAAGTGCGAAGAAAAAGTTCGGAATTGATAATCATTTTATATCTTTGCTTCCGGTTTATAACTAAAAATATATGAAACGTATCTTAATCGTAGGTGCCGGTGGCCAGATCGGTTCCGAATTAACAACTTATCTCCGTAAAATTTACGGAAACGACAATGTGGTCGCAACGGACGTGCGCGAGTGCAAGCAGCTTGCCGAGTCGGGACCTTTCGAGGTGATGAACGCCCTGGATGCCAATGCAATGGCGGAAATGGTGTCGCGTCAGAAGATCGATTCGATTTTCAACCTGGTAGCCCTGTTGTCGGCTGTCGGCGAAGCGAAGCCCCAGACGGCATGGCAGGTCAATATCGGTGCGCTGATGAATTCGCTGGAGGTGGCCCGTCAGTATAACTGCGCGCTGTTCACCCCCAGTTCGATCGGCGCGTTCGGTCCCTCTTCGCCCAAGGACAAGACGCCGCAGGATACCGTGATGCGTCCGACGACGATGTACGGCGTATGCAAGGTGACGGGCGAGATGCTCGGCGACTATTACCACAGCCGTTTCGGTGTGGATACCCGTTCGGTGCGTTTCCCCGGATTGATTTCCAACGTGACCCTTCCGGGTGGCGGTACGACCGACTACGCGGTGGAGATCTACTACGAAGCGATCCGTTCGGGCCGCTTCACCTGCCCCGTGCCGGGCGATGTCTATATGGACATGATGTACATGCCCGATGCGCTGCGTGCCTGTGTGGAGCTGATGGAGGCCGATCCGACGAAGCTCGTACACCGCAACAGTTTCAACATCGCGTCGATGAGCTTCACACCGGAGATCATCTATGCCGAGATCAAGAAGCGTCTGCCCGACTTCACGATGGATTACGACGTCGATCCGGTGAAGAAAGCCATTGCCGAAAGCTGGCCCAATTCGCTCGACGATACCTGCGCCCGTGAGGAGTGGGGTTGGAAGCCCGAGTGGGATCTGTCGAGCATGACGGACGATATGCTGGAGGTGATCCGCAAGAAGAATCTGAAATAGTGTCCCGGAATCCGTTGCGGGAGCTGTGCGGCGATCCGGTCGGAGAATCGGGCGGAGTTGTGTCGGCGGACTCCCGCGAGGCACGGACCGGTTCCACGACGATCGTCGATACTTCCGAGAGTTGGGACGGCACGACATTGCCGTCTTATCCTGCGGGAACGCCCCGTATTACGATTCTTCGGATTACGATCGCTCCCGGTGAACGGCTGGCGATGCACCGTCATCCCGTAATCAATGCCGGTGTCGTGCTGCAAGGCGAACTTACCGTTGTTGCGGAAAACGGTCTGTCGAAGACTTTTTCGGCGGGCAGCGGTATCGTCGAACTGGTGAATACGTTCCACTATGGTGAAAACCGGGGGACGGTGCCGGTCGATCTGGCGATGTTCTATGCCGGAGGCGCGGACCTGCCGCTTTCCGTGAAACGATAAGAAACGGCCCTGAAGTTTTCTTCAGGGCCGTTTTATGTCTGTTTCGGAACACCGGGGCGAGGTCCCGATACGGACTTTCGGTAATGAAATAAAAAGACAGACGGGTTAAAAATCGTAGCCGACGGAGAGGGACCAACTGCGGTTGCGGAATTTGGAGGTGTCGTCTTCCTGGGCGATGTTGAGGAAACCGCCGCCGTAAGAGGCGCCGATATAGACGGAGTGGATGCTTAATCCGATGCCTATCCGCCCGCCGAAGTCTCCGCGTTGAAACATTTTATTTTTGCCGAACAAATTCTGTTGGATTTCAAGTCCCAAGTCGTCAAAGGACTGTTTGCCGTCCACACCCAGCGATCCGTAGAATCCGGCGAAAGGAATGACAGCGACTTTCGGGGCGAGCCGGATGTGGTAGTTGAGCATGACGGGAAGTTCCAGGTACATTGCGTTCAGGGAGAGCTCAATGTCCGAGCCGCCGTCGGTAGCTTGGACTTTTCCTCCCTTGTTGTGCAGCATCAGGCCGAACTGGAAATAGAAGGGCTTGTCGTTCAGCAGTCGGATCTGGTCCGTCAGGCCGATGTTGAATGAGGTCCGTAATTCCGACAGGTATTTCTCTCCGGAACCGGTATCCAGGATGCTGATTTTGCTCATATCCATACCGACCCGAAGGCCGAAAATATTCTTTTTGGGCGTTTGTGCCCATGCGGTGGAGATCGCTGCCGTTATCGCCAGCAAACAGAGGAAAAGTTTTTTCATACGATCGAAGTTAGGGTTAGTTTTCTATACCGAAGATAAGAAAATATCGGTGATAAAAAAAGGTTTTTCGTTGATAAAATAAGTTTTTGGCGTCGGATTTGCCGTTTCTTATAACCGACTTCGAAGGGAGAAATAATGTTATTCGAATAACAGTTTGTCTGTAAAAATCGTTATCTTTGCACGGTTCGACAGATTGCGCTGCGGCAGTTCGGAATTCGGATCCGCCTCGTTGCGACTTTTCGTGCGTCCGGTGGGTGCGATCCGGCAGACAACCGAGGTTGCAGGTAGATGCCGCACCTGTGAAACGACCGTTGAAAACGAAATTGTTTTTTATAAAATTCAAAAAATTACAGCTATGCAGATTGTAGAGATCCATGCAAGAGAAATCCTCGATTCGAGAGGTAACCCGACCATCGAGGTCGAAGTAAGAACCGTATCGGGTGCATTCGGCCGTGCAGCCGTGCCGAGCGGTGCTTCGACGGGAGAGCACGAAGCCCTTGAATTGCGTGACGGCGACAAGAGCCGTTATTCGGGCAAAGGCGTCGAGAAGGCGGTGGAGAACGTGAATAACATCATCGCTCCGGCGATCGTCGGTATGAGTGTAACGGATCAGGTGGGCATCGACAAGACGATGATTGCGCTGGACGGTACGCCGACCAAATCGAAGCTGGGCGCCAACGCCATCCTGGGTGTTTCGCTGGCCGTAGCCCGCGCTGCCGCCGACTATTTCGGTCTGCCGCTCTACCGCTACATCGGCGGTGTGAATGCCAAGACGCTGCCCGTGCCGATGATGAACATCATCAACGGCGGTTCGCATTCGGACGCTCCGATCGCTTTCCAGGAGTTCATGATCCGTCCGGTGGGCGCTCCCTCGTTCCGCGAAGGTCTTCGCATGGGTGCCGAGGTGTTCCACAGCCTGAAGAAGGTGTTGCACAACCGGGGCCTCTCGACGGCCGTAGGCGACGAAGGAGGTTTCGCACCCGCGCTGAAGGGTACGGAGGATGCGATCGAGTCGATCCTCGAAGCGATCAAGGCTGCCGGTTACAAGCCGGGCCGCAAGAGCGAGGGCGGCGACGTGTCGATCGCTATGGACTGCGCCTCTTCGGAGTTTTATGCGGACGGTGTTTACGACTATACGAAGTTCGAGGGTGCGAACGGTGCAAAGCGCTCTTCGAAAGAGCAGGTCGAGTACCTCAAGAGCCTGGTCGCCAAATATCCGATCGATTCGATCGAGGACGGTATGTCCGAGAACGACTGGGAGGGTTGGCAGATGCTGACGGCCGAGCTGGGCGACAAGTGTCAGTTGGTCGGCGACGACCTGTTCGTAACCAACGTGGATTTCCTGCGCAAGGGTATCGAGATGGGATGTGCGAACTCGATCCTGATCAAGGTGAACCAGATCGGTACGCTGACCGAGACACTCGACGCTATCGAGATGGCACATCGTGCCGGCTATACGTCGGTTACTTCGCACCGTTCGGGCGAAACCGAGGATTCGACGATCGCCGACATCGCCGTAGCGACCAATGCGGGTCAGATCAAAACCGGCTCGATGTCGCGTTCCGACCGTATGGCCAAGTATAACCAGTTGCTCCGGATCGAGGAAGAGCTCGGTGACGAGGCGATTTACGGCTATACCAAGGTTTACCGCAAGTAATCCCCGTTTAATGGAAGAATCCCCGCCGCAAGACCAATGCTTGCGGCGGGGGTTCTTTTGTTGTAGGCTGTCGTGGAGTGCGATATCGTAATGTCGTTTCCAGGGCCGTATTTGCCGGATGTTTTACTCTGTGTCCTCTGCCGTTTCGGAACCGGATGCAGCAGGCATTTTTTCCGGATCGATTCCGAAAGCCGATACGATGATCATTTTTTCATCGACATTGTTGGGGTTGGTGACGATGATGCCGTATTCACCGGCAGGGGCATCTCCGAAAGTCAGGTAATAGGAGTTTTCTCCGTATTTTTCTGCGGTAAAGGGCAGGTACTCCATATCGTTGGATGTGACGTTGAACGAACCTACGGCCGAGATGACTGCCGAGCGTTGTTTTCGGTTGTTCTTCATGGCGAATACCCGTACGATCGACATCGGGTCGGTTTTGTTGTCTACGGCGCGGACAATCAGATTGACCGGTTCGTCGGCTGCGAAGCGTACGTTGGCTTGACTACCTGCGACGAGAATTTTAGTTTTCGACTTATTGACGGCCAGACCTGCTATATACACTCCGGCTCCGGTGCGCATTTTGACATTGTGTTTTTCCAATTTTTCCGCCGTGCCGTCCGAATGAATCGCCAATACTTCGCCAATGAAATCGGGTTCGGGAATTTGGGCGGCGATACCGGATGCCAATACCAGGGCGAACAGCGTGAAAAGAATTTTTTTCATTGTTTAGGGATATTTGCTTGGGGTTTATATTTTGTTCGGAAACGTTCTTGGGGAAAAGTGGATGTATTCCCGGGCGAATGAGTTTCCGCTGCAAATATAAGTAATTCCCCCCCCCGCCAAAATTTACCGGGAAAAATTACGGATACGGTTGAAAAATGACGATACGGAAGCGATGTCCGTGCGGCGGGTGATTCGAATCGGTTGGGGAGCGCGGAGGCAGGACGAGTTGTTGCCGAACTATTTTTTCTTGTGCGGATTGAAAATACGGTATCCGATCGACAATCCGATCTTGTTGGGATACCACTCCGACGAACCGTTGAACGGATCGGGGTATTTGGGTTCGACCTGATGGCCGGGGTTCATGTCGATTTTCCCGTCCATGGAATAGCCGTTGTAGAAGCTGCTCATCCACGACCAGCCGAAGTAGGCGTCGAGCACCCAACGTTCGCGGAAGATATGTTCGTAGCCAACGCAGAGGCCGATCATGAATCCGTAACCTTTGCTATATCGGTTTTCGAATTTGAGCTTCCAGTTTTCGATGTAGGGTTTCGAGAGGTCGAAAGCCTGCATGCCGATATTGGCTCCGAGGTACCAGCCTCGGTTGTGCTCCTTGAAATAACGGCGGTATTCGCCCATGAAGATACAAAAGAGGGCGTGATGGTTGTTTATCGACTTCCACGGAGAAACGACTATTTCGGTCTGGAAGGTCGATTTGGGGGAGATCGTGAATTCGACGGCCGGATTGACTACGCCCACGAGCGCATAGAGTCCGTTGAGTTTGACGTAAGTTTGGGCGGAAATTTTCGATGCGCAGCCTGTTGCGAGCAGGCATGCGAGCGATATTTTAAGAATGAGTTTCATAGTTGTCTTGCCGCGAAGGTATTAAAAAAAACAGAATTTCGGATGATTCCGGTGAAAAATAACCCGATCGGATGGGATTTCTGCGGCGCACGATTTTTTGCGTGGCCGGATCGACAGGTCGGGTTACAAGGACTTCTTCAGATAAACCATATCTACCAGTTGCCTGCCATCTTCGATGATGGGGTGGTCGTAATGATCGGTGAAGAAGCCGGGGATCGAGTGCGAGCGAACGTATCCGCATCGTTCGTAAAAACGGAGTGTGCGGGGAACATCCCCGGTGCCGACGAGAAGCGTCCGGTAACGATCCCGGTAGTGCGCTTCCAGAAATTCGAGCATTTGTCGTCCGTATCCTTTCCGTTGATACTGGAGGTGTACAGCCAGATTCTTGATCTCTCCGATTCCGTCGGCTTCGTCCGTGACGACGCATTCGGCGACGACCTGCCCGTCGTCACGGGCAACGAACATTTCGCCCCGTTCCAGGTAGCGGTCGATCATGGATTCCTGTTCGTCGGCCAGCAGGAGCAGGTCGAGGAAGCGTTTTTTGTGCGTGGTGATTTTTTCGAATCGCAGAGGCATGACGGGCGAGTTTTCTTGAGTGGGTGGGGTACCTGATATAAAAATCCCCCTCTGATGAAAGATACACCCCGGCGTTTATGCGTCGGGGTGTTCGGTTTCTCGGAGAAAGCGTATCTATACGGTCATGATCTCTTTTTCCTTGTTGTCGAGTATCGCGTCCAGCGATTTGGTGAACTTGTCGAGCAGCTTCTGCGCCTGGGTTTCACCGTCTTTCGCCTCGTCTTCGGACATGCCTTCCTTCTGGGCCTTCTTGAAGGCTTCGACAGCGTCCCGGCGTGCGTTGCGCAAGCTGATGCGGGCGGTTTCCGCCTCCTGGCGTACCTGCTTGACCAGCTCTTTGCGCCGCTCTTCCGTCAGGGGCGGGATCGACAGTCGGATCTGCTCCCCGTTGTTCGAGGGGGTCAGCCCGATGTTGGAGTCGATGATCGCCTTTTCGATCGCGCGGATCAGGTTTTTGTCCCAGGGCTGGATCAGAATGGTCTTGGCATCGGGTACCGTGACGCTTGCCACGCCTGAAATCGGGGTTTGAGATCCGTAATAATCTACGAAAACTCCGTTCAGCACGGTCGGGCTCGCCTTGCCTGCCCGGATGTTGAGCAGCTCTTCTTCGAGGTGCTCGATCGTTTTCTGCATGCGGTCGGAAGCTTCGGAAAGAATGGTTTTGGTATCCATATGTCGTATTTGTTTAGTTGGCGGAGTTGAGTTGTCGCTCGATCAGCAGAATGAGTTCGTCGAATTCGGGGGCCTCGTAACCGATGGTCGCGGAAATAACTTTGCCGTCTTTGCCGATCAGGAAATTACGCGGAATGTAGTTGGTGGCGTAAAGTCTGTAAATTTTCTGTTCGGGGTCGAGTCCCATCGGGAACGTATAACCCATCTTTTCCCGGAAAGCGGCGACCGTTTCGCGGGTTTCGCCGCGTGATACGGGCAGGAAAACGAAGTCTTGGTTCCCCTTGAAGCGGTCGATGATGTCCTTCTGTACGCGGCTCAATTCCTCGCGGCAGGGACCGCACCAAGTCGCCCAGAAATTCAGAAGCACCACTTTGCCGCGCAGACTGCCCAGGGTGAAGGTCGTGCTGTCGAACATTTCCACCCGGAAATCGGGTGCCTGTGTCCCGGCTTTAACAAGGGTCGTAGCCTCGATGTCGTCGGGCGCATCGTTCGTATTCTTGGCCTGTTCGGTCTTCGGAGCGTCCGTTGCGGGGGCTGCAGGCTGCGATCCGTCGGGCAGCAGCCACATCAGGGCGATGACGACCGCGAGCAGGACGATCATCAGGACGAGCCGTTTGTTATTAGGTTTTTTACGTTCGGTCATAGCGATATAATAGGTTTTCAGAGTTTGACCAGTGTGCCGATCTTCTCTCCGGCGAGCACCTTTTCCAGGTTGCCCGGAGTGTCCATGTCGAAGACGATGACCCGGAGGCCGTTTTCGCGGCAAAGCGTGAAAGCGGTCATATCCATAACCTTCAGGTTGCGGCGATAAACTTCGTCGAAAGTGATTTCGTCGAACTTCTCCGCAGCAGGGTCTTTCTCCGGATCGGCCGTATAAACGCCGTCCACGCGCGTGCCCTTGAGCATGACGTCGGCTTCGAGCTCGATGCCGCGCAGCGCCGATGCAGAGTCGGTCGAGAAATAGGGGTTCGATGTGCCGCCGCCGATGATGACTATGTATCCGGCTTCGAGGTATTCGAGCGCCTTGGCTTTCGAGTAATACTCTCCGACGGGTTCCATCCGGATCGAGGTGAGGACCTTTGCTTTCACGCCGTTGTCCTCGAGGGCTGACTGCAGGGCCAGCGAGTTGATGATCGTGGCCAGCATCCCCATTTGGTCGCCTTTCACGCGGTCGAACCCCTTGCGGGCACCCTGAAGTCCTCGGAAGATGTTGCCGCCGCCGATGACGATGCCTACCTGAACTCCCGTTCCGACGACGGCTTTGATTTGCTCCGCATAGCTGTGGAGCACGTCGGTCGAAAGACCGTATTTTTGAATCCCTTGCAGGGATTCGCCGCTGAGTTTCAGGAGTATTCTGTTGTATTTCATAAGCGGAGCGGAATTTGATAATGCGAAGATAGGAAAAATTTCGAAAAAATGTCGTTTTTTAATGCTATCTTTGCCTATCCATGATGCATTCGGAATATAAATGGCTCGATCGGATTGATTCGCCCGATGACTTGAAGAAGTTGTCGGGCTCTGACTTGCGTCAGTATTGCGACGAACTGCGTCAGTACATCATCGAGCAATGTTCGTCCAATCCTGGACACCTGGCTTCGAGCCTGGGAGCGGTGGAGCTTGCCGTCGCTCTGCACTACGTATTCAATACTCCTGACGATAAAATCGTGTGGGACGTGGGGCATCAGACCTATGCTCATAAAATCATTACCGGGCGCCGCGAGGCGTTTCGGACCAATCGCAAGCTGGGCGGTATCAGCGGCTTCCCGCGTATGTCCGAGAGTCCTTACGACGCTTTCGGCGGCGGACATGCCTCCGTGTCGATTTCGGCGGCGTTCGGTATGGCCAAAGCTGCGGAACTTCGGGGCGAGCAGCGGCAGGTGGTGGCCGTGATCGGCGACGGTTCGATGACGGGCGGTCTGGCGTTCGAGGGGCTGAACAACGCCGGTGCGAGCAAGCAGACCAACCTGCTGGTCATTCTCAACGATAACAACATGGCCATCGACCAGGCTACCGGGGCTTTGAAGAACTACCTGGTCAAGATTTCGACATCGAGGCGCTACAACGCTATCAAACGCCGCCTGTGGCGGATTTTGTCCCATACGCCGGCTGTTTTGCGGTTTTGTCAGAAAGCGGGCAATGCCGTCAAGCAGGGACTGTTGAAGAACAGCAACCTGTTCGAAAGTTTGAATTTCCGCTATTTCGGCCCGATCGACGGACACAATTTGCCGGAACTGGTGCGGGTGCTGACTGCCTTGCAACGTATCGAGGGACCCAAGTTGCTGCATGTGATGACCGTAAAGGGAAAGGGCTATAAGCCCGCCGAGTGCAATAAGCCGGTATGGCACGCTCCGGGCAAATTCAACCCGGAAACGGGCGAGCGGATCGTCAGCAAGACCGAAGTGGCCCGATACCAGGATGTTTTCGGCCAGACGCTGCTCGAACTGGCCCGTGCCGACGAGCGGATCGTGGGGATAACGCCCGCCATGCCGTCGGGCAGCTCGATGAATATTCTGATGAAAGAGATGCCGGAGCGTTGTTTCGACGTCGGTATTGCCGAAGGACATGCCGTGACTTTCTCCGCCGGACTGGCGGCTGCGGGCATGGTGCCTTTCTGCAACATCTATTCGAGTTTCATGCAGCGGGCTTATGACAATGTGATTCATGACGTGGCGATCCAGCGCCTTCCGGTGGTCATGTGTCTTGACCGGGGCGGTCTGGTGGGTGAGGACGGAGCGACGCATCACGGCGCTTTCGATCTGGCCTATTTCGGTACGGTTCCCAATCTGACGGTGGCTGCGCCGATGAACGAGCTGGAACTTCGGAACATGATGTTTACGGCGCTCGAGGCCGGTCGGCCCTTCGCCATTCGCTATCCGCGCGGTAACGGAGCGGGCGTCGCCTGGCGCGATGAGCCGTTCGCTGCGATGGAAATCGGGCGGGGGCGTTGCCTGAAGGAAGGGGAGCGGATTGCGGTCCTTACGATCGGTACGGTCGGCAATTTTGCTTCCGAGGCCATTGCGCGTATGGAGGCGGACGGGATTCGGGTGGCCCATTACGACCTGCGTTTCGCCAAGCCGCTCGACCAGGAGCTGCTGCACGAGGTCGGCCGTAAGTTCCGTTGTGTGGTGACCGTCGAGGACGGAGCCTTGCGCGGCGGCGTGGGAGAAGCTGTCGTCGCGTTCTTCTGCGAGCACGGCTATCTGCCGAAGGTCGTGAGCCTGGGTATTCCGGATCGTTTTGTCGAACATGGAACGCCCGCGCAATTGTATGCCCAGTGCGGTTATGATGCCGAGGGAATTTACCGCACGTTGAAAAGTTTGCAGGAATCTTTGCAATAGACGTAATCCGGTATAGAATATGCGATACACCCTCGTTATGACCAGGGTGAAAATCGAATATATGCTGTTTGCGGCGATGTTGCTTGTGGCGGGCGCCGTGTACGGTCGGGGACCGGTCGTTGCCGCTGTCGGCTGTGGACCGTGGGCGAATCCCGATTTGTATGTCGGCGAGTGGTACGAGATCGCTCGTTTCGATCATCCGTTTCAGGAGGGGACGGTCGGATCCCGGGTGGTTTACCGATTATTGTCGGAAAGTAAAATGCGAATCGTCTATCGGGGCAAGGACGGCAGAACGGGCCGGGACCGGATTTCGAGTGCAAAAGGTCGGTTGTCTGCCGATTACGAATGCCTGCGGGTTTCGTCTTTTTGGTTTTTTTATAGCGACTATACGATGCCGGCATGCGATTCCGCTGCCGAGCGGCAGTGGGTCGTCGTAAGCGGCCGATCGGCCAAATATTTATGGATTCTCACTCGCCGACCTCGATTATCTACGCAGGTGCTGGTCCGGATTCTGGACCAGGTCGAAAAACAGGGATTCGATACCGATAAGCTTCATTTCGTCGATCAGCGGTGAAATGTCGGCCCGGTGGAAAAACAACCGCGAATATTCGTTTCGGATATTCGCGATTGCTTTGTATTTGGCTGAGGTTCGGATTTTCCGGGCGCGAGTTTCCTATTCGATTTCCCGCCGGTTCATCAGTGCGTGAGTAATCGTCAGTTCATCCACGTATTCCAGTTCGTCGCCGAAGCCGATCCCCCGGGCGATCGACGTGACTTTCACCTGCGGGTATTGGCGCAGCCGGTTGAGCAGATAGAACAGGGTTGTTTCGCCTTCGACCGAGGTCGAGATGGCGAGGATCACTTCCCGGATTGTCCCCTGGGCGATCCGCTCGATCAGCAGGTCGATCTTCAGGTCCGAAGGGGCGATGCCCTGCATCGGAGAGATTACACCGCCCAATACGTGATAGAGTCCACGGTACTGGCGGGTATTTTCGATCGAGAGTACGTCGGCGACTTGTTCTACGACACAGACGGTCGTATGGTCGCGCTCCCGGTCGGCGCAGATCGGACAGATTTCTTCATCCGAGAGGTTGTTGCACAATTTGCAGTATTTGATGTCGCGGCGGAATCGGTCGATGCTGCGTGTCATGTCGCTTACCGAATCGGGTTCCATGCGCAGCAGGTGGATCGCCAGGCGCAACGCCGTGCGGCGTCCGATGCCTGGGAGTTTCGACAGTTCTCCGGTCACGTCTTGAAGCAGTCTGGACACGTTCTTGGAAATTTTTGGATTCGCAGGGGCGGATCCGGTTTTAGATGGTTTCGAACGTCGAGCACTCCATCCAGCCCTTTTTACCGTCGGCGATGGTGATTTCGCACCAGCCGTTCAGACGGTCCGAAATTTCTACTTTGGTGCCTTCGTGCAGAATGAAGAGATCGGTCGAGTTCTGATCGGGAGAGCTTTTGACGGCGACGGCATCCCGCAGTACGACGGCCGATGTGCGGTCGATCGCCTCCCGGCGGTCGGTGGCTGCGAAGCAGAGGGTCAGTACCAGCAGCAGAAAGGCTGTCGCGGTGCCGTAGAATCCTATCTTGCGTCGTACCAGACGACGGGAGAGCAGGTAGAAAAGCGCCGAGCCGAGCATTGCTGCCAGGAAGATCAGCGAGAGGACGGCCCATGTCGTGCTGCTCAAAAGGTTGCGCAGATTCGACAACCAGGTCTTGACGAAAAATTCGGGGACGGCGTCGATGTGGTCTTTGGTCATTTTCTCGGCGACTTGCAGGTTGTAGCGTATGTCTTCGTTCCCGGGATTGAGCCTCAGCGCCCGGTTGTAGTTGAGGATCGCCCGACCGATTTCCTGCTCCTTGAAATAGGCATTTGCCAGGTTATAGTAGAGTTTGCCCGATTGCCTGCCGCTCGACAGAATCGTTTCGTAAAGCGAAATTGCCGTAGGAAAGTCGTTGTTGATGTAAGCCGTGTTGGCCTGATCCCACAACTTGTCGGGATCGGATGCGTAAGCTGCCGAGGCGGTTTGCTCCGATTGCGGATGTTGAGCCAGCGAATCGGTTCGGGCGGCAGTCTGCCCCGAAACTGCCGCGCTCAACAGCGTGGCGAGGAGAAGGAGGATATGTCGTTTCATGGCTTTTAGCGTTTGATGATCGATTCGATGCGGGAAATCAGTTCGAGGCCGTCCCGATACACGTCGCTCATGCGGGCCGAAGCCACCGGCGAATATTGGGCTTCGTCGCAGCGGGTGATGAGTTCCGAGAAGAGCTGGGTGTCTTCCGGCGCGGCTCCGCGCTTGTGGAGCTCTTCGCGGACGTTTTCCTTGGTGAGATTGGCTACCGGGATATTGAATTTATCGCTCATATACCCCCATAAAGCCTTCAGCATCTCTTCGTAGAAGGCGTGCTGGTTGTGCTCTTCCATATAGTTCTTGGCTATTCTGAAACGCTGAATGGCCACTTTGTTGGCCCGCCGGCCCCGGATCAAAGCCGCATTCTGGCTGTCGCGGATCTGCTTGCGCAGCGCGATGTAAGTTCCGGCGAAAAGGACGAGAATCGCAGCCAGCAGTCCGATATAGAGTCCGCTCAGGAAGAATGGCTCGTGCATCGGCTGGAGGTGTGCCTTGCCCAGGCGGATGAAACGGATGTCCTGTCCCAGCATCTGAACGTCCTCCTTGGAGAGTCCTTTGACCATGTAGCTCTCTCCGCCGTTGGCATCCGGTGTGATTTGCAGCGGGAAGCTTTGCGAGGAGAGGGTCACATATTCCCGGCGGTCGGGATTGAAGTAGGTGAAAAGAATCGAATCGATACGGTACGTCCCTTCGGCGCGCGCGATGAACGGATATTCGAATTGCCGGTAGCCGGAGGTTCCCGCAGTCGCCGTTTGGATGGATTCGGTGGTTTTGACGTTGTATTGCTCGAACGAGGCGGGCAGCGTCAGTTTCGGTGCTTGGATGAAAGGCAGGTTGCCCTGTCCCGTGATTTTCACCGTGAAGGTCCCGGCCGAGTTGGCCGCCAGTTGGTCTGCGGAGAGCGATGCCTCCATGGAGAATTTGCCGACGGCGCCCGTAAAGCTGGCCGGAGCGCCCGCAGGGAGCTCTTTGACCGTGATGTTCACGCGGGGCGTCTGCAATTTGCGCCGCAGGTTATAGACTTCGTGCCCGCCGCCGAAGAACGGATCGATGTTGCGGCGGCTCTGCACGATAACCTGTGCAATAGCGGTGATCGTTGCGGGTTCGATCACGAGCGTACCCGCCTGCTGCGGGTAGAGCAGGCACTCTTTTACGACGGTCGATTCATAGACCTTGCCGTTCAGGGTTTCACGCTGCCACATGGCGTTCGAAACGTCGATGTCCTGCGTCCAGAAGCCATTGAAAGAGGGGAATTTAATGTCTTCGTAGCCCACGATCGTCACCCGGCGGTAGAGCTTGAAGGTCGCCAGCAGGGGTTCGCCTTTGAAGACCGACTGTTTCGAAACGTGGACGCGCAGCAACAGATCGTCTTTGGAGATCTGTCCCTGGGCTTCCTCCTCGATACTTTTATCCGAAGAGCCTGAATTTCCCTGCGAAGCCTGGGCGCTGCCTGCCGACGGCTTGTCGGAGATCTCGATTGGCAGAGGCTGGGTCTTGTATCTTTTTTTATCGACCTTGATCGAAGCCGGACCGATCGTGATGTTGCCCGCGTCCTGCGCCAACAATACGTAGGTGATCGTATAATTGACGTTTTTGGTCATCGCGCCGTTGATGATCTGAATCGAGTGTCCCTGGGAGATCGCCGGGCCGGCCAGTACGTCGAACGCCCCGAAATCCGGCGCTTCGAACGAATCGTCGTCGGGCGTGGCGTTGAGCGAGAACTCCACCCGGAAACTTTCGCCTGCCGTGACGACCATCGGGGCGTTGGCGCTGAAAGTAACCTCGTCGGCTCTTGCTGCGGAGCCGACGAAGATTACGAAACATAATGCGAGGGTTATTTTACAGAAAAAACCTTTCATTGACTGTCTGTTTCCTTGGTTGCCCCTATAACGGCCGGGGCGGAGCGTTTAGTGTTTGAGCTGCGCGAAAAAATCGTTGCCTTTGTCGTCCACGAGGATGAAGGCCGGGAAGTTTTCGACGTAGATCTTGCGGACGGCTTCCATACCCAGTTCCGGGAAATCGACCACTTCGACCGATTTGATCGAATCTTTGGCCAGCACAGCCGCCGGACCGCCGATCGAACCGAGGTAGAATCCGCCGTGTTTTCGGCAAGCGTCCGTCACCTGTTGCGAGCGGTTGCCCTTGGCCAGCATGATCAGCGAGCCGCCGTGCTCCTGGAACAGATCCACGTAAGGATCCATACGGCCTGCCGTCGTGGGTCCGAAGCTGCCCGAAGGCATTCCTTTCGGCGTCTTGGCCGGACCGGCGTAATAGATCGGGTGTTTCTTGAAATATTCGGGCATCGGCTTGCCCTCATCGAGCATCTGTTTGATGCGGGCGTGGGCGATGTCGCGGGCCACGATGAGCGTGCCGCGCAGGTTCAGGCGCGTTTTGATCGGATATTTGGAGAGGATTTCGCGCACCTTGTCCATGCCTTGATCCAGGTCGATGTCCACGGCGGGCGACATGGCGGGAGCCTCTTTGGGCAGGAAGCGGGCCGGGTTCTTCTCGAGCTGTTCGAGGAAGATGCCCTCTTCGGTAATTTTGGCTTTGATGTTGCGGTCGGCCGAGCAACTTACGCCGATGCCGACGGGGCACGACGCCGCGTGGCGCGGAGCGCGGATCACCCGCACGTCGTGTACGAGGTATTTGCCGCCGAACTGGGCGCCGATACCGCTCTCCCGGCAGATCTGGAGGATTTTCTGTTCCCACTCCAGGTCGCGGAAGCAGCGTCCGCCTTCGTTACCCGAGGTGGGCAGCTGGTCGAGGTAACCTGCCGAAGCCTTCTTGACGGTCGCCAGACACATTTCGGCCGACGTGCCGCCGATGCAGACGGCCAGGTGGTAGGGCGGGCAGGCCGAGGTGCCGAGATCCATGAGTTTCGAGCGGAAAAATTCCAGAAGCGATTTCTCGTTCAGCAGCGCTTTGGTCTGCTGGTAGAGGAAGGTTTTGTTGGCGGAGCCGCCGCCTTTGGTGATGAACAGGAATTTATATTCGTTGCCTTTGTCGGCGTAGAGATCGATCTGTGCGGGCAGGTTCGTGCCCGAGTTCTTCTCCTCGGTCATCGTGAAGGGCACCACCTGCGAATAGCGCAGGTTGCGCTCCTTGTAGGCTTCGTAGGCGCCCCGGGCGATACATTCGGCGTCGTCCGCTCCCGTAAAGACATTCTCGCCCTTCTTGCCGATGCAGATGGCCGTGCCGGTGTCCTGGCAGGTCGGCAGTTCGCCTTCGGCGGCGACCGTCTGGTTGAGCAGCATGGTGTAGGCCACGAATTTGTCGTTGTCGGAAGCTTCCGGATCCTCCAGAATGTGGCGGAGTTGCTCCAGATGGGCCGGGCGCAGGTAGAACGATACGTCGGTATAGGCTTCGCGGGCCAGCAGTTCGATACCTTTGGGATCGACCTTGAGAATGCGGCGTCCGTCGCATTCGACGATCTTGACATACTCTTTGGTCAGCAGACGATATTGCGTCTTGTCACATTCGATCGGGAATGGTTCTTGATAGATGAATTCCGACATGGTGTTGAGGTCTTTATTGTAGCGTTAGAAAAATTGCCAATTATTCGCAAATTTACTAAAATAAAATCAGAATATTCCGTTTGAGCGCTATTTTTTCTCCCGTCTGATTTTTATTCGGGAAAGTGCCTGTTCTTTAGGAAATAATGCTTAATTTTGTAAAGATTGAAACGCATAAATTCTTAAATTATTATATAATTATGGTATCTTATAAAGAATTGGGCCTGGTGAATACCCGCGAGATGTTTGCCAAGGCGATCAAGGGTGGGTATGCCATTCCCGCTTTCAATTTCAATAACATGGAGCAGATGCAGGCCATCGTGCAGGCGTGCGTCGAAACTTCGTCGCCCGTGATTATGCAGGTGTCGTCGGGTGCCCGCAAGTATGCCAATCCGACCATTCTGCGCTACATGGCCCAGGGTGCCGTGGAGTATGCCAAGGAGTTGGGTAAGAACATTCCGATCGTGCTGCATCTGGATCACGGCGATACTTTCGAGCTTTGCAAGGATTGCGTCGATATGGGTTTCTCGTCGGTGATGATCGACGGTTCGCACCTGCCTTACGATGAGAACGTGGCGCTGACCAAGAAGGTCGTGGAGTATGCTCACAAGCACGATGTGACGGTGGAGGGCGAGCTGGGTGTGCTGGCCGGTGTCGAGGACGAGGTTTCGGCCGAACACCATACCTACACCCGTCCCGAAGACGTGGAGGATTTCGTGAAGAAGACCGGCGTGGATTCGCTGGCCATCTCGATCGGCACGTCGCACGGAGCCAATAAGTTCAAGCCCGAGCAGTGCACGCGCAATGCGGACGGCGTGCTCGTGCCGCCCGAACTTCGTTTCGACATCCTGGAGGAGATCGAGAAACGCATCCCCGGGTTCCCGATCGTGCTGCACGGCTCCTCTTCCGTGCCGCAGGAGTACGTGCATATCATCAATACGCACGGCGGTGCGCTGAAGGATGCCATCGGCATTCCGGAGGAGCAGTTGCGCCGTGCCGCCAAGAGCGCCGTTTGCAAGATCAACATCGACTCGGACAGCCGTCTGGCCATGACGGCCGCCGTGCGTCTGGTGCTGACCGACAAACCCGCAGAGTTCGATCCCCGCAAATACCTGGGGCCGGCCCGCGAGGAGATGAAGAAGCTCTACATGCACAAATGCGAGAAAGTTCTCGGATCGGCCGGCAAGGCGTAGCCGATTCGTGCGGATTGCGATACCGGACCGGGCAAATCGCCCGGTCCGGTTTTTTCTTTCCCGAAATGTGGGTTGCGGTGCGGATTTTGTTCTTCTTTGCATACAATCAATATTCGATGGTTATGAAAAAGTATGAATTGAAGAATAATAAGGCGCTCGGACGTTATGAATTCGATCTGGGCGGTGCTACGGCAGTGGTAGATTACGAAGAGTGCGGTCCCGGGTGCGTGGCCGTTACCCATACGGGCGTTCCCGATCGGTTTTGCGGACAGGGTATCGCCTCGCAGCTGACGCTGGCGGTGCTGGAAGATCTGAAACGGCAGGGGCTGAAAGTGGTTCCGCTGTGTCGATTCATGGCCCGTTATATTCTGCGGCATCCGGAGTGGAAGCAGATGGTTGCGGACAAGTAGCGGGTGCGACGGCGTTATACCGTTTGCGCCTGGAAATTCGTTTTTGGGCAGGGATCGTTCTCGTCGGTTCCGTGCCGGCCGTTCTTCGGCTATAAGGCACGCGGCCTTTTGCCTGACGGCGAATGGACGGGAACCAGGATTGATGAATGCCGTTTCGCCCGGGTTCTGAAGCCTGCGGGAGCCTCTTTTGCCGACGGTGGCCGGAAAATATCGTGCCGGACGGTGAATTAGTAGGAGCGAAATTTGGCCGATTGCCGGAAAAATCATTATCTTTGCCCATCCGAGGAGAGGTGCTCGAGTGGTTGAAGAGGCGCGCCTGGAAAGCTCGTATACGTCTAAAGCGTATCAGGGGTTCGAATCCCCTTCTCTCCGCAAACGACCGGAAGGTCGGCTGGGTTGCAAACGATATTCGTTTGCAACCTTTTTGTTTTTCGGAGGCAACGAATTTATTCGGAGCGTTTCGGGATCGTCCGTAGTGCGGACGGCCGACGGCCGGGTATTGGCAGGGATATGCGGCTCTTCGGTCGGTCACGGGAAGGCGGGCCGCAACTCGATCTTCGTTTTGTCTGTCGGAAGTTGGGAAAAGTTATTATCCGGGGTTTCGAAATCGACTACCCGGTGACGGACGGGATGTTTGCCCGGCCGGAATAGCGTTTTTTTAGCTGGTGCGGGTATCGGCGTTGTGAAGATTCGTGTTAAAGAAAAAAGCCTCCGTTCGAACGGAGGCTTTTTTCTTGCAGGCGGAAGGATCTACTTCGTAGAAGCGGCTCTCTTCTCCTTGATACGGGCTTTCTTACCCGTCAGGTTGCGCAGGTAGTAGATGCGTGCGCGACGAACCACGCCCTGCTTGTTTACCTCGATGCTCTCGATGTGGGGCGAATAGAGGGGGAAGATACGCTCGACGCCGATGCCGTTGGAGATCTTGCGGATCGTGAACATCTTGGTCTTGCCCGTACCCTTGATCTGGATAACTACGCCGCGGAAGCTCTGCAGGCGCTCCTTGTTACCCTCGACGATCTTGTACGTAACGGTGATCGTATCACCGGCCTGGAACGACGGAACATCCGTCTTGGTCCACATCTGCTCGTTGACGAGCCGGATTACTGCATCCTTGTTCATTGTTGCAACAATTTTTTTGATGATTTCTGCGTTCAACATTATCGCTGTGTTTGCCTACCATGCAGGGATCTTACTCTGCAATCCTCCGAAAATCAACGGATTGATGTTCCCGGTCGTGGCTTCGCACCCAATATAAGAGGTTGATACGGTCCGCAAATATAGAAACTTTTTCCCAAACGGGCAATCGGCTGTCTAAAAAATAGATGACTCCGCAGCCGGACCGATTGTGCGGCGATGCCGGCTGCGGCGGGTGTGGGAGGTGAACGGGTTTCATCTTGAATCGTGTCGGGAGGTGCGGATTGCTTCGACGGGCGGTGCGTATGGATGGCTCTCGAACTTTGAGGCACATGGTTTGCGGTTAGTCTGCAACTCCCTGCCCCGATCCTTTTTGTTTACAATGGAATTTTCCGACGGGATCGGCATGCGGGGAATTTCCCGGGTGCAGGGAAGGAAGTATGTATGTTGTATGGAATATGGGAGGCGGTTCGGACATTCTTTTCGAACGAGTTCGACGAATGTCGCCCGCCTTTTCGTATATTTGTCACTAAAATCGGAGAAAAATATGATGAAAGAGAAGTTGGTATTCGTCACCAACGACGACGGTTACAATTCAAGAGGTATTCAGGCGCTCCTTGAGGTCGCACGCAAGTTCGGCCGGGTGGTCGCCATTGCCCCCGAAACGCCGCAGAGCGGTATGAGTCAGGCGATAACGATCAATAATCCGCTTTTCCTGCGCGAAGTGTCGAAAGGCGACGGTGTGGAGGTTTATGCTTTTTCGGGAACCCCGGTCGATTGCGTGAAGATCGCTTTCGACTACTTTCTCAAGGGCCGCAAGGTCGATCTGGCGCTTTCGGGGATCAATCACGGCTCGAATTCGGCGGCCAATATCCTCTATTCGGGTACGATGGGCGGTGCGATCGAGAGCAGTTTCTACGGTTGTCCTGCCATCGGGCTTTCGCTGGACGATCACAGTCTGGAGGCGGATTTCGAAGCCGCGAAGATTTACAGCGAGCGCATCGTGCGTGCGGTGGTCGAGGCCAATCCCCCCACGCCGTTCTGTTTGAATGTCAATATACCCAAGGGACGGCCCGAAGCGGTGAAGGGTATTCGGGTGTGCCGCCAGAACAAAGGGTATTGGCGCGAGGAGTTTTTCCGTCGCCACGATCCTCGGGGCCGGGAGTATTTCTGGCTGACGGGTGCGTTCGTCAATAGCGAACCCGAATCGACCGATACGGACGAGTGGGCATTGGCGAACGGCTATGTTTCGGTGGTTCCCGTGCAGACGGATATGACCGACTATGCGCAGATGGCTCCGCTGGAGCGGATACTCGGATAGGATTTATCGGACCGGAGGCTGGTGCCGGAGATTGGGCGATCCTGTTTTGCGGCGGAAGCTGCCCGGGGCGTAATTCCGGATTTCGGTCCGAAGTCGGAATTGCCGGAGTCGCAGGAATGTGCCGAGGCGATTTTCGTTCGTTTCGAGGTGAATAGAGGGTGTTTGAACAGGCGGTCCGAAAATAAATTTTCAATTACTCCCGTCTTTTCTTATATTTGTATTCGTGAAGACGGGAAGCGGTTCGGGCCGGTGCGTCGGAGCGGAAGAATTCGAATTTTAGCGGAATATTCAATATGCTGATCAAAATTTTACTCATCGTGGCCATCGTCATCCAGACGATCGCGACTCTGTTCGCCATCCGTTTGATCCGTACGACCAAGTACAATTCGATCTGGATTCTGTTCACCATCGGATTTACGCTCCTTTCCGTCGAACGGGTCGTGCAATTCCTGCGTGCCAACGGTCAGACGCTGCCTTATGAGGTGTTCGTCTGGTTGGGACTGGTCATTTCGATCAGTATGTCGATCGGCGTGATGTATGCCCATAAGCTTTTCAAGTACATCGCCCGGCTCAACCGCCAGCGGCAGTTGCTCAACAAGCGCATCCTGACGGCCGTGCTGCGCACCGAGGAGAAATCGCGGTCGCGTTTCGCGAAGGATTTGCACGACGGGCTGGGGCCGTTGCTCTCGTCGGCCCGTATGTCGCTGTCGGCCCTGCAACGGGAGTCGCTGCCGGCCGATCAGCAGGAGATCATCGGTAATACGACTTATGTGATCGACGAGGCGATCCGCTCGCTGCGGGAAATTTCGAACAACCTTTCGCCGCATGTGCTCAACGATTTCGGCCTGGCGCGGGGCATCCAGAACTTCGTGGGAAAGAGTTCGGCGATGCACGACGTGAAGATCCGTTTCACGACCAACCTTCGCTCGGAGCGCTATGATACCGACGTCGAGGTGATTCTCTATCGTGTCGTTTGCGAACTGGTGAATAATTCGCTCAAACATTCGGGGTGTACGGAGATCAACCTTTCGCTCTCCAAGAGCGGCGATACGCTCGCGCTCGACTATACGGACAACGGACGCGGGTTCAACCCTGCCGCCGTGACCGATTGCGGCATGGGGTTGTCGAACATCGCTTCGCGTATCAACTCCCTGAACGGGCGGTTCGACATCACGAGTGCCAAAGGCGTCGGTATGCAGGCGAAAATCCGGGTCAGCACCCAGGCTGAGTCGGCGGAAAAACTGTAACGATGGAACTTTGCAGAATTATATTGGTGGACGATCACTCGCTGTTCCGCAGCGGGATGCGGGGACTGCTCGACCGGTACGACGGAATTCGGGTCGTGGGAGAGGCTTCGACCGGAGAGGAATTTCTGGCGATGCTGCCCGCGACGGAGGCCGACGTGGTCTTCATGGACTTCGCCATGCCCGGTATGAACGGGGCGGAAACGACGGAGAAAGCGTTGGCTCTGGAGCCCGGACTCAAGGTCATTACCCTTTCGATGTTCGGGGATGAGAATTACTACTCGCGGATGGTTCAGGCCGGGGCCAAGGGGTTTCTGATGAAGGATTCCCCGATGGACGAAGTGTTGCGGGCGATCGAAACGGTGGCGGCCGGAGGCACCTATTTCTGCGAGGAGGTGCTGCGGTCGCTCGCCAGCCGGATGCAGACCGCAGTGTCCGGGTACGAAGGATCCGACGAGCGCCTTTCGACCCGGGAGATCGAGATTCTGGTCTGCGTGTGCCGCGGGCTGTCGAACCAGGAGATCGCCGACGAACTGTTCATTTCGAAGCGCACGGTGGACAAGCACCGGGCCAATATTCTGGAGAAGACCGGATGTAAAAATACGGCGAGCCTGGTGGTTTATGCCGTCAGACACGGCCTGGTGGATGTGCTGTAAGTCCGATGTCGGGCGGAGCGCTGCGATAATTTCGATGAAAACGGGCCTCCTTTCCGGCTTTTTTCGGATTTCCGACGTGAAAATTTTGGAAATAGCGTTCGATTGATTATATTTGCGTGTTGTGAAATTGATTCTGTCCGGTTTCAGACGGGTATAACCTGATAATTGAAATATGAAAAGATTGATTAGTTTATTGGCAGTGGCGCTTTTCGGAGTGGCGCTGGTCGGTTGCAGTGACAACGAGGAAACTACTCCTCCTACCCCTCCTGATCCCAAGCCTGTCGATGTTTACGGCTGGCATATGACCAAATGGGAGGTAGGCGGCGACGATACGAATTTCCCGAAGGAGGTTTATATCGTTTTCGACGAGGAGAAGAATTTCGAAATGTATCAGGACGTCAGCTCGAACGGGTTCGTGAAGATGACGGGTACCTATACTTTCGACGAAACTTCCAAGAAACTTACCGGTAAATATTCCGACGGCGAGAATTGGGCATACGACTATACCGTATCCGGTGTGGACTGGCTTTTCGGCCAGCTCAATCAAGAAACCGGGGAGATGAGCGGTGTCGGCGAAACGATGGTAATGACGGCTGCGGACGACAGCACTTACAAGCTGACATTCGTTTACGGCATCATTCCGGATGAGGTCATCAACTCTGTGATGGTACGCAGCGCCGAAGGCGTACGGATTCTGTAAGTCATACGGGATTCATATTCGACAAAATAAGGACTGTGCAATGCAGTCCTTATTTTATTTTATTATAACAAGCGATTTGAATCGGAAAATCAGCACGATGATTTTTTCTTGTACCTTTTTGGAATCATGTTTTTTTTGATGTTCTATTCTCAATATGGATATTATAAAAAACAGGGAGATTGGGCCCAAGAGTTGTGTGCCCCGCATCCGTACTGGTATATATTTTTCGGTGTTTGTCTTTGGATTGCGGCATTTGGAATTATTCTAAAAAAATGTCTTGAGTAGGAGGTGGTTTCCGGCAATGGACTTTTGATTGGATAGTTGTCGTTTTACAAAAAACAGGAGTAAAAATCACAAAGATTTTTACTCCTGTTTTATTCGGTCTGAATGTCGGATCCTCTTGTGTTCGCCGGTCGCAGCAGCCGAGGGGATTACAGTTTCCGGCGTAGTTTTTCGGCCTCCTCTTCGTAGCCGGGCTTGCCCAGCAGGGCGAACATATTCTTTTTATAAGCCTCGACTCCCGGTTGGTCGAAGGGGTTCACTCCCAGCAGGTAACCGCTGATGCCGCATGCTTTTTCGAAGAAATAGATCAGGGTGCCGAGGCTGCGGGCGTCGATGCGGGGAATTTCGATCCGCAGGTTGGGGACGCCCCCGTCTGCATGGGCCAGGCTCACGCCCAGTTCGGCCGTATGGTTGATTTCCGAAAGGCGCTTGCCTGTCAGGAAGTTGAGTCCGTCGAGGTTGTCCGGGTCGCTGCCGATCTTCACCCGGTGCTCCGGGGCGGCGACGGAGACGACCGTTTCGAACAGCGTCCGCTCTCCCTCCTGAATGTATTGCCCCATCGAGTGCAAGTCGGCCGTGAAGGTGACGCTGGCCGGGAAGATTCCCCTTCCCTGCTTGCCTTCGCTCTCGCCGAAGAGTTGTTTCCACCATTCGGCCAGATATTGTAGTTGCGGTTCGTAGGAGGCGAGTATTTCGATCATGAATCCCTGCCGGTAGAGGATATTCCGTACGGCGGCATAACGGGCTGCGGGATTTTCGTCGAACGGGACTCCGTCGGCCGTCGCCCGTTCCATTTCGCACGCACCGGCCAGTAGGGAACGAATGTCGATGCCCGCCGCCGCGAGCGGCAGCAGACCCACTGGGGTCAGAACCGAGTAACGTCCGCCCACATCGTCCGGAATGACGAAAGTGCGGTAGCCTTCGCGGTCCGCGAGGGTTTTCAACGCCCCCCGGCTGCGGTCCGTGACGGCGACGATGCGCCGGGCCGCCTCCTTACGTCCGTAGCGGCGTTCGATTTCGCTGCGGATCAGCCGGAAGGCAATGGCCGGCTCGGTCGTGGTGCCCGACTTGGAGATCACGATGGCCGCGATCGACCGGTTCTCGACGGCTGCGAGCAGACGGGCCAGATAGTCTTCCGACAGGTTCTGTCCGACGAAAAGCAGAATGGGGTTCGCCGGATGTTCATACAGCAGGTTGAACGGGTCGCTCAACGCCTCATAGACGGCGCGTGCACCCAGGTAGGAGCCGCCGATACCGATGCAGAGGATTACTTCCGCCAGGTCGCGCAGACGGGCGGCTTCGGTTTCGATCGCCTGCAACTCCTCTTCGTCGAGGGCGGAGGGAAGCCCCACCCAGCCCAGGAAATCGTTGCCGGCACCTTGGCCGTTGTGCAGCAGTGCGTTGGCGTGCAGGGCTGCGGATTTTTCCTTCTCGGTGATTGCGACATCGGCGCGAATGGGATCGAACGACAGAGTTTTCATGACTGTATTGGTGTTAAATCAGTTTTGCCGTAAGCTCCTGCATGGCTTCCCGAACAGGAACTCCTTTGTAAAGGACTTCATAGACCATATCGGCAATGGGCATCTGCACCTTGTGGCGGGCGTTGATGTGACGGATGCAGTCGGCGGCGAAATAGCCTTCGGCAACCTGGGTCATCTCGTCCAGGGCATCGCGAACCGTGCAGCCGTGCCCGATCAGCAGGCCCAGTTTGCGGTTGCGGCTGTAAACCGAATAACAGGTCACCAGCAGGTCGCCCAGGTAGGCCGAGGCGCGGGTTTCGCGCTGGTCGGGGTAGCTTTCCCGCAGGAACCGGGCCATTTCCATCGCACTGTTGGAGATCAGTACCGCGAGGAAATTGTCCCCGTAGCCCAATCCGACAGCCATGCCGACGGCTACGGCGTAGATGTTTTTTAAGATGGTAGCATATTCGATGCCGTACAGGTCGGTTGAATAGGAGAGTTTGATATATTCAGTGGCGAATTTGTGTCCGATCGTATGCGAATTTTCCGGATCGGTGCAAACCACCGTAAGGTAGGAGAGCCGTTCGAGCGAAACCTCTTCGGCATGGGAGGGGCCGGTGATGATGCCCAGTTGCTTGAAAGATAGGCCATAATGATCGTGTATATACTCTACGACGGTGGTGTAGTCGTCCGGGACGATGCCTTTGATGGCCGAGATGACGAATTTGTCCTTGAGCGGAACGGTCAGCGTTTCGAGCGTCTTTTTCAGGTAGGCCGAGGGACTGGCCAGGATGACGATGTCGGCCTCGGAAACCACCCGGTCGAGGTCGTCCGAGGGGTTTATGCGCGTGCGGTCGAACCGCACGTTGCTCAAATAGCGGGGATTGCGACCCTTGTTGCGCAGGCTTTCGAGCACCTCCGGATTGCGGACGTACCAACCTATCGAGGGTTCGTTTTCGGTCAATACCTTGGCGAGCGCCGTGGCCCAGCTTCCGTATCCGATCATGGCGCATCTGGCGCCGCTGCCTATCTTGTGGTCCATAAGTTTTCGGAATAAAAGTTTCTTTTCTACAAAAGTAAATAAAAAACGGGAAAGGACACATAATTATCCTTCTTTTCCCTACCTTTGTAGAAGGTAAGACGCACTCGGCAGAAAAAACAAACGAATTTGTTTTATTCTGCTTTCATTTTCATTACCTTTGTTCCTGATGTATTGACACGGATTTCACGGGCAGGCGAAGGCTTCTGGGAAAGAAAGTCAATATTTTGATTATCAGAAATTAATAGATTATAATATAGAGAGAGGAAAGCAGAGTACTATGGGACTTTTTTCACTGACACAGGAGCTGGCTATCGACTTGGGTACGGCCAATACTTTGATTATTCACAACGGGAAGGTCGTGGTGGACGAGCCTTCCATCGTGGCGTTGGACGTACACACCGGTAAACTGGTGGCTATCGGTACGCAGGCCCGCCAGATGCACGAGAAGACCAATCCGAACATCAAGACGATCCGTCCGCTGAAGGACGGCGTGATCGCCGATTTCAACGCTACGGAGTTGATGCTGCGCGGCATGATCAAGAAAGTCAAGACTTCGGGCAATCTCTTCGCTCCCTCGATCCGCATGGTGATCTGCATTCCTTCCGGCTCGACCAATGTCGAGATCCGTGCCGTGCGGGATTCCGCCGAACATGCCGGGGGGCGTGAGGTCTATATGATTTACGAACCGATGGCTGCGGCGCTGGGTGCCGGTCTGGATGTCGAAGCACCGGAGGGCAACATGGTGATCGACATAGGCGGCGGTACTACCGAGATCGCCTGCATTTCGCTCGGCGGCATCGTTTGCTCCGAGTCGATCAATGTCGCGGGCGATGTCTTTACCAACGATATTCAGAGTTACGTGCGCCAGCAGCACAACATCCGTATCGGCGAACGCACGGCCGAGGCGATCAAGTGTTCGATCGGTGCGGCGCTCACCGAGCTGGACGAAGAGCCCGAGGATTACGTGGTAACGGGTCCTAATATGCTTACCGCCCTGCCGCAGACCGTGTCGCTCAGCTACGGTGAAATCGCCTATGCACTGGAGAAGTCGCTCGTCAAGCTGGATGCGGCGCTGATGAAGGTGCTCGAAACCATGCCGCCGGAGCTGTATGCCGACATCGTGAAGAACGGCATCTACCTGGCCGGCGGCGGTGCGCTTATCAAGGGGCTGGACAAGCGTCTGAATGCCAAGACGGGTATTCCGTTCCACGTGGCCGAGGATCCCTTGCGTGCTATTGCGCGCGGTACGGGTATCGCGCTGAAGAATATCAACCGTTTCTCGTTCCTGATGAAATAACGAAGCTGCGGAAGCTTTCCCGTGAGCCGTGTATAAACTGATCGAATTCCTGCGCAGAATCTACGTGGCGGTCTTGTTCGTCGTATTCGAAGCGATCGCCATCGGGTATTATGCGCACTCTTCGAATTATACGCAGGCCAAGCTGCTCACCCGCTCGAACCAGGTGGTTGGCGGGGTGAACGGCATCTTCGCAGACATTCGCTCCTATTTTACCCTGGGGCGCGAAAACGAACGCCTGCTGGAGCGTGTCGCCGTACTCGAGGAGGAGTTGGCTTTTTACCGGAGGTCGGCGGCCGATTCGGTGCGTACGGACCTGCTGCACGATATGGGAGAGAAGCCCTACGAGCTGACCGTCGCCCGGGTGATTTCCAATTCGATCAACAAGAACCGTAACTTCATCGTGCTGGACCGGGGCGAACGCGACGGCGTCGAGAAGGGGATGGGCGTGCTCTCTCCGGAAGGGGCCATGGTCGGCTACGTGGCCGCCAGTTCCGACCGTCATGCGGTGGCGGTGTCGATTCTCAATACGTCGTTCAATGCCAGCGGCAAGCTCGCCGGCGACGACTATTTCGGCTCGATCTACTGGGCGGGTGACGATCGCTACCACGTCCGCATGAAGGAATTGTCCAAATATGCCCGCGTTACGGAGGGGGAAGAGGTGGTTTCCTCCGGTTTTTCGCAGTATTTTCCGGCTGACGTGCTGATCGGCTATGTGGAGAGTTTTTCGCTGGCCGATACCCAGATGGCTTACGACGTGGTGATCCGGCTGGCGGTGGATGTGTCGCAACTGACGGATGTTATCCTGGTGCGCAACCGGGATATCGAAGATGTGCAGGAGCTCGAAGCCGAAGCCGAGCGGCAAAACAGAAGATAAATATGTACCGGACTGTTCCCTATATCGTCTTATTCCTTATTTTGGCCCTGTTGCAGATTTTTCTGTTCGACAACCTGTCGATCAGTATCTACCTCTGCCCTTTGGTCTATATCGGCTTCATTGTCCTGCTGCCGATCGACGCTCCGCCGGTTGCAGTGCTTTTTCTGGCTTTGTCGATGTCCGTTGCGATGGATTGGGCGATGGGGGCAGCGGGGATCAATACGATCGCTACGCTTCCGGTCGCTATGCTGCGCCGGCCGCTTCTGCAGTCTGTCTGCGGTAAGGAGGGGATTCGGGAGGGTGGTATTCCTTCTTCGATCCGGTTGGGGCAGGGCGGATTTCTGCGCTACCTGGCAGCGATGGTCGTGGTACACCACTTCCTGTTTTTCATGTTGGAGTCCCTGTCTTGGGCGCAGTTGTTCCATACGCTCGTCCGACTGGTCGTGAGCGGTGCTGTTACGGTGGGCTTCATCTGGCTGCTTGCGCGGCTGTTCACCACTAAACTGACGGTTCGGCTATGAGTTACGGTGGGGAAGGGGTTGCCCGGATGCGGGTGCTGCAGGTGGTCGTGCTGATCGTTTTCGGCGTAATCGCCGCGCGGCTTGCTTATATTCAGCTCATCGACAGCAAATATGAGGAGCTGGCCCGGGGCAATGCGTTGCGCTACGAAGTTCAGTATCCGTCCCGTGGCGAGGTGTTCGACCGCAACGGCGAATATCTGGTACAGAGTCGCGAGTGTTATGACTTGATGGTGATCTATCGCGAGATGGATCGGGAGGGGTTCGATACGACGCTTTTCTGTCAGGTTACGGGGCTTTCGCGCGAAGGGCTTGTGAGGGAGCTGGCCAATGCCCGTGTGCGTCCGCGTGCGCCCCGTATGGTGATGAACTATATGTCCAAGGAGGACAAACTTCGTTTCGACGAGTGTAACTTCGCCGGCTTCTATACCGTTTACCGGACTGCCCGGCAATACCCTCGTAAAGTAGGGGGAAACCTGCTGGGATATGTGGGGGAGGTCAATTCCGAAATGTTGCGGCGTTATCCTTCGTATCAGGCGGGCGAATACGTCGGAATCAGCGGCGTGGAGTCGGCCTACGAGCCGGAGCTGCGCGGTAAGAAGGGGGTGAAGATCTCCGAGGTGGATACGCACGGAGCGATCAAGGGTTCGTATATGGACGGTCGTTTCGATTCGCTGCCCGTACCCGGCAAGTCGATCGTCTGCACGATCGACGCGCGGTTGCAGCTCTTCGCCGAGGAGCTGATGGCCGGCAAAGTCGGGGCTGCCGTGGCGATCGAACCTTCGACGGGCGAGATTCTGATGATGGTTTCCTCGCCCACATACGATCCCGATGAACTGGTGGGACGGCAGCGGGGCAATCACTATATGGAGCTGCTCTATAACAAACGGCAGCCGCTGTTCAACCGTGCCGTAAGCGGCCGTTATCCGCCCGGTTCGACCTTCAAACTGGTTCAGGGCCTGATCGGGATGCAGGAGGGTGTGCTGACTCCTTCCATGCGTTATCCCTGTCACGAGGGTTATCAGGTCGGACGGCTCAAGATGAGGTGTCACGCCCATACGTCGCCTGCGGACCTGCGTTTTGCCATAGCGACTTCGTGCAACGCCTATTTCTGTTACGTATTCCGCGATATTCTCGAAAATCCCCGGTACGGAAGCGTCAAGGAGGGGTTCGACGTATGGAGGGAGTATGTCGAGAGTTTCGGCTTCGGCCGCAAGCTGGATTCGGATTTTCTGGGCGAGGGAAACGGCTATGTTCCCGACCGGAAGTTTTACGACAGGCGTTATCGGAAATCGTGGAACGCGCTGACGGTGCTGTCGCTCTCGATCGGTCAGGGGGAGCTGGAGTGTACGCCGCTGCAAATGGCTAACCTGGCGGCTATCGTCGCTAATCGCGGGTACTATTATATCCCGCACATCGTCCGTTCGGTAGAGGGGCGGGATTCGATGGACCGGCGGTTTTACGAGAAACATTATACGAAAGTCGATCCGAAACATTTCGAACCGATCGTGGAGGGTATGTGGCAGAGCGTGCACAAGGAGGGCGGAACCTCCCGGACGGCTTATCTGCCGGGTCTGGACGTGTGCGGCAAGACGGGTACGGCGCAGAATCCTCGAGGCAAGGATCATTCGACCTTCCTGTCGTTCGCTCCGAAGGACAATCCCCGAATCGCTATTTCGGTGTATGTCGAGAACGGCGGGTTCGGGGCTTCGGCCGCTTTGCCCATCGCCAGTCTGCTCGAAGAGTACTATTTGACCGACACCGTCACACGGCCCTGGCTGGTGGAGATGGTCAAGCAGAAAACGATTTATTACCCGGCCTATGGAAAATAACGGCATCGGTAAATTGTTCGAGGGCGTCGATCGCTGGACAGTGCTGATCTATGTGCTGATCGTGCTGGTCGGCTTCGTGGCTATCCTCTCCGCTTCGTACGAAGAGGGGGCGGAGAGCATTTTTTCCTTCTCGCATTTCTATATGAAACAGCTCGTCTGGATGGGAATATCGTTCGCCGTAGCGGTCGTCGTGTTGCTGGTCGATGCGAGCATCTATCACAAGTGGGCTTATCTGTTCTATGTCCTGGGATTGCTGACCCTGGTAGCCGCTCTGCTGTTCGGTCGTGAAGTGAACGGTGCGAAGGCCTGGTTCGAGATCGGGTCGGTCCGTATTCAGCCGGTGGAGTTCGCCAAAATCGCTACGGCGTTGGCGCTGGCCCGCGTGATGAGCTCCAGCTCGTTTTCGATCAACCGGGCGGGGGATCTTTTCAAGGTGGGATTGGTGATCTGTCTGCCGCTGTTGATTATCGTCATGCAGAACGATACAGGATCGGGTATCGTGCTCGTATCGCTGCTGTTCGTGTTGTACCGCGAAGGTTTGAACAAGTGGCTCTGTATTCCGGTGATCCTGATCGCCGTACTCTTTATTTTTTCGTTCCTCTTTACGCCGCTGACCCTGTTGGTGATGCTGATTCTGGTCTGTACGCTTTCCGAGGCGATGATGAACGGACAGTGGCGGTCCCGCATGGTTTATCTGGCTGCGCTGGCATTGGGCACGTTGCTTCTCTATTTCGGGATGCTGTTGGCGGCTCCCGGAGCGATGGATCTCTACCGCTGCCTGCTCGTGGTGACGCTGCTGTCGCTCATCTTTGTGGCGATTTATGCCTTCCGCGCCAATCTGCGCAATATTTTCATTACGATCGGACTGTTTCTGACGGCAATGCTTTTCGTTCCGACTACCGATTATATTTTCAATTCCATCCTCAAAGAGCATCAGCAGAACCGTATTTTAAGTTTCCTGGGGCTGGTCAGTGATCCCCTCGGTACGGATTATAACGTCAATCAGGCCAAGATCGCTATCGGTTCGGGCGGCTGGATCGGCAAAGGGTTCCTGCAAGGGACCCAGATCAAATACGGTTTCGTGCCGGAGAAACATACCGATTTCATTTTCTGTACCATCGGCGAGGAGTGGGGATTTCTGGGCGCTATGCTTCTGCTGACGCTCTTTTGCCTGTTGATATTCCGGTTGATGCGTATGGGCGAACGGCAGGAGGAGCCTTTCGGACGGATCTACTGTTACTGCGTTGCGGCATTCCTGCTTTTTCATCTGCTCGTTAATGTGGGGATGACCATCGGACTGATGCCGGTGATGGGAATTCCCCTGCCGTTGGTCAGCTACGGTGGTTCGTCGCTCATGGCTTTTACCATCATGTTGTTCATTGCGGTCCGGCTGGATGCCTCGACCCGGCAATATTCTTTTCGATAACATTCACAACCTTATTTATATATCCGACTGACTTTATGAAAGAACATCAACACAGAGGTTTGACTTCCGCCCAGGTGGAGGAGAGCCGCCGTCTGCATGGGGATAATCTCATCACGCCCCGCAAGGGGGATTCGGCCTGGAAACTGTTTGCCGAGAAGTTCCGCGATCCGATTATTCAGGTATTGCTGGTAGCGGCGCTGCTGTCGCTGGCGATGGCTTTTATCGATGGGGAGTTCCTGGAAACCATCGGAATTATCTGCGCCATCGTTTTGGCCACTTGTGTCGGCTTTTTCTTCGAATTGGACGCCATGCGGCGGTTCAAGCGGCTCAATCTGGTGAATGACGACATTCCGGTCAAGGTCGTCCGCGACGGGGAGATGACCGAGGTGCCCCGACGCGATGTGGTCGTGGGCGACCTGGTGTATGTCGAGAATGGCGAAACGGTCCCGGCGGACGGTAAGCTGGTGAAGGCCGTATCGCTCAAGATCAATGAATCGACGCTGACGGGCGAGCCTGAGGTGGACAAGACTACCGACGAACGCTTTTTCGATGCCGAGGCGACCTATCCTTCCGATGCGCTGTTGCGCGGTACGACCGTCGTGGACGGTTACGGCGAGATGATCGTCGAGGCTGTGGGCGACCGCACCGAAGCGGGGCGGGTAACCGAGCAGTCGTCCATAGCCAGCGAAGAGCCTACGCCGTTGTATAAGCAGCTGACGCGTCTTTCGAGGATGATCGGTAAGATCGGTATTGCAGTGTCGATTGCGATCTTCGTAGCGATGCTCGCCAAGGCATACCTGGGCGGCGAGCTTTCGACGGGCGATTGGGTCCAGACTTCCAAGGAGCTGCTGCGTATTTTTATGGTTTCGGTGGCTTTGATCGTGATGGCTGTTCCTGAGGGGCTGCCGATGAGTATCACGCTCTCGCTGGCGTTGTCGATGCGTCGGATGTTGAAGACGAATAACCTGGTGCGCAAGATGCACGCCTGCGAAACGATGGGGGCCGTTACGGTGATTTGTACCGATAAGACCGGTACGCTTACCCAGAACCGGATGCGGGTCGAGGAGATCATCCATTATGCGTCCATCGACGAACGGTTGCTGGCCGAGATCATCGCCGTCAATTCGACCGCTTTTCTCGATGCCGACGCAAATGTCATCGGCAATCCGACCGAAGGAGCCCTGTTGATCCGCTTGCGGGAAGAGGGATTCGACTATGCGGCTTTGCGCGAGGAGGCTCCGATCGTCGATCGTATGACGTTCACCACCGAACGCAAATATATGGCGACGATTATACAGAGCAAAACCACTGGAAAGCGTTTGATTTGCGTGAAGGGTGCTCCCGAAATCGTACGGGCGATGTGTATGCCGGATGGCAAGGACGCCCAGGTGAACGAACAGTTGCTGCTGTTTCAGGGACGTGCGATGCGTACGCTGGCGGTGGCGTATGCCGAAACGACGGCCGAACGATGCGAAGACGCGCTGCGGGATCCGCAGATGCTGTTCGTGGCCGTGGCGGCGATCGCCGATCCGGTGCGGGAAGATGTGCCGGCTGCCGTAGCCCGTTGTATGAAGGCCGGAATCGACATTAAGATCGTCACGGGCGATACTCCGGCCACGGCCCGTGAGATCGCACGCCGCATCGGTTTATGGCACGATGAAACCGACTCCTCACGGAACGAAATGACGGGCGTGGAGTTCGCGGCGATGAGCGACGAGGAGCTGCTCGAGCGGGTGCAGGCTCTGAAGATTATGTCCCGGGCGCGACCGCTCGACAAGCAGCGGCTCGTGCGTCTTTTGCAGCGCAAGGGCGAAATCGTGGCTGTAACGGGTGACGGTACGAACGATGCACCGGCGCTGAATTTCGCTAACGTGGGACTCTCGATGGGATCGGGTACGTCGGTGGCGAAGGATGCCAGCGACATCACGCTGCTCGACGATTCGTTTACGTCGATCGCATCGGCCGTGATGTGGGGGCGTTCGCTCTACCGCAATATCCAACGTTTCGTACTGTTTCAACTGACGATCAATTTCGCGGCGATCATCGTGGTTTTCGTAGGTTCGATTTTCGGGACCGAGATGCCGCTTACGGTAGTGCAGATTCTGTGGGTCAATATCATCATGGACACTTTCGCTGCGCTGGCGATGGCTTCCCTGCCGCCCAATCCGGCGGTGATGAACGAACCGCCGCGTCCCAAAGACGAGTTTATCATCACACCGGCCATGGCCCGGACGATCTTTACCTGCGGAACGATTTTCGTCGGCGTATTGCTCGGTATGCTGTTCTACTGGCGTGCTACGACCGGCGAGCTCAGTCTCGAACAACTGACCGTTTTCTTCTCTGTATTCGTCTTTCTGCAGTTCTGGAATATGTTCAACTCCAAAGGCTTCGAAGCGTGCCATTCGGTGCTGCACGATCTGCGGGGAAGCCGTACGTTCTTCTTGGTGCTGCTGTTGATCGCCGTCGGACAGGTATTGATCGTGGAATTCGGAGGTCCGGTGTTCCGTACTACGCCGCTCACGTGGGTACAATGGCTCGAAGTGATCGGCTATACCTCTCTGATCGCTATTCTGGGCGATGTCGTGCGGAGTATCCGCCGCCGCATCCGTCCCCGTCCCGGCTGTCGGTAAGCGGTGAGAACAGGTTTTTCCGATGCGGTCGGAATCTTGTATTTGGTAAATGAAGAAATTGCTGTTGCTGTGCCTTCTGCTGGGGGTGTCGATCGGCGCTTTCGCCCAGGTCGATACATTGAGTCCGATTACCCCCCCCTCCGCCGCAGCCCGTTTATCCGGGATATGGAGCGGATAACCTCTTCGCGTGCCTACCGGATAACCTATATCGGTGTTCCTCTCGTCGTTGCGGGACTCGTCGTGCAGGAGCGGGATCATGGATTTCGTCATTTGAGAAACGATTATGTGCCCTCCTTCCGATTTCGTTACGACGATTATCTGCAATACGCTCCCGCAGCGTTGATGCTGGGGCTGAAAATCGGAGGAGTCCGGGGGCGCAGTTCGTGGGGCCGGATGCTGGTGTCGGATGCCTTTTCCGTCGCTCTGATGGCCGGAGCGGTCAATTCTCTGAAATATACTTGCCGTATGCCCCGTCCCGACGGATCGAACAACAAGTCGTTCCCGTCGGGGCATACGGCTACGGCTTTTATGGCGGCTACGATGCTTCATAAGGAGTACGGGGGCCGCAGTCCCTGGTACAGTATCGCCGGTTATTCGATGGCTACGGTGACGGGTGTTTCGCGTATGTTGAACAACAAGCATTGGCTCAGCGACGTGCTGGTAGGTGCGGGGATCGGCATTCTCTCCGTAGAACTGGGGTATCTGTTCGCCGATTTGATCTTCAAGGACAAGGGCTTGACGGAATTCGAGCAGGATTTTTTTTACGACCGTTATTGCCGACCTTCGTTCTTCGGTATGGAGGTAAGTACGGAGGTGGTGATGGGGCGGTACCGCCCTGTTTCGGGGGTCGTGGCCGAATTCAATGCAGGCGTGAACCTGGGAATCGAGGGAGCCTGGTTTATGAATCCTTATGTCGGGTTCGGAGGACGTACGGCCGTATCGAGTGTGCCGGTTACACTGAGTATCGCCGAATCGACGGACCGTCTGGACAGTTGGTCCGCAAGTGCCGGGGCCTATTTTTCATATCCGATTACCGCGCGTTGGCGGACCGGTGGCAAGGTTTTGGCCGGATATCAGTATTATGAATCTTTTTCCTTGGACGGATATACGCTGGGAGGCCATGGAGGACCCGTTTTCGGAGTCGGTACCTCTATGACGTTTCGGGCCAATTACAACCTCGATCTTCGATTTCAGACTACTTACTATCTGCAACCTCCGATGGCTTGCGGGAGTCGTCAGCACCTTAATACGCTGACCTTGGGCCTGTCGGCGAATATCGCCTTCTAACTCGTGCGGGTCCGGAACCGCGATTCTTCGAAACGGATAAAATGAAAGAGGTGCGACCGAAGGCCGCACCTCTTTTCGCATGAGAGGAACAGGATTACAATACACCCTGCTCGAGCATTGCCTGAGCGACTTTCATGAAGCCTGCGATGTTGGCGCCCTTCACGTAGTCGATGTGACCGTCCTTCTGCTTGCCGAACTTCACGCAAGCGTCGTGGATGCTTGCCATGATGAAGTGGAGTTTCTCGTCCACCTCTTTGCCCGACCAGGAGATGTGCATGCAGTTCTGCGTCATTTCAAGACCCGAAGTAGCTACACCGCCGGCATTGACTGCCTTGCCCGGTGCGAACAGAATGCCTGCCTTCTGGAATGCGTGGATAGCTTCCGGCGTACAACCCATGTTCGAAACCTCGGCGCAGCACCAAGTGCCGTTCTTCAGCAGTTCGGCAGCATCGTCGCCGTTCAGCTCGTTCTGGAATGCGCAGGGAAGTGCGATGTCGCACTTCACGCTCCAAGCCTTCTTGCCCGGAGTGAAGGTCGTACCTGCGAATTTCTCTGCGAACGGAGCCACGATATTGCGGTTCGAAGCGCGGAGCTCGAGCATGTAGTCGATCATCTCCTCGTTCATACCGTTGGGGATCGTTACTACACCGTCGGGACCGGAGATTGCGATCACTTTGGCGCCCAGTTCGGTAGCCTTCTTCGATGCACCCCAAGCCACGTTACCGAAGCCCGAGATGGCGATCTTTGCGCCTTCCAGTTTCTTGCCGGCCAGATGCAGCATGTGCTGTACGAAATAGAGTGCGCCGAAACCGGTAGCCTCCGGACGGAGGATGGAACCGCCCCAAGTTTCGCCCTTGCCGGTAAGAACGCCGGTGTGGTACTTGCGAGCCAGTTTCTGATACATACCGTTCAGGAAGCCGATCTCACGGCCGCCTACGCCTACGTCGCCGGCGGGAACGTCGGTATCGACACCGATATTGTGCCACAATTCAAGCATGAAAGCCTGGCAGAAACGCATGATTTCAGCGTTCGACTTGCCGGTCGGATCGAAGTCCGAACCACCCTTTGCACCACCCATCGGAAGGGTCGTCAGGGCGTTCTTGAAAGTCTGCTCGAAACCGAGGAACTTCAGCATCGAAGGGTTCACGGCCTTGTGGAAACGCAGACCGCCTTTGTAGGGACCGATCGCGCTGTTGAACTGAACGCGGTAGCCCAGGTTGGTCTGAACTTCGCCTTTGTCGTCCACCCACGTTACGCGGAAGGTGAAGATACGATCCGGCTCTACGAGGCGCTCAACGATCTTGGCTTTCTCGAACTCAGGATGTTGGTTGTAAACTTCCTCGATGGACTCGAGTACTTCGCGTACGGCCTGCAGGTATTCATTTTCACCCGGGTGCTTACGCTCCAATTCTGCCATTAAATTGTTAACATTCATAATATATTGAAATTAAGTTGTGGTTTAATGTTGATGCAAAGATAATATTTATTCTTATAGATTGTAATTTATTTTGCACGAAAAGATTACTTTTTCGTACAAAGCGATTTTGTTTGTTTGAAAAACTGAAATTGAACGGTTTTTTCGAGCCCGGACTCTCCCGTATATACTATATGGAAAAAGTTTTCGCACGGATTGGGGCCTGTGAACGGGGATTTTGGAAAAATATCGTTATCTTTGTTGGGATTAAACCTTTTTTATAAGGCAATGAGTTCAGACAAGTACATTTTGCAGGAGGTCGTCGATGCCCGTACGGAGCGGGAGTTCCTCGATCTGCCTCGGAAAATCTATAAGGGGAATCGTAACTGGGTATGTCCCCTCGATCCTTCGATCCAGGCTGTTTTCGATCCGAAGAAAAACGAGATGTTCTCCGATGGCGAAGCCATTCGCTGGATCGCACGCGATAAAAAAGGAGAAGTGGTGGGACGTATCGCCGCTTTTTACGACCGGGAACATGCTTTCCTGGAGGAGCAGCCGACGGGAGGGTGCGGCTTTTTCGAGGCTATCAACGACCAGGAGCTGGCCGATCAGCTTTTCGATGCAGCCCGCATGTGGCTTTCCAGCCGGGGTATGGAGGCGATGGACGGTCCGATCAATTTCGGTCCCCGGGATTCCTGGTGGGGGCTGTTGGTCAGCGGGTACGAATTTCAGCCCCTCTATGAGAACACGTACAATCCGCCTTATTATAAAGAGTTGTTCGAAAATTACGGATTCCAGAACTACTTCAACCAGCATACCTATCTGCGTCGGTTGGAGGTGGGGCAGTTGAGCGATTCGGTTTACGAGCGTGTGAAGCGTCTGGAGGAGAGTCCTGGTTACTGTTTCAAGCATATCTCGAAAAAGAATCTCGAGCAGGTGGCCGAGGATTTCCGGCTGGTTTATAACAAGGCGTGGGCGCTGTTTTCGGGCGTGAAGGCGATGGACCGCGAACAGGCGTTCCGCATTATGAATACGCTGCGTCCGATTATTGACGAACGGTTGATCTATTTCGCTTACTATAACGACGAACCCATCGGCTTTTTCATCATGGTGCCCGATTTGAATCGGGTGATCGGTTCCTTCAACGGCAAGTTCGGCTGGTGGAACAAGTTGCGTTTGATGTGGGCGCTCAAGGTGGCGCATAAGGCCGACCGGATTTTCGGCCTGATTTTCGGAGTCACCCCCGAGTTCCACGGCAAGGGCATCGAGGCGGGAATCATTCGTGCCTTCGAGAAGGAGGTTCCGAAGTTACCCTATAAATCGTTGGAGCTTGCGTGGATCGGCGATTTCAATCCCGTGATGATGCGCATGGTGGAGAGTTACGTATGCGCCATCAAGCACAAGATGCATACGACCTACCGCTACCTGTTCGACCGCACGAAGGAGTTTCACCGCTGTCCCCGGATGGGCGTGAAGCGCCGCGAATAAGACTGATAATCAAATAACTTATAATTAAATCGATAACAGACAATGAAAACAACGGTTTTTACCAAACATCACATTGCGAACGGCGCTAAGATGGCCGAGTTCGCAGGTTACAACATGCCGATCGAATTTACGGGCATCAACGAAGAGCACCTGGCCGTGCGCAACAACGCGGGCGTATTCGACGTGAGTCACATGGGCGAAGTCTGGGTGAAAGGTCCCAAGGCCGAAGCGTTCCTGCAGCATATCACGACCAATGATGTTGCGGCGCTTTACGACGGGAAGGTGCAATATACCACCATGCCCAACGGCAAGGGAGGTATCGTGGACGACCTGCTGGTTTACCGGATCGATGCCGAAACTTATCTGCTCGTAATCAATGCGGCCAATATCGACAAGGATTGGAACCATATCGTCGAAGAGGGCAAGAAATTCGGCTTGGAGGCCGGTCACGGCAAGCAGCTCTACAACGCTTCGGACGAGATCTGCCAGTTGGCGATCCAGGGTCCCAATGCGATGAAGATCGTGCAGAAGCTGTGCACCGAGCCGGTGGAGGATATGGAATACTATACGTTCAAGAAGCTGAAGGTTGCCGGTGTGGATGCGATTCTTTCGATTACGGGATACACCGGTGCAGGCGGCTGCGAGATCTATGTGGCCAACGAAGACGGCGAGAAACTCTGGAAGGCTCTCTGGCAGGAGGGTTCGAAGGAGGGGCTGAAGAACATCGGCCTCGGTGCCCGCGACACGCTGCGTTTGGAGATGGGTTTCTGCCTCTACGGTAATGATATCGACGATACGACTTCGCCCATCGAGGCGGGCCTGAACTGGCTGACCAAGTTCGTCGATGGCAAGGAGTTCATCGACCGTAAACTGATGGAAGAGCAGAAGGCCGGCGGTTTGACCCGCAAGCTGGTCGGTTTCAAGATGATCGATCGCGGTATTCCGCGTCATGGCTATCAGATCGCCTCTCCTGAGGGCGATATCATCGGCCAGGTGACTTCGGGTACGATGTCGCCCTGTCTGAAACAGGGGATCGGTATGGGTTACGTGAAGAAGGAGTTCGCCAAGGTTGGCACGCAGATCGCCATCGTGATCCGCGAGAAGCTGATGAAGGCCGAGGTCGTGAAACTTCCGTTCATTCAGCAAAAATAGTTTCCGTCCGATCGGATGATTCGGGGCGGCTCTGCAAAAGAGCCGCCCCTTTTTCGTCGTATCCGCGATTTATGGAGGAATGCGGGTTGGTTTTACTCATAACAATCTTGCAATTCGGTCAGGGAGTTTCCGCGGTATATGATCTCCCAAGACGACCGGTCCGCATCGTCGAACTCCGTCAGGTTGAGCAGGACGTAATATCCCGTGCCGATTTCATACTCGACCAGATACCCGGTGTATTTGTCGGCCATGGCGTCTTCGTTGAACTCCCAGTTCAGCATAGAAACCTCTTGTTCTGCAACATCTTCGATATACGTGAAAAATTCGTCGATCAGATCGGACAGGATTTGCCTGCGTATCAGGGGAGATGACTGCTGCAAAAGCTCATCTCTGCGCCGCTTTTCGTCGTTGCCGCTATAATACCATCTGTCCGCCTGCTTTTCCAAGGTGACGATTTTCCAGTCGTAGCTATCGAAAAGATCGCGTTTGGCTTTTTGACGATTCCCCAGAGGAAAAGAGAACCCTGAAATCGCATCGTCGAAAAACATCAGGCACGCTTCGGAGAGCGAGCGGGGAGATTCGGCGTCCATTCCGCTGTAGTCTTCGAAATCGGGGATGGGGATATTCCCCATGATTACGTCACCGATGAATTCCTCTTTCAGGCTCTCTTTGTAAGAGTAGTCGATGCAATTGCGGAAAATCCAGCCTTTCAAGTAGGAACTGTCGGCCGTTCTCGGTTCGATGGTGGTACATGAAACGAATAAATAACCGATGAGGCAGAGCAATACGGATCGTTGCAGTTTTTTCATAATCGAATGTTTTATAGTTAAGTTGTTGATTTTCGGTTCAATATGGAAAGGCTGATTTCTTGAGGGGGAAAAGTGCGAGCGCAGCAGAAGGGCGGCGGCTTCCTTTTTATGCAGAGTATGTGACGCCTTTGCATTCGACCGAAGTCGGTTTGCCCATGTCGTGTTGGGTCCGAATACACTTCGAATTTTCCGATCCATATCGGAAAGTTCAACGCAAATGACGGTTTGCATCGGGAATCGATCGTTGTCCGCCGACTCCGGGCGGACGATTGGCAAAAAAGAAAGTGTGGAGTCGTTCGTTTATCGACCGAGAGGCATTTGGCATAGCCCGTAAGCAAATAAACAATACCCCACACCGAATAGTACATATCGAGAATGATATATGCCTATATACGGTGATGAGTGTTTGTATTGCCTATCCTTGCTTACTTAAAAATCGCCAAATTTTCTCGGTAAGGATTAGCGAAACACTTTCACTAAACTATTATGTCGCTATCCGTTCGGGATAACGTCACAAAATTAGAAAATGTTTCTCAATACGCAACATTCTCTCGGGGTATTGTTGTTGCAAAGGTCTCGAAAACAAAGATTTTTTCCAACAGCCGGAGCGTTGGAAAATGAATTTTATTCTTTACTGATTGGGGAGATGCCCGACTTTCGGAATGGTGCCGGAATACACATATCCGACTCACTACCTTCTTTCTTGAATTTTTCAATCGAACGCTTGCGGGCAAGCAAAATTCCATTGTATGACCTGCCTTTGGTCGGCTTCATTTCCTTGTACTCCCGGCAGGGTACGAAATTTATTTGCCGGTTCCGGCCGGAATTCAGCACCTTGTCGATTACACAAAGAGTCAAACTTTTTATTTTGAAAAGATGACTACTCCGTTGTTTCCCGGTCGAATATTTCGTCGAAAAGCCGCCGGAGCTCTTGGCGGTTGCGGATCAGCTCGCGCAGTCGTGCGAGGCGCAGGGCATTGTCCGATTCCGGGATCCAGAGTCGGAGATAGCCTCCTTCCGCGTATTTATGTGTCAGGTGATCGACACAGCGGCGATATTGATCCTCGCGGTCCAGCTCCGGATAGTTCGCCAGCCCGTATTGTATCGTGCGGCGGACGATGGTCGGCGGGTCGATACAACGGTCGGCTTCGGCAACGATGCGTCCGTAAATCGTGCGGGGTTCGTGGTCCGACGAGGCGCGGTGGTCTTCCACCGCCTCACGCATGACGGCGATCTGCTGCGGCGAGAACCACTGCCGCAGTTTTGTATCCGCAGCGAGGATTTCCCCCGAATGGATATGGTGCATCTCCCGTCCTTTCTCCAGTCCCACGTCGTGGTAGGCCGCGATCGTGTAAACCATCTGCCGATCGACCTGGTAATGCCGGGCCAGGGCCAAACTCTGTTCGATGACCGTCCGGACGTGTTCGGGTCCGTGGGCACGGTCGAAATGTTCGTAACGGGGGAGGATCGCCTGTTCGACGTAGGCTTGCAACTCTTTATTCATGTGTTTCGTAAAAAAAGTCCCTTCCATGGTAGGGGAAAGGGACTTTGGTTGTAGAAACCGGATGGTGGTATCTGGATAAATATCCTATTTTGCGTATGCCACGGATCGGGTTTCGCGGATGACGGTGATTTTTACCTGCCCCGGGTAGGTCATTTCGTCCTGGATCTTCTTGGCGATGTCGTGCGACAGGCTTTCGGACTCCATGTCGGAGAGCTTCTCCGCACCGACGATTACACGCAGCTCGCGGCCTGCCTGGATCGCATAGGTCTTCACTACGCCGGGGTAGGAGAGCGCGATGTCCTCCATCTCCTTCAGACGCTTGATGTAGCTCTCGACCACTTCGCGCCGGGCACCCGGGCGGGCACCCGAAATGGCATCGCAGACCTGGATGATCGGGGCGATAAGCGACGACATCTCGATTTCGTCGTGGTGGGCGCCGATGGCGTTGCAAACCTCGGGCTTCTCCTTGTATTTCTCGGCGAGTTTCATACCGATGATTGCGTGCGGCAATTCGGGTTCGTCGTCGGGCACCTTGCCGATGTCGTGCAACAGACCGGCGCGGCGGGCCGTTTTGGGGTTGAGCCCCAGTTCGGCAGCCATGATGCCGGCCAGGTTGGCCGTTTCACGGGCGTGCTGCAACAGGTTCTGTCCGTAGGAGGAGCGGTATTTCATCTTGCCGATCATGCGGATCAGCTCCGGATGCAGGCCGTGAATACCCAGGTCGATCGCGGTACGTTTGCCGACCTCGACGATCTCCTCTTCGATCTGTTTCTGTACCTTGGCGACCACCTCCTCGATACGGGCCGGGTGGATACGTCCGTCGGTGACGAGCTGGTGCAGGGCCAGTCGGGCGATTTCGCGGCGCACGGGGTCGAACCCGCTCAGGATGATCGCTTCGGGCGTGTCGTCCACGATGATTTCGATGCCTGTGGCAGCTTCCAGCGCCCGGATGTTGCGACCTTCGCGGCCGATGATGCGGCCTTTGACTTCGTCGCTTTCGATGTTGAACACCGTAACGGCGTTTTCGATGGCCGTTTCGGTCGCCACACGCTGGATCGAAGCCACGATGATTCGCTTGGCCTCCTTCGTGGCGGTCATTTTGGCCTCCTCGATCGTTTCGTTGATGTAGGCTGCAGCGTCGGCTTTGGCTTCCGCTTTCATATTTTCGATCAGGATGCTCTTGGCGTCTTCGGAGCTCAGGCCCGAAATCTGCTCGAGGCGCGTGTTCTGTTCGTGCATCAGACGGTCGATCTCCTCCTTCTTGTGTTCGAGCATCTGAAGCTGCGCTTCCATCTGCTCTTTGAGGCGGGCGTTCTCCTTGACCTTGCCTTCCAGTTCGCGCTGTTGGTTTTGCAGGTTGTTTTCGATCTGCTTGGCCCGCTGTTCGCTTTGGGCGATCTTCTGATTGCGTTCGTTGACCTGGCGGTTGTGCTCGCTCTTGAGCTGGATGAACTTCTCCTTGGCCTGGAGAATCTTCTCTTTCTTTATCATTTCGCCTTCCGCTTCCGCCTCTTTCCGGGCGGCTTCACGCAGTGCCTTGATGGACTTCTTGGTAACGTATTTGGTTACCAGGATGTAAATACCCAGGCAGACTACGGCGGACAGGACGCTCGATAGTACGATTGTCATCATTGTTTTAGAGAGTTATTATTTGTTAGTTATTAGGGTTTGTGCATAAAAAAACCGCATAGTATTCCTTAACTTGTTTGACGAATCTGCAAGATCAGTCAAGTGTGGGGGCTCCCGAAAATCGCAACCTTCTACCGGCAGGCCGCAGCCTGCACCCCGAGGGGTTGAAGCCTGATTTTGAAAGTGGTGAGTTGCCCCAATGTAAAAATTGTTCAGTTTCGCAAAGCTTTAAGGAATCTATGCGGGTAGATTTTTCTTAAACGTATGGTAAAGAACGATGATACTTGCGGACTTTTCTATACGGTCCCCCCTCGTATCCTTCCCTGTTATTTCTTTTCGGTTTCGATTCGGTTCAGGTATTCGTCGATCTCGTCGCGCAGCGCTTCCAGCCTGCGGAGATCTTCGCTGCCCACTTCTCGGCTGCGGGCCAGCGAAACGCTCGAAATCGCCAACTGCAATGCGGCCATCGCCAGGCAGTCCTGTGTCGAGAATCCTTCGTATTTGGCTTTTTCGAACCGGGTGACATAGGCATTCACCTCGCGTTCGGCCAGGCGGTAGAGCTCCTCTTTCTCCGCCAGCGACTGTTCCTCGTTCGCTTCGTGCTTGAGCGTAAACGAGTAACTTTTACCGGCTATTTTGAGCTTTATTGCCTGTTGCTGGGCCATGTCGCTTGCTTCCCGTTAAATGAAATATCTTCGGTCGTTATCGTATGTCTTGCCTACTTGCCCGACAGCTCTTCGCCGATTCGGTCGGGTTTGTTGAGTAGGGTGATGCACTTGTCCACCTCCCGCATTAAACGGTTGACGCGTGCGATCGCTTTGCTTTGGTCGGGTGCATTTCCTGCGAGTCCCTGGCTGAGCTGTACGCGGGCGAGCTCCTTGCCGAGCTCTTTTACCTGCATTTGCAAATCGCGGTTTTCTTTACGCAAGACGTCGCGCTCCGCCGCTGTTTCCTTGCAAAGGGCCGTAAGCCGACGATGGTCGGCAATGAGCTGCCGAATCTGCGCCTCGAAATCGCTTATGACCTTTTTCTCTGCCATTTATCTGTCGCCGGAAATATTTTCCGCCTTCCCAAAGGTATATAAAAAACGTCAAACGACAAAATTTTATTTCATGATCATATCCTTTCGTGTCCCCCGTTATGGGAAGCGTAGCGGCCCAATTCCCCTCCCGGGAAGGGAATTAGGGGTGAATTGCGGACACGACCGGAGGCCGTGAGTTAGCGACCGTCGGATTCGATCCTGCGACTGTCGGATAACGCTACATTGAAAGATGTGATGATTGTCTTTTATTTCGTTTCGAGTTCGCCGTAGAGGTCGTAGTCTTCGGCTGCGGTGATCCGCACCTGATAGAAGCAACCGCGGATCAGCCTGCGGCCTGCGGCCGGAATCAGGATCTCCTGATCCACTTCGGGCGAGTCGTATTGCGACCGTCCTACGTAGAAATCCCCCTGCCGGGAGTCGATGATGACCCGCTCCAACTGACCGATACGTGCCCGGTTGTTTTCGAGCGAGATCTCATTCTGAAGCGCCATTACTCGTTCTACACGACTTTGTTTGACCTCTTCCGGAACATCGTCCGGCAGATTCCGGGCCGAATAGGTTCCTTCCTCTTCGGAATAGGGGAATACGCCCAGCCGTTCGAATCGTACCGTGCGCACGAATTCCAGAAGCTCTTCGAAGTCGGCTTCGGTTTCGCCCGGATAGCCGACCAGCAGGGTCGTGCGCAGCGCGAGATCGGGAATGGCCTGCCTCAGTTTGTCGATCAGCTCGTAAGCCTGGGCCTTGGTATGGCGTCGGTGCATGGCCGCGAGCTGGTCGTCGGAGATATGCTGGAAGGGAATGTCGAGGTATTTGCAGATTTTGGGTTCGCGGGCCATCACTTCGATTACCTCGTCGGGGAAAGCCGTGGGGTAGGCGTAGTGGAGCCGGATCCAGCGGATGCCGTCGATGCGGCACAAGGCTTCGAGCAGTTCGGCCAGGCGTCGTTTGCCGTAAAGGTCCAGGCCGTAGTAGGTCGTGTCCTGTGCGATTACGATCAGTTCGCGCACACCGCCTGCGGCCAGCTTCCGGGCCTCTTCCAGCAGGGTTTCCATCGGCACCGAAGCGTGGGGCCCCCGAATCAGGGGAATGGCGCAATAACCGCACTTCCAGTTGCAGCCTTCGGAAATTTTCAGGTAAGCGTAATGTTTCGGGGTGGTGAGCCGGCGTTCGGTCGCAAGCGCTGGCCGGGGAGTCGCCTCCAGCGCCCGAACGATGTCGTCCCAATCCTTTACGCCGAAGAACTCATCGACCTCGGGCAGCTCGGCACGCAGCTCCTCCGCATAACGCTCGCTCAGGCAGCCCACGACGAACAGCCGTTCGATTTTACCTGTCTGTTTGGCGGCGGCGGCCCGGAGGATCATGTCGATCGACTCCTGTTTGGCGTCGCCGATGAAGCCGCAGGTGTTGATGACCACGACTTTGGCATCGGTGCGGTCGCTGTCGTGCGTGACCGTATAGCCTGCGGCTGCGAGCTGGGCCATCAGGTGTTCCGAATCGACCGTGTTTTTCGAGCACCCGAGGGTGATGACGTTAATTTTCTTCATTCACGGGAGATTTTATTTTGCTTCGCTGCCGAAAAGGGCGTTCACGAACTCCTTGCGGTCGAACATCTTGAGCTGGTCGATACCTTCGCCGATGCCGATGTAGCGGACGGGAATGCGGAACTGGTCGCTGATGCCGATCACCACGCCGCCCTTGGCCGTGCCGTCGAGCTTGGTGATGGTGAGCGACGTGACCTGCGTGGCCTGGGTGAATTGCCGGGCCTGTTCGAAGGCGTTTTGTCCGGTCGAACCGTCCAGCACCAGCATCACCTCCTGCGGGGCGTTGGGGATAACCTTGCCCATCACGTTGCGGATCTTGGTCAGCTCGTTCATCAGGCCGACCTTGTTGTGCAGGCGGCCCGCCGTGTCGATCAGCACGACGTCGGCCTTGTTCGCCACGGCCGATTTCAAGGTGTCGAAGGCCACCGACGCCGGATCGGAGCCCATCTCCTGACGGATCATCGTGGCGCCGGCCCGTTCGGCCCATACGGCCAACTGGTCGATGGCGGCCGCACGGAACGTATCCGCAGCGCCGATATAGACGTTGAGGCCGGCCCGGGTGAGCTGGGCCGCGAGTTTGCCGATCGTCGTGGTCTTGCCGGCACCGTTCACGCCGACGACCATGATGACGTAGGGGACGCCTTCCTCGACGTCGAGTCCGAAGTTTTCGGTCGAGCGGTGCGATTCCTCCATCAGTTGAGCGATCTCGTCGCGCAGGATCGATTGCAACTCCGAGGTGTTCATATACTTGTCTCGTGCGACGCGGGCTTCGATGCGTTCGATGATCTTCACGGTGGTTTCCACGCCTACGTCGGAGGTGATGAGCACCTCCTCCAGATCGTCGAGCACCTGTGTATCGATGGTCGATCGACCGGCGACGGCTCGCGCCAGTTTCGAGAAGAGGCCCGTTTTGGTCTTCTCCAGACCGGAGTTGAGTTCCGCCTGCTCCCGGTCAGCGGTTCGGGCAGCCGGCTGGGGAGAGGTATTTTCCTGCTTCGTCGTATTTTCGACCGCAGCCGGCCGGTGGTTTTCCGGAGAAATCGGTTGAGATTGTTCCGCCGGAGTCGTCGGCTGTGTATTCTGTTTTTTCTTGAAAAGATCGAAGAATCCCATAAAATATGTTATATTAGACAATGTTGCAAAGATAGTGAAAGGTAAGCGCCAAGCCAAACTTACCTTTTAGTTTTCCTCCTTCTTGCGTAGCAGAGTCCGCGAGTGCCTTCTGCATCCGCTTCGGTTGTCGGTTGTTTGGATGTGTCCGGGCTGTATTCTGCCTTTTGCAAAGATACGAAAAGCCGAAAGAAAACGGGAACTTGTTCCCAGTTTTTCGAGGCGCATCCTATCTAAGACTACGTCAAAGATAATATAAAGATGAGAGCAATCGTGCGGGTTTGCACGCAAAGATTGCCGAATCGCCTCCTGTCTTCTGTAAAGAAAGATAGTACAACCAGCCGGCGGAGCCAAATTTTTATGAGGGTTGCCGCATTGGAGTATTTAGGCAAAAAGATACGGATCGATTGGGTGCGAGGCGAATTTATTCCCATCTTGTCGCGGTGAAGCAGTTGAAAGAGGAACGAAGGTACGAATGGTTCCTCGATGATCGGTGCTGTTCTGCCGGGTTGCGGGTCGGTGAAAATACAAAGGGCATCCTCAACGGATGCCCTTTGTATTAAGCGGAATCGAATTTCTTTGATCGTTTTCCGAATCCGGCCCGGCGGATGATTCTTTCCGGCCTTGCGCGATCCGAAAACATTCGTTTCGCCTAATGCATTGCATTTATTTCTTCTCGGCGAAAAAGTCTTTCACCTGGTCGTTGGCGATGATGCCCTCTTTGAAGATGTATGCACCGGTTTTGTCGGATTTCACCATTTTGATACATTTGGTGAACTGTTTGCCCGTACCGGTTTTCAGCGTTGCGACTACTTTCTTTGCCATATAGCACTAAAATTATTTGATTTCACGATGAATGGTCACCTTCTTCAGGAACGGGTTGTACTTCTTGCGCTCCAGACGGTCGGGGGTGTTTTTCTTGTTCTTGGTCGTGATGTAGCGGGACATTCCCGGAACACCGCTAGCTTTCTGTTCCGTGCATTCGAGAATCACCTGCACTCTGTTGCCTTTCTTTGCCATTTGTCACTTGAGTTTTAGTAAACCTTTTTGGGTGCGGCAGCTTCGCGGAGCGCTACTGCGAGGCCCTTCTTGTTGATTGTTTTGATTCCGGCGGCAGATACCTTGAGGGTGATCCAGCGGCCTTCCTCTTCAGACCAGAAGCGCTTGTTCTTCAGATTGGGGCTGAACTTGCGTTTGGTCTTGTGGTGCGAGTGGGAAACATTGTTGCCGATCACCGCTACCTTGCCTGTAATTTCGCAAACTTTCATTTTGGTTAAAATTTAATTGTAATCCCATTTCGGGGAGTGCAAATATACAACCTTTTGGCCAAATAACAAAAACCGGGGTGTTTTTTCAGGGTGCAGCCCGATTCCGAGTGCTGTCGGGAGGAGTGCCGCCGGTTCGAAAAATCCGGATGTCGTGCTTTCGGCGTGCGAATTCCGAAGCCATTTCATCTCATGCGGGAATCCGTCGGAATGCCCCCGTAGTCGAAGGGTTTTCCCGGAATCACTTTTTCGGAAGGGATTTCCGCAATTCGGGGCAACAGGGCCGATAATACGGGCACGGGGATCGTGTAAAATCTATTCTCCGGCGGCGTCCCGTTCGATTTCGTCGCGCAGGAGCGCGAGTGCGAAGGCGCTCGCCCGGTCGATAACCTGTCCCCGGTCGGTGCCGCATTGTTTGAGCAGGGTTACGGTACGGTGCGGGCCGGCTACGGCCATCCAGACCGTGCCGACGGGTTTCTGTTCCGTACCGCCCGCAGGACCTGCGATGCCGGTGGTTGCGACGGCATAGTCGGCTCCGGTGATGCGGCGTGCTCCTTCGGCCATCTGCCGTGCGACCTCCTCGCTGACGGCGCCCCGGCTGGCGATCGTTTCGGGATCGACACCCAACAGGTTGTTTTTGGATTCGTTGCTGTAAGCCACCACTCCGCACAGGAAATAGGCCGAGGCTCCGGGCATTGCCGTGAAGCGGGCTGCGATGCTGCCGCCTGTGCAGCTCTCGGCCGTGGCGAGAGTCTGCCGACGCTGCGTCAGCAGGTTGTGGACGATCTCCTGCATGGTCGCCCGCTCGAATCCGAGGACGTAGCGGGGAATGATGCGTTGCAGGGCGGCGAATTGCCGGTCGATTTCGTGCGATACGCTCTCGCCTTCGACTTCGTAGGCCGACAGGCGCAGCCGCACCACGCCGGGTGCGGGCAGATATGCCAGGTGGAGGTACGGGGGCAGGGCATTTTCCCAGTCAGCGATCTTTTCGGCCAGCATCGATTCGGCCAGACCTGCCGTGATCAGCGTGCGGTGTACGATCTGCCGCAGGGAGAAACGGGCTTTCAGACGAGGCATTACCTCGTCGGTCATCAGGTGCTCCATTTCGAAGGGGACGCCCGGCAGCGAAACCACGACTTTGCCGTTCTGTTCGAACCACATGCCGGGGGCCGTGCCGTGGGCGTTGAAAAGCACGGTGCAGCACGCCGGGACGAGCGCCTGATCGCGGTTCAGGCGGTTGTATTCGATTCCGCGCGCTTCGAGCATGCGCCGCACGTGGTCGGCGACGGTTTGATCGCATACGAGCCGGGAGCCGAAGAGCTCGGCGAGGGTCTTTTTCGTGATGTCGTCCTTGGTGGGGCCGAGGCCGCCGGTCAGGATGACTACGTCGCTCTGGTTCATGGCCCGTTTTACGGCCTCGGTAATCTGCTCGCGCTGGTCGCCGACCGATGTGCGCTCCCAGACGACGATGCCCGCATTGTTCAGGTGACGGGCGATCGACGCCGAATTGGTATCCACGATCTGCCCGATCAGGATTTCGTCGCCGATCGTAAGAATAGATGCTTTCATGGTGGTAAGATTGAATTATTTTCCCGGCGCGGGCGAAGCGGAGGCTTCGGACGCTGCGTCGTCGATCAGGGCCCGGCAGATCTCCTTGACCAGGGAGGGCCCTTCGTAGATATATCCCGTGTATAGCTGGACGAGGCTCGCGCCGGCGGCGAGCATGGCTTTCACATCCCGGGCATTCATCAGGCCTCCGACGCCGATGATCGGATAGGCTCCGTGCGAACGTCGGTGGATGCGGCGCACTACCTCGATGGCCCGCTGCGTAAGGGGAGCTCCGCTCAATCGGCCGCTGCCGATTTCGTCGAGCGTCTCCTCATCGGTTTCGAGACCTTTGCGCGAGAAAGTACCGTTCACGGCCACGATGCCGTCCAGCGGCGTAGAAAGCATCAGGTCGGTCACTTCGTCGATAAGCGGGTCCGGCAGGTCGGGCGATATTTTCAGCAGGATCGGCCGGTACTGGTTCTGGCCGCGGCGAAAATCGAAGAGCGGCTGCAGAATATTCATCAGGTGGGCTTTGTTGTGCGATACGCTGCCGTCCGCACAGTTGTCGCAGCAGACGTTGATCGAAAAATAATCGACGTATTGGTAGAGGTTGCGGAACATTTTGAGGTAGTCGGCCGCGACCTGCGAAGGTTGTGTCAGCGTGTTTTTGCCGATGTTGCCTCCGATGATGAGCCGGTCGTGCCGGTGGCGGAGCTGGGCGATGGCCTTGTACAACCCCTTGTTGTTGAGGCCCGAACGGTTGATGATCGCCCGGTCTGCGGGCAGCCGGAAGATGCGGGGTCGGGGATTGCCGGCCTGGGGTTGGGGCGTGACCGTACCGATCTCGACGAATCCGAAGCCCAGGGCCGAAAGTTCGCGGAACGCTTCTCCGTTGCGGTCGAAACCCGCCGCCAGACCGATCGGGTTGGGAAACCGAAGTCCGAATACCTCCCGTTCGAGCGAAGGGTGCTCGGTGCGGTACATGGCACGCAGCAGCGCTCGTCCGCCCGGGATTTTCCCGATCATGCGCAACAGGAACAGGACCGTGCTGTGGGCACGCTCGATGTTCATGGCGAACAGGATGGGTTTGATCAGTTTACGATACATAATGGGCGGTGCGGTCGATTTCGGCCGCAAAGTTAAGAAAAAAGCATCTAAATTGTTAAAAATATTCTTCCCGGTAGCGGTATTCGTTGCGTATCGTTTCGAATTTTTCGGGGTTCTCTTTCAGCCGTCTGCTTTCGGCGGCGATGTCGAAGCGGTCGTCTATCGTGTCGCAAAGCTCCTGCCAGGAGATCGCCCGGGGACGGGACGGGGCGATGTTTGACGGATACCACTCCCCGAGCGACAGTCCGAAGTACCGGCCGATCGTCCGGACGGACAGGGCCGTTGCATTGGCCTTGCCCTGGGCGGAATAACCGGCGATATGAGGGGTGGCGAGCAATGCGTCCCGCAGCAGTAGCGGGTCGAGATCGGGCTCGTGTTCCCAGACGTCGAGGACGTATTGCAAACCGCTTTCGCGGAGCGCCTGCCCATCGACTACCTCGCCGCGCGAAGTGTTGATGAGGATGCTGCCGGGCTTCATTCGCTCGAAGAGCTTCGCCCCGGCCATGTGCCGGGTCGTATCGTCCAGCGGAGTGTGGAAGGTGAGGATGTCGGCCTGGCACGCCACCTCTTCGAGCGGCAGGAATCCGCCGTGCTCGCGCTCTTCGCGGGGGGGATCGCATGCCACGACGCGGAATCCCCACGTCCGGGCGTAGGCCTCGACGAGCGACCCGACGTGTCCTACACCGACGATTCCGAGGGTTTTGTCTGCAGGTTCCCAGGCCTGTACTCGTGAGAGGCGGACCAGTGCTGCAGCGACGTATTGCAGTACGCCCCGTGCATTGCATCCTGCGGCGGTCGCTACTTCGATGCCGTGTCGCCGACAATACTCCGTGTCGATGTGGTCGAAGCCGATGGTCGCCGTTGCGATCAGTTTGACGGACGATCCTTCGAGTAGGGCGGCGTCGCACCGGGTGCGGGTACGGACGATCAGGGCGTCGGCATCCCGGACATCGGCCGTTGCGATGGTTTTCCCGGGGAGGTATTCCACCCGGGCATAAGGTTCGAGTACTCCTTTCAAAAAAGGTATGGCATTGTCGGCGACGATTTTCACGACGGTATTCGAATTGGTTAATTGCGGAGCAAAGATAGTGCAGGGCGAGGGCGGCGCCAAATTTATTTGAGCTCCTTTTTACGGGAACCGTGCGCCGGTGCATACGGCTCCCGCTTCGGGCGTCGTCCGGGTCGGCCGGTCGGCACCCCGTTAAAAACGGGGTTTATCGGTGATAACGATGGCGGAAAATCAAAAATTTACTATCTTTGTAATTCTTACAAGGAAAGACTATGGATCTGAAAACATTCAATCCCAACGGGGTGGGGGTGGACAACGGCGCTTATTACGGTTTGCCGTTCACGCCCGAGGAGGCTGCGCTGGTGCTTGTTTCCGCACCCTGGGACGTGACCGTATCCTACGGTGCCGGAACGGCTTTGGCGCCGGATGCCCTGATCGAAGCCTCCACACAGCTCGATCTTTACGATGCTTCGGCGCCGGGAGCCTGGCTCGGAGGCATCGCTACGGCCGACATCGACTATTCGCTGCAGGAGGAGTCCCGCAAGCTGCGGGCCGATGCCGAACGGGTGATCGAACATCTCGAAGAGGGCGGAGCGCCGGACGACGAACGTATCGAGCGCCGTCTGCGCCGTATCAACGAAGGCTGTGCAGCCATGAACGACAATATTTACCGTCAGGCCCGCCAGTGGCTCTCGCAAGGTAAGGTCGTAGGGCTGGTCGGAGGCGACCATTCGACGCCGTACGGTTTGATCCGTGCCGTTGCCGAGAAGGAAGGTTCGCTGGGAATTCTCCATATTGATGCCCATTGCGACCTGCGTGAGGCGTACGAGGGATTCGAATTTTCGCACGCTTCGATCATGTTCAACGTACTGCGCGACCTGCCGCAGGTGAGCAAGCTCGTGCAGGTCGGCGTGCGGGATTATTGCGATGCCGAGGCCGAAAGGGCCGCTTCGGACGGGCGGATCGCTATGTTCGATTCGCGCTCGCTCGCTCGCGCCGGATTCGCGGGAACGACCTGGGCCGAAAGCTGCCGCCGCATCGTGGACGAGCTGCCCGAGGTGGTTTATATCAGTTTCGACATCGACGGACTCACCATCGAACATTGTCCTCATACGGGCACTCCCGTTCCGGGCGGCATCACTTTTGAACAGGTGGTTTACCTGATGGAGTGCGTGGCCGATTCGGGCCGCCGCATCGCCGGGTTCGACCTGGTGGAGGTCGTTCCCTGCCCGGAAGATAAGATCGACGCGGTCGTAGGAGCCCGCGTGCTCTACAAATTGTGCGGCCTGGCCTTGCGGACTTCGTCGGCAGGAAGAGGTTGATTCCGACAGGGCGTGAATTCTGCCGGGGAAGACGGTTTATTTTGGATTACGAATATAAATATGAATAGACAATGAGGCTTTTTTCCATGTACCGCTGGGTCCGGCAACATTATCAGTTTCAGTTGCGGGGGCGTCGTTTTCTGGAGGCTCCCTGGTCGGGCGGACTGGTGTTGCTCTTCAGTGTCGCCGTTGCGATGCTGCTGGCCAATCTTCCCTGGACGGCGGAGTATTACCAGCGGGTGCTCAACATCGACATCGCTTTGGTGGTGCGTGGTCCCGGCAGTCTGATCGACTGGATGTTTCCCAGGGGCCTGACCCTCCAGACCTTCGTCAATGACGGGTTGATGGTGGTGTTCTTCTTTTTGATCGGTCTCGAGATCAAACGCGAAATCGTCATCGGACAGCTCTCTTCCGTCAGGAAGGCGATTCTGCCCGTGTTGGCGGCTTTGGGCGGTATGGTGGTGCCTGCATTGATCTATTTTTCGTTCAACGCGGGAACCGTCGCGGCACCCGGCTGGGGAATCCCTACGGCGACGGACATTGCTTTCGCCATCGGCATCCTTTCGATATTCAGCGATCGGGTGCCTATTTCGCTCAAAATTTTCCTGACGGCCCTGGCCGTGGCGGACGACTTGGGGGCGATTCTGGTGATCGCGCTGTTTTACGGCGAGGAGGTCAATCTGTTGCTGCTTGCGATTGCGATCCTGATCCTCGTAGGCATCTATTTCCTGAATAAAGTGGGCGAAACCCGCATTATGTTCTATCTGGTACCGGCTTTCGTCGTCTGGGCCCTGTTTTATTATTCGGGAATCCATTCCACGCTGTCGGGCGTGGTGATCGCCATGTTCATCCCGATGAAACCCCGTTATAGCAAGGAGTATTTCGCGCGGAAGATGAGCGGTTTGTCCGATGCGCTGCTGAAAGCCGAGTGCCGGGCCGACGATTTTCCGAACGAGGAGCACAGGTACTACCTGCGGATGATGTCCTCGCTGGCGACCGATTCGGTAGGGATGAGCTTCCGTCTCGAACATCTGCTGGCTCCGTACGTAACATTTTTGATTATGCCTATTTTCGCATTCGCCAATGCGGGTGTCTCGATCGATTCGCTGGAGTACTTCCGAATCTTCCACGTTACGCCGCAGGCCGGTGCGGTCGGCACGGGCATCTTCTTCGGATTGCTCGTGGGCAAGCCGCTCGGTATTTTCCTGGCCAGTTGGCTCGCCGTGAAGACGAAGCTGGCCGAAATGCCCGAGGGAGCCGGCTGGAAGATGCTTTTCGCGGTGGCTTGCCTGGGCGGTATCGGGTTCACCATGTCGATTTTCGTCGATACGCTGGCCTTTGCCGATGCCGAGATCGTCAGCCGGGGCAAGATCGCCATTCTGATGGGATCGTTCGCGTCGGCCGTATTGGGTACGGTGCTGATTTTCCTCTTTTCCAAAAAAAAGACACGTATATGAAGAAATATCGGTTGATCGCCGCAGCGGGACTGTTCCTGCTGGGTGCCTGTTCCCGGGGAACGGGGAGCATGGAGTTGCGTAACGAAACGGATTCGGTCGCTTATGTGATCGGTCTGAATGTGGGATATAATTTGCAGCGGATGGATTCGACCCTCAACGTCGAAGCCGTGTGCCAGGCCGTGCGGGACGTATATGCCCGGACGGCCCGGATGACGCCCGACGAGGCCCGTGCGGTTTATCTGCGTTACGTGAATGTTTCGCAGCCCGAACAGATTCGGGCCTATGAAGAACAGTTTCTGGAGGATTTCCGCAAGAGCAATCGCTCCTATGCCAAGACCGATACGGGGCTGACGTACGAGGTGCTGGAGATCGGTGATGAGTCCAAGACGCCCCGAAGCGACCGGGATACGGTGGCGATCCGTTTTGTGGCCAAGACGGTCGATGGAAAGGTCGTCGAGTCTTCGTACGAACGAGGAGACACCACGCGCACGGCCGTGGGCGATCTGATGCCCGGGTTGCGGCAGAGCGTGCGGCTCGTCGGGGAAGGCGGTCGAATGAATGTATGGATACCCTCCCGCCTGGCTTACGGGGCCGAAGGCGACAAGAAATTGGGCGTGGTCCCGAACGCGACGTTGTTCTACGAGATCGAACTCGTCGATGTCCGCTGACTTCTTTTTCAAGAGGGGGCTGAAAAATAAAATCGGCTGCCCGTAAAATATTTTATATATTTGTGCAGTTATCGAAACGGAAATAACAATTTAATACATAATTATATCAACAAGATGAAAAGAACATTGTGTTTCATGGCACTGTTAGCTGGTGCCGTAATTTTCGCCTCGTGCAGCCGCAGCAACGGTTCGATCACGATGGGCAGCAAGTCGCAGTTCGACTCTTTGTCGTACGCTTTGGGTAATAACGTCGGAGCGGGACTCAACCGGATGATGTCGGATATTCCCTTCGATTTCGACGCGATGACCGAAGGTGTGACCGAAGGTGCCCTCGGAACGGCAAAAATGACGCATCCAGAGGCACTCGATACATTGCGCACGTTCTTTATGGTTACGCGTCCGGAACGCGCTCAGGCTATTGCCAAGAAGAACGCGATGACTCCCGATTCGCTGAAGACACCCGAAGAGTCGTTGGCCGATCCCGCGATGTTCGAGAGCGAGGAGGAGCGTCGGTTCATTTCGTATGCTTTCGGTATCGATCTGGGTAACAATATGCTGGGAGCAGACCTTCCGATTCAGTTGGTTTGGTTCGGTCAGGGTTTGAAAGACATTACCGGCAACGGTGAAGAAGCCCGCATGACCGAGCAGGAAGCAGTCAAATTCTTGCGGAACTGGTATTCGGTGGTTCGTCCTGCCGAGAACAAGAAAGCCAATGAAGAGTGGATCGCTTCGATCGAGAAGAAATCCGGCGTTCAGAAAACCGAATCGGGATTACTTTATAAGATCGAAAAGAAGGGCGATGAGACCCTGATGCCGACGGACTCCCGCGACCGGGTAAAAGTTTATTATACGGGAACCAATTATAAGGGGCAGGTTTTCGACAGCTCCTATTTCGAGAACAAGCCCGAAGAGATGAAGGAGTACCTCAAGCAGATAGATCCGGAAGGTTATGACAAGGACGAAGCTGTCGAGTTCGAATTGGGACAGGTGATTCCCGGCTGGACCGAAGGTTTGAAACTGATCGGCAAAGGCGGTAAGATAACGCTTTGGATTCCTGCGGAACTGGCTTATGGTCGGCAGGCGCGCGGTAAGTATATCTTGCCTAATTCGGCTCTTAAATTCGAGGTAGAGTTGGAGGATGTGATTCCTTTCGTTGAGGAAACGACCCCGGCAACAACGGATGAAGCTGCGGCTGCGACGACTCAGGCAGCGAACTCTGCTCTTCCGGTGAAGAAGTAGTCGCCTCCCGGGGACCGAAAAATAGCCGACCCTACAAAGGTCGGCTATTTTGTTGTTTTAGAGAGCGGATAGCTTCTGCCTTCGTGCGTGAAAAATTAAAAGGGCAGGTCGTCTACCTCTGCTGCGGGAGTACTGTACGATGGCTCTTCGAGCGGGGCCGCGTCGGGCATCGGCGGGATTCCGGCATTTTGAGCGGTTTCTTTGGGTTGCAGGCGCCATGCCCGCACATCGGTATACCAGCGGCCGTTATATTCGCGGGATTCGACGTTTACCGAAACCGTATAGGTAGCCCCTTCGCGGAGTTTGGCCACGTCGCTCGGCTTGTTGAAGAACGTGACGCAGATTTTGCGTGAAAATTCCGAGGGCAGCTCGAAAACCACGTCCTGACGCTGCCATTCTCCCCGGGCGGACGTACCTTGTGTCAGGGGCAGGATTTTATATACGACACCTTCGAATTCCATAAAAACAGTAATTTTAGTAGATTACAAAAGTAATGTTTGTGCCGCAAACCCCCAAATTTTTTCCGTAAAAGTTCTTTTGTCCTGTTTCGGGCCGGACCGGATGATTGGTCGTGTACCATCTTGCGTATGCTGCCGATTCCGGTCGGCAGCTTCGGGCCGGATAAAGCGGATGTCCCCTGCGCTTTCTGACGACGATCGGAGTGTGCGGCATCCGGCAAATGCGGACCGGTGAAAATCGGGTGCCGGAGGAGAATAAAAAAGGATTCGCCTGCGGGCGAATCCTTTTTATTTTGAAGCGTCAAACGGTCCTTCGAACTATTTGGCGGCTTTCTTATCGTAGCGTTTTGCGTAACGGCTCATAAACTTATCGACGCGACCAGCGGTATCCACCAACTTCATCTTACCGGTGTAGAACGGGTGAGAGGTGTTGGAAATTTCCATCTTATACACGGGATAGGTTTCGCCGTTCACTTCGATGGTTTCTTTTGTCGAAACGGCGGACCTGCACAAAAACACGTGGTCATTCGACATGTCTTTGAATGCCACTAAACGATAATTTTCGGGATGAATACCTTTTTTCATTTCGTTTGTTTTGTTTGTAATTAGATGCTTAAGCGGAGCAAAGGTAGTAAATTTTTTCCAGTCAGCTAATTTTCCGAAGAAAAATCTTCCGTACAGAGGCGATTGCCAATGCCGAAAGTTCCGGGATGCCTTCTTATTTCTGTTGTACGGAAGGGGAAAGAGCCGGCAATCGCTTTGGTTGCAGGAGGGTATGCGGCGATGAAAAAATGGGCTTTTATTTTGTGAATCCGGTCGAAATGTCTATTTTTGTGTCCGTATTCGGATTTTCCCGAATGCAAAAGGACCCATAGCTCAGTCGGTTAGAGCAGCGGACTCATAATCCGAAGGTCGTGGGATCATGCCCCTCTGGGTCCACTTGAAAGTCAGGGAGTTGCACGGTGTGTGCGACTCCTTTTTGTTTTTTCATTGCGGTTTTATGCAAGTGTAGGCTGGCCGTGCGAGCCATGAGTGCAACAGTTGAAGTCGTTGTTTTACAGGCTTGAAGTATTCAAACGGTAAATTCGCATTGATGTTACGCGCTGCGTAGGGCGAAAAGCAGGTGTTCGAACGTTGGGATTCCGGGAAGCCATGTCTGTTAGTATTTTGAGAAGAAACTACCGCCTGTATGGATTACCCCGATAGAGTCGCTATTTCAAATTGATTGGGTAACTTTTTGCACAAAATCATAATTTTACGTATTTTTCGAAAAATAAACCATAAAAATCCATAGAAACGATGCGAGCAAAATACCTGGGGCTGGATCTTCCGAGTCCGATCATTGTCAGCAGTTCTCCCTATACCTCCAATGTCAAGAGCGTCGAGCAGTGCGCTGCGAGCGGTGCCGGTGCCGTAGTGCTCAAATCCATATTCGAGGAGCAGATCCTGCACCATGCGGCGGCGCTGGATGCCGTATCCGATTCGGCTTACGGCGATGCGGAGGTTTATTTGCAGCGCTATCTGGGCGAGGATTACAAGGCTGGGTTTCTCCGGTTGGTGCAGGAGGCGCGGTCGAAGACGGATCTTCCGGTAATCGCCAGCATCAATTGCGTGGCCGATAAAGGCGATTGGATCGAATACGCTACGGCGATGGCCGATGCCGGAGCTTCCGCGCTGGAGCTTAATATTTTCATCCAACCTACGGACATTCACGCCCAGGCCCGCGAACTGGAGTTGAACTATGCGGAGATCGTCGGCCGGGTGGCCGGTGCGGTGAAGATTCCCGTTTCGGTGAAGCTGCCCATGCGCCTGACCAATGTCTTCGCCTTGTCGAGCGCTTTGCTCGGTTACGGGGCCCGGGGTGTGGTCTTCTTCAACCGCTTCTTCGAGCCGGACGTGGATGTCGAGCGGATGACTTTCGTGGAGAGTTCGCCTTACAGCGAGCCGACGGAATTGCGCAACGTCCTGCGTATGGTGGCGATCTGCTCGGCCGTGTTGCCGCAGTTGGACCTTTCTGTTTCGACGGGCGTGCACGATGGCGAGGCTGCGGTCAAAGCGCTTTTGTGCGGAGCCGAGGCAGTGCAGGTCTGCACGGCGATCCACCAGAAGGGATTCGAAGTCATTGCCGAAATGAACGAGTACATCGACCGTTGGTCCGAGCGGCAGGGTTTCGGTTCGCTCGATGAGTTCCGGGGGCGTCTGAATTTCAAGAACGACACTTCGGCCATGTTCCAGCGCGTACAGTATATGAAGTATTTCCCGTCGGAGGCGAAATAGTATTTGCCGGAATAGTTTCGGTTTTTGATAAAGAGTGGGCCGTCCAGTTGTCGGACGGCCCACTCTTTTGGATATGTGTTTTTGGGGTTAATATTCGATCTTGTCGAGAATCCCTTGCAGGTAGGCGATCGCCACGCCGTAGTTGGTCATCGGGACGTGCTGGGCGCGGGCCTGGGCGACGCGGCTCAATACGTGGCGCCGGTTGAACATACAGGCGCCGCAGTGGATTACCAGGTCGTAGGGCGTGAGGTCGGCGGGAAAGTCCGTGCCGGCAACCACATCGACCCGCAGTGCGGGTCCGATCCGTTTGCGGAGCATCGCCGGAATTTTGACCCGGCCGATGTCTTCGCCCACCGGAGCGTGCGTGCAGGCTTCGGCGATCAGCACGCGGGAGTCTTCGCGGAGCTGCCCGATGGCTGCCGCGCTCTCCACGAAGTAGTCGATGTCGCCCTTGTAACGGGCGAAGAGCACCGAGAACGAAGTCAGCAGGCTTGCGGCGGGCTTCTGCGCATAGACAGTCGAGAAAACCTGCGAGTCGGTGATAATCAGTTTCGGCGGTGCGCCCAGCGACGAGAGCGTGCCTTCGATCTGGTCGGTGGTACAGCAGACCACGCGGCACTTCTTATCGAGCAGCTCGCGGATCGTCTGGACTTGCGGCAGGATGAGGCGTCCCTTGGGGGCCTGGATATCCTGCGGCATAACGAGCATCACCACGTCGCCTGTCGAGGCGAGGCTGCCTGTGATTTCGGGCTGGTTGTAGTCTTCGGGCAGGTTGCGGATCAGGGCTTCGCGCAGGGCGTCGAGTCCCGTTCTGTCCGAGGCGCTGACCCGGAGCGGCCGTTGCCCGAAGAGTGCTTCAGCCTCCGCATCGGGCATACCGGCAACCAAGTCGGCCTTGCTGCGTACGACTACGATCGGAATATGACGGGCTTCGAGGAGCCGGAACCATTCGATTTCGTCGTTCTGCGGCACGGCTTCGGAGAGGAGCAAGACGGCCAGGTCGGTCTTGTCCAGCATCTTGCGGCTTTGCTGCACACGCAGCGCTCCGAGGTCGCCTTCGTCGTCGAACCCCGGCGTGTCGATCAGTACGCAAGGTCCCAGCCCGTGTATCTCCATCGTCTTGAGTACGGGGTCGGTCGTCGTGCCCGGCGTCGCGGAAACGACGGCGCTCTGTTGGCCCGTGAGGGCGTTGATCAGCGACGACTTGCCGCTGTTGCGCCGCCCGTAGAAAGCGATATGCAGCCGTTCGGCGCGGGGAGTTTGCTCGTTCATCGTGCGAAAATTTTTAGAAACGGAAGTCCCGTTTACCCTCGGCGATCGCTGCGAGATTCTTCTCCGTGATGCGGCGCACACGTTCGTTGAGGAGCATCGGAACCTCTTTCGAAATCATCTTTTCACCCAAGGCCCGGGTTTCGGGCGATGCGTAGTCTTCGAGGTACTCCTTGAGGGTCATCAGGGCGTTGGGCGTGCAGCAGTCGGCGATCTTTCCGGTTTTCACCAGCGACATGAAGCGGTCGCCCGTGCGGCCTTCGCGGTAGCAGGCCGTGCAGAAGCTCGGCACGTAGCCCAGTTCCAGCAGCCAGCGCACCACTTCGTCCAGCGTACGGTGGTCGCTCACGTCGAATTGTGCGGAATCTTGCTCGGCATGCGTCGTTTCGGCGTAGCCGCCGACGCTGGTGCGCGAGCCGCCGCTGATCTGTGAAATGCCGATTTCCAGCACCTGTTCGCGCGAGCGCTGCGATTCGCGGGTCGAGATAATCATGCCAGTATAGGGGACGGCGATGCGGATCACGGCTACGATCTTGCGGAAGATCTCGTCCGAAATGGCATCCGGGAAGTCCTTGGTGTCGATGTCGTCCGCCGGGCAGATGCGGGGTACGCTGATGGTGTGGGGGCCGACGCCGAAGCGGGCTTCGAGGTGCTCGGCGTGCATGAGCAGTCCCGTGAAATCGTACCGGTAGGTGTTCAGACCGAACAGTACACCGATGCCTACGTCGTCGATGCCGCCTTCCATCGCGCGGTCCATCGCTTCGGTGTGGTAGGCGTAGTCGCTCTTCGGACCGGTGGGGTGGAGTGCTTCGTAAGCGGTTTTGTTGTAGGTCTCCTGAAAGAGAATGTAGGTGCCGATGCCTGCATCGCGCAGCTTGCGGTAGTTCTCGACCGTCGTAGCCGCGATATTCACGTTCACGCGGCGAATCGCTCCGTTCTTGTGATGTACGGAGTAGATGGTCTTGATTGATTCGAGAATGTACTCGATCGGATTGTTGCGCGGATCTTCGCCCGCCTCCAGCGCTAAACGCTTGTGACCCATATCCTGCAGGGCGATTACCTCGCGGCGGATTTCCTCCTGGGTGAGCTTGCGGCGCGGAATGGTTTTGTTTTTCTGGTGGTACGGGCAATATACGCAGCCGTTGATGCAGTAGTTCGATAGATAGAGCGGCGCGAACATTACGATGCGGTTACCGTAGAGCTTCTCCTTGATCTGTTTGGCCAGCGTGAACATGCGTTGGTTCAGGTCTTCGAGTTCGCACTCGAGCAGCACGGCCGCTTCGCGGTGCGTGACCCCTTTGCCTTCGGCCGCTTTTTGCAGGATCGCCTCGATCAGGGGGCGGTTCGCACGATTTTCGCGGGCGTAAGCCAGCGTTTCGACGATTTCTCCGTCATGGATGAACTCCTCCGCCTTGGAGGATGCGACTTGGTACATATCTTTGTATTTTTATAAGCTATTCTTGATAATCTCCCCGGCCCCACGAGATGTGGCGGCCGATTTCGTTGAGCTCCCGTTCCAGAGCGGCCAATCCTTCGGCAGCTTCGGCACCGAAAGCGGCTTTGCCGTCGTAGAGGTTGTATTTCGACCGTTCGTCCGGCGGCGAAAGGTTGGGCATCACCACGTTGGCACCGGCCAAAATACCCCGGATCCGGCCGTTGCCCGAGAGGGTGGCGAGCGCGGTGGTCGAAGGAATCAGTGCTGCGGGACACATCAGCCGCAGAATCGACAGCAGGGTGAGCGTTCGTTCGACGCTTCCGGCCGGTTCGTGGCCGAAGGGGGTGTCGCGGTGCGGGATGAAAGGTCCGATACCGATCATCTGGGGTTCGAACTCCCGGATGAAAAGCAGATCCCGGACCAGATCGTCCACCGTTTGTCCCGGGCTGCCTACCATGATGCCCGTACCGGTCTGGTAGCCGATCTTTTTGAGGATGTGCAGGCATTCGATGCGGTGTTCGAGGGACATCCGGGCGGGATGGAGCCGGCGATAGTGGTCGGGAGTGATCGTTTCATGCCGCAGCAGGTAACGGTTCGCACCCGCTTCGAACAGCGCCCGGTAGGAGGCTTCTGTCCGTTCCCCCAGCGAGAGGGTGATGGCGCAGTCGGGCCAGCGGCGACGCATCTCCCTGATCAATCCGGTCAGCAATTCGTCGTTCAGAGCCGGGTCTTCTCCGCCCTGAAGTACGAATGTTCGGAACCCCAGCCGGTAGCCCTCTTCGCAGCAGGCCAGTACGGTTTCCGGGGTCAGACGGTAGCGTTCTGCCAGACGATTGCTGCGTCGAATGCCGCAGTAGCGGCAGTCGTTGCGGCAGTAATTGCTGATTTCGATCAGCCCCCGAACGAAAACTCCGTTTCCGAAATGCACACGGGCGACCTCGCGGGCCGCCCTGTGCAGGTATTCTCTCTCTTCGGGGGACGCATCGGTCAGCAGAAGGCGCAACTCTTCCGGGGAAAGGGTGCGGTTGCGTTCCAACTGATCGACGAGCTCTTTCATAGCCCCGTCGGATTTAGCGTTTAGCCAGCTCCTTCGCGAATTGCCGTTTACCGGCATCGTGCAGGTTGTGGGTGCTGGGACCCGTGATACATCCGCCTTCGCAGGCCATGACCTCGATGAACTTGGCCGGGGCTTTGCCCGATTTGGCATAGGCGCGGAGCAGGGATACGTTTTTCTTGTTCAGGTTGGAGACCTGGATGCCTTCGACCTTCGGCCGGTTGTTGTCCGCCAGGAAGAGCTGTACGGCGCCCATCACGCCTCCGGCCTGTGCGAAGCCGTGGGCGGCCCGGGTCGAAACGAACGGAATGGGGAACGGATCGGTGGTTTCGACTTCGATACCCAGACCGTCGAAAATGGAGTTGATCTCCTCGAAGGTCATCACGAAATCGACGCATTCGTCGCGGCGTGCCTCCTTGCGTTTGGCTACGCACGGGCCGATGAAGACCACTTGCGCGTCGGGGTGTTTCTCCTTGGCGATCCGTGCGGCGTAATACATCGGCGATCCGGTGCTCGAAATGAAGGGCTTCATCTCGGGGATATGCTTGTTGGCCAGTTCGACCCACGAAGGACAGCAGGAGGTGGTCATGAACGCCTGTCCCTCCTCGATTTTCTCTTCGAGTTCCGCACCTTCATTGCGGATGGTTTCCATGGCGCCCTGCGCTACTTCGATCACGTCCTCGAAGCCGATGGCCTTGATCGCGCCATATACTTTTTCCGTGGGGGCGTTGTATTGTCCGAGAATGGCCGGAGCGACGACGGCGACCATCTTTTCTCCTTCGCGCAGACGCTGCAACACGTCGAACACCTGCGAAACTTCGAAGATCGCTCCGAACGGACAACTGTTGATGCACTTGCCGCAATAGATGCATTTGCTCTCGTCGATATGCTCCACGCCGCGTTCGTCCTTGGTAATCGCCTTTACGGGGCAGGCCTCTTCGCATGGTACGGGCATATAGACGATGGCATGGTAGGGGCAGTTGCTGTGGCAGATGCCGCAACTGATGCAGAGATCGTGGTTGATGACCGCTTTGCCGGCACGATTGAATTCGATGGCGTTTTTCGGGCAGTTGGTGGCACAGGCCCGGGCCACGCAGCCCTTGCAGAGGTTGGTGATCTCGTAGTTGGTCTGTACGCACGACGAGCAGGCCTCGTCGATTACGCAGAGAATATTGTCTTTCTGTTGCTGCCCCTTGCGTTCCAGGGCTTTGCGGGCATATTCGGACAGCGGGGTGAGTTCGTCGGTTTCGTCGGACATGTCGAAACCCATCAGCGGGAAAGATTTGTATTTCCACACGGCGCGCTCCTTGTGTACGCAGCAGCGACCCAAAACCCGTGAGGTACGGGGACTCAATTCGATCGGCAAGCGGTCGATTCGCTCGACGAGCTGGTCGTCTTTCCACAATTTGATGAGATTGGTCAGCAACTTGTGTCTGACAATCATTACGTTATTGGTAAGAGGCATGTCGGAATAATAGAATGTTAAACGAAATTTCCGTCGCAAAGATAGGTTATTACCCGTATGTTCACAAACAAATACGCATAAAAAGAGGAGAATTGTTCCGATTCTCCTCTTGCAGTGGACTTTATTATATGTAATTTTTAACGCCGTATTTCGGAGGCTTTTGCGGACCGAGATCTGCCCGGCTATTTGTCGAGTTCGAGGAAGAAGCTCTGGAAATCGGCCATGAAAACGTCCTTGCCCCGCAGTGCTTCCCGCTTGGCGAGCAGCTCCGAAAGGCGGATATAGCCGATCACGTAATTGCCGTCCTCGCCTCGATATTGCTCGGTGATGCGGTCGAAGTGGAGGATTTTCAGCACGTCGGTTTCCGTGTACCGCACATAAACCTTCAGTTCCACGTCGGTCGTGTACTCCGGACGATCGAGATAGTGTTGTTTCTTGTATTCGTACCGGTAGTCGTGCTGACGGGCCATGATGTCGCTCAGGATCGACGAGGCGGTGGGCAGGCTGCCGGCGCCCTTGCCGAACATGAATTGGCGGTCGTAGCATTCGCCCCGGATCACCACGCCGTTGTATTCGTCATCGACGCTGTAGATGTATTTGCCGGGGGTGACGAATTCGGGCATGACGAACATCGTGAACTTCCGGTCGCTGACCTTGACCACTTGGGCGACCAGTTTGATCTTGACCCCTTTTTCGCGGGCGTACCGGATGTCCGAGTCGTGGATGGTCGAGATGCCGTAGGTGAAGATCCGGTCGGGATGGACATACACCCCGAGCGCGTGAACGGTGATGATGACTAATTTGAAGAGCGAGTCGTAGCCTTCGATGTCGAACGAAGGATCGCTCTCGGCGAATCCCAATGCCTGGGCCTGGGCCAGCGCCGCGTCGTAGGACTCCTGGTGGTCGAACACCCGCGAAAGGATGTAGTTGGACGAACCGTTCAGGATGCCTTTGACTTCGAGCAGCAGGTCGTTGTCGTAGTATTCTTCGAGGTTGCGGATCACGGGGATCGAACCGCACGACGAGGCGTCGTACAGCAGTGCCACATTGTGTTTCTTTTGCAGGTCGATCAGCTCCGGCAGGTGGCGGGCCAGCATGGCCTTGTTGCCCGAAACGACGGGGATGCCTTTCTGGAGGGCCGCCTTGACGATTTTGTAGGAGGCCGCCGCATCGTCGATCACCTCCACGATCAGGTCGATCTCCGGATTGGAGAGGATCACTTCCGGATCGGTCGTGAAATAGGACGCGTCGATGCTGCGGGGTTTGTTCGACCGCACGCAGATCTTGACGATTTCCGCATGGGCGTTGCGGGATTTGCTGAGTACCTGGAAGATGCCTTGTCCGACTACGCCGAAGCCGAAAAGGCCGATTTTGATCTTATTCATGGGTTGGATGGATGAAAGGGTTGAGGATTCGGTTCAGTTGTTCGTGCTCGACCAGAAACCCGTCGTGTCCGAACGGGGAGTCGATCTGATGGTAGGTGCTGCGCGGGAGCATCCGGTGCAACGCCTGCATCTCCGGCACGGTGAAGATGATATCGGTCGAAATGCCGACGACCAGACATTCGGCTGTGATTCGTTGTAGCGCCGCCGCCACGCCTCCGCGCTGGTAGCCGACGTCGTGCGTGTCGAAAGCGTTGAGGATCTTGTAATAGGAGTAGGCGTTGTAACGCCGGCAGAGCTTTTCTCCTTGGTACTGCTGGTAGGTGCAGGCTCGGTGAGAGGAGAAGTCGTCGCTCTCGTCCTGCTGCGAGAGGTCGTAGCCTTCCGGCCCCCGGTAAGAGAGCAGCCCGATAGCCCTCGCCGCCGCGAGTCCCTTCATGCCTGCCGTAGCGTAAGGTTCCCCGAAGGTCGAGTCGGCTTCGATGGCCATGCGTTGCGTTTCGTCGATGGCGATGCTCCAGGGCGACGCTTTGGCAGCCGTGGCGATCAGGACCAGCTTGCCGATCCGTTCGGGCTCCTGGACGGCCCATTCGACCGCCTGAAAGCCGCCGACGGAGCTGCCGACCAAGGTGTGGATGCGGTGGATGCCCAGAATGTCGGCCAACAGCCGGTGGGCCCGTACCATGTCGCGGATCGTCAGTTCGGGGAAATCCTTGTAATAGGGGCGTCCGGTCGCCGGATTGACGTGCAGCGGCCCGGTCGTGCCGTAGTGCGAGCCGAGGATGTTGGCGCAGATGATGAAATGCTCGGCGGGGTCGAGGAATTTGCCCGCCTCGACCGTGTGCGGCCACCATGAGGCCACGTCCGAATCGGCGGTCAGAGCGTGGCAGACCCAGATGACATTGTCGTGGGCTGCATTCAGTTTCCCGTAGGTGCTGAATGCGATCGTCAGTTCGGGCAGAATGCCTCCCCGCTCCAATTCGAAAGGTTGGTTATGACGGTATATATTCATTGTGTTTACAGTCGTTTTAATGCGTTGCCGATCTCTTCTTTCAGGTCGTCGATGTGTTCGATGCCCAGCGAGAAGCGCAGCATGTTGGGATAAACGCCCGAAGCGACCAGTTCGCGTTCGTTGAGCTGGGAGTGCGTCGTCGAAGCGGGGTGTACCAAGAGGCTCCGGGTGTCGCCCACGTTGGCCAGGTGGCTGATGATCTCCAGGTGGTTGAGCAGCGAGGAAGCTTGCTCGGCCGACCCTTTGACGCGGAAGGTCAGTACGCCGCCGAAACCGTTGGTCAGGTACTTCTTGGCCAAATCGTGGAAAGGACTGCTCTTCAAACCGGGGTAGTTTACGCTCTCGATCTTGGGGTGCTTCTCGAGCCACTGAGCCATTTCGAGTGCATTGTCCACCGATCGCTGTACGCGCAACGAGAGGGTTTCGAGTCCTTGCAGCAGCAGGAAGGAGTTGAACGGACTCTGGCAGGCACCCGTGTCGCGGAGCACTTCGCACCGTGCCCGTACGGCGAAAGCCTGGTCGCCGCAGTTTTCCCAGAAGTTGAATCCGTGATACCCTTCCGAGGGTTCGCTGATCAAGGGGTAGCGGCCGTTGCCCCAATCGAAGTTGCCGCCGTCGATAGCCACGCCACCCATGCTGTTGCCGTGACCTCCGATCCATTTGGTCGCTGCGTGCAGCACGACATTGGCGCCCCATTTGATCGGCTGGCAAAGGTAGCCGCCGGCTCCGAACGTATTGTCGGCGATGACCGCGATGCCGTGTTTGCGGCCGATTTCGGCGATCGCCTCGAAATCGGGGATATTGAAGGCCGGGTTGCCGATCGTTTCGATGTAGATGGCCCGCGTACGGTCGTCGATGAGTGCCGAGATGCTCTTCGGGTCGTCCCCTTGTGCGAAACGGACCTCGATGCCGAGTCGGCGGAGCGTGTATTTGAACTGGTTGGTCGTTCCGCCGTAGAGGTAGGAGGTGCTTACGATATTATCGCCTGCCTGGGCGATGTTCGTGATGGCGAGCATTTGGGCGGCCATGCCCGATGCCGTCGCAACGGCTCCGGTACCTCCTTCGAGGGCGGCGATGCGCTCTTCGAAAACGGCGGTCGTGGGGTTGTTCAGGCGGGTGTAGATGTACCCCGGTTCCGTGAGGGCGAAAACGGCGGCGCTCTTTTCCGCACTTTCGAAGGTGTAGGCCACCGTCTGGTGGATGGGGACGGCGCACGATCCGGTCGCGGGATCGGCCTGTTGGCCTGCATGTACTTGCAGGGTTTCGAAACGGAGATTCTGTTTTTTCATGGTTTTGAAAGTTGATTTATGTTTTCGGGATTGTTACAAACAAAAAAATCCGGCTGAACCAGCCGGATTTAAGAGATACACGTACGACGAATCTTACACCCGGCATTTACACCTGCGCATCGACATCATCATACCCATCATCGAAACCGAAAGTCCGACGATCAGCGAGTAAGAATTATTGGATGTAATGCCGTTTTTCATGCGGGTAAAATACGGGTTTGTTATCGTATTGATGTCGCAAATATAGTTATTTTTCGTGAAATGGTGCTGTCGAGAGAAAAATATTTTACAATGCCATTATTCAGTTATGAAATACCGTCCCCGGCCTCACAGAACGTGCATCCGCTGCCAGATAAATGTCCATAAATGCCTTTCGGAATTTATGGCTGTATATAAAAGGATTGGGTTTGCAGCAAAAGGTATAGTCTTGTCATCGGTTGCCCTTACGGGTACGATGCTGCACTTTTGCTTATAACTTTGCAGTGAGGAAGGACAGGAGTATCTGGCATTTCTGTCCGCATTTTTGTTCCCCTCATTTCGTAAAGGCTTGCAGACTGTCTTTCAGATTGTCAGATACCCCGATTGTCTTTTTGTCAATTCCTGCCCGCAGTATTGGACGGTTGTGATTGCAGGTGTTGCCGTGCATCCTCCACGGCCTTGAAATCGGACGAGATCTTCATCAGCACAATGCTGACACGGCACAACTGGCCGATGTTGACAAACTCCTTGACGGCCTCCATCAGTTTTTGTGCGCGTTCCTGCCGGTGCCTCATTACCGCTTCGTTACTCGTTCCATTCTCCTTTGTCAGTCCATGGTTGAGAAAGCGGTTTACGGCAAGCAGGTCGGTTGCTTCAATCGTGTCCGTATCTCCCTTTCCGGTTGCATGGCCGACCATCACACGGCTGGAATCAGCCTCATAAGGGGTACACCGTCTGAGAAAATCCAGAATGGTCTGCGCCTTGGCCCCGATAGCGGAGCGTGTCGTCTTTTTGCCGGTTCCCCTGTGTGGTACGGCATTCGGGAAGCCTGTACCTGTCATGTTGGAATCATTCATACTGTCTTTGTTTTATAAGTGGGTAAATCATTTGTTTCTCTCCCGGCTCACGAGATACCCCATGGCCTCGCTGTCTATTTCGTCCTGCGACTTTACCCTTACCCGTTTCAGCCAGGCGTCGAGGTCTTCCTTCGCGAAGAAACACAGCTTGCCTCCCGGCTTGTAATAAGGAACTGCGCGGCGCATCATCATCTTGTAGAGATAACTTGGTTTCACTCCGAGATACCGGGCCGCTTCGGTGGTGGTCATCAGATTGCGTTCACTTTCCATATCGCTTGTTCGTTTATTGTTTATACTCGCTTTACCGTCTTGTTGCAACAATGCGGAACAGTCAGGCTTTTGGTCTTTATTTGCCTTCCGTTTCGTTTGCAAAGTTACTTTGGACTTAAAGGGGCATAATGGGGAGCAAATGGGGGAAATGTATAAAGCAGCAGTGCGTCATACTACTGATATTCAGCAGTATGACACACCACTATGATAGAAATATGTTATCCCGAATGGGGTATCCGCGGGTTGCTATGGGGACGTTCTCAACTTCCTCGCATTTTCGATGGCCCTGTCAACGGATTTGCGGTATTCACGGTTCTCTTCGGTTGTCCCGCCGCTACAGACATCGCTGCGATGCTTGTCGTAATATGACTTGGATATGCCGCAGCGTTTCAGGAACTCTTCCGCCCACAGTTTTCCACGTTCGTGCGGCCTGATTGTCCGGGATACGGCCAAAACCATATAACAGACACGCAGGTTTTCTTTCGGACGGACGGCGACGGGGCGTGAGGTCGGCTTCAGGTTCATGAAATTCACGAAATCACTGCCCGATGCAAACTCGAACTGACAGTCGTTGCACACTTCGTAAATGAACAGGCACAGGGCGAGATCTACGGTGTCCATCCATGCGGATGTTTCCTGCAACAGGTTTGCTCCGTTCATGGCTTGTCCTCCTGCATGTGGTTGATGTCGGCAATGATGCTTCCCGCGATTCCCTTCAGGCGTTCCACCAGCACGTTAAGAAACAGCGGCTTGAAACAATACACGCAGAAACACCGTTCGCGTTCGTGCTGCCATTCCTGATATAACAGATCTGCAAGGGCGTGTGCCTTGTCATATTCCGCTTTTGCAGCGTCACATTCCTTGTCAAGCTGTCTGTACTCCACGGACTCCAGCGGCAAGAAATCCAGACGGTTGCTCTTTGCCGAATAGTCGCGCCAGAGTCGGGTGGCTGCACTTTTCGCTTCCTCGTGTCTCAGTTCAAACGGTTTGATGTGCTCCTCGAAAATGCGTTCGAAATTTGCGGCATAAAGCTCCGACCTGTCCGACGACAGGTATCCGTCCGTTTCCGAAAGAAGGGAAATGGAACATTCCAATAACCGGGCGGGATTCTCCCGTGCGAGATTTTCCGCCTCCTTGACAAGGCTGTTCGTGTCGTTGAAATCCCGGTAGAACAGGGATAATGTTAGGGCACGGCCAAAAGAGAAACCATCCTGGTTGCAGGTGGCGACAAGCGTGTTTACCTCGCGCAACCTCTGCGGGCAATTCGATAGCATATCTTTCATAATCAAAGGAGCATTGTCATATATGCCGGAAGGTAAAGGATATCCTCCTCCTTGCGCATGTCTTTCGTGTAAATCAGATACTTGTTTCTTATCCTTGCTGAGAACTTATTACAAAATGCATCCAGCGAAGCATGTGTCTTGTAACCTGAAGATTTCACCTCGATGGGACTTACCTTGTCCCCGTCCGCAATCAGGAAATCCACTTCATAGTTGTGTTTCCCGCTCTCTGTGGGGAAAGTATAATAGTACAGTTCATGCCCGGCTGCTTTCAGCATCTGTGCGATGACGTTTTCATAGACATAGCCGAGATCCGCGCTCAACTTGTCACTGAGCAGTTTGTGGTAAATCGTATTGTCGGTAAATTTCTTGTCCCAGAACGCGAGTGTAACGAGCAGACCCGTGTCTGCTGCAAACATCTTGTACCTGTCGGGATTCTGATGCAATGCCATCCCTGTACCCGGATCATTGGCATGGTAGGCCATGTTGACCACCATCGACTCTCTGATTTCAGATATGATTTCAGCCAGGCTTGAATTACGTGTGCCGTCAGTCGCGCTCCATGCCAGGTATCTGTTGGCATTGCCTGTCAGCTGGGCCGGAATCTGACGGAACATCTTCGAGGCATTTCCTGTCGGGTCTATCTTGTTGAAATCGTCTTCATACAAGGTTATGACAGACCGTTTCACGCTGTCAACCTTTTCAAGATTGTTGGTCTTCAGGTAGGAGGCGACTGCCTGCGGCATCCCTCCGACAAGCATGTACAGACGGAAATCGCGCATCAGCTTGCGATTTGTCGCGTCCCCCAGAGATGTCCTGTTCAAAAAGCATCCCTGAAGCAGCTTTACTGTGACCGTATCTCCCAGGGCCCACCTGAACTCCTCGTAGTCCATCGGGTACATGTAGAGCTTGGTTTCTTCACTCGGTATCAGGATATCCCTGACGTTCTTGCGTATGGATATGAGCGAACCGGTTTCTATATAATCATATCTGCCGTCTTTTACAAGATACTTGATGGCTTGTCTTGCCTTCGGGGCAAGCTGGACTTCATCGAAAATGATGACTGATTTCCGCTCTTTCAGCTCGACACCGTATTCAAATTGCAGGCGCATGAATATACGGTTAAGGTCGGAAACGTCATTGAACAGATCGCGTATTTCAGTTGAACAGGCGGCAAAATCCACTAGTATATAGGTCTCGTATTCCTTGGCTGCAAACTCCTCTGCAATGGTGGACTTCCCGACACGTCTTGCGCCCTGTATCAGTACGGCCGTTCTGCCTTCATCCGTCCGCTTCCAATGCAGCAGTTCTTCGTATATTTTTCTTTTGAATATCATATATGATGTTGTTGGCAAGTACAAAGATAACACATAATTACACGAATCTCAAAATTCATAGAGGTGAAAATTACACGAATCTCAAAATTGCAATAGTGCGGCAATGTCAAATTGTCCATGGAAGGGCTTAAAAAAGTCGGTATTTTATTTCCGTTTGGATTCCTCCCGTTCAAACATCCTGTCTACCATATCCACGGCCTCGATTTTCTTGCTGTCGACGATTTTCGCGTATATCTGTGTGGTGCGCACGTCGGCGTGTCCCATCTGCTTGCAGGTGGTATAAAGGTCAGCCCCGACGGTCATCATCATCGTTCCGAAAGTATGGCGGGCGCAATGGTAGGTGATTTTCTTGTCAATACCTGCCTTTTCCACCCATTGCTTGAGGATTTTGTTGGTAGTCGGGCGTGATGGGAGAGTCGCGAAAACAAGTGTCTCGTCACTGTCGTCCGTTTTCCGTTCTGGCAGCCATTTTACGGCATTTTGCGAGAGCGGCGTATAAGTGGGAGTGGATGTCTTCTGCTGTACGGTGGCAATCATGTACCTGCCGTCATTACATATAATGTCTTTCCAACGGAGTGTTTCCATATCGCCCAGGCGGAGTCCGCAATAACATGAAAACAGGTATGCCTGCTTTACCGTCATGTTACGGCATTCGGTGGCAATGAGAAGTTTCACTTCCTCGATGGCAAGAAACTGGCGTTTGGATTCCGGCTTCTTTACACGCTCCGAAGCCGAGAGCTGCATGAACGGATTTTCGCCCAGCCACTCCGCACGGACTGCGGCATTCAGGGCGATGGAGAGTTGGGAGATATAGGCCACGACCGTTCCCTGTTCAAGCGGCTTTCCCTGCCTGCCTTTATAGGTGTGTTGGATCCAGTCTATGAAGCCGAGTGCCCATTTCTTGTCAATGTCACCCATCCGGGTGTTTTTGCCGTATTGGTTGATGACCTTTATGATGCTCCGTAATTTCCCGATACGCTTGATACCCTTGCGCTCCTGATTGGAATAGAATTTTTCCAGCCAGTCCGCTAGCGTCAGTTTCTGCCATGCGGATTTGCTCTTGATTCCGATGCAGGATTTACAGAGGCCGAATACGGCAATATGATCGTTTTCCATTTTTTGGACAAGGCATATGATTTTGAGTGGCTTTCCTGTTTTGTTATGAATATGCGGGATTATTTGGAGGCAATAGAGATAACCTATTTCAAAGAAAAGCACAACAATGTGTACGAAGTAGAATTCTCTACATCGCCGGATGCTCGGTATGTTATGGACTATAGCGGGGAAAAAGTCAAAATCGAATGCCGTTAAGAGGGTGCCGGAATTTTTTTGGCCCGTTGGCTACAGTTCGAGAAATACACTGTTCTGATTAACGGATAAATTTCAAAAAGCATGAAAATATTACGTTTTGCATTATTGCTGATTCTGTCGTTGTAACCGGTATTTTTGATGGCTCAAATTAAGACGGCCACAGAGAGAGGCGGAAAAGGAAGCGGCAGTAAAAAATTATAAGCCCAAGTGGGTAGAAGACGAATATATCAAGGAGATAATTTATGCTCCTTACGATTCGTCATATCTACACATACCCCGCTATCCTGCCCTAAATGCATATAAAAAGTTCATCGGACAGAAAATCTATCTTTCCGAAAATCCGGGAGTCTATCTGTTTTCCGATATGCCTCTAAAAGGAAATGATACTATAGAAAACCGCAATACAAGGCCTGTGATTGTTTGGGTCGAATACGAGTCCCATCTCTTTTATGGAAAGAGAGATAAGGTATTATATAAGTCCGATGAGGAAACAGTAGAATTCGATTATAACACCAAAGGCTATAAACTGAGGAATATCTATTCCGATCGCGGCAAAGGACAGTACTATACCATAATCGATGTGATAAGTGCTGCCGGTGAAAAATTCAAAGACCATCATACCGTGAACGGGACCTACCGTTTGTCTGCCCGCGGAGAAGAGAGAAAATCGATAGAGAATAAGATACGCGAGGCGGAAAAAAGTATAGAGATGCTGAAAACCGAGTTGGCGGGACTGAATGCCGACAAGTTACAAACCATTGACGAGGAAAAGCATATCGAAGAGGATACGAAATGGCTACGAGGCCTGTTCAAAAAGAAGAAAGAGACTAAGATCGAAGCGGAGAGGGATCGTATAAAAGAATTTAATGACAAGATCCGCTACAAGAAGAAGCAGGAGCCGCTCGTAATACGGCAAAAAATTGCAAGGGAAAACAACAAGATTGCAGAGTACAGAAAGCAGTTGACTCCGGCAGTTTACGACGAGGCAGCCTTTACAGGTATCGAAAGAAAATATACGGCAGGAGAAGAGACGCGCTTTACGGTGTCGGACGACATTATGGCGATGATGAAATATTATTATCCCTTGAGGGAGAACCCCAAATACGGATACCTTCTACGCGAACGGAACCGAACAGAACAGAAACAAAACGATGACGGTAATAAGTTCGATCTGAGTATAGACTTGGGTAACGAGCAAAAGAGGGACAGTATACCGTATTTCGTCCTGAAAAATATGAAAACCGGCGATACCGTGTATACTACCGGAATAAGCACCATCCCGTCATATTCCATGAACAAGTCGATCGTATTGGTCGGTGCGTTTGAAAAGATGCAACGGGAGTGCGTCGGCCGCACCATATACCGGGTGTCTCACAAACCCATGACTCTTTCCGATAACGTTATAAAAGAGACTTGGAGATGTACCGATATATTTCTGGACAAGGATCAGGATGCAGTCCTGGTGTTGCAGGACTGCATCGACAGTGCAAAAACGAAGGAAGTTCAAGATTCGAAATTAGGCTACATATTCGATTCGGATGTCTATATGCACGAAAAAGTCTATCTCGAGCAGATGGATGAGCTCCGCAAAGAGATGGAAAAGGCAGAGCAAGAACGATGGTTGAGGCAGCAGAAGGCGCAATTGGAACAGCGAAAACTGGCAGCCGAATTAGCGGAAAGAAAAGCCGAATATAAAAAAAGGTCTGATCGGGAAATATGGAGAGAAAACCACAGAAAAGATTCTTGCCGGCCAGTATGAGATAGGTATGAGCAAATCTGTTTGTCGAGAGATAGCGTGGTTCCCGAAAGTAAAGGAAAAAGACGCTGCCACGGAAGTATGGGAAACACTAACAGAGTATTTGTTCTTTGCGGGGGACAGATTGGTGAAAATTGTATATAAATAATCGTCGCTTTCAAGCAAAAATGACACTTGGTGTAACAATTATTTCGTTTATCGAATAATATTTCGACGGAAAGGAATTGAAACGGTAGATACTACCCATTCAATGTCGTTTACAATAACAACAGACAGGCGGGCTGAATTTCAGTTCGCCTGTTTTATATGACTGCTATCTACCTAACAAAATTTCCCGAAAAAAGAAAATGCGGGAATATCCGCCCACTTTCCCGGAAATCAGCTGTCGTTTGTAAATCCATATTCGTTTTTTGTCCCTATTTTATCTTTATCGGAAAATTATAAGTCGCAAAAATTTATCTATGCTGCAAAAAAATGCGGACAAATTGCGGACATGAATGGTAAAACAAAAACCTCAAATGGCTGTCTGTAAATCATTTGAGGTTTTTGCATAGTACCCGGAGACGCATTTGAATATATTAAATCCCATTAAACTTAAATAGAGGCAAGAATGAATAAAATTGTATTTATTTCATTTATTATCAATAGTATATAAATATCCAATCATTTTACATGAAAAATTTCGATTGAACATTTTTTAGCAGATGTGGGGAAAATGTGGGGAATTTTTCGTATTTTTGCTTTGTCAATCCGGAATCTGGGTACTATGAAAATAACTCTCATCATCAAAAAGAGCGTAAAACGCTATGACACAGAATCGAAGGCGACCATTTACGCACGTCTGCGGGATGGCAGGCAGGTAGATATGGTCGCACCGACCCGGCTCACCATCAACCCCAATCTTTGGGATGACAAGGCCGAACAGGTCAAAAGCAAAATCGTTTGCGACGACGAAATGCGTTCCTATTACAACGATGAAGCCCGAAAACTCAAATCCTATCTCGAAAGAGCCTATCAATCCCGACAGACGGCAGAACCGCAAAAAGAGTGGCTGAAAGAGACTTTGGAACAATATTACAATCCGCAAAAGTACAATGTCGAAACGGCCACGGAAGAAACGGCCAAACCGACATTGATCGCATTGTTCGACGAATTTCTCGAAAAGCACTGTCTTTCCGATGTCCGCAAAAAGAATTACCGGGTCATCAAACGAGGATTACAGCGGTATGAACTTTATATCCGGACAACCAAGAGGGGGCAAAAAGCATTCGTATTGGACATCGATCAAGTAACGGCCGACACCTTGCGGAATATTTGGGATTTTTTGGAAAATGAATACCGCTACTGCGCTCTTTACCCGGAAATCTACGAAGCTATACCCGAAGCACGCACGCCGCAACCCAGAGGAAAGAATACGTTATTAGATTGTTTCTCGCGCATCCGAACTTTCTTCTACTGGTGCAACAGCAACAAAAAGACCCGGAACCGACCGTTCGATGATTTCCCGTTGGAGGAATGCACATACGGAACGCCTTATTATATCACGGTCGAGGAGTTGCACAAGATTTACGGCACGAATCTGATGCGGCATCCGCAACTGGCCGTTCAGCGCGACATCTTCGTTTTTCAATGTCTGATCGGCTGCCGGGTGGGTGATCTGCTGAAAATGACGAAATCGAATCTGATCGACGGAGCCATCGAATACATACCGCGCAAGACCAAGGAAGGGCGACCGCTGACCGTGCGGGTTCCGCTGAATCAAACAGCCAAAGAGATCGCATCCCGTTACAAAGGTCTGGACGGCGACAAACTGCTGCCGTTCATCTCCGAGCAGAAATACAATCTGGCGATCAAACGGATTTTCAAAGCCGCCGGATTGAAGCGGTTGGTTACGGTCATAAACCCCACCACCCGCGAAGAAGAAAAGAGGGTGCTTTACGAGATCGCCTCGTCGCATCTGGCCCGCCGGACATTCGTCGGAAATCTGTATAAGCAGGTCAAAGACCCCAATTTGGTCGGAGCTTTGAGCGGACATAAGGAAGGCAGCAAGGCTTTCGCACGTTACCGCACCATTGACGATGAAATGAAAAAAGAATTAGTAAATTTGCTATCATAGATTGTGAACGCGCTGTGTTCACAATGCTACGAACATTAATCTGCAATCATAAATCACAGCAAACAGTGATTTTATTTGACTTATCCATAAATTGCGCTATATTTGCATTAAAATCACATCAAATTGGGATTTATGAACAAAGTCGGTAATGCAATAAAAGAGCGCCGCAAGATATTGAAAATAACGCAACGGACGCTTGCGGAATTGGCCGGCGTGGGTATCAACACGCTCACAAAAATTGAGCGCGGAGAAGGGAATCCCACGATCGAAGTTCTTGAAAAAATACTCGATACACTGGGGCTGGAACTACAAATCGGAATCAAACAGCGGAATGAATTATGAGACAAGGAGCAGTATACATGAATGGCAAGTTAGCCGGCATATTGACAGAAATATCGCCGACTGAATACGTTTTCAAATACGATGATTCATACTATGCAGATGATTTGCAGCCAGCCGTCAGTCTGACATTACCCAAAACACAGCAGGAGTATAGATCGGCTTATCTGTTCCCCTTTTTCAGCAACATGCTTTCCGAGGGACGCAACCGCATCGTTCAATCCCGCATGCTGCATATCGATGAAAACGACCATTTCGGCATTCTGCTGGCAACAGCACAAACGGATGTTGCCGGAGCGGTAACCGTAAAACCCCTATAACAATGAATCCGATTACGATTTGCCCGTCCACATTGGCCGAAGGATATGACAGCTACTCTCCTGTTGCGATAAAACATCTGTTCGACGGCCGGCAAGTGTCTCCATTTTTGGATTATACACCCATTGATGATGACAACAATGCCTCGAACCAAGAAGAGTTTCTGCACAATCAGGAGCGAATCTCGCTGTCGGGAGTACAACCCAAATATTCGATGATCGTTCGCAACGGCAAATTGACCTTAACTCAAGAAGGCGAACAGGGCCACTATATCCTCAAACCGAAATTAAGCGATTTCCGCAACCGGATATATAGTTCTGCGAATGAAAATCTAACCATGCAAATCGCGTCACAGGTATTCGGAATCGAAACGGCCGCAAACGGACTTTGCTTTTTCAAAGGAGGAGAACCGGCTTATATCACCAGACGGTTCGATGTCAAACCCGATGGCACAAAGCGCAGAAAAGAAGATTTCGCATCGCTCGCCGGACTGACTACGCAAAACGGCGGAAAGAATTACAAATATGAGTACCTGACATACGAAGAATGCGGAGAGTTGATTCGACGATACCTGCCCGCATGGAAAGTAGAGACTCTGAAATTCTTCGATCTAATCATATTCAATTTTCTGATTTGCAATGGCGATGCCCATCTGAAAAACTTCTCGGTACTTGAAACTGAATCAGGCGATTTCCGTCTGTCCCCGGCATACGACCTGATAAATACCAAACTGCATGTAGACGACCGGATATTCGCCCTCGACAAAGGGTTGCTGAAAGACAACGCCGCCGAATATATGCCTTATGGAATGACCAACGGCACAACTTTTCGGGAATTCGGCAAAAGATTAGGGCTCCCGGACAAAACTGTCCGACGGGAACTCGACAAATTCTGCACCTCTTATCCACTTTTAGATACGCTGATCGCCAACTCCTATTTATCCGATGAATTGAAAGAGAATTACCGGAATATGTATCTCGGACGGCGGGATTCTTACCTGAAAATCGGATTATAACACATTACAACTTATGGGCCAGCAGGAATACGAGGTTTTCAAAGCGAAGTTGCGGGAATGGATGGACACCCATCCCGACGAATACGCCGCATTCGAAGAGGCGATGAACGCCCGTGACTATGCAGGGTACCAGTCGGTCATATTCCAAGCCATGTCCCTTATCCCCCGGTACCGGTGCCTCATGTCCGATAAAGCCAATGAAGGATTGTTCGAGCATGTCGATGAGATCGAGCAAGCCGCACAGGAGAGCCATCTTGCAGAGAACCTTATCCGGAGATGCGAACAACCCGACAAGGATTCCACCATCCCGGCGATGCTTTGCTGGCTCTACTTCGGCAAGAGTTTCGAACGGATGGTGGAGCGTTGCGAAGAGCTGCGGCGTTCGCCCGATTTGGGATTCTTGCAAAAGATGACCATGAGCGCCACGATCAAACTGCTGATCTCCCGGTCCATCAAATTAGAACTGCGCACCAAGCAGGACTGGGATGCCCACCGCGAGGCGATGCGTCTGGCCGAAAGCGACCGGGTGCTGGAATGGGCTGCGGGCACTCTTCCGGCCGAAGATGCGGGTGAAAAGAGGAAACCCGGCCGGCCGAGTACGACCAAATCATTGATGGACATGTTTTCACCGGCTGTCACGCATCCCGACGAGTTGCGGCGAAAGATCGGCGAATACCTCACAAAGAAACACACCCAGACCGACATCGCACGCTTGAAGATCGTACTCGATGAATTGCGCTATCTGGTAGTTCCAATCAACATCAAGCCGTTCCGCGATGCCCTGCAAAGGGAATACGGCCCAGACATTCATATCGTCCACGAACGGGGCATACAGGAAGCATACAGCCGCCTGACAGAACCGCTGCTCGTCGGATCTACCATCGGCAATCGGGGTAGCGAAGCTCTCGCCATCCGGGAAATAAAAGATTTTCTATCGGAATAAGGCTCGTTAAATTCGTCTTAATACGCCACGAATTAAACGCTTAAACATCGCTCAATCACAACATTATATTTGCGCCGTCGTTCGGATTTCCGGGCGGCGGCGTTGCTTTCCCAACCGCCGGAAGGCTGCGCCTCACAATAAGCGGAAAGCAATGTATGAAAGATTTGTTATCCATCCTCAGAGATGCTCCGGGCAGCATCCGGCTGGAGGTAAGCGGCGAGGATCTGTTGGCCTTCTCCAACAATCTTATCGACCGCGCCAAAGAAGAGCTGGCCGCACAGGTCGCCGAAGCCCGCAAGGAACGTTACCTTACCAAAGAACAGGTCAAAGAGCTATGCGGCGTTTGCGATGCGACGCTCTGGCACTGGAACCGCAAAGGGTATCTGAAAGCCGTAAAGGTCGGGAACAAGGTTCGTTACCGCACTTCGGACATTCAACGGATTCTCGGCGAGCGCGATGGCAAATAAGTCGTCAGACAGCATTGCAGTCCCCGGCAAGCAGTCCCGGAACGAGCGTATCGAGGAGTTTCTGCGGGAGCATTACGCCTTTCGCTACAACACGGTCAAAAACCGTGCGGAGTTCCGCCGCAGCGACGGCGAGTTCCTCCCCGTGACCAAATACCGGCTCAACTCCTTTCGGCGGGAGCTCGACCGCACCATCGGCATCTCCACCTCGGCGGAGAACCTGCGCAGCATGCTCGAAAGCGACTTCTCCGAACGTGTGAATCCCGTGCAAGAGTATTTCCGGAAACTGCCACCGACCGCAGGGACACAAGCAATCGATGAACTGGCCGCGACCGTCACCGTACGCAACGCCCGGCATTGGACGGAATACCTGACCAAATGGCTCGTCGGCGTGGTCGCCAATGCGATGAATGATGTCGGATGTCAGAACCATGTCTGTCTGGTACTGACCGGCGAGCAGGGAAAGTTCAAGACCACATGGCTCGACAACCTCTGTCCCCGTACCCTTGCAAGTTATCTTTTCACGGGAAAGATCGACCCGCAGAACAAGGACGTGTTGACGCTGGTCGCCGAATACCTCTTCATCAACATCGACGACCAGCTGAAGGCGCTCAACAAACGGGATGAAAACGAGCTGAAGAACCTCATCACGGCTCCTTCGGTCAAATACCGGCGGCCCTACGACGCCTACATCGAAGAGTATCCCCACTTGGCGAGCTTCATGGCCTCGGTGAACGGGAACGATTTTCTGACCGATCCGACCGGCTCATGGCGCTTCCTGCCCTTCGAGGTGTTATCCATCGACATCGACCGCGCGATATGGGTAGATATGGATCGGGTATACGCCGAAGCCCGAATGCTCCTAAACAACGGATTTCGCTACTGGTTCGACGACGCCGAAATCGAAGAACTGCACCGGGGTAACGCCGCATTCCATGTCCAGACCATCGAATACGAAATGCTGCTGAAAGGGTTCGAGAAGCCTCCGGCACATGCCGTCACGGATTGCTTTATGACCACCGTGGAGATTCTGAACTACCTGCGCAGCTATTCGTCGCTGAATCTCTCCGAGAAACGCATGGGCGAAGCCTTGCGCAAGGCCGGGTTCGAACGACGCTCGAAACGCATCGGCGGAAATCCCGTCTACGGATGGGTTATCCGGAAGATTACCCCCAATCCTTTCCTTTTTTACGGATTGTAGCTACTACGTTACTACATGCAATTATAAAACATTGAAAAATAATAGATTGTCATGTAGTAGTATGCAAAAAAATATTCTTACTACATCTTACTACGCTACTACATGAACCTACTACGGTAGTAAGATCATATGGGCTTAGCTACTACACATAACAGACTATATATCAGATTATTGAAAAATATGTAGTAAGTAGTAAGGTAAAACCGGCAAACTTCAAAAAACAAAAATTGATGAACGATCTGAAAAATATCAGCATCCGCGATTTCCTCGCCCAGCGAGGGATTCAGCCTAAATACGAACGAAACGGCTACGGCATGTATCTTTCCCCTTTGCGGGAAGAGCGCACGCCGAGCTTCAAAGTGGACTACGTGCGGAATCTCTGGTACGACTTCGATGCGCCCATACAGGTTACACAATAAATATCTCTATGGCAAGAGATTAGGTTAGAGTTCAACAGACCTATCCTCAACGACTTAGCTGGAGGGGAAACCCAAAGGTGACAGAAGCATGTCGGTAAAGCCGTTAGTCAGCTAAATACCAAGCTGCGACTGCATGGCAAGAGGAAAAGACAGACACGAGGATGAAGCCTGATTGGTTGAACGATAGTTCTGCGGCACACGTGCCAGCCCCGACGAAAGGTATTTGATTAACGTCAGGCTGAAGCACCCCATGTAAACCGAAGTTGCAATGGGGCAAGAACTGGCTTCAGAGCAACCGCAATAAGCGGAATAGGAGCGTAAGTCGCATCCGACAGTCTGCCGAGCCAAACAGTTATTGTGATAGCAAATGGGGATTCCCTAAATCAGAACGCCGCAAGGCTATGGGCATAAGGTTCTGAATATCTGACATGGGAACGGAGCTTCCGTAGTAGTCCGAGCAAGGGAAAGCC